>Ga0208193_1000456_pt1 | contig 22404 bp, 16 predicted proteins | sample June2015DPH_17_2_FD_184716 | JGI IMG/M metagenome (GOLD analysis project Ga0208193, IMG submission 184716) | Peatland microbial communities from SPRUCE experiment site at the Marcell Experimental Forest, Minnesota, USA - June2015DPH_17_10... | ecosystem: Environmental > Terrestrial > Soil >... | reverse complement strand
AGATGCGCGCGGCCTCGCCTTCCGCCACGTTTTCGTCCCGGGCCTCAATGAGGGCTTGTTTCCGCGGCCGCCTGCCGAAGATCCGCTGCTTTTGCATACGCAGCGCGACCAGTTGGGAATTGAACTGCGCGCCGACGATACCGAACTGTTGCGGATCGCCGCCGCTTGCGCCTCCGAGCGGCTCACGCTTTCTTTCTCGCGGCTGGACTTGCTGACGGGGCGCGAGCGCGTGCCCTCTTTCTACGCCTTTGAGGCTTACCGCGCAGCTGGCGGACGCGAGATGGCCGTTCTCGAATTTGAATCGCGCGCACGATCCATCACCAAGACGCGCATCGGCTGGCCCGCTCCGCCAGATGCCGCCGCGGCCATCGACGATTCCGAATTCGACCTCGCCACTTTGGAGCCGCGCACCAAAGGTTGCGGGCAATACCTGAAGAGTCTTCCCGGCCGCTCCGTCCATTCGCTGCGCGCTCGCTGGGCCCGCTGGCACAAGCCATGGAAAGCCGCCGATGGGCTCTTCATCGAGGAAATCGGCAGCGATGCACTGGCTCCATATCTGCTTTCGAAACACGCCTGGTCGCCTTCCGTGCTGCAGCAATATGCGCGCTGCCCTTACCGCTTCGCGCTGCGCGGAATTTATGGCCTCCGTCCGGCCGAAGAGCCGATGGGCATTCAGCGAATGGACCCGGCCACGCGCGGCGAAATCTACCACGCCGTACAATTCGAGCTTCTTCGCGACCTCGCAAAGAACGCGCTGCTCCCGGTGACGCGGGACACTCTTGGCGCTGCGCTCGACCGGCTCGACGCCGTGCTCCATCAGGTGGCGCAGCGCTTTGAAGCCGATCTGGCTCCTGCCATTCCGCAGATCTGGCGCGCGGAACTGCAGGCCATGCGCGCCGATCTCCGTGGCTGGCTGCAGCAAAGGGCGGCTCTCGAACCGGATTGGACGCCGCAGTTCTATGAGCTCAGCTTCGGTCTGAAGGACCCGGCCGGCCGCGATCCGCGCAGCCGGACCGAACCCATCGAAGTGGACGGTGCGCTCTTACAAGGTTCTATCGATATGGTGGAACGCCACGGCAGCGGCGTCCTGCGCGTGGTGGATCATAAGACCGGCCGCGTCCCGGAACCGCGTCCCGAAATGGTTGGCGGAGGCGAAGTATTGCAGCCTGCGTTATATGCCATGGCGGCGGAGAAAATGCTAGGCGAACCCGTCGCCTTCGGCCGTCTCCATTACTCCACCATTGCGCAAAATTACACCACGGTGGATATCGCTCTGAACGAGTGGACCAGGCGCCGCGCCGCGCAGGTGCTGCACGCCATCGACGGCGCCATGCGGGACGGATTCCTGCCGGCCGCGCCGCGCAAAGACGGATGCAAGCGCTGCGAGTATCTGCCGGTCTGCGGTCCTTATGAGGAAGAGCGCGTCGGCGAAAAATCACAGCCCGAGCTCAAGGCGCTGAAGGAGCTGCGCGTATGGCGATGAGCGACGCCGCTTTCACTTCCGGGCCGCACCACACCAGCCTGGGCCACACCGGACTGCACCACACCAAACTGGACCAGAGCTGGGTGGTGGAGGCCTCGGCGGGAACCGGCAAAACCACCGCCCTTGTCGGCCGCATTGTCGAAGTGATCGCCGCGGGCGCGAGCGTCGAAAATATTGTGGCCGTCACGTTCACTCACGCCGCCGCGGGCAACATGAAGTTGCGCGTGCGCCATGCATTGGAGCAGCGGCGCGCGAGTGAACTCGATCCCGTGGTGCAGAGCCGTCTGGCTAATGCGGCGCGATCCCTGGACCGCGCTTTCATCGGCACTATCCACGCTTTTTGCGCGCAATTGCTGCGGCGCCGTCCGGTTGAAGCCGGCGTCGATCCGGTCTTCCAGGAATTGGCGCAGCCGGAAGCGCTCCGCGTCTTCGGCCGCGTTTTTCAGCGCTGGATTGAGCGCCGCCTCGCTGCCCCATCGCCCGCCCTGGTGCGTGCCCTGGCCCGCCTTTCCTGGCGCGAAGAGCGCGATGGCGCCGAGCCGCTCGATGCGCTGCGCCAGGCCGCCTGGTCGCTTACCGAATGGCGCGATTTCAACGCGCCCTGGGGCAAGCGCGACTTCGACCGCGATAGCCGGCTGGACGATCTGTTGCAAAAAGCCGAGGCCACGTTGGAGCTGCGTAATCGCTGCTCCAGAAATCGCGACATCCTCCACGAGGGTCTGCGCCCGCTTGCCGAGCTGCTGGAACGCGCCGCGCGCGCTCGCGATGCCGGAAGCTGGGACGCCAACGTGATCGAAAACGAAATCCTTCGCCTTCCCCAGGAGATGCGCTGGCTCAAACAGGGCTCCGGCAAATACGGAGACGGCGTCTCACGGGAAGCCGTGGTCGCCTCGTGGGAAGAACTGCGGGCGGCTATCGAAAACTTCCGCGGCCAAGCCGAGGCCGACCTGGCCGCACACTTGCGCGATGAGTTGTGGGATGTGGTCGGCCTCTATCAGCAACAGAAGAAATTGGCCGGGCAGCTCGATTTCATGGACCTGCTGCTCTGTGCCCGCGACCTTCTGCAGCACGATGGCGCGCGCGCCCAATTGCAGCAGGTTTACCAGCGTATTTTCGTGGACGAGTTTCAAGATACCGATCCACTGCAGGCCGAGATTCTGTTCCTGCTCGCCGCCGCCGACCCGGCCGAGCGCGATTGGCGCAAAGCCATACCCGCTGCCGGCAAGCTTTACGTGGTGGGCGACCCCAAGCAATCCATCTACCGCTTCCGCCGCGCCGATGCCCGCCTTTTCCGCCGCGTCTGCCGGGAGCTCAAAGCCGTCGGCGTCGCCTCGCACCCACTCACCAGCAGCACGCGAAGTACGCGCTCGATTCAGGATTTCGTCAACGCCGCGTTTGCCGGAAGCATTCCCGATTACCTGCCTTTGGAGGGCGGCGTGGAAGATCTAAAGTCGCAGCCCGGCGTGATCGCCCTCCCCATGCCCGAGCCGTATGGCACGCGCAATCTCTCTAATGCCAGGATTGAACAGTGCTCGCCCGACGCCGTGGCGGCCTTCATTCAGTGGCTGTGCACCGAGAGCGGATGGAAGGTGCGCGACCGCTCGAGCGGCGAGTGGATGCCCGTCAAGGCGGAGGACGTATGCATCCTGTTCCGGCGCTTTACCAATTTCGGGACCGATCTGACTCAGGAATATGTGCGGGCGCTGGAGGCGCGCGGCATCGCGCATTTGTTGGTAGGCTCGAAATCGTTCCATCGCCGCGAAGAAGTCGGCACGATTCGCACCGCGCTGCGCGCCGTCGAGTGGCCGGACGATGAGCTAAGCGTCTTCGCGGTTCTGCGCGGCAGCCTGTATGCCGTTCCGGACCACACGCTGCTGAAGTTCCGTAATGCGCACGGACACTTCCACCCGATGCGCGAGTTGCCTGAGGATCTCGACCCCGAGTTCCTGCCCATTCGCGAGGCCTTCCAATCGCTGCGCGAGATGCATCGCCGCCGCAATTACCGCCCCATCGCCGACACCATCAACGAGCTTTTGGAAGCCACCCGCGCCCATGCCGGCTTCGCCTTCCGCAAAGGCGGCGAGCGCGTCCTGGCCAATGTTTACCGCCTCACCGATCTGGCGCGCAGCTTTGAAGCCGGCGGCGGCGCCACTTCTTTCCGCGCCTTTGTTGAGTATCTGGACGCTGAGTCCAAGAGTGGCGACGCCGGCGAAGCTCCAGTGCTCGAACAGGAAGGCGGCGGCGTACGGCTGATGACTGTCCACAAGGCCAAAGGGCTGGAGTTCCCAGTCGTGATTCTGGCGGATCTCACCGCGAAGCTTACCGGGCCTCAGGGCGGCGACCGCTTCAGCGATCCAGACAAGCGCTTGTGCGCCCAACGCTTGCTGTGGTGCGCGCCGTGGGAGCTGCTCGATGCCGCCGCGGAGGAAGCCAAAGCCGACGAAGAAGAGGCGCTGCGCATCGCCTACGTGGCAGCCACCAGGGCGCGCGACATTTTGGTAATTGCCGCGATCGGCGAAGAAGACCGGCAGGGCGGATGGCTGAGCCCGCTGCATGATGCGCTCTATCCGCCGCGTGAGCGCTGGCGCCTGTCGGCCAATGCGCCGGGCTGTCCCAGGTTCGGAAGCGCCACTGTGCTCAATCGACCGATGGATCAGCCTAATATGGACCAGCCCGAGGAAGTGTCGGTCAAGCCGGGGCTGCACTATCCGAAGACCGGCAGCCACACAGTGGTGTGGTTCGACCCCGCCGCGCTGGCCCTGCGCGCGGCCAAAGCTGAGGGAGTGGAGAACGAGCAGGTGCTGAGCGGCACAACCGAACAGGCGGTGGAGGGCCTGCGCCATTACCAGGAGTGGAAATCCGGGCGCGCACTACGGGTTGAGAGCGGCGCAGTTCCGCGCTATCTGGTGACCTCCGCCGAGACCTTCGGGACGGCCGTGGAAGCGGAACATATTCCCGTGGAAACGGTCACCCTGCCGGTGGTTGCCGGCCGGCCCACGGGGCGGAAATTCGGCCGCCTGGTGCATGACATTCTGCAGCATGCCGGTTCGGCCCATGAAGTCGCCGCCCTGGCGGACATCTGGGGACGCCGTCACGGCGCCGGCGACGAAGAGCGCGCCGCCGCCGCCGAAGCGGCCGGGCAGGCGCTTGCGTATGCGGATCGAGCCATGCCCAGTGGAGCGGAACGCCATCGCGAATTGCCTGTGCTAGTGCGTCTGGAAAACGGCGCCCTGGTGGATGGCCGCATCGATCTCGCCTGGCGCGATGAGAACTGCTGGACCGTGATCGATTACAAGACTGACCGCCGCGAGAAACGCAACGTCGCCCAGGTGCAGTCATATGCCTTGGCCCTGCAGCGCGCTACCAACTTGCCCGCGCGCGGCATAGTGCTGGAGGTGTAGGTGGGTCTCGCGCGGTTTGGCGAGCTAGCGGGCCAGAGTCGCAGGGCATGGCCCCGCGCCACTCACTCACCACAATCCCACCAGCTTCCACCACCACATGCCGACTCCCAGCCAGATCGCCAGGTTCATCACCGAGATCAGAAACCCGATCCGCCACCAGTCGGTCTGCTTCACATAGCCCGAGCCGAAAAACACCGGCGCCGAACCCGTTCCGTAGTGCGTAATGCCCGCATCCAGATTCGAGAAGTATGCCAGCGGCAGCGCCGCGATCATCGGCGGCACTCCGCCCGCCAGCGCGGCCGCCAGAAACGCGGGATACAGCGCCGTGATGTGCGCCGTCATGCTGGCGAAGCTGTAATGGATATACAAATACGACACCGTCAGCGCCACCATCACCACCGGCCACGGCCATCCGGCCATCACATGAAACCAGCGCGAGGAAAGCGCGCCGATGACCCCGCCGCTCACCAGCGCGTCGGACATCATCACCAGGCCCGCGAACCATACCAGCGCGTCCCAGGCGCGGTGCTCGGCCAGCAGGTCGTCCCATTCCAGCACGCGCGCCAGCAGCAGCGAGCACACTCCCGCCAGCGCCACGAACGTGTTCGAGATGCCGTGCCAGGGCGACGAGATCCAGCCCGCCATCACCGCCAGCAGTATCGCCACCAGCCACTTCTCGCGCCCGCTCATGGCGCCCATGCGCTCCAGTTCGGCGTGCGCCAGTTTGCGCGCCTGCGTGGTGTCGCGGATCTGCGGCGGCGCGAGCTTGCGGATCAGCAGCGGGACCAGGGTGAGAGTCATCAGACCGGGCAGTATGGAGCCTTTGAGCCATGTGATCCACGTTAGCTCCACGTGACCGATGTTATGCGCGAATTCGGCGATCAGCGGGTTGGCGGCCATGCCCGTCAGAAAGATCGCCGACGCCGTATAGGTGGTGTGGTAGGAAACCAGCACCAGGAACTCGCCGATCAGCTTTGACGTGGGTCCGGGCTCGGAGCCGAAATCGGCGGCCACGCTGTGTACCACCGGGAAGACGATGCCGCCGCCGCGCGCGGTGTCCGACGGAATGAACGGCGCCAGCACCAGGTCGGCCGCGGCCAGCGAATAGCTGAGGCTGAGCGGCGTGCGCGCGAAGCGGCGGATGAAGAGATATCCGACGCGCGTTCCGAACCCCGTGATGGTGACGGCGCGGGCGAAAAGAAACGCCGTGAAGACCAGCCAGACGGTGACGTTCGAGAATCCGGAGAGCGCCTGCGCCGGCGTGAGAATCCGCGTCAGCGCCAGCACCGTGATAGCGATGAGGACGCTGACGCCCATGCGCACCGGCTGCGCTACCAGCGCCACGATGGTGGCGACGAAGACCATCAGCAGATGATTTTGCTGCGGTGTCAGTATGGGGATGGGGAAAAGATAGAGAACCGCGGCGGGCCCCAGGACTACGGCCCATCGCCACCATTGAGAAGTCGCGCGTGTGCCCATGGTATTCCAGTGCGCGCGCTAGCGCTTGACCGCCGGCTTGCCGGGCTTCGGCTTGGGAATCGCCGAGAGCCGCAACAACGCGGCGGCGGCGCGCAGGCGAACTTCTTCTTTTTGGTCTTGGATCAGCGGCTCCAGATCTTCGCGCAGCGCCGGGTCGTTGCGCAAGGCGAGCGAATGCACCGCCGCGGCGCGCACGCGGAAATCCTTGTCCACCAGCGCGTCCTCCAGCGCGTCCACGGTCGCTTTGTCCTTGTCCTTGCCCAACAGCAAGGCGGCCGTGGCGCGCCCGGAGACGCTGGGGTCGGTGAGTATCTGCTGCATGGATGAGATTCCCATGCCCAATCCGGGCACGGGCGCGAAGCCCACGCCCTGCCGCACGGCGTAGAGGATAGTGGTCCGCGGCGTATGCATCATGCGCAGCGCCTGGCGCTTTTCCTTGGTGATGAAGCCGGACGCGGTCTTGTTTTCGCCCTCGAGCACCGCCAGCAACACCCGTTTTCCCGCCGGATCGTTCAGCGCCCAAAGCGCCTTGGCCGCGGCGAAAACGACTTCCGGCGTGGGATCGTCAAGCGCGCCATGCAGCGCCGTCGTGGCCGCCGTGGTCTTCATGTCGGCCAGGCCCTCCACTACTGCCAGGCGCACGTCGAGGTCTTTATCCTGCAGCATCTGTTGGAGCTGCGTAAACAGCGGGCCGCGGGTAGCCGCGAGACTCAATGCGACTACGGCCATTTTCCGCGTTTCGGGATTGTTCGCCGTCAGCGCGTGCTGCAGCAGATCGGTACATTGTTGATCGGTGATGGCGGCCAGGCCCGGCGCCGCCGAGAGGGTCAATAACCACACAAGAGGCTTGGTCATTGACCCGATTGTAGCCCGGCGTGGGACAGGCCTCCCGGCCTGTCGGGTCCGTAACGGAGCGGAGATCGACTCCTACTGATACGATGCGGTGTTCTCAACGCCGAGCAGCGCCAGGAACGTAGCATTACTGATGGATCCGCCGGCGGTCAACGGCGCCGAAAACAGGCTGCTGCCGGACGTCGGGCTGGGGCTGGAGAAGACGCCCAGGAAGCCAGTGCCGGTTCCTGCCGCGATGGCTGCCGTAGTCACCGCAGGCAATTGGTTCAGAATGGAAGCGGGTACCGTGAAAGTCCCGGGGCCCGCGGTAGTGATACAGCCGAAAGTGGCGATGCCGGTGGAGGTCGATCCCGAAGAGCCGATAATCTCCACGAAGTCGGTGGAATTGCCGCCGGTCCAATTCAGGGTGAGACCCGAGTTCCGGGTCACAGAGGAGGGCAGTCCACCGGTAATTGTAAGTAGAGTTCCCAGGGTGAGGGAGGCGCTAAATGGTCCGACATCCTTACCGCCCGCACCTTTCAGAGTGTAAGTACCGGGAACAACTGAGGCATTGGGAATCCCAGCCTCACTAGGAGGTAGGGTGATGCCGGCGGCCTGGAGACTGATGCTCAAGCTATAGACATTAGAAGTTTCAGTGAGCGCAGCGTTGGTAATGTTCGATCCGGCTGGCCCGTTGAGCATGACCGCGCCCGCGTCGAGGTAAGTGATGCTTGTAACAGGAGCGGAGGTAGTGGTAGTCGACTGACTGGCCGGCGACGTTTGAACCACATAACACGCCCCCGGCTGGTAGGTAACCGCCGAGTAGGATGCCAACTGAAAACCAGTGACCTGGGTAAAGCCGCCGGCCACTTCGGCGATTGTCTCGGAAACATTTCCAAGCGTGGCTACGACGAGGTTGGCGGAGAATTGCTCCAGTTCGAAACCGCCTGCGGTCAACGTCCCGCCGTTGTCGAGATTCTGCAACTGCGTGGTGGTCAAGCCCGGCGCGACGCATGCGTTGGCCGAGGCGCTGGGCGCGATGGAAAGGAATGTGCTGCTGCTGAGTGTGCCATTTACCGATATCTGGAAAGATACGGTGCAGCCGGTAGGAACGTTTGACGGCAGCGTGAAGTTGATCTGGTCAGCTCCGGCGAGTCCGGGCGCGCGGCCGGCGTAGGCTGGAGTGATGCTCACGCCGCCCACAATCACCTGCACGTTGACCCCGTTGGCCTCAAAATTGAAGCCCGCGGAAGCTATGTTGTCGCCGCCAGTCACGGGTCCCAGACCGGTAGCCCAGGCGATCAACGGCTGGCCGGGTTTGGCCGGCGAAATGGTAACTCCGCTCACGGCGCCAGTGGTGAAGCGATCCACATCTAATTCTGTGGCCGAGACGTAATTCTGAACCACGGCGAGTCCGGAGCCGGAGCTATCTTGCGTGATCACTCCGGGCTTGCGCTGCACGACACTGACTGCGAACGGAGCACTTACTGTGCCGTTGTTATTAGTGACAGTGACGTTGTAGTTACCCGTTGGCAAGGTGGAAGGTAGAATCGCCGCCAGTTGATTTACGCCGCTCTGGTTATACAGATAGACGAGATACGCGAGTGTGGCCGTGCCGCCCGAAGCCGGAGTGAAAGCGATCTGGACGCCGCTCGACGAAGTTGGCAGCGGAAAACTGAACTCGGAGAAACCGCTCGCACTCAGGTTGGCGCCCTTTACGACGAAGATGCTGCCTTCGGCGATGCTCGCCGTATAGCTGGCCGCATCTAGCACGGCAGTGACGGTGGGAGTGGGAACGGTAGTGCCGCCGCCCGTCGTATTGATTGTTCCGGCGCCGCTGAGAGTAAGTGTAAACGCGGTTGCCGACGTGCTGGCGCCGCTTCCACTTACTGCTGGAAAGGAGCCGGAATAGCCAGCGTAGCTGCCGGTGCCGCTGGTAACGGTAGCCGAGCCGGCTCCGCTAGACGTAGTACTGTTAAGTAATTCTGTTAGTAGCGTGAGGGGCAGAGTGAGTGTCCCCGTGAGCGTACCGCCCGCAGTCGTAATGGTAAAGGAGCCGACCACGTTGCTTCCACTGACGCTGCTGAATGGCAGAGTGCCACTAAAAGTACCGTTGCCGCTGAAGACGCCCGGCATCATCGCCGTGCCGGTAGCGGTCGCGGCTGCGCTGGTAAAACTACCCGTCGCGCTCACCGTGAGAGTGGTGCTGATGGTGGCGGCCTCTGCCGCGATCCCCAGCGAGAGCGCCAACGCGCAAAATCCAACAATTGCCTTCATTCGATCAGTGTCCTCCTCCGGACATACGCCGGAAATTAACACGGAATGGTCCCAATATGTTGTTGTTATTCGTACAATTCACAGGAATTACGGTCTAGTACTAGGGAACAGCGATGGCCCGAGCAGCCGCAACAGACCGCCTCCTAACTCGAGGCCCGCGCGCAAGCGAGCTCTAGTTCCCCGCCCCGTCAAGTCGATCGCCCCTTCCAGGCAAAGCGTTGCGAACCCGTGGACGGCGGACCACGCCAGCAGGCAGCGCTCATGCAGCGTGGTTTCGTCGACGCTCCCAGTCGAGGCTTCACCTTCCCGGATGGCGTCTTCGAGCACCTGAAATGCGGCGCGGCTGGCCGCCCGGTATTCCGGGTCGTCCTTATTTAATAGCTCGGCGCGGAACATCACGCGATAATGGCCAGGGTTCCGCAGGGCGAATTCCAGGTAGCCTTCGCCCACCGCCAGAGCCCGCGCCGCTGCGTCCAGGCTGGCGTCCCGCCGCGCTTCCATGTGCGCTTTGAGCTGCGTGAACCCCGCCACCGCGAATGCCGTCAGCATTCCGGTTTTGTCGCCAAAGTGGTGCGCGGGCGCGGACCAGGACGCTCCGGCCCGCCGCGCGCATTCGCGAAGCGACAGCCCTTCAATCCCCTTCTCGACGATCAATTCCGCCACCGCGCGCAGCAATGCCGGCCGCAGCGCGCCGTGATGATAGGGTTTCTCCTCAGCCGATTTCGCCATTGGCGTCAGCATAACACGCTTATCTTGACACCGCCATAATTCGATCTTGACACTGTCCTAATCGCGCCGTAATATGGGGTTGGAGGTTGGCGATGACCGGCTACGACGCGATTGTGATTGGCTCGGGGATGGGCGGCTTGACTACAGCCGCGATTATGGCCCGGTTCAAGGGATGGCGCGTGCTGGTGCTCGAGCGCCATTTCCGCGCCGGCGGCTTCACGCATACCTTCAGGCGTCCCGGCGGGTGGGAGTGGGATGTGGGCCTGCACTACGTGGGCGGAATGGAACCGGGCGCCATGGGCCGGCGGCTATTCGACTTTGTCACCGCGGGCGAGGTTCGCTGGAACCCGATGCCCGATTCTTACGACCGTTTCGTTTACCCGGACTTCGAGTTCTCCGTGCCCAAAGGCGAGGCCAACTACCGCGCGGCGCTGATTCAAATGTTCCCGCGGGAGAGCGCGGCCATCGAACGCTACTTTCGCGATCTGCGCGCCGCCAACGGCTACTTCGTGCGCCACACGATGGCCAATTCGACGCCGCGGCCGATAGGCGCCGCACTGCGTTGGTTCAACCGCTTGCGTTCGAAGACGCCCCTGATGACAACCGCCGAATATCTCGACAGCCATTTTCACGACGCCAGGTTGAAAGCGCTGCTGGCATCGCAATGGGCCGATTACGGCCTTCCGCCGGCGCAGAGCGCGTTCGTCACGCACGCGTTGATCGCAACGCATTACTTAAACGGCGCGTGGTATCCGGAGGGCGGCGCCGGAACCATCGCGGACGCCGCGGGGCGCGTGATTCAGGCCGCGGGCGGCGCTGTTCTGGTGAACCACGAAGTGCGCCGCATCTTGATGGAGGGCAATCGCGCCGTGGGCGTGGAGGCGATGCGGCAACAGGGCAAGGGCGGCCAGATGGTTCGCTTCGAGGCGCCCGTGGTGATTTCCGACGCCGGCGCGTGGGCGACATACCGGAAATTGCTGCCGGAAAGCGCGGCGGTTCCCTTCCGCGGCGAGCTGGATTCGGCAGCGGATGGCTTCACCATGGCAACTTTGTACCTGGGGCTCAAGCGCGATCCGCGGGAATTCGGGTTTCAGGGCGAGAATCACTGGATCTTCGACGGCCTGGACCACGACGCCATGCTCGCGCATCAGGACGAATTGCTGGAAGGCAAAGCCAACGGCTGTTATCTGTCGTTTCCCTCGCTCAAGAATCCGCGCGCCACAGCCTACACGGCGGAGATCATCGCGCCCCTCTCTTACGGCGCGCTGAAACAGTTCCGCGATGAGCCATGGCGGCGGCGTTCGCCCCAATACCAGGAGCTGAAAGGCAAGATAGCGGAAGCGCTGCTCGGTCTGGTAGAGCGGCATCATCCAGCGTTCCGCCGTTTGGTGGAGTACCAGGAGCTCTCGACGCCTCTCACCGTCGAGCATTTCACCGGCCACCGCAGAGGGTCGGTTTACGGATATCCGGGCACGCCGGAACGATATGGCAAGCCATGGCTGGCGGCGACGACTCCGGTGCGCAATCTGTACCTCACCGGCGCCGACGCGGGCAGTCTCGGAATCATGGGCGCCATGATGGGAGGCGTTGCAGCGGCAGCGCTGCTGCTCGGGCCGCTCGGGTTTTTCAAGATTGTAGCCGCGGCTTCGCGAGAGTCCGCTCGCAACGCTGGATCTGTTCCACTGGGTCGGAGCGAGCCGCTTGTAACGTCCAAATAGCGGCGGAGAATCGTGGCGTGCGCACTCGTGCGCGCCGTGTTCGCACTCATGCGAACACGTTCGATTCGGAGTCTTGCTAGGTAGGTATGCCCATTGACTGGACGCGACTCCGAGCAAGAGCTGCCGCGTACCGCTACGCGGCACGACGGCGATGGCAAGCTAAAAGAAGTAGACAAAGCAGAGCATCCCATTCGATCCGAAAGTCTTTGTCAATCGTAAGCCAAAGACCTGGTTTCAAATTACTGCGGAGGGCCGCCGCGCACTGGAGCGCTTATTCCGGCAACTGGAAGAACTGCTGACTCAGGCTGGTTGAGTCAGTTTGCAGCAGTCTGTCTCCGCTTACTTCAAGCTCAGCCCGCCATCCACTGCCAAAACCTGCCCTGTGACAAAATCCGATCCGCGCAGAAAGTAAACCACCGCATCCGCAATGTCATCCGGCGTCCCGCCTCGCCGCGCCGGAGTGACTTCGATCATTCGCTTCCCGCGCTCGTCGATATCTTCAAACGGGATCACTCCCGGCGCCACCGAATTCACGGTAATGCCAGGCGCCCATGCCTTCGCCAGCGCGCGCGTCAACATGATCACTCCCGCTTTCGACGCGCAATAGTGCGCGTGCTCGGCCCACGGCCGTATGCCGCCCAGTGAGCTTAGGTTGACAATGCGGCCGCCGCCGGTTTTCTGCATCAGCCGCGCGCCGTGCTGGCAACAGAAGAATGTAGCTTTCAGATTCACCGCGTGGATGAAGTCCCAATCCTTCTCGGTGATCGCCATCGGGTCGAAGCGCGTGAAGCGCGCCGCGTTATTCACCAGCCAGTCGAGGCGGCCCATGCGCTCTTCCACCTCCGCGAACATCCGCGCGATCTCGTCCACGCTTTCCAGGTTGGCGCGGAACAACTCGGCGCCGCCGCACTCTTCGGCGGTCTGCCTCGCCGCAGCTTCGGAGCGATGATAGTGGATGGCCACCCGCGCGCCGTCCCGCGCCAGGCGCAGCGCGATGCCGCGTCCAATACGTTTCGCCGCGCCCGTGATCAACGCCACCGGGCTAACCTGCGTGCTGTTCATTTATTGCCCCATTTGCAAATGCAGATCGCGGCGCGCGTACTCTCGAGTGTACGCGGCGAAGCGTGCGCATTCATGCCTACCCTTGCTCCGCCGCGGGGCAGGGAAACACGCATACGCAAACTTAGCTCGCTCCCTGTAATTGTGCTGCATAAGTTGCGGAGCGGGAAATCTTGGCGCGAAGACTCGCGGATGGCCCGCAAAAGCCGCCTGAAAGGGGGCTGCAGGCAAGATTGCCAGCCCCACAGCAAATGCGAACCACCGGCGGCAAGACCGCCGGCGCTACCCGGCTGGCTCTCCATGCACCTCCACCTCTTCCGGCTCCACGCCGGGCCGCGACGGCTCGGGCAGACGTCCGCTCCAATTTGCCCACGCCCAATAGAAGGCTGTCAAGGAGCTCAAACCGCCCGCGATGGCGCCGATGGTGCGCGGATTCCAATACTCCGAAGCGATTCCGGCCGCCATCATCGATAGCATCATCACCGACCACTGTACCGATTCGTTGGTGGAAAAAACGCGCCCGCGGAATTCGTCCGGCACCGTGCGCAGCAACTGCCACATGTTGAGCACGGAACTGACGCCCACGCCGGCTCGCGAAAGCGCGATGAATACCAGCGCCCAGGAAAAACTGCGCATCTGGCTAAACAGAATATACGACCCGCCATGCACGATGTAGCAAAGCGCAATCGACCGCTTATAGTCGCGAAAGCTCAGGCGCTTGCCGAAGTTGTAGGCCAGCGTTCCGCCGATCACCAGACCCAGCCCCGCGCAGCCCCAGATGGCCCCCAGGCCGGCCGGTCCGCGGTTGAATACCAGCTCGCCAAACACCGTGAACAGAATCTGCGCCGCGCCGCCGCCGGTGGCCCAACCCACACCAACCATCAACAGGCCGAACACCAGCGGAACCGACCGGATGTAGCGCAGGCCTTCCACATATTCGTGCCAGGGCCGCACCACCTCGGCTTCCGTCAGCGCCTGGCGCCGCGCGCGGAAGCCCCCAGGCACGCGCAATTGCGAAATGCACAGCGCCGAAACCAGGAACGAAAGCGCGTTGACCGCGAACGCCCATTGATAGCCGAACCCCATCACGCTGGTTCCGCCCAAAAACGCGCCCAGCGCGAGCGTGGTCCACGCCGTGGTCTGGGTGAGCGAATTCGCGGTGTGCAATTCTTCCCGGGTGGCGATGGATGGCAGCATGGCCGCGCGCCCACTGGTGAAGAACGGCGACGCCGCCATCAGCAGCCCGCTCAGCACGTAGAGCAGCCACGGCGCGGGATGTTTCGCGGCGTAGATGAACCCGGCGGCCATCCCCGTTCGGATCAGGTCGCTCGCGATCATTACCCGCTTGCGGTCGAAGCGGTCGAGCGTGACGCCCGCCAGCGGGCCCGCCAGCATCGCCGCGACCCCGCGCGAGAGAAGCACGCCGCTCACCACCAGCGGCGATTTCGTGACCTCAACCGCCAGGCTGAACACGGCGATGTTGTTGAAGTGGTCGCCGATTTCGCTGACCACCTGGCCGATCCACGTGTAGCGGTAGTTGCGATTCTCGCTCAGCAGCGAGAGAAATGCGTTCAAGTAGGGCGGACCCCCTGGTCCGCGGCCGACCCCCTGGTCGGCCTCTCGGAGATCGCGCCGGACTGATTTAGCTGGACGAAGAGCGGGCCCAGGGGGACCCGCGCGGACCAGTGGGTCCGCCCAGGAGTCCGCCCCACAAAGCAATTGCCCATTGCGTTCAACCGATCGACTCCTCCCGCACCGTGATGCTGCGGATGAAATCGAGGTCCAAGGCATAGCCAAAGCCCGGCTCGTCGCGCAGTTCGATGGTCCCGTGCGGCGTTACTTCCACCGCGGGCTGAATGATGTCGCGCTTCCAATAGCGTTTGCTGGCAGAAACGTCGCCGGGCAGGACGAAGTTCGGCAGCGACGCCAGCGCGATGTTGTGCGCGCGCCCGATGCCGGCCTCCAGCATGCCGCCGCACCAGACCGGAATGCCGGCAGCCTGGGCGGCATCGTGTACACGCTTCGATTCGGCGAATCCGCCCACGCGTCCCAACTTGATATTGACGATCCCGCAGGCGCGCAGCTTGATGGCCTGTGCGGCGTGGTGCGCGGTGCGGATGCATTCATCGAGGCAAATGGGCGTCGCAAGCTTCGCCTGCAGCTCGGCGTGGTCGATAATCTCATCGTGGCTCAGCGGCTGCTCGATCATCATCAGGTAGAACTCGTCGAGGCGGCGCAGATGGTCCGCATCCGCCAGCGTGTAAGCGGAGTTCGCGTCCACTGACAGCTTGATGCTGGCGAACCGCTCGCGTACGCGCTGGACCACATCGATATCCCACCCCGGCTTGATCTTGAGCTTGATGCGCTGGTATCCGTCGGCGAGCTCGCGCTCGATACGCGCCAGCAGTGCGTCCACCGTATCGTGGATTCCCAGGGACACGCCGCACGGAATCTCCCGGCGTGCGCCGCCGCCGATTTTCTTCCACAACGGAATGCCTTCGAGCCGCGCGGCCAGGTCCCAAACCGCGGCCTCCAATCCGCCGCGCGCCATGTTGTGCCCGCGAATGTGCGCGCTGAGCGGGGCAATGTCTTCGGGCCCTTCGACGGTGCGCCCCACCACGCGCGGCGCCGCGTAATCGCGCAAGATGAGCCACGCCGATTCCGTCCATTCCTCGTTGTAGAACGGGTTCTCGCCGGCCGTGACCTCGCCCCATCCCGTGGCGCCTTCGCCGTGGACTTCCACCAGAACCATGTGCCGTCCGGTAGTGCGGCCAAAGCTGGTTTCGAAGAAATGCACCAGCGGCATGGAAATCTGCCGCAGCGTGACGCGCTCAATTTTCATGCCATGGCTCCAGTAGATAGACTCCCTCGGCGTCGTTTTTCTCGAAACCCGTCACCGCAAGTCCGCGCGCGAATGCGCTCTGAAACTTCTCAGCGTTGGCCAACTGGATCGCGCGGGCGCGCGGGTTATCCTGCGCGCGAATCCGCGCAATATCCGCCGGATAAGCGATACCTTCCACATCGCAGGGCGGACCCCCCGGTCTGCGGACGGCCCCCTGGCCGGCCTCCTCCGATCGATCGGCAACGGGTCCGGGGGGACCCGTGCGGACCAGGGGGTCCGCCCCACGTCTCTCCAGAATCTCGCGCACGCGCGCCGACCCAATCCACCACTCCGCATAGCACCGATCGGTAGGCAGCCCACCGTGCAACGGGCTCGAAGTATCGCCATATTGATTCACCGAGTACCGCCGCACAATGGCCCCCAGCCGCTCAATATTAAAAAACGCATTTTTCAATTCGAGCGGATCGAAGGTCCATTCGATGAGCGGAATGCCACGCGCAAGCGCGTCTTCGCGTTGCCGCAACTTGAGGCGGCGCCCGATGCCGAGGTTGTGATATTCCGGCAGCACGCCCAGCATGTGGCTGTGCAGGTAAGCGTGTCCGCCAGGCTTGACGCCCGGAATTCCCAGACAGAACCCGATCATGGCTTCACCGTCGAACGCGCCCAGAACCTGCCCGCCCACCCGACTCGCCACCACGAAAAAACGCAGCGGCAGCAGATCGATATCGTCGAAGCCCCAGATGACTTTTTGCAACTGGACCGCGGCGCGGAACTCATCGAGCTCGGTCAACTTGCGGATCTCGATTACGGCGTTGCCGCCCGCTTCGCTTCCTGCCACAGCGCCTCCATTTCTTCGATATTCGATTGCGCGAGAGTCTTCCCAATTTCGCCCAGTTTGCGCTCGATGTAGCAGAACCGCTGGCGAAACTTCGCGTTGGTCTTGCGCAGCGCCTGTTCTGGATCCACCTTGACGAACCGCGCCAGATTGACCAGCACGAACAATAAGTCGCCCAATTCGTCTTCAAGCGACGGCTGCGACGCGTTACGCCGCGCTTCGTCAAACTCGGCGAGCTCTTCGTGCAGCTTCTCGATCACCTGCTCGGGATTCTCCCAATCGAAACCGGCTGCGGCAGCGCGCGAAGCGATCTGCTGCGCCTCCACCAGCGCCGGCAGCGCGCGCGGAACGCCCGCCAGCAGGCCGTCTTTCGCCGCGCCGCGGTCTTTCTTTTCGGCGGCCTTCACTTCGCCCCAGATACGCAGCACGTCGCCCGCGTTTTCCGCCGATTGCTCGGCGAACACGTGCGGATGGCGGCGAATCAGCTTTTGGTTGATGGCGTCGAGCGCGTCGCCGATAGCAAAAAGATTCTCTTCGGCGGCCATTTGCGCATAGAAAACCGCCTGCAGCATGAAATCGCCCAGTTCTTCGGCGAGCCCGGGATAATCGCGCCGGTCGATGGCATCGATCACCTCATAGGTCTCTTCCAGCGTGTAAGGCTTGATGCTATCGAAGGTCTGTTCGCGGTCCCACGGACAGCCATCGGGCCCGCGCAGCCGTTGCATGATCTCGACCAGTTGTTGAAATTTCGGCCCGGCGGCAGCGGCGTTTTTCATTGTTCGGGGAGCGTTTTTTTAGGTTAACATGCGGTCAGCGAAGCCATCCGCCGCAGTGCGGCATACACTCGGTGGTAGCTCCGATGGAGCCACTCTCTCCCGCCGATTCCGTCAGGCGATTCCCACACTCGTTATCAGGAGCACGCTCTTACATGACAGATCGATTTCAGGGCGTCACTTACACCGTTATCGACAATAGCCTCATCTGTTTCAGGATCCCGCGTAACGACGCAGCGGCGCAAACCGGGCACCGAATTCAGGAAGCTTCATCAGCGGCGTGGATTGGTATAGATACAAGTCAGTAGCTGCGGGCGGAGACGTGATCGTCTACGCTGTGGAACAGAGAAAAATCATGCAGACTTGTTAGTGTTTCGCCCAATCATTGAGGAGATACGGCGCTACCGTAATACCGCTTGCCGACGCGTCGCAGCTCCGATCGAAGCCACGACCGTCAGGGAGCGATTTTTCGCAGCGCACAGATAAAAACACCCGGTCGCGGTACCAGCGCCTTCTCTTAGCTTGCCCTTGATTTCGCCGCGCGCCGCCGATTATAGTTTGACCATACGCAACGCGATGAACGTGGCCCGCAGCGGCCGGACACCCGCAAAGGAGATCCCATGAAACGCTTGATCGCATTACTCGCAGTGCTCGCAGCAGCCGCCATGGCTGCCGACATCAACGGCGCCTGGAAAGCCACTGCTGAAGGACCCAATGGGTCCATGGAGCGGACCTTCGTCTTCAAAGTAGAAGGCAGCAAGGTCACCGGCGAAACTACCAGCTCGATGATGGGCAAATCCACCATCACCGACGGCAAGATCGATGGCGACTCCATCACTTTCACCATCACCGCCAAGTTCGGCGACAACGAAATGAAGCTGACCTACGACGGCAAGATCAAAGACAACGAAATCGTATTCCAAAGCTCGGCCGGCGGCGGCGGACAAACCATCGAGTGGCACGCCAAGAGGCAATAGAAGTGGCGCGGGCCATGGTCTGCGAGGAAGGTTCCGACTTCCAAGTGCGAGCCGCGCCAGCGCTCGGGAAATAAACCTAACCCACCATCACGCTCAGCATAGAGATAGACCCTCCGTCCACCCCCTCCACGGGGAAGCTGACGGCGTCGCGTTCCTGACGCGTCGCGATCACGTAGAGCAGCGGCAAATAGTGGTCCGGCGTGGGAATCGAAAGGCGGGCGTCTCTGCCCAGCCGCTCGTAATCGACCAGTGGCCCGTGTTCGCGCGCGCCAATCATTTCGCGCGTCTGCCGCTCGAAGCGAACGGCCCAGTCATACGGCTCCACGACGTGCCTGCCCCAGGCATACGCGTGCAGATTGTGAACCAGATTGCCGCTGCCCGCAATCAGCACGCCCTCTTCGCGCAACGGCGCCAGGCGCTCGCCAATCTCGTAGTGAAAGCTCGCCGGCTGCCTTTCGTCGATGCTGAGTTGGACCACCGGGATATCGGCGTCCGGATAGACGTGGCGCATCACCGACCAGGTTCCATGATCCAATCCCCAGCTTGGATCGAGCTTGACGGGCAGCGGCGCCAGCAGGCCCTGAACCCGCCCCGCCAGTTCCGGATCGCCGGGCGCCGGATACTTCACCGCGTAAAGTTCGGCGGGAAAGCCGCCGAAATCGTGCACCGTCCGCGGCGCGGTCGCGATGGTGACGCCTGTCTCTGGCACGAACCAGTGGGCCGAAACGCAAAGGATCGCTTTCGGCCTGGGAATTTGCCGTCCCACCGCCGCCCATGCCTCCGTATAGCCGTTGTGAAGCACCGCATTCATGGGGTTGCCGTGACCGAAGAAAACCGCCGGCATCAGTTTGGTCATAAGCCCTCCGCTCGATACCATTGTCGTCCCCATTGTCGTCCAGTCGCTGGAGTATAATCGGCCCGTCATGGCAAACTCAGGCCGGATTATCCTCGCCCTCATCGCCGCCGCTAACTTCGCCGTCCCGCAGGGGCACTCCCAGCCCAATTCCCAAACCAACTCCTATCGAACCGTCGAGAACTGGTTCCAGTTGCCCGCCGGACGGACCATGGGCTCCACCAGCGCGGTGTTTGTCGCGCCCAGCGGCCACATCTGGGTAGCCGAGCGATGCGGCGCGAACTCCTGCGCCAACTCGAACCTGCCGCCGGTTTTGGAATTCGACCCCTCCGGCAAGCTGCTGAAAAGTTGGGGCGAGGGCATGTTCGTTTTCCCGCACGGCATCCTGATCGAAAAGGATGGGACCATTTGGCTCACCGACGGCCAGGGCGCGAATGGCAAGGGCCAGCAGGTATTCAAGCTCAGTCCCGAAGGCAAGGTTTTGATGACGCTCGGCAAGGCGGGCGTCGCCGGCGACGGTCCCGATACATTCAATCAGCCGAATGCGGTCGCCATCGCGCCCAACGGCGACATCTTCGTCTCCGACGGCCACAACGTCGGCCGCGGCAATGCGCGCGTGGTCAAATTCACGAAGGATGGAAAGTTCATCAAGCAATGGGGCGGCCACGGTTCGGGCCCCGGCCAGTTTGAGATGCCGCATACGCTGGCGTTCGATTCCAAGGGCCGCCTGTTCGTTGGCGACCGCGGCAACAACCGCATTCAGATCTTCGACCAGGACGGAAACTTCCTCGAAGAGTGGAAGCAGTTCAGCCGGCCCAGCGGCATCTTCATCGACAAGAACGACGCGATGTACGTGGCCGACTCCGAATCCACCGACCGCGACGGTTACGGCCACAATCCGGGATGGAAACGCGGCATCCGCATCGGCAGCGCCAAAGACGGCTCAGTGACCGCTTTCATTCCCGACCCTTCGCCGGGAACGGGCTCTACCACCGCGGCCGAGGGCGTGGCAGTAGACGCTCAGGGCACGATATACGGCGCCGAAGTGGGCGCCAAGGATGTGAAGAAGTACGTCAAAAAATAGCGTGAGAATATTCTTGGACGCTTGCCGGTCTGAGCCGTTCCCCGCATAATCGCAGCCGGCCCGCGACCAGGGGTGGTGAATCGCCCGCTATATTAGAGATGGCGCCACCCGATGAAACCACGGGCGAAGTAATCTCGCGCACTACTCTCACGCAGTGCTCTTACATGGACAAAAAAGACCTCAGCGAACGCGACATCTGCACCAAATACATCACCCCCGCCGTAAAATTGGCAGGCTGGGACGAGATGACGCAGCTACGCGAAGAGGTCAGCTTTACCAAAGGCCGCATCATCGTTCGCGGCAAACTCGTCACCCGCGGCAAGGCCAAGCGCGCCGATTACATTCTCTACTTCAAGCCCAACATCCCCATCGCCCTGATTGAAGCCAAAGACAACACCCACAGCGTCGGCGATGCGATGCAGCAGGCGCTCGACTACGCCGTCACCCTCGACATTCCCTTTGTGTTTTCCTCCAACGGCGACGGATTTGTCTTCCACGACCGCACCGGTACAAGCCCACAGACGGAAACCACCATCGCCCTCGATGCCTTCCCCTCGCCCGCCGCGCTCTGAGCAAAATACCGCGCGTGGAAAGGCCTGACTCCCGGCGCGGAGCAGATCGTCCTCCAGGATTATTACGGCGACGGCGGTGGCAAGGCCCCGCGCTATTATCAATGCAACGCGATCAACTCCGCAGTCGAGGCCATCGCCAAGGGCCAGGACCGCGTCCTCCTCGTGATGGCCACCGGCACCGGTAAAACCTACACCGCCTTTCAAATCATCTGGCGCCTCTGGAAAGCCGGCCGCAAGAAGCGCATCCTCTTCCTTGCCGACCGCAATATCCTTATCGACCAAACTATGGTCAACGATTTCCGTCCCTTCGGCGCCGCCATGGCCAAGCTCAGCACGAACACTAAGACCATCGAGCGCGCCGACGGCACGAAAGAGGAGCTCACTCTCGCGCTTGATAAGAAGCGCCGCATCGACACCGCCTACGAAATCTATCTCGGCCTCTATCAAGCCATCACCGGCCCCGAGGATCGCCAGAAACCCTTCCGCGAGTTCTCCCCCGGCTTCTTCGACCTCATCGTCATCGACGAGTGCCATCGCGGCAGCGCCGACGCCGATTCGGCCTGGCGCGAAATCCTCCAATATTTCTCCACCGCCACCCAGATCGGCCTCACCGCCACGCCTAAAGAAACCGAGTACATCTCCAACATCGATTACTTCGGCCAACCCGTCTACACTTACTCGCTCAGGGAAGGCATTCGCGACGGCTTCCTTGCGCCTTACAAAGTCGTCAAGGTCCACATCGACCTGGACGTCGAAGGCTACCGCCCCGAGCGCGGCAAAACCGACCGCGAAGGCATCGAGATCGAAGACCGCCTCTACAACACCAAAGACTACGACCGCGTCCTCGTCCTCGACGACCGCACCAAGGTAGTGGCTCAAAAGGTCTCCGCCCTTCTCAAGGAGAGTGGCGACCGCTTCCAGAAAACCATTGTCTTCTGCGTGGATGAAGAGCACGCCGCCCGCATGCGTCAGGCCCTCATCAATGAAAACCAGGACCTCTGCTCCGAGAACATCCGCTACGTCATGCGCATCACCGTCAGCGACACCGAAGGCCAAGCCGAGCTCGACAACTTCATCGATCCCGAATCGAAGTATACCGTCATCGTCACCACCTCCCGCTTACTCTCCACCGGCGTCGATGCCCAGACCTGCCGCTTGATCGTCCTCGATCGAGCCGTGGGCTCTATGACCGAGTTCAAGCAAATCGTCGGCCGCGGCGCCCGCGTCCATGAGGACACCAAAAAGTTTCTATTTCGCCCTCATGGATTTCCGCGGCGCCACCAACCACTTCGCTGACCCCGACTTCGATGGCGATCCCGTCCAGATCTACGAGCCCGGCGAGAATGACCCCATCACCCCACCCGACACCGCGCCCCCCGCCGCCGGCCATGACGACGCCAACGAAGCCGCCGCCGACGCGGACCTCATCCCGCCCGAGCCATCCGCCGATGAAGTCATCGTCGATGGCGCTCCGCCCGATATAACCATCAC
>Ga0208193_1000455_pt1 | contig 22415 bp, 15 predicted proteins | sample June2015DPH_17_2_FD_184716 | JGI IMG/M metagenome (GOLD analysis project Ga0208193, IMG submission 184716) | Peatland microbial communities from SPRUCE experiment site at the Marcell Experimental Forest, Minnesota, USA - June2015DPH_17_10... | ecosystem: Environmental > Terrestrial > Soil >... | reverse complement strand
GCTTGGGACGCCGCCATCCGTACGCAGATCAAATCGTGCGCGCTGTTTGTTCCGATCATCTCATCGCACTCTCGCGCTCGGCTGGAGGGCTACTTTAGATTGGAATGGAAACTGGCGGTCGACCGATCGCATCTGATGGCGGCGGAAAGACCCTTCCTTGTCCCGCTAGTCATCGACGACACGAAAGATGCCGACGCCCGCGTTCCTGACAAGTTCCGGGAAATCCAATGGACGCGTCTGCCAAACGATGGGACGACAGCGGAATTCGTCGATCGGATACGGCGGCTGCTGACACCGGCCGAATCCGGCATCGGCACTGCATCGATGCCGATTGCAGCACCGGGCAGTGCGGCGTCGTCGGCGCGTCGCTCGTATCCTTCCATGATCGCGCTGACCGCGCTGCTGATTGGTGCACTGGTCTACATCGTCTTTTTGCACCGATCGACGCCGACTGTTTCCGCTCCAGCCTCAGCACCGCCGATCGCCGGGACTTCCAGTGCGCAGGCGACACTGGAAAAGTCGATCGCCGTACTGCCCTTCACGGATTTGAGCGAGAAGAAGGATCAACAGTATTTCTCGGACGGCCTATCCGAGGAGCTGATCGACCTGCTCGCGCAAATCCCCGACCTGAAGGTGTCCGCGCGAACCTCCTCTTTTTCGTTCCGCGACCGGCCTGTGACGGTCGCCGAAATAGGCCGGGAGCTCAGTGTAGCCAATTTGTTGGAAGGCAGCGTACGGAAAGCCGGCAACACGGTTCGCATCACCGCTCAGCTCGTACGTGCCGACACTGGGTTCCATCTCTGGAGCGCAACATACGACCGGGATTTGAAGGACGTGTTCAAGGTTCAGGACGATATCGCTCGCGTAGTCGTCGGCAAATTGAAGGTGACGTTGGCAGGGGGCATCCCCACCATGGCAGTACGCACCGAAAACGCCGAAGTACACAATCTTCTGCTGCAGGGGAATTTTGCGGTACAAACCGATACCGACGCGGGCACTGCCGAGGCCCTCAAATTTTTTCGGCGCGCGATCGCCATCGACCCCGGCTACGCTCCCGCTTGGAACGGGGTCGGATACGCAGAGTTCCGCCGCGGCAGCAATATCTACGAGCCGCCCGGCGATGCCTATCGGGTCGCAGAGCAATCGGTACGGCGCGCCATCGAGCTGGACCCCGGCTTGGCGGACGCCTATGCGATATTGGGCACACTTCAAATGCTGAAGTTCGAGTGGAAGAACTCTGCTGCAACGAGGGCGAGAGCCCTGGAGCTGGATCCCGGCAATTCGAACGCCCTGTTGAATCGGGCGGTTCATACTCTGGTTACGGGGAGCCACGCGGACGCCATCGTACAAATGCAAGAAGTCCTCCAAAGGGACCCGCTCAACTTACTGAGCCGACGTTACGCCGCACGTCTATTTTTCTACGTAGGCCGGCTGGACGAGGCAGAACGGTTGCTGCGGCAGGTGCTCGCCGTAAACCCGAATTTTTCCGCCGCCCACTACGAACTCGGCCGCATACTTCTGGTTCGTGGCGACACGACGGCTGCAGTGGAGGAATTCGAAGCGGAAAGCAACCCGAGCTGGCGCAGCTTCGCGTTGCCGTTGGGCTATCACGCCGCGCACCGAAAGACCGAAGCCGACGCGGCGCTGAACGATTTATTGGCCAATTCTGCTGGTTTCGAATTCCAGATTGCAGAGGCTTATGCCTCGTTCGGCGACGCGGACAAGGCGTTCGAGTGGCTCAACAAGGCGGTAACCGGAGACCCGGGCATCATCTGGTTCCGCTATGACCCTCTGTTAGCCGGGCTGAGCGCCGACCCACGCTACCGTGCGATTCTCAAGCGGATGAACCTTCCGACCTCACCAGACAACCCCTAGCGCAAATCATCGAACTCAGCGGGTACTTCCTCGCCGCTGAGACCGGTGAACGGTTTTAGCCCGGACTTGAAACGCTCGCGCGCATCGGAGTCCGAAAGGGCGGCGTCGAGGGCGCAATTGAGCTCGTACGCATTCACGTCGTAGCCCGCGTCGCTCATCGCGGTGCTCACGGCCTCGGCGTGTGCACCGCCTGCCTGGTACACCCAGGGCGCGAAATCCGGGTCGATATCCAAGTTTTCGGGCTCTTCGTAGGATTGCTGGCACCCGGCTACATTCGTCGCGTGATAGTTGCGGCACGACTGGGGCCGGGCCGCGTAAATGGTACATCGTCCTTCGTTCAGAAACGGGCACTTGAGGTTGCGAGTGACTCGCTCGCCCTCGCCCAGTTTCCTGAGCGCCATGCTGTTCGCGCGCACCTCCGCATAGACGCGGGTCTTCTCTTCAGGCGTGAACGACTGTTCGACGAAATCGAGGATTCCAAAGACCTCGGCGGCACGAACATCCACTGTGAAGTAGCAACACCACGCGCAACCCGCCCGACAGGCCAGCGTGCCGACATCCGGGGCAGCGGCGATCCGAGCGTCATGACGCCGCTGAGATCTCTCGAGCGTGCCGAACACTCCCAGGTCTCGGATCTCATCACGTGTCCGCGTACGCTCCTGCTCGAGTATGTCGCGAATAAAGGGCAGATCGAGGGTAAACTCCATGGCCCAATCTTAATCCCAATCCTACGGGGCGCCCAGCGCGATATACTTTCAGACATGAGCGAAGTGCGCATTCTGTCGATCATTCCGCCGATGACGCAGCTCAACACGCCATATCCGTCCACGGCCTATCTCACGGGGTTCCTGCGCTCGCGCGGTTTCCAAGCGGAACAGGCGGATCTTTCCATCGCCCTGGCGCTCAAGTTGCTGTCGGTGGAGGGCGTGCAGGCTATTATCGGGCAAGTGAGCGCGCTGCGGCGCAATCAACACACGGTGGCGACGCGATTTTTCGCCGAACACTTCGAGTCCTACCGCACCACAATCTCGTCCGCCATTCGATTTCTGCAAGGTCGTGATCCGAGCGTCGCTCATCGTATCGCTTCGAGGCATTACCTGCCCGAAGGGCCGCGCTTCGCGTCTCTTGGGCACTACATCGACAACCAGCAACATGAAGGCGATACGCTCGACTGGGCCTTTGGTGCGCTCGGGCTACAGGATCGCGCCAAACACATCGCCACCCTCTATCTCAATGACCTCGCGGACGTTATCCGCGATGCCATTGACCCGCGCTTCGAGTTCGTGCGGTATGCAGAGTCGCTGGCGGCCAGTCAACCGACGTTCGATCAACTGCAAGCGGCGCTCGGCTCGCCGCACAGCCTGGTGGATGCATCGCTGCATGCACTGACGCTCGAAACGCTGGCCCGGTGGCGACCGAACCTGTTGCTCATTACCGCGCCTTTTCCGGGCAACGTTTACGGCGCCTTTCGCATCGCGCAAACCATCAAGCAAACCCACCCGACCGTGGTCACTGTATTGGGCGGCGGTTATTGCAATACCGAGCTGCGCTCCATGAACGAGCCGCGTGTTTTCGACTACTTCGATTTCATAACGCTCGACGCCGGCGAACGTCCGCTGCTTGCCCTCATCGAACATCTGCAGAACAAGCGACCGCTAGATCAGTTGGTGCGCACCTATACGCGCAAGCATCAGTACGTCGACTTCAAGGAGCCCGATATTGCTTTCTCTGAAAGCGGCACGCCCACTTACGCGGGCCTGCCTCTGGACGACTATCTCTCACTGCTGGACATGCTCAATCCCATGCACCGTCTTTGGTCGGACGGCCGCTGGAACAAACTGACGGTCGCACACGGCTGCTATTGGAAGAAATGCAGCTTCTGCGATGTAAACCTTGACTACATCTCGCGCTACGACCTGGCGGCTACCGATGTGCTCATCGATCGAATCGAATCCCTGATTCGCGAGACCGGGCAAACTGGATTTCACTTCGTCGACGAGGCTGCCCCGCCCAAGGCACTCAAGTCGCTGGCGAACGCACTGCTGCGACGGAAGCTGGATATCTCATGGTGGGGCAACATTCGTTTCGAGAAGTCATTCAATGCCGGCCTTTGCCATCTACTGGCCGAAAGCGGCTGCATCGCCGTCACCGGCGGATTGGAAGTGGCATCGGATCGCCTGCTCAAGTTGATGAAGAAAGGCGTATCGATCGAGCAGGTGGCCCGGGTCACTCGTGCCTTCTCCGACGCGGGAATCCTCGTACACGCCTATCTGATGTATGGCTTCCCAACTCAAACCGCGCAAGACACCGTCGACGCCCTGGAATACGTTCGCCAATTGTTCGCGGCCGGTTGCATACAGTCGGGTTTCTTCCATCGCTTCACCTGCACCGTACATTCGCCGGTCGGGAAACATCCGGAACAGTACGGCGTGACGCTGTCTCCTCCGCTCCAGACCACATTCGCCAACAACGATATTAATTTCACGGATATCACGGGCATCGACCACGACGTGTTTGGCACAGCGCTCAAGAAAGCGCTGTACAACTACATGCATGGCGTCGGACTCGATCTTGACGTGCGTGAATGGTTCGAGCAACGCGCGTCTGTTGGACGCGCTGCAAAAAATACTCGCCGTCGCGCGACCCATACTGTGCCACGCACAACGGTGCCGCCGAATCTGATCGAGCGGGCGCTGGCCTGAACGCGCCCGCGTGCTCATCGCCTTCAACAAGCCGTTCGGTGTCGCCTGTAAATTCAGCCCGGAACCGGGCCGCAAGACCCTGGCGGATTATATCGACGTAAGAGGCGTCTATCCCGCCGGCCGCCTCGATACCGACAGCGAGGGCCTGATGCTGCTCACCGACGACGGCGTCTTGCAAGCACGCATCGCGGAGCCGAAGCACGATATAGCGAAGGTGTATTGGGCGCAGGTGGAAGGTTCTCCGTCTCCAACGGCACTCGATCAGCTGCGCAAAGGCGTGAATCTCGGCGACTTCACGACGCGGCCTGCGAACGCAAGTCTCATCGAGGAACCGCAAGAACTGTGGCCGCGCGATCCGCCGATCCGCTATCGCGCAAAAATTCCGACTGCGTGGATCAGGCTCACGATACGTGAAGGAAAGAACCGCCAGGTGCGTCGCATGACCGCGAAGGTGGGGTTTCCGACCCTCCGCCTGATACGCGCAGCCATCGGCAAGGTGAGCCTGGAAGGACTGGTGCCGGGTACCTGGCGCGAGATCGGCGCGGACGACCCGTGGAGCGGTTGGGGTGATGGAAGACGATAGCGCCACAACTTCACGCCTGCGATCCCAACGAGGGCGAGCCAGTCCAGCGCGCCTCCACCCCCGCTCGGTGCCGTAGGAGTTGCGCTCACCTGGCTCGATGGGCCCGACGTACCCCCGGCATCGACCGCCTCCACGGTGAAGTAGTAGGTGGTACCGCTGGTCAATCCGGTGACGGTCGCACTCGTCGTGGCGACACTCAGCTGCGGCTGTGCACCCTCCCTCCCCGAGTGCGTCCCCATGTACACATTATAGCTCGAGGCACCCGTCGAGGGCGCCCAACTGAGCGATACTGAGCCGCCACCCGCGCTTGCGCTGACTCCGTTGGGAGCAGAGGGTGCGACGATTCCACTCGCTTCCACCGACGGAGAGGAATCGCCTCCCAGATCAGCTGCCTCCACCGTGAAGAAGTATTTTTGTCCCGAAGCAAGGCTTGTGAATGTCACCGACTGCCCTTGGACTCCAGTGACCACGGGAGTGGTACTCTCACCGCCTGCGGTCGTGCCTGCGAATACGTTATAGGAACTGGCTCCGCTGCTCGCCGTCCAAGTGAGCGTGAGTGCATTGGCGCCGGCAGAAACCACCTTCAAACCGGCCGGTGGCGCGGGCACGATGGATACTGCCACTTGGCTCGATTGGGGCGAGATCCCGGTCGAAGACACGCCGGCGATGGCAAAGCTGTACAATTGCCCAGGCTGTAAGCCGGTGATGGTGGTTGAAGTACCCATGACGTTCTGCTGCACCGGCGCCGCTGCCACACGCCCGCCTCCGATGCCTTCGTAAACGTCGAAACCGAGTGTCGCACTTCCGTCGCTGCCCCATATCAACGTCACGGTTTGCCCAGACGCGCTCGCCGCGAGATAGCCCGGTGCAGGATTGTTTCGAACCGTTTCGATGAGGACTGCGGCGTTGATGCTGCCGAGTCCCGTGGAAAGGTCGAAACCGGGGAAAGCCCCGTAAAGCGGGGGAGAATCGGCCTGCATTATCCCGGTCGCGTCGCCCGATTCGGAAGCACAGGTGCTCGCCGGCAAGCTGCCGGCGGCGTTCGCCACATACTTGGCTACGCTGCATGGCTGCACATTCGAGCCATTCGTGACGTCGAAGAAAACGCAGTCCGGCGACGTGATCGCCCCCATCGAGGCATTGCATTCACCCTGGATCGCCGGGTTGCTGATTTCGCCTGCCCCAAGCTGATAGAGCAAAGTATTTACAAGACCCTGACGTCCATCCGGCGCCGCCTGGGTAATCTCCGCCTGATCAAGCAGCGCGACAATGGCAGCGACTGACGGCGCCGCCGCCGATGTTCCCTCCAGCACCTTGATCGTTCCGGTCGCCGCCGGAGGAAGCGTCGGCGCCTGGGTCGGATCGCAAGGCGTCGTGTCATAAGAGCATATGAGCCAGCGCGTCGCGATCATGACGACGTCGGGAATCGCACGCGCGCTAAATCCGACAGGAATGTGCTGCTGCCAGCTCGGGATCGCGTAGCCGCCGGAACAGTTGCCGCCGGCGTCCGTCATTGTGCAGCTGCTGACCCCGCCCCCGCTCCCGGAGACTTCGATGAACGGATTGCTCTGGTTGCCGATCTTGCCGGTGTTGCAGAACGCGATCGGATCACCATTACCGTAATAGGTCGCAAAGACCGGATTGGCGCAAGAATCGTTCCATACGATTTCGGGAATATGCGAGGTCGCGGTTGCCAATGTTCCAGGCTGATTCGAGGAGCCCCAGTATGGTGCTTCTGCAGTAGGGTCAAAATCCGTGCCTCCGACGGCGAGGTCATACGGCGTTGAGGCAATTCCGTTGACTGCAAACCCCGTGGTGTTTACATCGTTCGCAGTTCCCAGATCCGACGAGGCCGTGCACCCCGCGACCCCGGCATCACCGGTGGACACCGTAATGGTGATGCCCTGCGCGACCGCTTGCTGGAACATGGAGTTGATCGCGGCGTTGCCGGTGGGACCAATCTCGAACTCGCATTGGCCGAACGAGATATTGAGAACCGCAGCCAGATTCTGGTCGATGGCGTACTGCGCGGCGTTGTTCGCGTCCTGGTCGCGCACTAGGATCAGTTGTGCGCCCGGTGCAAGTCCACCGAGAATTTCGGTGTCGAGGTACGCCTCGTCCTCGTTGCCATCTTTGGTTTGGCCCGGATCCGTCCCGCCGGGGACGGGGATAGAAGAAAATTGCTGAGGCGTCAAACCGAAGCTCGAGCCTGACACACCGAAGGCGGTCCAGAATGCCGTGAGCACGCTCGGGTCCAGGTCGCTCTGAGCCGCGATGGCGACCGTGACCCCGGCGCCTGTGATTCCCTGTCGATATTCGGGCAGCAGATTGTAGATAATCGCAAAGTCCGTTGGTCCCACGTAACCCGGGTACGAGGCTGTTCCGGGATAATGGGTGTCGGGGGAAGGCAGGGATGAGTCGTACCCGTGACCCACCAAGGAAATGACTCCGCGCGGCGCTGGCCTTGACGGTCGCACATCCGGCCGAGGATGAAAGTCGTTCAACCCGCGAATCGCGGCGATGACCGGTGTGAATGCCGCCGGAATCAGCGGGTCCGCGACGTTGGCATAGTGCTGGTCGCCGTGCACATCAAACAAATGAATGCTCGTGCGCAGGGCACCCTCGACCTGCATTTTGGTACCGGAGAACGGCAGATGGCCGCGTCCCATCGGAACCTGCCCCACCACGAGACCGTTCGACTTGAGCCAGTTGGTCACCGCGGCAAGGGTGGCTTCGGATGCGCCGAAGCGTTGGCCGTACTCTGTCGGTGCCAACCACTTGTGATACTGCGGAGATTTTGGATCTTGCTGGGCAGAGAGCAGCGCTTGCAGCGCTCGTTCCTGCTCGGGAGTCTTGGCGAAGACGATATCGAGACCCTTGAGGCGCAACGACGTCGGCGCCTCCCCCTTGTCGAACTGGGCGATTGCGAGCCGGTGAACGTTACCGGCAAGAAAGGAAAGGTCGGTGGCAGAACTCGCACTGAGAATTCCGCCTAGCGATACCGCGGCCACTATGGGCAAGAGCGTCGCGATGATCCTCACGCGCACCCACCGCCGCAGGCTCGATGCGCCTCGCATGTTTTCTCTCATCCCTATGCTCCCAATCCTTGCAGGTTGCTTCCACTTCAGCGCAACGTCGATCCGTTCTTCAGTTCTCGGGCACGCTACACGTCCTTTTTATATTCGGAGACACCTCGAGTTCATCGACTCAGTTATCAGTATGTGAAAATGGAGCGGGAATCCGGCTTGAATGGCTGAAATCACGTCCTTGCACCGCCGGACTCCCATGGGAAATTCCGTGACCGCCGAGATTATTCCTTATTTCGGGTGACATCACCACAGCCTTGAGCGACGTATTCTTGACGCTCGCATTGACGTATGCGATGACTGCTATTGAAGCTGTCGTTCTCGACGACCGGAAATCGAATGCGCGATTGTGAAGTAGAAGGGAACGAGAAAGTAAATATAACCCACGATTCCGACGTAACGATCGGGCATGGTGCGCGCCAGCGCCGTCGAAAGCAGGCCAATAAACACCATTGCAAGCTGGTCAAACAGGCTCACTTGAGTGCGCAACGTTTCCAATGGCGTCAGCTCCAGTTGTGCGCGAACGCGCCAAGCATGCAGATACAGCAGAGCGAAAATTGCGAACACGGCCGCGTAGCCGAGACTCCAGATCGTGAAAAGAGCCCGCGCCTCAGAGGCTGAGAACTCGGAGCCATTGAACATGGCCGAGAAGAGAAATTTGAGCGGGTAAACGTAAAACAGGACGAAGAACAGCAACGCGCAGTTGAGGAACACCACCCAAGGGTTCTCTAGTGCATAGCGGCGGAAGAAGCGATAGTGCTGGTACCAGACGTTCGCCAGAAGGGCGAAACAGACGCCAAAGGCCAAGAAGCCGTGCATGGCGACCAACAGTTCCGGAAAGGTCTTCGGGACCTCGAGCGATACAACAAGCAGCGTGACGGCGAACGCGAAAACGGCGTCGGTAAAACCTTCGAGTCGCGTGACCTCGGCCCCCCGCCAATGGAAACCCGGTTCGCCGCTCGTTTGACTTGAGATTAGGTGTTTGCGAAACATCGTAGGCGGGATATTAGCGTGAAATCGCTGGCGGGCGCCCATAACTCCACCTGAACGCTGGCGCCGACCGTGTGAATCGGATATCGCCGGGCATCATCGTCTTCACGGCATCGGCCTCACTGCACCAAGTGCCCGACCCGCTCGGCAACCGATATGCTGGCGATCAAGCCAGTGGTGAAATTCAGAAAGTCAGCCTCCATCCCATCGCTGAAGATGACCCCGTTCTCCGGCATCATCGAACGCAACGCCAGTGGATGAGCCGGGTCCGTGGTTCCAAATACCAGCGTCGCCTGGGACGAAACGCTTGGGAAGGGTTCGCGCACAGCGAAGCGCAAATAGCGAGCGTCCCACGGCATCTGAATCTGACTCACGCGGTGGGCCTGCGGCTCGAGGCTCGCGGCAATGCCCGTGGAACCGGTGATGACGCTCCTGAGCCAGCCGGTGGACCCCAGACCGGTCGAGACGATCACGCCGCTGGAGGAATGGATTTCCGCTTTATCGCCCAGACGGATCTCATAGCGCGCCGAGGTGTGGGTCTTTGGGCCAATAAAAAGGTCATTGACGGCGTAGAGCACCTGGCCGTCGGACAGAGCCGCCTGCGCCAGGGTGACTGTCTTGCTGGGCCGAGACCGCACCAGTAGATCATCGAGGATCAGGCCGACGTCACGTGCCTCGAAGGGCAGCAGCACCCCATCATAGCGATGGGGATCCGGATTGACGCCCACCAGGGGTTGGCCCTGGAGATATTTGAGCGTGTTGGCGACCAGCCCATCCTGCCCCACAGCGACGACGATGTCGTCAGGGGCAAAGAGATAGCTGGGGACCAGCGCACGGTCCATGCTCTGCAGGCGGCAACGCGATTCAATCGCGGTGGTGACCGTCTCCAGGGCCTGGTGGTAGGTTCGATGTTCAAGCTCGTAGTCGTTGAAATCCGCCCCCAAGTGCTCCACGTAGAAACGCGCCTGTGCTTCCGTGTGGTAGCGGCCGATGAGTTCCTCGATGCGCGTCCTGCGCGTGACGAGCACGATCTTGCGATCAAGCCTTGGCACGGACCGCCTCCTTGATCGGTGCCTGAGCGATCAGGGTCTGCAATAAGTCGGGAGAGAGATTGAGCTGCCCGATCTTATCGGCCCGCTCGGACAGACCGACAAAGGCCTGGGCAATGAGTTGGCCGGGCTGCATGCCGGCGGCGGTGAGGGACTGGATGATGCGTGGATCGAGCCCTTCGAGCGCCTTGGCCACAGCTCCCAGGCGATGCGCCTCGGCCTCGGCGGTGGTGCGCGTGTTCTCGGCACTGGTGCGTACGAATTCGGTGCGCCGACCCTCAACCACGATATCAGCCTCCATGTCGACCTGGCGCAATTCATTCTTCTTTTGGCGAATGGAGGCTTCCGCCTCCATCTGCGTCTCACGAATGGTGCGCTTTTTTTGTTCCACGGCAATCTCCGTATCGAGCTCACTTTGCTTGATGGCGCGCTCATTCTCGACTGCGGCATTGCGACGCGCAAAAATCGCCTCGTCCGCCTCGCGCAACACGGCTTCACGCGCCTTGGCCTCCAGCGCACGGCTGGTTTCCGGCGTCGGCTTGACGGCTAGAATGGCCAGGCCCAGAAGCTCGATCCCAAGAGCGGCCAATTCGTGATTATCCCGCAGACCCTGGAGCACCCGGTCTGCCAGGCCCCCGGCACTGCGAATCGCGTCGGCCAGGGAGGCCTCCTGAATCGCCTTTTGGACCAGGATCTGCACCACGGTCACGACTCGCTCAGACAGCTTCTCCGGATCCTTGGACTCATAAGTCCGCCCATCAGGCTTCACCGCAAAATTGAGTAGCTGCGCGGTCTTCACGGGATCGGCGATTCGAAAGGAGACCAACCCTTGTACTGTGACAGTCTGAAAATCAGCCGTGACCTTCTCGAAAATGAAGGGCTCCTCGCGACTGGCTAGAGGGACGGTCACGAGCGTGGTGGTCGGGGAGTAGTAGAACATCGAGAATCCCGCGCCTTGTCGGATCACCTTGCCCCGCCGGAACGCCATCAGGTGGGTGGTCGGCTGTACCTTGACGAATCTGAACCCGAACATTGCTCTCTCCTTGTTAGTGGGTCTATCCCACTATCTTAGTGACACAGTACCACTAACATAGATATGATGCAACCACCCCCGGTGTAAACCGGGCAGACCATGAGATCGCGGTTATGAGTCAAATACTTACGTTCGAACGGCCGCTGACAACGGTCGATATCGCCATCTTCGGCGTGCGTGAGGAGGCACTGCACGTACTGCTGGTACGCCGACCCGAGGTGGCCGGTGAACCGTATCCCGGCCAATGGGCTCTTCCTGGCGGCTTTGTGGATGTCACTCACGACCGCGAACTGGAAGGCTGCGCCTCGAGAAAGCTCAAGGAGAAGACCGGCGTAGCGGCACCGTACCTAGAACAGCTGGGCAGTTGGGGCAACGCGACGCGCGATCCCCGGGGCTGGGCCGCGACCCATGTGTATTTCGCGCTGCTCCCGGCCGATCGCCTTGAACTCATTCCCGGCGGTAATGCCCAGGATACGCGCTGGATCAGAATCGAGGCCAGTCGAGTGCGGGAGAATTTGGCCTTCGATCACGCCGAGATACTAAAGGCAGCCATCATTCGGCTGCGCAGTAAGGTCGAATACACCTCACTGCCGGCGTTTCTGATGCCCGTTGAATTTACGCTGACAGAATTGCAGCGCATGTACGAGATTCTCTTGGCGCGAAGGCTCGAGAAGAAGGCATTCCGCACCCGATTTTTGGCCGCTAAACTAATCGATCCGTTGCCTCGAATGAAAAGCGGCGCCAATCGTCCAGCGCAGCTCTACCGATTGAAGCCCAAACGGCATATCCATTTATTCTCTCGGCCCTTCGGCTCCGCCATCCCGCCGCGCGGTGATCTTTGAGATTCGAATTGTCCCCCTGACCGCGCCGGGAATTCTCTCTACCTGGCTCTGGACGGCCCAGTCTGGAGACACCGGAATACACCTCATTTCTGAAAGCAGCTACCTTTTGCATAGGCCGACAATCGTGTTGCCAGTTGATCGAACTGCTGTCGGATTCGGCAACTGCTCCGCAAATCGCGGTGCATCGCAAGCCAAACCTCCATCGGATGGATGAACTCGGAGTGGAGCACGGGAACAAGATTCTTGTCTCGCCTTGCAATTCCCAGCTGACATGCGCCTATTCCGAATCCCGCCCGCAGAGCGGCGAGCTGTGCAAGCTCGCTATCCGAACGAAATGCAAACATGTCTTGCGTGGCGGGTATTCCCACCCGCTCCAGTAGCCGCACGTATGCCTGATTACGATCGTATCCAATCAGGGCATGTTGGTGCAGATCCACCAGTCGTCGCGGCATGGGACGTCCCTTCAGGTAACGCCGGTGGCCGTAGAGTCCGACGTCGATTCGTCCGATTCGTTTGGCGACCAATGCACCCTGCGTGGGTCGGACCATCCGGACCGCGATGTCCGCGTCGCCGCGCAACAGATCTTCATTGCGATTCGATAGTGCGAGCTCCACAGAGATTCGAGGGTACACCGCGCGAATACCGGCAAGGATCGATGGGAGAACTTCGCCGCCAATGACATCGCTCGCAGTGACGCGTACGGTTCCCTGCAGCTCGTCGACCTCACCGGATGCGGACCGTTTTGCCGCCTCCACGGCGGCGGCCATGGCCTCGGCCGATGGGATCAATCGCAAACCAACTTCTGTCGGTGACAGGCCATCGAGCGAGCGGGTGAAGAGTTTAACTCCAAGTGACGCCTCGAGGGCGGCCACTTGGCGACCCATGGTGGGCTGCGTCGTTCCAAGGACACGCGCCGCGCTCGACAGGCTTCCCTCCCGCACCACCGCTAGAAACGCCCGGAACAAATGCCAGTCGGGTATGGCTGTAGGCATACATTATTGTATGGATAGTATGCATTATTAATCAATTGGTGTTCATAGAGTGCGGGCTTAGTATCCGGGACGGTCCTTGGAGGTGCGCTGATGCAGTTCATTGCCGGTGTGATTTTCTTTGTGGTCGTCATCGGGGTGCTCGATGCCCGACTGCCGTGGCCGCGACCGAAAAGAGGCGTGCAATGATTGCCGGACACTTCGGCTTCGCGGCCTTGGTGAAGTCGAGGGAACGTCAGGCGCCCCTGTGGGCATTGATGCTTGCCACGGTGTGGCTCGACATCGTGTTTGTGCCGCTGTTCGTTGCGGGCGTGGAGACCGTTGCCTCTGTAGGTCGGCCCGGCGGCTACGGAGCAGCGATCATTCACGCCGACTATACCCATTCCCTCATCGGAGCCATCGCGCTGTCGATCGTTTTCGGTCTCGCTTTCGGATGGCGATGGGGTTCACGTACGGCCATCGTGCTGGGACTGGTGTCCTTCTCCCACTGGGTGCTCGACTTGTTGGTGCATCGCGCCGACATGCCGCTGTTCCCGGGTCATGATTCGAATCACCTTAAGTTCGGAATCGGTCTCTGGCGCTACACATGGATTGCGGCCAGCATGGAGTTCCTCCTGGTTGTGATCGGCGCGTGGCTTTACTCGCGGGCCGCGCGTGCAATTGCGCTTGAAGACGACAAGGCGCGCCGGCGTGCGCGGCTGGTGAGTCTCCTGATCTTGATCGGCGGGATCGTCGTGCTAGGCCTCGACGCATCCGGAATTGGCGGCTGACGTCGATTGGCGCGGTTCTACTCAGTGAGTTTATTTCCCATGCGCCAGCAAGACTTCTCGCGCGGCAATACGTTCACGGTGTTCAAATGCATCGGCAAACTGGTCGAGTTCTGGTTGGCTCATTCCCAGTTCGCGGCCGGTTTTGCGCCAACCGGCAACCGCACGTTCGACGTCGGCCAGAATTTGAACAGCATTTGCCGTTTCAAGTCTGCAATACGCGGTGATAGACATGAGCGCATCTATCGTGGCCTCCGGACCTGCGCCTTCGGAAATCCACGTCTTTAATTCACGCTCACGCTCTGGAAACGGATTGATGTCAAAGGCCGGGGACAAGCGCCACTGCCCGTTAGCGACGTGGAGGAATCCGTGGTTGTGAAGATGGTCGTCGACATTGGTGATAAGGATCGAAAACGCGATTCGACGCCATATCTCTTCGATGTCTGTTTGCGCGTCGGCACCGTACTGACGTAGAGCGTCAACGATTTCAGTGTAGGTATGTTCGGAAAGGTTGCCGGTCTCCCCGCCGAGTAAGGTAGAGGCGGAGATATACATCAAACGTCCTTCCTTGGTCCGATCGAATCTGCGAATAAGTGAGACGGGGACTCCATCGCTGTCGATGAGTCGAGCCTTGGCGGCATTTAATCCCGCGGCTTTTGCGAGATGGAGCGCGAGCACTTCGCCCTTTGTAACAGCGCGTTCGTCGCTGACGCTGGGAAATTTTCCGATAGAGAGAGCGCCGTCATCGTCGATGACGGAGCACTTCGGCCGCAATCCTCCCAGGGAAGTACCTCGGCCGAGGAGGTAAGCTAGGTCGGCGGCAGTTTCAGAACGGTTCTCTACGGCTCGGCTCGCGGCCAGGAGAGCATTGAGCTCAATAAGGGGGGGTGCCGTGCGGCGTCCTTCGCCGACAGTACGTTGAAAGACGCCGTGTTCGTCTTGAAACCGAAGTGCACCCACGCGGTTCACGTCATCGACGGCGAGCAGAAAGTCGATCGGATTGAGTGGATGAGTGAACTCCCCTCGGCTCTCTGCCAAGGAGAGGGGCACAAGGGGTTGGGAGCGTCGCGCTGCCTGCCGGCGCTTCGCGTAGTCGCGCATGACGACGCGGCGAGCCCAGCCGTCGGGCTCGGTGTCGGCTATGGCGCCGTGGAATATAGAGTCGTCGCGGCTTGCCGCTTTGTGAAACTGAGCACCTGCAACGAGAGGCAGATTGGGTTCGAGGGCGAATCTATCATTTGATGCCAGCCATTCTGGATGGTATTCGAAGGCTGCACTCTCGCGGCCACCTTGGCTGTCGAAACGTAAGGTGCCGACGCGACGAGTGGAGTCGCCCAGGAATACGCCGATCGTGCGTCTCATATCGGTGTGGGCCGTTTTGGAACCCGTACGCGCTTGGGCAGCCGGTCATTGTCCAGAAGGAGCCCTGTCTCATCACGGCTGGCATCCGCGATGGCGCTCAGGGCGTCAGGAAAGCCGAGCACGAAGAGGCTCATGGCGTAAACACCCATGGACACCGTTGGATCACCCTTTTCGACCTTGAGGTAAGTGGTTTTAGCGACCCCGACGCGTTCAGCCATCATGTCGACAGTAAAAGAGCGTTTTCGGCGTGCCATGCCGATGTCGCTACCGAGCTTGGCTAGGGAACGCCGGAGGCGGCTTGGCATGACGTCCCTATTAGGCGTTCTCATGATAAGGTCTTATAAAATATACCGTAAAGGCGATAGAGGATAGTTTATAAGACCTTAAAAAGGAAGATGATTTCAGAGTTTTCACCGTCTCACAGCCGAAGCTGTTGAGGCAAGGACTTCGTCATAACCGCGCAAGGCATCGGTGCGCGAAGTTCTTCCGACATAGCCCAGTTCGCGGCGCGCGGCAGCGTCATTGACGCTGAATTCCCGCCCGATCATGCGCATCATCGAACGCGAAATCGGCGGGTCGCCTTCCTTGCGAGTGACGGCCCAGACCGCGTCCATCAACCGGCCCAGAGTCACTGCGAGCCAGTAGGGCATCGAACGCAGTTTCTCGATGGACAAGCCCTTAACGCTCGCGAGCGCAGCAACAAATTCGCGAAATGTCAGCTTTTCCTGATCGGCAATGAAGAAGGCGCGACCACCCTCGCCACGCTCCAAGGCGCATTGCACGGCCTCAACGACATTGTCCACATGGCACGTGGCGAAGGCATAGTCGCCACGGTCGATGAACGCGAACTGCCCCGAGTTGATTGCCTGAGGAAGCGCCCGGCTGAACGGGTCGCCAGGTCCCCAGAGTGCCGGCGGGCGAAGTGCGAGGGTGCGCAAGCCCGGCTTGTTGGCCGCGAGCACGACCGTCTCGGCCCGGGCCTTGCTCGCCAGGTAGGCAGAGAAGTGGTTCGGGAACGTCGGTGCGCTTTCGTCTGCATTGCGGATGGGCGTACCTGCATCGTCCATGATGACTCCCGCCGCGCTTATATGGACGAAAGTCCTCGCTCCGGTTTTTTCAGCCGAGGCCAGAAGTCTGGCGGTACCATCCACATTGGTACGGAAGAACGGCTCGCGTGGCCCCGAGAACCGGAACAACGCCGCCGTGTGCACGACGGCATCGACCGCAGGCAACGACAGCGGCGAACCACTTTCCAGATCGCCGTCGATGGGGGACGCGCCCAACGCCCGAAGCTTCGCGTGGGACGATGCCGAGCGCGTGATGGCAAACACTTGATGGCCATTTCCCGCGAGCTTCGGGATCAGACGGCCTCCGAGAAAGCCGGTACCTCCGGTGACGAGAATCCTCATGACGATCAGTCCTTCGATTCCGTGGTCAAGATGGTTCGGATGGCGTTCTCACGAATGTCTTCAAGAACGGCAGGCGTGGGCGGTGCGGAGTTGCGAAGCTGTGCCGTTACGTAGAGCAGAGACGCGGCGTTCGCCGATGCCCACATCAGATCCGCGGCCGCCTCGACCGTAGGATCGAGCCTCCCCTGTGCGCCGATGGCTGCAAGACGTTCGATCAGGAGTGCGAAGGCTTGTTGAGCCGCGGGTATCTGGGCGCCCTGGAGGACACGGCCCATCATCGCTGCATAAAGTCGGGGCCGCGCCGCGGCGAAACGCACGTAGTCGTCCCACCCCTCCCGCAGGGCAGTTATCGGGTCGGATGATTGCACCGCCGCTTTTTTGCTGGCGAGAAACTGCGCGAACGCCGCTGTCATGGCGGCACTCAGCAGGCCATCAGCGCTGCCGTAATGGTGGTAGAGCGTGGGGGCCGTGACGTGTGCCAGAGCGCAAACAGCCCGCGTCGAGAACTGAGCCTCACCCTCATCCTCGAGAACCTTCAAGGCGGCAGTGAGCAAGCTCGCGCGCGTATCCATGATACGACTATAGCACCGCTATATTGACTTGTATAGCGCCGCTATATTGCAGTGCTGCAGCTGACGCAAAATCTCACCCCGACGTCGGATATCAACTCATCGGAGTGACTTAGTCTGGCCGGCATTAGGTTAATCTAACGGTTTACCTCTCCGAGAATGTCCATCGTGAGCGTCGAAAGGTTCAGCGTTTGCCCACTCGATTGCCCGGACACTTGCAGTCTCGCGGTAACGATCGAAGACGATCAGGTCGTCGACGTGCGAGGCTCGAAGGTCAATCCGATCACCCATGGTGCGGTGTGCGCCAAGGTGGCCAAGTACTACCCCGAGTTTGTCCACGGTCCGAATCGCTTGCGCCATCCCTTGAGGCGCGTTGGTCCGAAAGGGCGAGGCAGGTTCGAGCGGATATCTTGGGACGCTGCGCTGGACATCATTCATGATCGCGTCCACAGCGTCATCGAACGCTGCGGTCGCCAAGCCGTACTGCCGCTCAATTACGCGGGTCCGCACGGAATGCTGGCCGGCGATTCCATGTCGCTGCGATTCTTTCACAAACTCGGCGCCTCATTACTGAGCCGCGCCCCCTTGTGTGGCGGCATTCGTGCGGCCGCTTACGCCGGAACGTTCGGTGCGGCTCCCGGCACACCGCTTCAGCAGGTTGGTCTTTCCAAGCTCATCGTCGTATGGGGAAACAATGCCACGGCCTGCAATCTGCACCTGATGAGGCAGATCAACGCGGCCAAACGCGCCGGCGCGAGGCTGGTGGTGATCGATCCTCGCCGGGTCAAGGTCGCCGAACAGGCAGACCTGCACCTGCCGGTCCGTCCGGGCACAGACGTCGTGCTGGCGTGGGCGATCGCCGTGGAACTGGAGCGAGTAGGCGGTATCGATCGCGACTTCATCGATGAGCACGTGCTCGGGTTCGACGCCTATATGAAAGCGGCCCGCGAATACCCGCCGGAGCGCGCGGCTGAGATATGCGGTGTGGAGCTCACTGACATCCGTACCTTGGCGCGCTGGTACATGGAAGCCTCGCCGGCGGTCATTGCCTGGGGGAATGGGCTCGAGCGCAATCAAAATGGCGGCTCGGGTCTCCGGGCCATCGCCGCTCTGCCGGCATTGGCAGGCAAGTTCGGCGTCACGGGCGGTGGCCTGGTCGGTGGCGCAGGTCATGCCTTTCCGAAGACGCCCGACAAATTGACTCGCACGGATTTCATCCTGCCGCAGACGCGGACGATCAACATTCTGGATGTCAGTCGATTGCTGCTCGATGACAGTCTTGCCCCCCCCATCAAGGCGCTGTTCATCTACAACCACAACCCGCTCATCGTCCATCCGGACCAAAATCGGATGAAGCAGGCTCTGTCGCGAGAGGACGTATTCATTGCCGGCATCGAAATCGCTATGACGGACAGCATGGCGTACGCCGATGTGATCCTGCCGGCCTGCACGCATTTCGAACACGCGGATATCTACGCGGCTTACGGACAGCAGTATCTGCAGCGCGCCGAAGCAGTCATCCCCCCGGTTGGCGAAAGCCTGCCGAATACGGAGATCTTCCGTCGGCTTGCCGCGAAGTTCGGTTTTTCCGATGCTGCATTCAAGTTGAGCGACACCGATCTGATGGATGCCGCGTTGAACCCACAGGATGCCCGCATGCAAGGCCTGAATCCGAGCGAACTGCCGGTCGATCGAGCGATCAGGATGGAGTTCGCCGGTGCCGAACCGGTGCTGACCCGGAATGTCCGGCCGCAAACGCCCAGCGGGAAAATCGAATTGCAATCGCAGACTCTCGGCGATCGCTACGGTGCGGTCCTGCCTACCTACCGTCCTCTAATCTCGCACTATCCGCTGACGCTCATTACGCCCGCCTCTGACAAGCGCATCACATCCACGTTCGGCGGCCTCTCGGTCAATGATGCGACTCCGGTGCTCGAGATGAATCCTGAGGATGCCGTGGTACGCGGGCTATCCGACGGCCAGTGGGTAAAGGTCTGGAACGATCTAGGAAAAGTATTCTTACCGCTGCGGGTCACGCCCGCCGTCCGGCCGGGCGTGGTTTGCTCTGAAAAAGGCGCCTGGTTGCGCACGAGCCCCAACGGCCAGACCGTATCGGCGTTGGCGCCTACGGACAAGGCCGACCTTGCCGCGGGCGCGTGCTACAACGATGCGCGCGTTGAAGTGGAAATCCAGTGAATATGACCAGGCCGTGCTCACTGCTCAAGGATCTGGTCAAACGCCGCTACTTTTTACGTCGAGCCGTGTACTCCTCATGCGCTCTGCGCCCGCAACGCGGTCAGCACGCGTTCGCTACGGAAGGGCGCCCGGCGCAGGCGAACACCCGTGGCATCGTAGACCGCGTTGGCGATCGCGGCGATCAGAGGCTTATGGCTGCATTCACCTGCCCCGTACGGCGCCAGATCGGGGCGGCCCGGATTGGGATCGCCGTTGACGAGCACGATGTCGATGGCCTCGGGTGCGTCCGAATGCCGCAGGCTGGGGTATGAAGCCCAGTTGACGCTGGTGACCTTCTCGGTATCGAACTGAACCTCTTCCCAAAGCGCTCGGCTCAGGCCGTGCAACATGCCGCACTCGACGGTGTGATGCAGTCCCTCAGGATTGATCACGAGCCCGCAGTCGTGCGCGCATACCAGACGCTTGGCCCAGACCCGGCCCGTCTCGCGATTCACCTCGACTTCGGCGATGACGGCCACAACGGTGTTGCCGCGATATGTGTAGGCGACGCCGCGCCCCGAGAGCACTTTGTCTCCTGATGCTGTCGCCTGCGGTTTGGGTGACGGTCGCGGGTCCCATCCATAGGCTTTCGCGGCCGCACGTACTACCGCGAGAGAGCGCGATTTGCGGAACACGTCATCCTCTTTGGCCTGCTCCAGCATATCGAGACGAAACTGAATGGGATCGGCCTTAGCGGCTGCGGCCAGTTCGTCGATGAAGGATTCGAAGGCAAAAGTGACTTGCGGACCGTTGGGATCGCGCAGATTTCCGGTTCGCAGCGGCGTTTCCCAGATCAACGGCAATCTGACGATTCGGGTCGTCGTGCGCTGACTCGGAATTGCGTACATCGTAGTTGGAGATTCGACAGTGCCCTTGGCCGGCCGCGCAGGGCGCAGCCCCATGAGCTGCGCAATCAGCACCGTGTCAGGTTCGTTGTACCAAAGATGGTTGTAGTCCGCGGAACACGCGTCGTACTCGAGCGCCACGAGCTTACCTCGCTCATCCAGCGCGCCACGAAGCTTGAAGGCGTATGCAGGGCCCTTGGTATCCCAACCAGCTTCTTCGTCGCGCATCCACTGCATGCGCACCGGTCGACCGAGTTCATTGGCCAGGAACGCCGCTTCGAAACCCGCATCGTCCGCAGCGGTACGGCCATACACTTGCGGGCCATCCATGTAGACAACGCGCACCTTCTCACGCGGCATGCCGAGAAACTTCGCGACACCCGTGCGATGGCTGTACGCCTTCATGTCATTGGTATAGATCGTCATCTGCCCGTGGGAAGGGTCTGCCAGCGCGTGGGCCGGACCGATGGATGAGTGCCCTTGAAAGGGCACTTCAAATTCGGCTTCGATGATGTGCGTAGCACCTCTGAACGCCGCGTCCGGATCACCCTCAACGCGCGGTTCGCTCGTCGATGTGGGAATGGCACGACGCATATAGTCGAACAACTCGCTGGAAGCGGGGAACGGCGCAACGTCGGGTCGCTGCCATTGCGCTTTGAGTTGCCGTGCGGCACGGATGGCCTGTTCTTCGCGCTCACAAATCACCGCGACGTAGTTGCCGCGGCTGACCACGCGGATGAAGCCGGGCACGTCGTGGACAGAGGTTTCATCGATTCCTTGCAGCGTGGCGCCCGCAAACGGCGGCCGAACATTGCGTGCGTGAACCATGTGTGGCAGTTTCATGTCTACCGCCCACCGCAACGATCCGTCCACTTTCGGCGGGATGTCGTATCGCTTGGGCGACTGGCCCACGACGCGCAAGTCGGTGACCGGCTTGACGGCAGCCTTGCCGGTTGTGAGGTTAACGTTACTTCCTGTGAGCGCGATGTTGAAGCGCTTTCCACCGATCAGTTCGGCGTAGGTCACTGTCCTTTCGGGATTGGACTTCACTAAAATGGTGGCATTGGCCACTGCGAGCATTTCGACGGGCGTCGCCAGGTGCTGGCCGCCCAGTTCCAGCAGGACCCGCCGCGCTTCCGCAGCCACCCGGCGCATAGGGCGACCGTCTCTCTCCACGCTGGTCGAACCTCCCGAGCCGCCCTGGTCAGGAGTGATGTCCGTGCAGCCCATGACGAGACGGGTCTTGTCAAAAGCAATGTCCATCTCATCGCACATCATCTGTCGGAAAGCCGTGCCCGTACCCTGGCCGCCGTCTGTCTTGCCGACGTAGAACGTTGCGGTATTGTCGGGGTGAATCACGATCCAAGTGTCGAGCTTGAGGAAGTCAGGATCGGGATAGGGACCGGCGGCGGCCGGAGGTGCCTGGGCGAGCGCCCTCGTGCCGGGCACAGCGCTGAGGCTCAGGGTGATGGCCAATGCACCGGAACCTACGAGGAAACTGCGTCGCGAGGTCTGATGGGGCCCGGCGAGTGCATCCTCCAACTCTGGCGGCAACTCCAGGGGATTGCTCATTGGCCTTCTCCCGTAGCCTTCGTACCGCGTGCCGCACGACGGATCGCTGCCTGGACTCTAAAAAAGGTCATGCATCGGCACAGCGCGCCATCCATGGCCGCGCGGATCTCGGCATCCGTCGGGTGTGGGTTCCGGTCGAGCAGCGCCTTGGCCGTCATGATCTGACCATTCTGACAATAGCCACACTGCGCGGCCTGCTCCTCGATCCACGCCTCCTGCAGCGGATGCAATTTCCCGTTTTTCGAGAGACCCTCGAGCGTCGTCACCTCGCCACGCACTGCTGAGACGGGCGTGATGCAGGAACGGATGGCGGCCCCACCCATGATGACCGTACACACACTGCACTGACCAAGCCCGCATCCAAAGCGAGGTCCGCGCAGATCAAGGTCATTTCGCAGCACGTATAGGAGAGGCGTCGATGGATCCACGTCCACCTCGTGAGTCACGCCGTTGACGTGCAGTTTGACGATGCTCATGACTCACCTTTCCGGCGCGACCGGTGCGGCC
>Ga0208193_1000453_pt1 | contig 22475 bp, 25 predicted proteins | sample June2015DPH_17_2_FD_184716 | JGI IMG/M metagenome (GOLD analysis project Ga0208193, IMG submission 184716) | Peatland microbial communities from SPRUCE experiment site at the Marcell Experimental Forest, Minnesota, USA - June2015DPH_17_10... | ecosystem: Environmental > Terrestrial > Soil >... | reverse complement strand
TGACGGTCGTTGGCCTGGTGGGCGAACGGGGGCGAGAGGTGCGGGAGTTTGTGGAGGATTCGCTGGGCGAAGAGGGACGCAGGCGGTCTGTGGTGTTGGTTTCGACCTCGGATCAAAGCCCGTTGCTGCGGATGCGAGCTGCGATGGCGGCCACGTCAGTCGCCGAGTTTTATGCGGCGCGCGGGAAGCATGTGCTGCTGGTGCTCGACTCGCTAACACGGTATGCGATGGCGGCGCGTGAGATTGGGCTGGCGGCGGGAGAGCCTCCGACGAGCAAAGGATATACGCCGTCGGTCTTTGCGCGGCTGGCGAAGCTAGTGGAGCGAGCAGGCAATTTTCAAAACGGAAGCATCACCGCGTTCTACACGGTACTGATGGAGGGCGACGATCAGCAGGAGCCAGTGGTGGATGCGGTTCGGTCGTTGCTGGATGGGCATGTGGTGTTATCACGCTCGATGGCGGCGTCCGGATGGTATCCGCCGGTGAATGTACTGGACTCATTGAGCCGATTGATGCCCGCGGTTACGATGCCGGAGCACAGAGCGCAGGCGGCTACGGTGCGAAGATTGCTGGCTGCGCATGCGCGATCGGAAGATTTAGTCCGGATCGGCGCGTACAAAGCCGGAACAGATGAAGATCTCGATCGCGCGATACGGGCGATGCCTTCGCTCCGTGGATTTCTCGAACAAAAAAGTGACGAGCGGGTGACGATGCAGGAGAGCATAACGCGGTTGAAGGCTCTGGAGCTGTAGGCGATGCAGGCACGACTGGAGATGCTCAAGCGATTGGCGGCTTTGTATATCTCGGTGGAGGAGATGCATTCGGTTGAATTGACGAGGACAACCGCGGCTGTTCGTGAGGCGCAGCAGGCCATCGTGTCAGAGGACCACATGGTGCAATCGGCGCGGGTGGATGGCCGTGGAGCTTTGCAACGAGAGGACAGCATGGGATGGATGATGGCGGAGACTCTTCGGGAGGCGGCTGCGCGGAGGCGGCAAGAGTTTGAGCAGCTTCGTCTCAAGCGCGAGGAGTTGAAGGATGCGGCCAGGGAGCAGTATGTCGCAAGCCGTCTGAAGAAAGAGCAGATACAACGTGTCTTCAACGATATTGCGGCCCGGGTGGAGATGGAAGAGGGGCGCCGGACGCAGGCTGCGTTGGATGACCGTTTTGCCGCTCGAAGACGATGGACCGATGCTCGCGAGAAACTGCGAAACGAGTAGCAGATGAAAGGTTTCTAATGCTTTGGAATCTGAGTTTGGCTTGTGGAATGCAGATGCATTCATCGCGAGAGCGGGGCGAAGAACAACGATGATGAGTGCGGCAATTCTAGTACCGATGAGCGCCGAACAGACGAGTTTGCCACCGGCTTCGTCCGATATGTCTTCGCATGCCGGGCAGGAAGATCTCTCCTTTGCAAAGAAGTTCAGTGAGCGGGTTGGTGACCCCGTCATGCTGGGCGTGAAGACTTCTGCCGTTGAGCCTGCGATCCCGCCGGTGGCAGTGAAGAGGACGGAGGCCGCAAAATCGGGTGTGACCGCCAGCATCGGCGGAGAGAAGCAAAGAATCTCTGCCGGTCAGGAGATCTCAGCGCAGGGTGAATTGCAGAATGCTGTTGCCAGGAGGATTGTTCAGTCGGAGACGACTGCTGTTGCGGGGACGCGAGCGAAGATGGCTGGGGGAGACTCTACGACGGTGAAAGAGGCTATGCCTTCACCGCAGGCAGAGGCTTCGAGAAAAGAGGTTGTGGCCGCTCTTCCTAAACCTGAAGCTCTTCCTGTTGCTGTGCCGAGAGGGAATGAGCCTGTCCAGCCGGCCGTGGCGCCGGATGGAGATGCTCTTTTGACATCGGGAGGCAATGGGCCCGTCGTTTCGAATCAGACGGCGGCGGCTGAAGAGAAGACGAACGATGTCATTCCTGAGAAGAAGGCGGCAAAGCCAGAGGTTAGCGCCGTCACGGCCAAGAGCGTACAGAAGCCTGTGCGGACAGCAGTGATTGGAGCCGTGAAAGAGGGTACTTCTACTTCGGGAATGTCTACGGAAAGCTTGATGCCTATGGTCGGACAAGGGGATACGGCAGTTATAGTCCCCGGAAGCGAGAGCGGGAAAGCAAGTGTGGAGGTAAGCAAGACCGATTCCGAAGTAGCAACGATTCGAGCTGGAGTTGCTCCTGCAGCCGTGGATGGCTCGGTTCGCAACGGGAACGAATATAGAGCTAAAGCCGATGTTGCTGTGGATGCCGAATCGCCTGTGTCTGTTGCAGATGATCCGAAGACAATAGAGAAGCCAGACGTGGATATGGAGAAGATGACGGCTGTTGCGGGGCCTTCAGCCCTCGGCAACGAAACCAAAGCACAAGATGGGCCCGATGCCGCTGCAACGGTGGTTCATGCGATGTCTGGAGGCGCTGAAGCCTCATTGGGTTTTGCGCCCGGAGTGATTGCACCCGGAGAGGTTCGAGATGTGACTTCTACGAAGCTAGCGGTTTCGGATGCGGGAGCTCATCCTGCAGGCGTGCTTGCAGAGTCGAGGGAACAGGATGGGTCTGGCGGAGTTGCGACATCGATGGATGGAATGCCTCGGATGTTGGTGGCTACACCGACTACGCTCGAGGTTGGTATTGCAAATGGGACACATGGTTGGTTGAAGGTTCGTGCGGAGATGGTTGACGGGGGTGAGATTCATGCATCGGTTTCGACCGCGTCGCCTGCCGGGCTGGAGATTTTGCACAGGGAGCTTCCCTCATTGACGACCTATTTGCAACAGGAAAAGGTTGCGGTGAATACGGTCGCTATTCATACCGCCGCAGTTGAGCCTGTCGAGCGGAGAGGCTCCAGCGCCGATATGGGCGGCGCGGGCCAGACACCACAGAACGGCGAAGGAAGAGAGCGGCCGCAGAGTAGCGGCCGGGTGACTGCGGGCCGCGATGGTGAGGCGGTCGGGTATCAGGAAGATGATGCGGATGGATTATCGCCGCTTGCAATCTTTGGTGGCGGAAGTTGGTTGAGCGTAAGGGCCTGACCAGACGAAGTTGAACAAACGTAGGAAATCGTGAAAAGGAGAGGTAAAGATGGATTTGCTAAGTCTTAATTCGATTGCAACATCAGGGGCGTCAGCGGCAGGGACAGTGGCTTCAGCACTGGCTCCGCGCGGCACGAGCATCCAGGCGACGCCAAAAGATTCAACGACTGGAACGACAACCGGCAGTAGTGGCAGCGCTGCAAGCGATTCATCGGATATTACATCGAGTGACTTCCTCACATTGCTGGTGAGCGAGTTGCAAAACCAGGACCCAACTCAGCCGACGGATCCGAATTCATATATTACCCAACTGGCGCAGGTGAACAGCCTCCAACAGTTGATTTCAATCAATCAAGGGGTCGGTACGCTCGATGGTGCGGTGTCTGGTTCTGGCAGCTCATCGTCTTCTAGCACCGGCTCGACCGGCAGCTCAAACGCAATCCCGGGCTGATCGAAACGAGAGATGTCGCTGGAGACGGGCAATAGGATTCAGATTCATTAGAACAAACAGGACAGTAACAAAAAATAAGGAGAACGGCATGGGAAATTTTTCGATAGCACTGTCTGGATTGGAGGCCGATTCAGTCGCGCTGAATACGATCGGCAACAATCTGGCGAACCTTAACACGACGGCTTACAAAGGGCAGACGACCTCTTTCGAGGATCTTTTTTATCAGCAGATTGGAGAGTCCGGATCCGGAGATGCAATTCAGGTTGGAGCCGGAACGAAAGTCGCGGGAACGAGCACCGACTTCACTGAAGGAACGATCTTGCCAGACACGAACGTGAACTCTGCGGACATGGCCCTGGCCGGCAACGGCTTCTTCGTCGTGGAGCAGGATGGTGTGCAGTCGTTGACCCGAGCGGGAAACTTTCAACTGAGTTCGAACGGCGATCTGATCACCCAGGATGGCCAGCAGGTGATGGGTTATGCGGCGGTGAATGGGGTGGTTAACCAGAACTCGAGTTTGGCGCCGATTACGATTCCAGTGGGCGTGAATGAAGGGGCGCAGGCGACGCAGAACATTTCCGTGACGGCAAATCTGAACTCGAATGCGACGGTGGGTACAACGTTTTCATCTCCGGTGCAGATATTCGACTCACTGGGTCAAAGCCACCAGGCTACGGTGGACTACACCAAGACGGGAACCAATACCTGGAGTTATACAGTTGCACTGCCTCCGGGGGATGCAACTGGAACGCCGGTGAACAATACCGGAACGTTGACGTTCGATTCGTCGGGAAATCTGATTGAGCCGACTACAACTCCCTGGCCTTCGGGCACAGCAGTGACTGTGGGAACTACCGTCCTTGATTCGAATGGCGATTTGGAGAGAGTGACCTCCGTGTCCGGTACGGGCACAACAGGGGCTGCAGCTCCGGCGTGGAACACCACGGTGGGTGGAACTACTACAGATAACACCGGGGCTAATCAGGTGGTGTGGACAAATCTTGGAACAGTGAGTCCGATCGCGAGTCCTATTACTTTTCCTGGGCTGACAGATGGCGCAAGTGATCTCAGCTTCAACTTTAACCCGAACAACAGCAGCGGAACTCCGACAATTTCACAGCTGGCGTCTGCTTCGACTAACACGGGGAGCAGCCAGGATGGTTTTGCCAGTGGGGTTTTTCAGAGCTTTGTCGTTGATTCCTCGGGGTTGATCACTGCGCAGTTTAGCAATGGCCGCACTTCGACGGTCGGTCAAATGGCTGTGGCGACGGTCGCCAATACGGAGGGGTTGACGGCTTCCGGGGGAAATAACTTTACAACGACGGCGGCGTCCGGCCCGGCAACGGTCGGTGTGGCTGGGGCTGGCGGCCGTGGCACATTGGATGATGGCGCGCTGGAACAATCCAACGTCAATATTTCAACAGAGTTTTCTAATCTGATTGTCGCGCAGCGCGCGTTTGAAGCGAACTCAAAGACAGTGACAACGTTCGATACGATATCGCAGGATGTGATCGCGATGGTGCGATAACAGAGTTTTAAAACCGGCCGAGGCGTGGCAGCGGGTACGACCACCGAAGTGGTCTTCCAGGCTGTTCGCCTCGGTTGTTCTTTTTCTATGTGCGAAGATCGCAAGACAGGTTTCTGCTCAGGGGCTCTCAGCCTAAAGATTCGCTAATCTTTGGGCTTGCTCTTCTGGCCACCGGCTTGCATTTCTTCAAGCCATCATGGCTACTTCTCCTACGGTCCTGGCTAGTACTTCTACTGCGTCTCCAACTTCGGCCGCGCCACCCGCAATTGCTAAGTTTCCCCTTCTCCCGATGCTGCTTGCGGTAGTAGCGGGAGTCGTAATTGCCGGGTTAGGTATCGGTGTCGTGTATTACCTCGCACGCACAGGCCGGATTCCTATGGAACGAGGCACAGAAACAAAAAAAGAGGCGGATGTGCCAGCTTCTACCCATGCAATGGTTCTGGAGCCGCTGCTGGTGAACCTTGCCGATGCTGGTGGAACTTCTTACTTGCGGGTGGCTTTGACCTTGCGACTTGCCGATGTAGCCGACAAGAAGAGTTCTAAGGCAAAAGACGAAAAAAACAAAGATGACAAGAGTTCTGATGATTCCATTGCTGCAGTGCGGGACACGGTACTAACGGTTCTGGGGCGTCAGGCGGCGGATGACCTACTTGCGACCGACGGTAAAGATCAGTTGAAGGCAAAGCTGAAAGCAGCTCTGGCCCAACGTAATTCCGATTTGAAGTTAGTGGATATATTCTTCACCGATTTTCTTGTGCAGCGCTAAGTAGGTATTGAAGACAAAGAATGGGAGAGCAGAGGCGATGACAGGAACAGAGTTGGCAACGCGGAGAGACGAAGGTATGAGAGCGGCGGCCTTCGAGTTGGCACGAATAGCTCCGAAGGTTCCGTGGATGGAGCGGATTGAAGAGCATCCTTCCTGGGAGACGCTAGCGCAGTTACGGACTTCGATACGGGCGGGAGTAGCTTTGAACCGCTTCACGGTGAGAGATCTGCTTGCGATGAAGGAGGGGCAGGTGTTTGAGAGCCTCTCATCAGCTACGGAGGATGTGCCTGTGAAGATCGGCCAGGTGCAGGTGGGATGGAGTGAGTTCGAGGTGCTGGAACATACGATGGCGTTGCGACTGACGCGATTAGGGTAAGAAGCCTCGCTGCGAAGCTGTGGCCAGAAGCGGATGGAGAGACTAGCCCTGTTCCTTCAAGTGGATGAATTGGGCGATAGAAGGATGACATTACAAATGGTTAAGGTTCGCGAATTGAACACGACTGCGGTTCCCGACAATCACGGCCTTGCAGCTTGGATTCTTGCTCTGCTGCGAGACGGGAGTGGTCAGCGACAGGCGCAGCGTAGACAGTTGCAAGTTGTGGAAACGTTGCAGCTAGGAGGGAAGAAGCAACTGATGCTGGTGAGTTGTGCGGGTGAGAATTTCCTGGTTGGGGCTGGTGTCGATAGCGTGGAGACGATTGTTCGAGTGAGAAGTGAACGATCAGCGGATGCGGCGGAGAAGACTGAGCAATGTCGGTAACGTTTCGGTTGCGGTGGTTGGGATGGGCAGTTGCCGGGCTGATGGCGCCGTTGCCCTTGATGCGCGCGCAGACAGAGAAGCCGCGGGTTGTCGCGATGGAGTCTTCGGCGGCCGCCAGTGGGAATCACGTGGTTTCGAGTTCGAGCAAGAGTGGCGCTAAAGCGCACGCGACAGGAGTAAGCGCCAGCGCCGCAGCAAATGCAAGTGAAGCTAAAAAAGATGGTTCGATCGCGTCGGAGCTAGCGAGCAGCAAGAGTGTGCCGTGGTCGATTGTTGTAGGGCTGACGCTGCTGACGCTGCTGCCCGCACTTTTATTGTCGATGACCCCGATGGTACGGCTTCTGGTGGTCTTTCATTTTTTACGCCAGGCGCTGGGAACGCAAACCGCTCCATCGAACCAGATTCTGATGGGACTGGCATTGATGATGACGTGGTTTCTGATGCAGCCAGTGTTGCTGGCAGTGGAGAAGACCGCGGTTGCGCCGTACAGCGCCGGCACAATTACCGGAGAGCAGGCTTTGATTCTTGGCGCAGCGCCGGTGAAGCAATATATGTTGCGTTATGCGCGGGAGAAGGACCTCGCCATATTTGCTTCGGCGGGGATGGTGGCGCGGCCAAACAAGAGAGAAGATCTGCCGATTCAGGTGGTCGTGCCTGCGTACATTCTGAGCGAGCTGAAGGCTGGATTTCAGATCGGCGCGGTGCTGTTCCTGCCGTTTCTTCTGGTCGACCTGGTCGTGGCAAGTATTACGACTTCGATAGGCATGATGCAACTGCCGCCAGTGGTGATCTCGACGCCGCTGAAGATTCTGCTCTTCGTGATGGTTGATGGCTGGAGCCTGCTGGCGGATCAGTTGATCAAGAGCTTCTAAGGCCGCAAGGCGATTTGTGAATAAAGATTGGAGAGCGATGGGGCCGGATCAGACGGTTGAGATCATGCGGAGGGTATTGATTGAAGCGCTGCTGGTGAGCGCTCCGATTTTGGCGACGGCAGCTCTCGTGAGTCTTGCGGTGAGCCTGCTTCAAACGTTGACGAGTGTGCAGGAGCAGACGTTGACGGCGGTGCCAAGGCTGATCGTGGTGTTTGTTGTCGTCATGGCGATGTTGCCCTGGATGGTGCATCATCTGGTGGAGTTTACGGTGCATATGTTCACTGGCTTTCATAAGTATTTGGGATAAGGATGGCATGAATCACGAACTGAGCGGATTGATCGAGGATTGGCCCCAGTACCTCACCGCTGCGGTGTTGGTGATGGTACGGCTCAGCGGACTGATGGTATTCGCACCGGTGTTCTCATCGTCCGCGGTTGCGCCCCGAATCAAAGCCGGATTTGTGTTTGCGATGACAGCGCTGCTTGCTCCGGCAGTAGCGGCGGTTCCAGGTGCGCGGGCTGTGCTTGATGGGAGGGCATTGCTGGGAGAGCTCGGCGTGGGTCTTGTGTTTGGGCTTTCCTTGATGTTGCTGAACGAGGCGTTGATCTTTGCCGGCACATTGTTGGGGTTGCAGTTCAGCTTTTCGCTGGTAAATCTGCTTGACCCGAATTCGATGATCGAGACCCCTGTGCTTGGAGAGATGTTGAATTGGCTCTGTGTGCTTGTCGTTATCGGCTCCGGTCTGGACAGAAGTCTTCTGGCGGCGGTCGTGCGCAGTTTCTCGGCCGTGCCGGTAGGACAGGCGGTTATCCAGGCGAAGACCGGTCTGGCGCTGGCGATGATGGCCGGGGGAATTTTTCTGGCAGGGCTACAACTGGCAGCTCCGGTGATGGCCGCGGCTTTGACAGTAGAGGTCACAATTGCACTGGTGGCACGGTTGTCTCCGCAACTTCCAGCGATGGTAGTGAGCATACCGCTAAAGACGATGGTTTCGTATCTGATATTGATTGCAAGCCTGGCGCTATGGCCCGGGTGGATCGAACGGCATTTTACGGCTCTGCTGGATGCCGCGGCAAAGATGCTGGTGCGCGCATGAGCAACGCAACGCAGAGAAAATTTGCGGATCGACAGTTGGACCGCTTTGCTCTCGACGATCGGGATCTCGTCAAGGTCGAGGGCTATGGCCGATAAGGGCACAGAGCAGGCTACACCGCTACGGAAGAAGAAAGCGCGGGATCGCGGCGACAGTGTTCACAGCCGCGAGCTGCTTTCAGCGATGGCGATGCTGGGCGGCGTCATGATGCTGGGTTCGCTTTCAAATGGGTTCGTCTCGAGTTGGCGCACCGCGTATTTCGCCAGCCTGCGCGCGGCGATTGTGACTGGAAACGATCAAGGCGGAGAGCGACTTCTGGTTGGATCGGTGCGGCAAATACTATTGCCGGTGCTGATGCCGGTTGGACTGATAATGGCGGCGAGCTTCGCGGGAGCACTTGTATCCGGGGTAGGACAAAGCGGGGGCATACGGATTCAGCCAACTGCGGTGCAGCTAAAGTTTGCGAAGTTGAATCCGGTAACAAATCTTGGAAATTTGTTTAGCTTGAGATCGGCCACACGCATAACAAAGTCGCTGGCGCCAGCCGTGGTGATGGCGATATTTGGATGGGGGGCGTTGAAGGCCTTGATGAATCCAATGCCGGTGATGAGCTTGTCCCGGCTGCCAGCAACTTTTTCAACGGCGTATCGACTCGCGTTGGATGCAGCCTGGGTGACGCTGGTGTGGTCCGGGCTCGACTATGCGATGGAGTGGAGGAGCTGGAATCAGCGGCTGAAGATGAGCAAGCAGGAGTTGCGCGATGAGATGCGGGACTCGATGGGTAATCCTCAAATTAAAGCAAAGATCCGTCAGATCCAACGTGCGATGCGCAAACGCAGGGTGAAGGCGGACATGTCGCGTGCAAGTGTGGTGATTACGAATCCGACCCACTACGCGGTGGCGTTGGAGTTCAGTTTTGAGACGATGTCGGCGCCGACAGTGCTGGCAAAGGGGCGAGACCTGTTGGCAGCAGAGATTCGCGAGGAGGCACGATGGGCCGGAATTCCGATCATTGAAAACCCGCCGCTTGCGCGGAGTTTGTATAAGACGGTCGAACCGGGACAGTCTATTCCGTTTGAGTTGTACGCGGCCGTGGCGGGGATTCTGGCTTATCTGTACCGGAAAAAAGTTGAGGAACGCGCGCGGAGCGACCGCCAGGTGAAAGAGAAAGAACAGAGGATGTATCAGGAAACAAGCCGTACCGATTGGAGAGGCAACGTGGGAATTGCGGGGATGCGGGATTTTCGAGGTGGAATGTGAGCGAGACGGTTCCAGGCAGAAATAACGGTTTTCAGATGGCCAAACTGCAGACGCTGCTCTTGCCAGTGGCGGCGATCAGCATGGTGTTCGTCATGATCATTCCAGTACCGAGCGCAGTGCTGGATATTTTGCTGGCGGCTTCGATCACCGCGTCGGTGATCGTATTTTTGACAGCGGTGCAGGTGCGGCGTGCAGTAGATTTTTCGGTATTTCCGACGCTCCTGCTCTTGCTGACGCTGTTTCGATTGTCACTGAATCTGGCCTCCAGTCGAAGGATTCTGCTGCATGGACAGGAGGGTACAGGTGCGGCCGGCTCGGTGATCGAGGCCTTCGGTCAGTTTGTTGTGGGCGGGAATTATGTGGTGGGACTGGTCCTCTTTCTTGCTCTGATCGCCATTCAGTTCCTGGTGGTGAGCCATGGCGCCGTAAGAACTGCCGAGGTGACAGCCAGGTTCACGCTTGATGCGCTTCCAGGAAAGCAGATGGCGATCGACGCGGACATGAACGCGGGATTGATCGATGAGCAGGGAGCGAGGAAGCGCAGGCAGGCGATTGCACGGGAGGCTGAGTTTTACGGTGCGATGGATGGCGCCGCGAAGTTCAATCAACGGGATTCGCTGGCGACGATTTTGATTACGGCGATCAACATTGTGGCTGGGTTATTGATCGGTGTGCTGCAGCATGGCACGGATCTGGCTACGGCGGTGAAGACCTACACGATTCTGACGGTGGGCGACGGCCTGGTGACGATGATCCCAAGCCTACTGGTCTCGATCGCCGGCGGCATGGTGTTGACTCGTGCTTCCTCTGCGGGCTCGCTGGATGCTGAACTTGGAACGCAACTGCTTCGGGGACGGAATACGCTTTGGATCGCGTGCGGCGTTCTGCTTGGGCTGGCTTTAATACCCGGATTGCCGAAGTTGTCGTTTGTGCTGCTGGCGACTGGCGTGGCGTTGATCGCTCGCAAGTTGCCGGCAACCAAGGATATTGCTGGAGTGTCAGCGGACGAGGCCGCAGAGACTGCGTCGCGGGGAGATAAGACTAAGGCAGCCGACGCAAGTAAGGGCGAAAATCTGGCTTCGCTGTTAAAGATGGATGAGCTGACGCTGGAGATTGGATTCCAGCTTATTCCGATGGTCGATGAGAAACAGGGGGGGCAGATGCTCAACCGTGTTCGCGCCCTGCGGAGGCATTTGGCAACCGAGCTTGGATTCATTGTTCCGCCGGTTCATATCACAGACAATCTGCGGTTGAAACCGCGCGAATATGTTGTAAGTCTGCGCGGGGTTGAGATCGCCCGCTGGCAGACGGAACAGAATTGCCTGCTTGCAGTGAATTCCGATCCAAAGGCACGAGTTCTGCCTGGAGTGGAGACGAAGGAGCCGGCGTTTGGCGTGCAGGCGCGCTGGATTCAACCTGGACTTGAAGACCAGGCGCTGGCTGCGGGCTATTCGGTCGTGGACCAGACCACTGTAATTGGAACGCACCTTGGCGAGTTGATCCGCAGGCATGCGCATGAGCTGCTGGGGCGGCAGGAGGTGAAGCGTCTGCTCGACAGCATGAATGAGTCTCATCCGAAACTGGTGGAGGAGTTGGTACCGAAGCTGATGACGCTTGGCGAGGTGCAACGGGTTCTACAACAGTTGCTGCGGGAGCAGGTGTCGATTCGTGATCTCGGGGCGATTCTCGACGTTCTGGTTGAGGTAGCACAGCATTCGAAGAATGTGGTGCATCTGGTGGAGAGTGTGCGGCAGTCGTTGGGCAGGGGACTGGTGCATCCGTTGCTGGACAGCGATGGCGGGCTGAAGGTGTTGGTGATGGAACAGGGGCTCGAGAGCGAGTTGTTGCATACCTTTGATCCACAAGGCGCCGGCCTGCTGCTGGGAGAGGGAACACGGACGGGCATGCCCTCGGACTTTTTGAGGAGGATCGTGGAATCTGTGAAACGCCTAACCGGAGGAGCCTCCACCTCGGCATTGCCCGTGCTTCTATGTCCGAGTCCAGCTCGTTATCACGTGCGACGTTGGCTCGAACCATTTTTACCGAAGGTGACGGTGCTGGCACCGCCAGAGATTCCTCCGGAGATTCGGGTACGGAGTATCGGGACGATCGGTTGAAGCGACGCAAGAAGGAATAACTGAAGACGAGGACGGGGAGAAGATCAATGAGTGCAGGGAGTTCGATTCCAGTAGAGATTTTACCGGGGCTGTCAAAAGGCTCACTCTTTAAGGAAGGAGAGGCTTTATTGGACAATGCAGGGTCGACGAGTGCATCGATGTTTTCCCCTTTTACCGGCGACGATCCGGCAGCAGGGTCCGCGATAGAAAGTGGCAACGCGTCAGAACGCGATCTGCTTCTGATGGAACATCTGCCGACGGTTCGTTATCTGGCGCGCAGGATCCATGAGCGCCTGCCGCAACATGTGGAGCTGGACGACCTGGTTTCGGCCGGTGTTGTAGGCCTGATCGATGCCTTCTCAAAGTTTGACCATACGAAGAAGGTTCAGTTCAAAAGTTATGCGCAGTTCCGGATTCGCGGTGCGATTCTCGACTCGCTGAGAACGTTGGACTGGAGCCCGCGGGAGCTGCGGCGCAAGGGCAGGGCAGTCGAGGAGGCAATCCGTTCCGTAACGCAGCGCGTGGGCCGGGCTCCGTCCGAGCAGGAGATTGCGCGGGAGATGGGATCGACGCTTGGGGAGTATCAGTTGCTGCTGGGAGATCTGAAGGGTCTTGAGATCGGCAGCCTGCACATGGAACGATCTGAGGATTCTGGCGATGAGGAGCTGGCGTATATTCCGGGGTCGCCCGAGGATGATCCGTTGTTTCGTTGCCTGAAGGGCGAGATGAAGCAACGGCTTGCCGATGCTATTGACGAGCTGCCGGAGAAGGAACGAATGGTGCTGACGCTTTATTACTACGAAGAGCTGACGATGAAGGAGATCGGCCTGACACTGGGCGTCGTGGAGTCGAGAGTGTCTCAGATTCATTCCTCGGCGGTGTTGCGGCTGCGGATGGCGTTGGCCAACTTGCGCAGCGAAAATTCGGCTGCAGTGTCTGAAGGACGCAAGAACAAGCGGTAGCGAGCGCAGGGCAGAGAGTCAGGAATTTCTAACAAAAGAAAGGAAGGCATGGGAAAACAGCTTGGGCAGGGAGATATTGACGCATTGTTTGCGGCTGCGGCGAATGCTACTGTGCAGCCGGCGGAGGCGGTAACCGAAGCCCCTTTGGAGCGGTATGATTTCAGCCGGGCCGGTCAGATCAGCAACGATCAGATGCGGGCGATCAGTTCCGTGAATGATTTGTTTGCGCGAAACCTGATGCACACGCTTGGTGCGTGGCTACGAACGCCATTCAAGATGAAGCTCGTCGCCGGCGAGCAGCTTCCGTTCAGCGAATTTCTTGAACGAGTCTCGCCGCTGAGCTACATCTGTTCCATTCGGTTAGAGCCTCTGGGGGCTGTGGGATTGCTGGAGCTTGAGTTTTCGCTGGCATCCCCCATCGTGGACGTTCTACTAGGCGGCGTGGGACGAGCGTGGCCAACGCGGGAGCTGACCGACATCGAAGAAGCGATTCTGACTTCGGTTGTGAGGATGGCGGTGCAGGAGTTGAACCTGGCCTGGCAATCGGTCGGCCTGGAGTTCGTCTTTGAAAAGCGAGAGTCCGAACCGACGTTGACGCGGATGCTGACGGCCGGGGAGAAGACCCTGTGTGTGAGCTTTGAAGCGCAGATGCCGGAGGCGCGGGGTGCGATGAATCTATGTCTCCCGGCAGTTGTCTTGAATGCGATGCTACGGCGATTGATCTCCGATTGGGATCGTCCAAAGAGGCGATCGAAGGAAGCACAGATGCGGATACGCGAGCTGATAGGAGAGGCAAGAGTTGGTGCAGCTCTCCAATTTCCGGTGTTGCGCTTGCAAGGAAGTGAGCTGGCAGCGCTCGAGCCCGGGACCGTTCTGCGACTTCCGTTGGCAAAGCACTCTGCTGCCGAACTACGGGTCGGAGGGCTGCGGTTCGGAAGGGCTTTTCCGGTGCGGACGGGAGAGCATCGCGGGGCGCAGCTCGAGGGCAGCAAAGAGAACAATAATGGGCGCGATGTTTTGAAAGACCGAAGTATTGGCGAAACGATGAGCGCGAATTGAGAGAGGAAGAAGCAATGGAGAATGTGATGATTTCGGGTGAGATGGCCGGAGGCGTTTCAGGGATCGATCCAAAGATCGGGCTGTTATGCGACGTAGAACTGGATGCAACATTGCAATTCGGTTTCCGCGAGATGCCCCTGCGCGAGGTGCTGGAACTGGGGCCGGGAGATGTGGTGGAGTTGGACCGGCATGTGTCGGAGCCGGTCGATCTGATCGTCGGAGACAGGATTGTGGCGCGGGGAGAGGTGGTCGTTGTGAACGGCAATTTTGCTCTGCGTATTACTGAAGTGGCAACTCCGCAACTGAGACTGGAGAGCATACGATGCCTTTTCTAACGAAGAAGACCGCAGGCGCAGAGACCAGCCGATTGCCACAAAGCCCATTGGAAGTGAGTAACGGGTTGGGTTGGGACGATGTAGTTTATGCCCCGTCAAAAATCGTAGAGGAACTGAACGGTTCGGGATTCTCTTCATCGCCTGGACAGGTTCCTCAGCGACGGCTCTGCGGAAACGCTGAGTGCGCCAATGGATGGACATTGCCCTGGAGAAACCGCAAGAGGCCGATCTTCGAAGCGCAGTGGGGTTGTAGCGGGCGCTGCGTCCTGGCAATCGTCCAGGCGGCAGTGCGTCGCGAGCTCGTTGACGGTGGGGCGTCAACCATGGCGGCTCCGCATCGACACAGGGTTCCGCTAGGTCTGTTGATGCTGTCGCAGGGCTGGATCACGCATCCGCAGCTTCAAAAGGCATTGGCGGCTCAGAGGGAGAATGGAACGGGGCGGATCGGCGAATGGCTTATGAGCGAATGCGGTTTGGAATCGGATCAGATCGTGCGTGGGCTGAGCATGCAGTGGGGTTGTCCGGTGTTGACGGTGGAGGGATTCTCTCCGGAGAACATGGCTTTCGTCATGCCGCGGGTGTTCGTCGAGGAGTTCGGAATATTGCCTCTGCGTGTGGCGGGGTCACGCATTTTGTATCTCGGCCTTGCGGACCGCTTGGACGCTTCGGCCGCATTTGCAATGGAGCAGATGACGGAATTAAAGGTGGAGAGTGGGGTCGTGGAATCCTCTCAGTTCGAGGCTGCAAGAGGCAGACTCCTCGCCAGTGAGGGGGTGGAGGTGAAGCTTGAGACAACCAAAGACAAAGACACGATGGCGGGTAGGATAACTGCAATTCTGGAGCAGAAGCAGCCCATAGCCTCCCGCTTGGTCAGGCTTCATCAATATTATTGGCTAAGGTTGTGGCTGGAGCGAGGCGTCTTTGGGAAGGCGGGCAGTGTGCCGGTGACCAATGAGGATGTTGTGGACTACGTTTTTACGATAGCGGCACGACAGTAATCCAAGTTCGTGCGAAAGGGGGTTAACTCTCCCTTTTTCTGCACAAAATCTGTGCTCTACCTCGGTGTCAGGGTGGAGATAGAACTCGTTTCAGGATTGGTTACGGCAGAAGGGGTCGGCGCGGAGTCTTGGGCGGGACCGAGGCCGAGCTTAATGATCGCGCGCGAGTCGGGAATCAGCTTGGTCTGCCAACCATTGTCTTCCTGGAATTTCTGCATCGCGGCTTCCGTCCGGGCATCCCAATGGCCCGATGCCTCACCTGAGAGGTAGCCCGACTTGATTAAAGAAGCCTGAATCTGGGAGGCGCGGCTGTCGTCAATTCCCCGTTGCGCCACGGTTTTTTGTCCTGACTTGGATCGTTTATTGAACAACCTAGGGGAGGTAGGACCGCGGCGAGCATGGGTGAACGCCGAACATGGAAAGGCAGTCGACAAAAGCAGAGTCGAGCTTAGAAGCACTTTACCAAGTTGCATAATCGGATATTACCTTAGGTTGAGTATGGAACAAAATTTATATGCGAAATCATCGCTGATGTGGGTAGAGTATCTCGGGAGTAACGATTGTGGCAACAAGAGGTTAGCCAATTCTGCTACATCTTTCGGGGTGTCTGGTTTAGACGACACACCCTCGACTCTTTCGCGCAAGAAGAGGCATAAATTGAAGATATGCCTCTTCTTGCGCTAACTGAGATTCGTTTACGGGAGCGTGCCACCCACGTAGGAGCTCACGTTTTTCTGGTTAGGCGACTGGATCACGAAGACGACGTCATCTTTGGATTTGAGAGTGGAAACAATGGCCCGGTAGCTGGCCTCGTCAGTAACTGGCTTGCGATTGATGGCAGTAATTATGGCGCCCTTGCCTAGTAGAATTTCGTCGGCGAAGGACCCAGGACGAACGCTGGTGATGATCACGCCGCCTTTGATGCCCGTTTTTTGGGCGATGGCTGGTGGGATTGCCGAAACAGTGATCCCCAGTTTACCCTCACCTGCATCGGATTCTTGTGGAACTGCCTGTTCTTCCTGCTGGCCGGTGATGTCGGCATAGGTCTTGCCGCGATCGCCGATGACAACATTGGCCGAGTTCTGTTTGCCATCACGCAGGTAGCCGATTTTGACAGTTGAACCGACATGACGGGCAGAGATGTCGTTGACAAGATCATCGCCATCCTTGATGTTGCGGCCATCGATCGAGACAAGAACATCGCCGACCTGAATTCCTGCCTTTGCCGCACCGCCATTGGGAACGACTGTCCCTACGATGACTCCGTTGGTGAAGCCATAGACGCGACCTACAGCCGAGGATTGCGCGGTCTGGAATTGAATGCCGATGGAGCCGCGAACGACCTTATGTTCAGGTCCGATGAGCATGTTGTAGATGTTCGCGATGATGTTCGAAGGCATGGCGAAGCCAACGCCCTGGGAGCCCATCGATTGCGTATAGATGGCTGTGTTCATACCGACGACCTGGCCGGCCATATCGACCAGCGGACCGCCGGAATTGCCCGGATTGATGGCTGCGTCTGTCTGGATGAAGCGCTGGAATTGGGTCTGGGAGACGCCGTTGGCGCTGGGTTCGTCGATGCTGCGGTTCTTGGCAGAGATAATTCCCGCGGTGACGGTCTTCGATAGGGAGAAGGGGCTGCCGATGGCAAGAACCCAGTCACCAACCTGTGCACCATCGGAGTTGCCGAGTTTGATGGTGGGAAGGGGCTCTTTGGTGTCTATCTTGATGACAGCGATATCGGTGTCTTTGTCGACTCCAACTACAGTAGCGACACGGCCGGGATCGCCTGCATCGTCGGGATCACTGGAGAGCTTGACATAGATCTTGTCAGCATTATCGACGACATGATTGTTGGTGATGATGTAACCGCGGGGATCCACGATGAAGCCCGAACCGAGGGCGCGGCGTTCCCCGCCGGCACCATCGCCATCATCGCCACCTTGTCCGCCAAAGAAGCGGTTGAAGAAGTCCTGCATATCGCCGGGAGACTGTTGGCCGTCGTCGTCACCGTCGGGGTTATTAGGCACAACCCGCTGACCGCCGCGTCTGCGTTTGTTATTGGCGGCTGGCTTGGGCAGCTCCTCTGTGTTGATGTTGACGACGGCGGGGCCGACCTGTTTGACGATCTGGGAGAAGCCATTGGAGAGGGCGACTGGCGATGGAACAACCAGGGGTCTCGCGTCGGACGAGTCCACTTTGGACTGCTCTTTTCCGCTGACACCGTGCGTAAGAACCGAGCCGGCGAGAATCCCGACGGAGAGCGTGGCGAGGAGGACGAATGTCGTCGTAAGGCGGTGACTGCGAATGCGTTCGAACAAACTCGGGGAAGTGCTATTCGGGGTTTCCATTAGTCGATCTTAACCTCTTTGGTGTGCGTTGCTGTGCGCCGGATTTCGTGCTCGGCATGAACTTTAAGTATAGTCGCTGTTCTCTGCCGCTGCTTCGTTCGAGGAGGGCGTCGGCTTGTATCTTGTTTAGACGCTACTTTGGGGCGAAAGTCTTCCATGTCTTCAGTCTTGATGCAGGGGGAGTGGGGGTGCGGTAGAAAGTAGCTCGATAGAGGCGATGCCGGCGAGGATTAGGGTGGCACCCAGGAGCGAGCGGGCTCCAAGATACTCATGCAGGACTAGGAAGGAGGTCAGGCAGGCGAAGACGGGTTCCAGGGTGAGGAGGATGGCGGTGTGTGTGGGTGGGAGATGCTGCTGAGCCCAGCTTTGGATGGTGAACGCGGCGGCGGTGGCTAAGAGGCTGGTGATGGTGAGGGCGATGATAAGCCGTGGAGTTACGGTGAGATGGGGTTTTCCGCCTAGTGGGAGGGTGATGGCCATGATAAGTGCGGCTATGCCGATCTGGAGGGTGGCGAGCTGGCCGGTTGGGACTCGGTGCGAAGTGTGGGCGAGGGCGAGAAGATGGCCGGCGAAGGCGATGGCGCAGGCGAGGGTGAGGAGATCGCCGACGCCAATGCTCACGAAGAGGTTCTGGAAGGATGTTCCGGATGGGGGTGGTGAGAAGAAACAGGCCGGAGAAGGCAAGCAGTGCGCCGATGGCTGCGGTCCAGCGAGGCGGTTGCGTGTTGGGGGAGCGAAGCGCAGGGACGAGCGTGAAGAGAGGGACGAAGACTACGACCAAGCCGGTGATGAAGGCGGATTTCGCCGGCGTTGTCAGGGCAAGGCCTGCGGTCTGGAACTGATAACCGGCGGCGAGGAAGACTCCGACGATGAGGCCTGAGATCAGAGAGCGTAGGTTGATGCTGCGGAGTTGGCGGTGATTCACGATGGCCAGCGCGAGGAACGCAAAAGTCATGCGGAGAAGATTGAAGAGAAGCGGGGAGACGTCTTGCAGCGCGTCTTTGACGAGGACGAAGGTGGCGCCCCAGACGAAGACGACTGCAAGCAGCAGCAGGTGGGCGATGGTTGAGGGGCTGAGCCGTTTCGCCAATTACTTCTGTGCTCCGGATTTTTGTTCGCTCTGGTGTTCGTTTTGGGTGTAGACGGTTTCGCCGTTGACGATGGTGCGGAGGACTTTGGTGTGGAGGAGTTGCTGGGGTGAGGCGGTGATGATGTCGCGGTCGAGGACGATGAGATCGGCGAGGTAGCCGGGCTCGAGGCGGCCCTTTACTTTTTCACGGAACTCTGCGAAGGCGGAGGCCTGGGTGTAGGCGTAGATCGCTTCGTTGAGGGTGAGTTTTTCCTGCGGCTGGAAGGTCTGGGTTCCGGCTTCGTTCTGACGAGTGACGGCGGAGTAGAGGCCGCGGAAGGGATTGATGAGCTCGACGGGGTAGTCGGTGCCGAAGGCGAGGACGACGTGGCGGTCGAGGAAGCTTTTCCATGCGTAGGCGTATTTGATTCGTTCCGGGCCGAGGCGGTCGGTGGCCCACTTCATGTCGGTGAGGAGATGGGAGGGCTGCATGGAGGCGATGACGCCTTCTTTTTCGAAGCGGTCGAAGTCACCGGGGGAGACTACCTGGGCGTGTTCGATGCGGTTGCGGAAGTCGGTCGGTTTGGGGTTGAGCAGGTTGCAGGGAACGAGAGCGCGGTTGGGGGGTGGGCCGTCGTTTCCATAGGGCAGGGCGGGGCAGAAGGAGGCGACGCTGGGAATGTGCTCGGCGACTCCGAAGGCGTTGAGGGCGATGGCGTTGGCGCGGTCGCCGATGGCGTGGAAGCCAAGCTGGAAGCCAGCGGCGGCGCGTTCGGCGGCCATCTGGTTGAGTTTGGCCTGATCGTAGCGGGGGAGGCCGGAGTTGCCGGGGTCGTCGGAGTAGGGTTCGTCCATGGCGGCGGTGCGGGAGCCGAGGGAGCCGTCCATGAAGCCCTTGAGCTGAGTGAGGTGCAGGCGAAGATCGTCAGATGGGTGGCTTGCACGGCGCTGCTTAAGGACTTCGACAGATTGGTTGAAGTCCATCCACTCTGCAATACGGATAGGTAGTTTGCCTGTGTGCTCGAGTTGTTCGAGCGCGAGAAAATCTTCCCAGTCGGAGTTGTCCTGAATGCTGGTGACGCCGTTGGAGAGGGCGTCGGCGATGGCGATGGTCATGGCCTGACGGCGCTGCTCCAGCGTCGGCGGCGGAATTTTTGCGACGACGAGGGCATAGACGGCGGCTTCGCGGAGGATGCCGGTGGGGTTGCCGGAGGCGTCGCGGTCGATTTTGGCACCGGCCGGGTCGGGGGTGGCGGCGGAGATGTTGGCGGCGACGAGGGCGGCGGAGTTGGCTACGGCCATGTGGCCGTCGACGCGGCGGAAGATGGCTGGGTGGCCTGCGGTTACCTGGTCCAGGTCTTCACGGGTGGGGAGTTTTCCGTCGGCCCAGAGGGTGTGGTCCCATCCTCCGCCCTGAATCCATGTGCCGGGCTTGGCGGTTGCGACGTAGGCGCGGATGCGCTGCTTCATCTCGGCGAGGGAGCGGACGCCGACGAGGTTGACGGAGAGTTTCTGGCGGCCGGCTTCGCCGATGTGGGTGTGGGCGTCGTTGAAGCCGGGCATCGCGAAGGCTCCGTGCAGATCGATGACTGCGGTTTTGGGGCCTTTGAGCTTCAGGATCTCGGCGTCGGCGCCTGCGGCTACGATTTTTCCGTTGGCGATGGCGAGGGCGGCGACCTTGGCGGGGGTTGTGGAGGGGTCGCCGGTCCGGAGGTGGGTGCCGGTGAGGATGTTGCCGTGGAGGAGGACGGTGTCGGCGGTCTGGGCCTGGATGGTTACCGAGGCGGCAAGCAGGATGGCGATGGTGAGGGTTTTCACGGATGGGAGTTTATCAGGGTGACTCCCCCTGTGACCTGTTTTGCGCAAAGTCTTCCAATGAAAGGGGTTAGATGTGGACCTTCTTGGTAAAGTGTTCATTCCAAAGAACCGGCTTTCTAAAGTCTTGATTTTAGATGAGAAAGATCGGAGCGCTTTCGCTTGCCTCGATTTCGGGGCTGATTTAATTGTAGCTGGTTGGCCGGGGTAAATACGCCAACTGTATGTTGCTGGTGGAATGGGGGTTAGGTGGTTTTGGGGCTTGACATGCGATTTTTGGGCGGAAAACACTGAAAAATAAATGGCAAAACCGCAAAAGCACATGCCAGAGTGGAGCCCCGAACGGCGGCAGCTTTCAACGCGGCGGCTCTCAGATGAGTCCTTCGCCCTGATATCGCCAGACGAGGATGGGAGTGGTAAACATAAGCCGACTTCTCCGGATCAACCATCCAGTTAGGGACTGTGTCCGCGCGTCGAAGCGGCGCGTTCTGCGTCCTTAGCTCGATGAAGCTTACAGCCCGGATTTTCTTCATTCGCATGTAGGATTGACATAATTTTCGAATGCGCCTTGAGGTAAGAGGCAGCGGCAAGGGCAGATGAATCCAGAACAAGAGGTCCTGGTAGAGATAGTCGCAACAAACCCCGTACTTCGCTTGATCACGCATCTCATAGCGAAACAGCCGGATCATCAAGAGATTGACCTTCTTCAAGTAGTTTCCAAGGACCAAACCGGCCTCTCTGCGGCGCAATCGCAGAAGGCCCTCGACTGGCTCATCCGCAAAGGGTTTTTGCGCCAGCTTACAGAAGATCAATATCAGCGAGTCAAAGCGCGATATTCCTTCAATGTTGAGTTGAAAGAGAAGGCCGTGGAATGGAACTGCGTACCCTTTGGTTCTGTTGGTACACGGATGCTCCAAGCTACTGCAGAGACATTCAATCTGCCATCTTCTTCCGGTGGCAATGTCGTCTTGCGGACGTGGCCAGATGGAAACGTCCTCGACCACTATGGTCGCCTCATAGGACGCGAAGAGGCTATGGAGGTTAGGCAGGCATTAGATCAATACTTGAACAAGCACGAAGCAATGACCGAAGAGGAATTCGAGAAACATAGAGAGAGTCACGAAAAATTTCTATGGTGGGGCAGCCTCCTGGAACCTTATGGTTCGCATATCCGACAGTTAATGGATAGCGGCACTGTCGCACGGTATCTCAGCGCTCCGGTCTGCAACTGCGTTCAGTGCATGGATTTTCACGAGCGTGCCTTTACGACATTGACGAACTACTTCAACTACGAAAAACAGGAGAAGAAGCAGATCCGGTCGGCGTTGAAAGCCCTTACCTAATGTAGCTTGCTGCACCGAAACCGCGATGTGGGCGGTATGCCTCAGACTCAGTTTCTCAAAAGCATCGAGCTATTCAGTAGCAGAGTTCTCCCACAAGTCAAAGGCAGCTTGGAGCGAGTTGCCATCGAGCGGATCAGTCTCGATAAACTCGGAAATTATGGCGTTGGATTGATGCATCATCCCCGAATTACTCATCATTACTCATCGTGAGTGATTGGTGTTCCGGTTCTCGCTCAGGTGGGGTTGGAGTTGGCGGTGGTGTCGAGGGTGTCGAGGAGGGTTAGGAGGATGCGGCGGAGGGCGGTTTCGCGGCCGGTTGGGTCGTACCACTCTTGCAGAGTATGTATACCTCCTCCTTGTCCTCCGGCTCCGATGGCGATGGCGGGGATGCCGCGGGAGAGTGGGATGTTGGCGTCGGTTGAGCCGAGGCGCGGTTCGGTGCGGAGAGTGAGGTGGCGGTCGACGGCGCGGAGGGTGTGGAGGATGGGGGCGTCGTCGGGGAGGGCGGCGGCGGGACGGTTGCCGATGGTTTCGATGTGGAGTTTGGGTGGGGTTATGGTTTTTTGTGTGGTGTGAGGGGTGATGGTCTCGTCGAAGATGTGGTGGACGGCGGTTGCGGTGGCAGTGAGATGGGCGGGGTCGGTGGAGCGGATGTCGAGGAGCGCGGTGGCGGATTC
>Ga0208193_1000452_pt1 | contig 22509 bp, 19 predicted proteins | sample June2015DPH_17_2_FD_184716 | JGI IMG/M metagenome (GOLD analysis project Ga0208193, IMG submission 184716) | Peatland microbial communities from SPRUCE experiment site at the Marcell Experimental Forest, Minnesota, USA - June2015DPH_17_10... | ecosystem: Environmental > Terrestrial > Soil >... | reverse complement strand
CGCCCACATGCACGGTGGCCGCGCGAAGGCACTCCTTAGCGCGCCAGGGGATAGGGGCATCCAGCGCGAAATCCATCTTGAAGACGCCCGGACCATAGCGATAGCGGGAAAGCGCGCCGCGGTGACGCTCGGGCAAACGGTCGCCGGCGATGGCGAGCAACTGGCGCGGCGAAATATCGCACAGTACCAGCGGCGCGTCCGGCAAGGAAGCGACTCGCGTGGCAGCGGCAATCTCGCCGCCCATCGAGCGGAAGTAGCCAGCCAGCGCGTCAGCAATGCGCTGCGACCCGCCGCGCGGAATGGGCCAGCCGACCGCGTGTCCGGCGGCCCCGAGAGCGAGGCCAATGGCGGCGCTGGCGGGATTTTCCAAAGGCATGATGGAGTGCGCCGCGAGGCCCGCAAATAGCGCCCGCGCGCGGTCGCCGCGGAAGAGGCCGTACGCCAGCCCGCGCGCGGAACGGATGGCGTGCAGCCCGAAACGCGCCATCAACACCGGGTGATGGGGCAGGCGCGGAACGGCGAGCACGTCGCGGCGCAGATCCGTCCAGCCCGAGGCGAGCGGCTCCATCAAACGCCGCCAGGCGGCGCCATCGGGGCCGGCGCCGCCGCGGCCACCGAGATTGCGCGCGGTGCCATCCACGGAACGCTCCAACATAACGGCCGAGCCATCGTCGAGCGGATGCGCCAGCGGAGCGTCCGAGTGGATCCATTCCAAGCCGTGAACGAAGAGCGGGAACTGCTCGAAGCACGGCGAGGAAACGGCCATGGGATGGACGGCGGAGCAGATATCGTGGAGAAAACCGGGCAGGGTGAGCTCGGCCGAACGCGTTCCACCACCGATCTGGTCTTCGGCTTCGTAGACAGTTACGGGGCGTCCGGCGCGCGCCAGCATGATGGCCGCGGTCAAACCGTTCGGACCCGAACCAATCACCACGTCGCGCACTTGCCGATTGGGCGCCATCGCAGGTTATTGTAAAGGAGATGCAGAAAAAACGGTTAGGCAACAGCGATCTGGAACTGACCCCCATCGGTGTGGGCGCGTGGGCCATGGGCGGCGGCGGCTGGGCATTCGCCTGGGGGCCGCAGGACGATAACGAATCGATCGAGGCCATTCATGCGGCGCTCGATGGCGGGGTGAACTGGATCGATACCGCCGCTATATACGGCTTGGGCCATTCCGAGGAGGTGGTGGCGCGGGCTCTGGCAGGACGCTCGAACCGGCCATACGTCTTCACCAAGTGCGAGCGCATCTGGAACGAGAAGGGCGAAATCAGCGGAGTGTTGAAGGCCGATTCGATCCGCAAGGAGTGCGAAGGCAGCCTGCGGCGGCTCAAGGTGGACGCGATCGACCTCTACCAGATCCACTGGCCGCAACCCGATGAAGACGTGGAAGAGGGATGGGGCGCGCTGGTGAAGCTGAAGGAAGAAGGCAAGGTGCGCTGGATCGGGGTTTCCAATTTCAACCCGCAACAGATGGAGCGCTGCCGGAAGATTGCGCCCATCACGTCGCTGCAGCCGCCGTATTCGGCGATTTCACCGGAGATCGAAGACGAAACGCTGCCGTATTGCCTGGAGCATAAGATCGGCGCGATTGTCTACTCGCCGATGAAGTCGGGACTGCTTTCGGGTTCGATGACGCGGGAACGGGTAGAGGCATTTCCGGCAGACGATTTCCGAAGGAAGGCGCTGAATTTCCAGGAGCCGCACCTGACCCGCAATCTGGCGTTGCAAGAGCTGATGAAGTCGATCGGCGCGCGGCACGGCCGGTCGTCCGGGGAAGTGGCTATCGCGTGGGCGCTACGGCATCCGGCGGTGACGGCGGCGATTGTGGGGATGCGCTCGGCCGAGCAAGCGCGTGGAGTGATGGGCGCGCTGGAATTCCGTTTGAGCGCCGGCGAGATCGCGGAGATCGATACGTTCCGGCAAGCCAGGCAGGCCGGAGCGTAGGCTGAATGACTAAGGACTTGTCTCGAGATAGTCGAAGCGCGTTCACACGAGTGTGAACGCTGCACGCACGAGTGCGTGCGCCACGGTTTGATATGCCTGCACTAAGTGAAGAGTATTGGTTGGCTAGCTGAACGATGTTTCGGGCAGGCGGACGATCTTCTTCTGGATCGCGTAAGTGACAAGCTGCGCCTTGTTGTGAATATCCAGCTTGCGCATCAGGTTGAACTTGTGCGCTTCGACGGTCTTCACGCTCAGATCGAAACTGGCTGCGATTTCCTTGACCGACAAGCCTTCCGCCAGCAGTTTGAGAATCTCGCGCTCGCGCTTGGTCAGCGTGCCGAAGCGAGGCTGCCGCACCGGTCCTCCGTTGCCCTGCATGCGGAAATTGTCGACGAGCTTGGTGAGCAGGCGCGGGCTCAAGTAACTGCCGCCGCGATGCACTTCGCGGATGGCCGTCACCAACTGCTCGGCCGGGCTCTCCTTCAGGACGTAGCCGCTGGCGCCGATATCGACGCATTCGGCCAGGTAATCCTCGTCGTCGTACATCGACAGAAACACGACGCGCGTGTCCGGGCGATCCTTGCGGATCTGGCGCGTGGCCTCGAAGCTGCTCATGCCGGCCATGCCGATATCCATCAGCACCACGTCGGGCCGCACCTGCCGGGCCAGATTGACGGCATCGGCCGCGTTACCGGCCTCGCCCGTCACTTCCATATCGGGCTCGGCAGTAAGCAGAGTCCGAATGCCCTGCCGGAAAAGCATGTGGTCGTCAGTCAACAATACGCGTATTTTTGCCATTTGATTTCACCGGCGCCTCGTCCAGCGGTAATTCGAGACGCACCGTTACTCCTTTGCCAACCGCGCTCTGGACGGCCAGAACTCCGCCGAGGAGCTTCGCGCGCTCCCGCATGCCCGCCAGACCGAACGACGCCAGCTTGCGGACGGCTGCTTCGTCGCGGAAGCCGGCGCCGTCATCGGAAACGCTTAGCCTGATGCATGTATCGGTGGAGCGGAGGGAAAGCTTTACGAATTTGGCCCCGGAATGTTTGGCGATGTTCAACAGCGATTCCTGCGCCACGCGATAAACCACTTCCTCCATGGCTGGGGGAAGGGGTTTGCCGGCCAGCGCGATGCGCATGTGGAGTCTGGCCGCATCCATCTTGTGGAAGCGCGCGGCCAGATGGCGCAGGGCGGCGCGGAGGCCGAGCCGCTCCAACGCCGAAGGGCTCAGGGCGGCGACGATCCGCCGGATCTCGGTCACGGCCGAATCCGCGACGGCGCGCGATTCGGCCAGGCGCTCGCGCAGAGCGGGCGGGGCATCGCGCTGCATCATCTCCAGTTGCAGCAGCAGCAACAGCAGGCATTGGCCGGCCTCATCGTGCAGCTCGCGGCCGATGCGTCTGCGCTCCTCCTCTTCGGCCCGATGCGCCAACGCCTGGAGGCGCCGGTTTTCGTCCTCCAGCCGCGCACGATCTTCAGCCGCCCGGCAGCGTTCGGCGGCGGCCTCCAGCAGCGCCAGCTCGCGCGGCAGCCACGGATATTTCACGGCGAAACCGAACTGCGCGAGCAGATTGCCACCCAGAGGATACGACCAGAATGAGGCATGCCGGCTGCGCATGGCGCGGTCTGCCACCAGGCTGGCATTCGCGCTTCCACGCTCGATATACAGCGGCTTGGCCAGCTTCCCCATTACCGGCTGCGAGAGCGCGACAATTCGGCCGGCTTGCGCGCGAAATGCGGGCGTCAGCACACGGACGAGGCGGCGAAGCAGATCGTCGAGGTCCACGGCCGTCACCTCCGCGTGGTAGATGCCGAACAATGCCTGGGTTTCGGCCTCGCGGACGCGATAGTAGGATTCGTTCAAGGAGAGAGTGGTGGCCAGATGAAGCTGTTCGCGCGCCGGCTGGAAGCGGCCGGCGAGCAGCGGGTCGAGCAGGGCGCCGCTGTCGCGCAGCGCTTCCTGCACCTGGGCGGGTGAGACGTTCATTTTGGCGAGGCGCCGGCCGTTGTATTCCACCTGCTCGAGAAACTGCGGCAGCGTACGCAAACGGGCCGCCGCGGGCGGAGTGATGGCTAGCAATGCGCGGATCTGGGCGCCATTGTGGCCGCGCTCGCGTAGGATCGCGGAGAGGCGCCGGTCGAGCCGCGCGGCCGTGGGTTTTATGGCGCGCGCCATCTCCGCCGCGTAGCGGCTGGCGGCGGGAGTCAGAATCTGGGAATCGGAGGGCAAGTTGAATAGTGGTACGAGCGGGCGGTTTTTCTCAGAAGAATCGCTAGCGGGATGGAAGATTCGTGCGTAGTGTTGAGTTTCGCCGGGCTGATTTGGCCGATCGAGGAGCGGGTCCAGGGGGACCCGCGCGGACCAGGGGGTCCGCCCTACTGCGGCCCTACTGCGGCAAGGTAAGTGCTGCGCGAGAAATGGCGCGCTATTCGGCCAGCATGGCTTGAGCTACTAGCGCGTAGACTGCGGCGCAATCGCGAATGTTACGGATTGGGACAAACTCGCTCGGGCCGTGCGAGACGGCCAGAATGCCGGGGCCGTATGCGAGGGCCGGAATGCCGCGCTGGGCGTAGAAGCGAGTTTCGAGCAGGCCGGGACACATCTCGAACGCGGGCGGTTTGCCATTGACCGACACGACCGCTTGGGCCAGCGTCCGGGCTAGCGGGTGTTCCTCGGGCAGGCCGGCGGAGGATCCCTCTTGCAGGATCTCTACCTCGTGGTCGATACCATCGCTGCGGAGGCGGTCGAAAATATCCAGCAGGCGGCGCTTTTCGGTTTCGGCATCCTCTTCGGGATTGATGCGCCGATCTACGGTGAAAGAACAGCTCTCGGGCACCACATTGAAATTCGATCCACCCCGGCACTCGCCGCCCATCATTAGGATGGAGCGCCGCGCCGCTCTGGGACGTACCGGAAACGCCGTTTCACGCAGCTCGATTTCGGTCTTCAGCTTTTCGAGCTCGCGGGCAATTACGAGCATCCGCTCAAATGCGTTGACGCCCTGGCAACTCAACCCAACGTGCGCCGGTTTGCCTTTCACGGTGACGCGCAGCGAGATGGCGCCGCGGTTCGCGTTCCAGACCACTCCCGAGGTAGGCTCAGCCGTCATCATGCCGATGCCGCCTTTGCCAAAATCGGCGGAGCGGCTGAGCCAGGCCGTGCCGCGCTCGCCTCCGGTTTCCTCATCGGGCACGATGACTAGCTCCACGCGTCCATTGAGGCGCGCCCGCACGCTTCGAAGGGCTTGAATGGCAAAGACCATTGAGGCGAGCCCGCTCTTCATGTCGGACGATCCGCGGCCTAACAGATTCGACTGTTTGATTACCGGATCGAACTGACCTTCCACGGAATGCGGGACGACGTCATAATGCCCGTGAAAGTAGAGCGCTCGCTCACCTTCGCCGTAACTCGCGGTCACACAATATCCGGGTGACTCGCCGAGTCTCGGGGCGGGTACTTCGATCACTCGGGGAGTCAGTCCGATCTCACTGAGTTTTTTGGCGATCGCGCCGGCGCAGCGTGCGTACTCATTGCCAGGCGGGTTCTCACTGGGAATCGCGACTAACTCGCGCGTGAAATCGATCATCTCGGACTGTGCCGCGTCGACAGCGTCGAGCAGGGGTTCCTCGGGACGAGACACGCGGCTATACGCCCCAGCAGTAGTCTTCGACGGCTTTGCCGATGGATTGATCCTGCTCCGTCAGGCGCATCAATTCGAGCCGGATGGCGTCGACCAAGGCGATCCAACTGGCTTCGATGACGTTGTCGGAAACGCCGGCGGTGGTCCAGTTCTTACGGTGGTCCGACCACTCGATCAACACGCGTACTTTGGCCGCCGTGCCCTGATGCGAATCGAGCACGCGGACTTTGTAATCCATTAGCCGCACGTCGGCAATCTGCGGGTACAACTTACTCAGACACTTACGCAGGCAGAGATGCAGGGCGTTGAACGGGCCGTGGCCGTCGGCGGTGGCAGAGTGTACGCCATCCTGCGCGCGCAGAGTCACCGTCGCGGTGGTGCGCGATGGGCCGGCGCCGGATGTGCGCGTGGAGACTTCGTAACTGTCTACATCGAAGAACTGCAGGCCAGGGTGCAGCGCTTCGCGCACTAACAGCTCGAAGGTGCCCTCCGCGGCTTCGAGCTCATAGCCTTCGAACTCCATCTGCTTGATACGCTCGAGCAGCTCGCGGCGCGAGTCTTCCGAGAGACGGTCCGCCAGACCGTGCTGCTTGAGCTTATAAACTACGTTGCCGCGGCCCGAAAGATCGCTCACCAGCACGCGCTGGCGATTGCCCACGGATTCGGGAGACACGTGCTCATAGGTGGACGAATCCTTCAGGACGGCGCTGACGTGAACGCCACCTTTGTGCGCAAAAGCGCTTTTTCCCACAAAAGGCTGATCGTTGCGCAGCGGCAGATTGGCGATCTCGGCGATGAAGCGGCACGCCGACGAGAGACTCGCGAGCTTCTCAGGCCCGATGGTGGCGTGGCCCAGCTTTAATTCCAGATTGGCGATCACGGTGGCGAGATTGGCGTTGCCGCAGCGCTCGCCGTAACCGTTCATGCAGCCTTGCACGTGCGTGGCGCCGGCTTCCACGGCGGCGATGGCGTTGGCCACGGCGACGCCGGAATCGTTATGGGTATGGATGCCCAAAATTCCATCGAAGCGCTTGCGCACTTCCGCGAAAGCTTCCACCAGACGGCCGGTGAGGGTGCCGCCGTTGGTATCGCACAGGCAGAGCACGTCGGCGCCGGCGTTGCGGGCGGCGTCGAGCGTCTGCAGGGCATAGTCCGGATTGGCGAAGTAGCCGTCGAAGAAGTGTTCGGCGTCGTAGATCACTTCCTTGCCGTGATCTTTGAGATACTTCACGGTCTCCGAGATTAGCTTGAGATTTTCTTCTTCGGTGATGCCGAGGGCGCGCTTCACGTGGAGGTCCCAGGTCTTGCCGAAAATGGCGACCGCGGGCGTGCCTGCTTCTACCAGCGCCAGCACGTTGCGGTCTTCGTATACGGGATTTTTGGCGAAGCGCGTGGAGCCGAAGGCGGTAAGCCTGGCGTGCTTCAGATCGAGCGACGCGGCGCGCAGGAAGAACTCCTTGTCTTTTGGATTGGAGCCCGGCCAGCCGCCTTCAATGTAGTCGATGCCTAGCTCGTCCAGCTTCTGTGCGATGACTAGCTTATCGTCGGCGGAGAAGGAGACGGATTCGCCCTGGGTTCCGTCCCGGAGCGTGGTATCGAAGGTAAAAATTTTCATAAATACTTAACCATTTAGCCGCCGATGAACGCCGATAAACGCAGATAAAAAATCTCTCTAATTCTTATCTGCGTTCATCGGCGGCCATTCTCTTTTTGCCAGCTTTACGCCGTCGCTTCCTGTGGTATGCCTGCCTCTTTTCTCTTCTTCAGGAATGTCATCATTTCGCGTAACTCGCGGCCCACTGTCTCGACCGGTTGATTGCGTGCGGCTTCGCGCATGGCGAGAAACTTGTGGCGGCCGGCCTTGTTTTCGGCGATCCACTGGCGCGCGAATTCGCCGGATTGTATCTCACTGAGAATCTTCTTCATCTCAGCGCGGGTTTCCTGGTTGACTATGCGCGGGCCGCGGGTGTAATCGCCATATTCGGCTGTGTCCGACACCGAGTAGCGCATGTATCCCAGGCCGCCTTCGTAGATCAGATCGACGATCAGCTTCAACTCGTGCAGACACTCGAAGTAGGCGATCTCGGGCGCGTACCCGGCCTCGGTCAGCGTCTCAAAACCGGCGCGGATTAACTCACTTACGCCGCCGCAGAGGACCGCCTGCTCGCCGAACAGGTCGCTTTCGGTCTCTTCGCGGAAGCTAGTCTCAATCACGCCCGCTTTGAGACAGCCCAGCGCCAAGGCGTACGCCAATGCGCGCGGCAGCGCTTCGCCGGACGCATCCTGGTGTATGGCTACCAGCGCGGGCACGCCGACGCCTTCCGTATATAGCTCGCGAACGCGATGACCCGGAGCCTTGGGAGCCACCATGGAAACATCGACGCCGGGGGGCGGCGCAATCTGCTGGAAGTGAATATTGAACCCGTGCGCGAACATGAGCGTCTTACCGGGAGTCATGTGCGGGGCGATATCCTTGTTATATAAGTCGCCCTGAATGTGATCGCTGACCAGGATCATGATCACGTCCGCGACCTTGGCCGCTTCGGCGGTAGTCATCACCTTCAAGCCGGCGGCTTCGGCCTTGGCCCACGACTTACTGCCGGGGTATAAGCCGACCACCACGTCAACGCCCGAATCGCGAAGGTTCAGCGAGTGCGCATGACCCTGGCTTCCATAGCCGATAATGGCCACGGTGCGGCCGTTCAAATAATCCAGATTTCCGTCTTTTTCGTAGTAACGATTAGGCATTGGTTTTCTCCCGGATGGGGCGGGCGTTCACGGCCCCGACTGTAGCTATGGGTGGTTGCAGGCGCAGCTTCTTATTCTCAAGGCCGATGGCCAGGGAACCGGAGCGCGTCACTTCGATATCCCCGTAACTCGCCATTACATCGATAAACTCATTCAGCTTTTCAGGCGCCCCGGTGACTTCTATGGCGAAGCCCTCGGTGGAGGAATCGACCACGCGGCCGCCGAAGATCTCAGCCTCTTTCAACACCGCCGTGCGTGTTTCCTGCGGCATGCGGATGCGCACCAGCACGAGCTCGCGGATGACGGCCGGCACATCGGTAAGGTCGGTGGCCTGGAGCACGTTGATCAGCTTATTCATCTGCTTGATGACTTGCGGGCGGATGTTGTCGTCCACGTCCACGGCGATGGTCATGCGCGAGAGCTCAGGATCGAGCGTGCGCGCCACGGTGAGGCTCTCAATATTGTAGCCGCGCTGCGTGAGCAGGCCGGTGACGCGCATGAGCGCGCCCGGTTTGTTTTCCAAAAGAACCGAAATTACTTGCAGCATGGCTTCTCCTTAACGGACTGCCGTCTCGGCCACAGGCTGGGGCGGCCCTAACACCATTTCGTTGATGGCGCCGCCCGCGGGCACCATGGGATATACATTTTCGAGGGGAGTTACTTTGACGTTGAGTAAGTAGGGCCCCGGCTCATTCACGGCTTCTTCAAGCGCGGCGGCCAGCTCCCACGGCTTATCGATGGTGCGTCCCTTGAAACCGTACGCGGAAGCTAGTTTGGCGGCGTCGGGGAAACAATCGAGCTCCACGGAACTGAGGCGGTCATTGTAGAACAGGGTCTGCCATTGCCGCACCATGCCCAGGTAACCATTGTTCATGATGACAATTTTGATGGGCAGACCGTGACTGGCAATGGTGGCGAGCTCCGGAATAGACATCTGAAAGCCGCCATCGCCGACCAGGGAGAAGACTAACTTGTCGGGCCGGGCGAACTGGGCGCCGATGGCGGCCGGCAAGCCGAAGCCCATGGAGCCAAGTCCACCGGAGTTGAGCCACAGACGAGGCTCGTTGAAGCGGATGAATTGCGCCGCCCACATCTGGTGCTGGCCGACATCCGACGAGACAATGGCGTGCCCGCCGGAGAGCCGGTCGATTTCGGCCATGAGGTGCTGCGGCTTGATCTCGGTCTCGGAAGTGGACGTGAGCAGCGGGTGCTGCTCTTTCCATTCGCGAATCTGGCGCCACCACTCGCGGCGGGCGTTGGGAAGACGGCCCTCGACGGGCGCTTCGGGCTTCTCGCTCAGCAGTTGGTTGAGTTTCACCAGGACGCGTTTCACGTCGCCGACGATGGGCACATCGGGCGTGCGGTTCTTGCCGATTTCCGCCGGGTCGATATCCACATGAATCACTTTGGCGTGGGGCGCAAAGGCGGCCAGACGGCCGGTGACGCGGTCGTCAAAGCGGGTGCCGAGAGCGATCAGAAGGTCGCAGTTAGTCAGCGCCATGTTAGCCGCATAACTACCGTGCATGCCGGGCATACTGATGAAGTTAGGATGGTTGGAAGAGAGAGCGCCCAGACCCATCAGAGTGATGACAGCGGGTATGTCGGTTTTTTCAACAAACTCGCGCAAATCGGCCGTGGCATCGGCGGCCAGAATGCCTCCGCCGGCATACACCAGCGGCCGCTCCGATTCCTGCACTAACTGCGCGGCGCGGCGGATCTGACCGGTATGACCCTCAGTGAAGACTTTGTAACCCGGCAGATGAATCGAAGTTACCGGCTGATAATGTCCCTGGGCTTGAAAGACATCCTTGGGGATATCGACTAACACCGGACCGGGACGGCCGCTGTTGGCGAGATAGAAGGCTTCGTGAACGATCTGAGCGAGATCTTCGAAGCGCTTCACCATGTAGTTATGCTTGGTGCAGGAGCGAGTGATGCCGAAGGTGTCGGCCTCCTGAAAGGCGTCGCTGCCGATTAACTTGGTGGAGACCTGACCGGTGAGCGCGACGATAGGAATGGAATCCATCATGGCGTCGACCAATCCGGTGGTGAGGTTAGTGGCGCCGGGACCCGAGGTGGCGCAGCAGACGCCCACCTTGCCAGTGGCGCGCGCGTATCCGCCGGCGGCGAACGCGGCGTTCTCTTCGTGGCGCACCAGCACGTGCCGGATGGGGTGATCGTAAAGGACGTCATAGAAGGGCAAGGTGACGCCGCCGGGGTAGCCGAACATACAATCGACGTCCTCGCGGACCAGGCATTCCAGCAACATTTTCGCGCCGCTCATTAATTTGGCGCCGTTCGTCAGCTTGGCGCCGTTCGTCAGCTTGGTGTCGTTCATCAGCTTGGTGTCGTTCATCGATGTTGACATGTATTTCGCCTCACAAATCTGATTACCAAAAACAAAAAGGCCATCGGCTGGTCTGTTTCGCCCCGCCGATGGCCATTGAACCGATTTCCGGTTGGCCTACGCGGGGCCGGCTACGATGACCGGGAGAATAATAATGCTTACAGGAATGGCGCCGAGGGTAATGCTGTGGACGGCGCGGCCTATAAGAGAGGTAGACATCGAACTATCACTTTCGAGTTTAGCCTAGAAGTTTCCTAAATACAAGATGGCTTGGGTATAAGTTGTTTTAATGGGCGTATTTTGGGGCAGGGAAGGCGGTCGGGGAAAAATGCGGAACGAAGCCAATTGTGGGATTTTGGCTTTGTAATCAGTGGCTTGCGGGGGTATAAAAGCGGCCCAAAGGGCCAGATGCCGTCAGCTTCCAGCGCCCCTTTGCTTCCAGCCGCGATTCTGGTAAGTTTCTTGAGTGCTCCTCGTATGACACATAAAATCTCTCTCACCATCAACGGCCGGCCCTACTCCGACGAGGTTGAGCCGCGACTGCTGCTGATCCACTATCTGCGCGATGTGGCCGGCCTCACCGGACCGCACATCGGCTGCGAAACTTCCATCTGCGGAGCCTGCACCGTGATGCTCAACGGCAGAACTGTGAAGGCTTGTACCATGCTGGCTGTGCAGGCCGATGGCCACAGCCTGACTACCATCGAAGGCCTCGCCGCGAACGGCAAGCTCGACCCCGTCCAGGAGGCGTTTTGGAACGAGCACGGGCTGCAGTGCGGTTTCTGTACGCCGGGGATGATTCTGGCCGTCAAGCAATTGCTGGCCGACCATCCGCACCCCACCGATAGCGAGATTCGCCATGGCCTGGATGGCAATCTTTGCCGCTGCACCGGCTATCAACACATTGTCAACGCGGTCAAGGCCGCGGCTGCCAAGGCGGGAGCTTAAACCATGGCTACTGTTGTTGCAATCACTAAAACCGCTAAACCGGAACCACTGGTCGGGAAGAGCATTCGCCGGCGCGAAGACCCGCGGCTCATCACGGGAACCGCCGTCTACCTGGACGACATGAAAATGCCCGGGATGACGCATGCCGTGGTGGTGCGCAGCCCGCATGCCGCGGCCCGCATCAAGAGCATCAACGCGAAGCCGGCGCTCGATTTGCCGGGTGTGATCGCCGTCTTCACCGGCGCCGACGTCAAGCATCTGGGCTCGGTGCCGTGCGCCGCTTCGCTGCCGGGCCTGCGCGTGCCGTTCCACCATCTGCTGGCGCAGGACCGCGTCTACTTCAGCGGCCATCCGGTCGCCGTGGTAGTCGCCTCGGATCGCTACATCGCGCGCGATGCGGCCGACCTGGTCGAGGTGGATTACGAGCCATCCGCGGCCGTGGCCGATCCGGAAAAGGCGCTCGCCGCGGGTGCGCCAGCAGTGCATCCCGAGTGGCCCGATAACGTCGCCTTCAACTTCCATCAGGATGGCGGCGATATCGAAGCGGCGTTTCGCGACGCCGAGGTGGTGGTGAAGCAGCGCATCACCAGCCAGCGCCTCATTCCCACGGCGCTTGAAACCCGCGGCGTGCTGGCCGATTGGCGCGCCGGCGAAAAATCCATCACGCTGTATTCTTCCACACAAATTCCCCACCTGATGCGCACCATGGTGGCGGGAATTCTCGGCATGAACGAGAACAAGCTGCGCGTGATCACGCCCGAAGTGGGCGGAGGCTTCGGGTCGAAGCTCAATGTTTACGCGGAAGAAGCGCTGATGGCGTTCATCTCATCGAAGATCGATAAGCCCGTGAAGTGGGTGGAATCGCGGCGCGAAAATTTCCAGTGCACCATCCACGGGCGCGGGCATGTGGACTACTTTGAGCTGGCGGCCAAACGCGATGGCACTATGCTCGGCCTCAAGCTCAAACTGATTCAGGACATCGGCGCGTACCATCAGCTGCTCACGCCGGCAATTCCCACGCTTTCGGTGCTGATGATGCCGGGGCTTTACAAGTTCAAGAACATCGCGGCGGATATTGTGGGCGCGTTCACCAACGCCGTGCCCACGGACGCGTATCGCGGCGCGGGGCGGCCCGAAGCCACGCACGGGATCGAGCGCATGGTGGATATACTGGCTGCCGAATTGAAGATGGATCCGGTGGAGATCCGGCTAAAAAACTTCGTGGGCAACGACGAATTTCCCTTTGCAACGGCGACCGGTTTGAGTTACGACAGCGGCAACTATTCCGCGCCGTTGAGACTCGCGCTGCAACAAGTGGATTATGAATCCCTGCGACGCGAACAGGTGGAGGCGCGCAAAGCCGGGCGGCTGATGGGCATCGGCATCTCGACTTACGGCGAAATATGCGCGATGGGACCTTCGGCCGCGCTGCCTGCCGGCGGGTGGGAATCGGCCACGGTGAAGGTTGAGCCCACCGGCAAGGTGACGGTGTTGACCGGCGCTTCGCCGCACGGACAAGGCGAAGAGACCACGTTCGCGCAAATTGTCGCCGATGAGCTGGGCGTGGATATCGACGACGTGGTGGTGATCCACGGCGATACGTCGGTGGTGCAGTACGGCATCGGCACGTTCGGCAGCCGCGGCACGGCGGTGGGCGGAGCGGCTCTGTTCGAAGCGCTGCAAACGTTGAAAGCCAAGGTGCGTAAATTCGGCGCGATGCTGCTCGATGCGAGCTCGGTCACGCTGGCGGGCGGCGAATGCATCGATGAGGCCACCGGCAAATCGGTCAAGTTCACGGAAGTCGCAGCCGCCGCGTATCACGCCAAGAAGCTGCCGCCGAATACGGAGCCGGGCCTCGTGGCGACGCATTTCTGGGAGCCGCCCAACTTCACCTTTCCCTTCGGCTCGCACATCGTGGTAACGGAAGTGGATCGCGAAACCGGCGCCATCGAGATCCGCCGCTATATCGCGGTGGACGATTGCGGCAAGATTATCAACCCGCTGCTGGTGGCCGGGCAGGTCCACGGAGGCGTGGCGCAGGGGCTCGGACAAGCGCTTTGGGAGCAGGCTGTGTATGACGACAGCGGCCAGCTTATCACCGGCGAGCTGACCGATTACGCCCTGCCGAAGGCGCACTTCATGCCGTGGATTGAAAGCAGCCACACGGAGACGCCGTCGCCGGTGAATCCGCTGGGCGTGAAGGGCGTGGGCGAGGCGGGAACGATCGGGTGCTCGCCGGCGGTGGTGAATTCGGTGGTGGACGCGCTATCGCCGCTGGGCGTGCGGCACATCGATATGCCGCTGACGCCCGAGAAGATCTGGAAGCTGATTGAGGGAGGCCGCGCATGATTCCGCAAACGTTCGAATACTCGGCGCCGGCAACGCTGGCAGAGGCGCTGCATATGATCGATGTCGAGGGCGACCGCAAATTGCTGGCGGGCGGCATGAGCCTCATCCCGCTGATGAAGCTACGCCTGGCACAGCCCGGGCACCTGGTGGACCTGGGCCGCGTGGCCGGGCTGACCGGCATCGAAGCCGGCGGCGGCAAGATTCGCATCGGAGCGATGGCGACGCATCACGACGTGGAGACTTCCGCTGTGGTGCGCGCCAATTGCCCGCTGCTGGGGGAGACGGTGGGCAGCATCGGCGACCCGCAGGTGCGCCATCGCGGCACGATTGGCGGAAGCATCGCACATGCCGATCCGGCGGCCGATTATCCCGCCGCGCTGCTGGCGCTGGAGGCGCAGATTCGCGTGGTTGCCGCGCATCGCGAGCGCACTATAGCCGCGGAAGATTTCTTCATGGACGCCTTCACCACTCCGCTTGAGGCGGACGAGATTGTGGTGGAAGTGCTGGCGCCGATCGAAGATTCCAAGGAAGGCTATCGATACGAAAAGGTGGCGCATCCGGCGTCGGGATTCGCGGTGGTGGGGATTGCGGCGCGCATCCAGAAGACTGGCGGCAAAATAACGATGGCGCGCATTGGCGTCACCGGCCTGGGCTCGCATGCTTTCCGCGCGCACAATGCGGAAGCGCTGCTGGAGGGGGGCGCGGATGTCGACGCGGCGGCAGCGGTGGTGGGCGAAGGCATCGACGCGAACTCCGATCTTTATGCGTCGGCCGAGTACCGTCTCCATCTGGCGCGCGTACATGCGGCGCGGGCCCTGCGGACGGCGCTTTCGAGGGCGGAATGAAGGTAGCGGGGTCTTACTCGCTGCCTGTACCAGTCGAACGCGCATACGCATTACTGCAAGATCCGGATGCTCTCGCCAAGTGCATCCCCGGCTGCGAAGGCCTGGATCGGGTCGCTGAGGACGACTATGCGATGCGCATGAAGATGGGCATCGCCAGCATCTCCGGAAGGTTCGATGGCAAGGTGCGGATATCCGAGAAAAACCCGCCGGTGAGTTTTCGCATGAGCGTGGAAGGCGCGGGCAAGATCGGCTTCATGAAGGGCGATGGCGTAATTAGTCTGGCGGCCGCGGACAGCGGCTCGAATGTGCAGTTCGATGGCGACGTGCAGGTGGGCGGAACGATCGCAAACGTGGGACAGCGCCTGATTGAGACTACGGCTAAGATGATTATCAAGCGGTTTTTCGATTGCCTGGCGCAGAACTGCCTTCCGACTGGACCACCATAGAGCCAGCCAAGTCGTGGCGCATGTACACTGAAGCCGGCGCGGCCGCTAATACAGTCCTTTGACGATTCCGCCATCGACCGAAATCGATACTCCGGTCACGTAGCTCGCGCGCTCCGACGCCAGAAACACAACTACGTTGGCTAATTCTTCCGGCTGCCCCACGCGGCCCAATGGCGTCTGCTTGGCCCAGCGCTCTTCGATCTCGCTCGAAGAGACGCCCTGCTTGCCCGCCAGCGTCCGCGAAAGATCCATCAATCGCGCCGTGGCGGTAAATCCGGGGCATACGTTGTTCACCAGCACGTTGTACGGCCCGTATTCGTTGGACAGCGTCTTGATCAATCCGCTCACTCCGGCGCGAACCGAATTCGAAAGAATCAGGCCCTCCACCGGCTGTTTCACCGTCATCGAAGTGATGGCGATGAAGCGGCCCCAGCGGCGCGCCTGCATCAGTGGCAGCGTCTCTTTTGCCAGGTAGACGGTGCTCATCAAATTCAGATTCGCCGCCGCATGCCAATCTTCCACCGTGGTCTCCGCGAAGCTTTTCGAAGGCGGACCGCCGGCGTTGGCTACGCAAATATCCACGCGGCCGAAGCGCTGGTTGGTCTCCGCCACGAAGCGCGCCACCTGATCAGGATCGGTGACGTCCAGCGCGCGCGCCAGCGTTTCCACGCCGGTTTCGTTGTGTATCTCTTCCGCGGCCGCGTTCAGGACGCCTTCGGTGCGCGCGCACAACGCTACCTTCGCGCCCTCGCGCGCCAAGCCCATCGCGACGGCTTTACCCAATCCGGTGCTCGACGCCGCCACGATGGCGACGCGGTCTTTCAATCCAAGATCCATAGGTGATTTCCCGGGGCTTACTTCTTGCGGAGGTAATCGTCCGTCTTGTTCAGCCAGTCGTGGCGGATCGGGCTGAAGATGTCGAGATCGAGCGTATCCTCCAGCGCCACGGCGCTGTGCGGTACGTTCGAAGGGATCAGCAGCACCTGGCCCTTGCTCACCACCAGGTCCTGGCCCTCAATATGAAATTGCAAGGCGCCTTCGATAATGTAAGTGAGCTGCTCGGCCTCGTGATGGTGCTCGGGCACGACGCCGCCCTTGGCGAAGAAGACCTGCGCCACCATGGCCTTCTCGCCTGAAATGATCTTGCGTCCGATGAACTCGTTGAGCTGCTCTTTGGGCATGCTGTCCCACGTGAATAATTCCATATCGCTGCTATTGTACACGGCGCCGGGAGTGCCCGCTTATAATGAATGCATCGTTCAGGAGAGGTACGCATGGGTTCAGCCCGTTTACGTAGTTTCGCGGCAGCGATTGCAGTCGGCGGAGCCTTGGCCGGCGCGCTTCCCGCGGCCGACGCCAACATCTGGAAAGTAGCGCCGCCGGCGCCCGCATCGTGGGAGCGCGACCGCGTCGCCGATCTCACCGCGCATCGCAAGGCGATGATGGAGCAGATAGGCGATAAGGGCGTGCTGATTCTCTACGCAGCCGAGCCGCGCAATTACGCCGGCGACGTGGATTGGCCGTTCCGCCAGGAAAACAATTTCTACTATCTGACGGGCATCAACCAGACCGGCAATGCGCTGGTGCTGATTCCGGGCGCGGCCAAGTACCGGGAGATTCTGTTCATGGCGCCTTCGAATCCACTGGAGGAGAGCTGGACCGGCCATATTCTGCTGCCGGAGGAGGCGCGCAAGATATCCGGCATCGAAGCCGTTTGGGATGTGCGGCTGCTCGACCAATTCCTCGCCACGCTGATGCCCGACGCGAAAAGCGCCCTCATGCCCGAGGGCTCCGGTGGACGCGGCGGTGGTGGCGGGCGGCGCGGCGGGATGGCCGCTCCGCAGATGCCGGCGGTGGATTGGAGCGCTGAATTCAAGCCCACCATCGACCTGATCGCCAGGCGCGAAGCGCAGATTTATCTGTTCGATTCGCGGCGCTTCCAGGCCGAGCTGGGCCGCGAGATCGAGCTCGCGGGGAAGCTGGCGAAGCTCGACCCACCTATCGAGGTGAAGGATGCCACGCAGATTTTCGGCTCACTGCGCAAGGTGAAATCGCAGCGCGAAATCGACCTCTTGCAGCACGCCGTCGATATCACCGCCGAAGGGTTTCAGCGCGCCTACGCGTTGGGCGTGGCGGGTACGTCCGAGTATGAGATTCAGGCGCAGTTCGAATTCACATTCCTGCGACGCAACGCGCATTGGGGCTACCCCTGCATCGTGGCTTCGGGCGTGAACGCGACGACGCTGCACTACGAAAGCAACAAGGACACCATGAAGGCCGGCGACCTTTTGCTGATGGACGATGCCGCCGAGTTTGACGGGTATAGCGCGGACGTGACCCGCACCATTCCCGTCAACGGCAAGTTCACCAAGGAACAGGCGGATATTTACCGCCTGGTGTGGGCGGCGCAGCAGGCCGGATTTTCCAAAGCGCTGCCGGGACACACCGAGGGCGGCAATAAAGACTCCATCACCTCCGCGGCGAATGAGGTTTTCCGGCAGGGCTTGTTTAAGTTGGGATTGATTACCGACGTCAACAGCGATCAGCAGGTGCGCATCTGGTTCAACCATGGGATTGGGCACGGTATCGGACTCAACGTGCACGACCTGGTAACCGGCCAAGAGTTGCAACCCGGAATGGTAGTGACTGTGGAGCCTGGAATCTACATTCGTCCCGATGTGCTGGATAACTTACCCAAGACTCCCGAGAACGAAAAGTTCATCGCCGCCGTGCGCCCCGCGTTCGAGAAGTATAAGGGTATCGGCGTCCGTATTGAAGACGATGTGCTGATTACCGACGGCCAGCCGAAGGTGCTTTCACAGGGCGTTCCTTCGAAGCTGGAAGATGTGGAAGCTACTATAGCGCAACTGCGTAAAGCGGTGAAGTCGTCGCCGATTCCTTAGTTAGCTCTTTAAGTTAGCTCCTTAATTGGCTCATTAGTTAAACATGGATTCCATTTCGGCTATCGACTTATCCAGCACTGTCGGCCTGATCGCCATGGTAATGCTGACCCTGAATATTTTGATGGGCCTGCTGGTTTCGGTGAATTACAACCCGAAGACGTGGTGGCCGCACCGAAAGCTGCCCATGCCGTTCTGGAAGCTGCATAACTGGAATGGCTATCTGGCAATGGGCGTGGCAGTGTTTCATCCAACGATTCTGCTGTTTTCCAGCACCGCCAAGTTCAAAATCGGCGACGTACTGCTGCCGCTTAATTCGCCTGGGCAGCGCCTGTATAACAACCTTGGCGCACTGACTTTCTATTCGTTCTTGTTTGTAGTAACTACGTCTTACTTTCGTCCGCAGCTTCGCTACCGGCCATGGAAGAAGCTGCACTATACGGCTTATGGGGCGGCCGCGCTGATGTATGTTCACGGCACGCTCATCGACCCTAACCTGAAGAACCTGCCAACCGATTTTCTGGACGGTGAGAAAGTGTTGGTAGAGGTATGCTTCCTGGTAGTAGTCGCGGCGTCGATTTGGCGCTGGCGTTATGGCACGGAGAAGCAGCGATTTGGCGCCGCTAAGGCCGCGGGAAAGGCTATCTAACTCATGCGTTTCATCTGGATTGCAGCCACGGTGTGCGCCGCCGCGATGGCTCAAGACCGCGTGGCGATCCAAACCAGCGCCATCCTGGATGGCAAAGGCGGCATTCTTAAGAACCAGCGGATCGTGGTCGAAGGCGGGCGCATTCAATCCATCGGCCCGGGCAGCGGCAAGGCCGATTACGACCTGCGCGGACTCACGGTGATGCCCGGCTGGATCGACACGCACATCCATCTGAACTGGCACATGGACGCCAACCACAAATCGATTGCGAGCGGCGGCAAGCCCGAGGACGCGGCGCTCTATACCGAAGCCGACGCGTGGATGACGCTGCAGGGCGGCTTCACTACGGTGCAGAGCGTGGGCGCGGCGATCGACGGGCCGGTGCGCGACCGCATCAATGAAGGCGTGCTGCCGGGGCCGCGCGTGCTCACGTCGCTGATCCAGATTCAGGGAGCGGGCGGCGGCCGCGGTCAGCAGCATCAGTGGACGGTGGACGAGCTGCGCGACATCGTGCGCAAGAATAAGGCGGATGGCGCCGACGTGATCAAACTCTTCGCCACGACCGGTCTGGGCGCGGGCGGGAACCAGAGCATGACCGACGAGCAGATAGAGGCGGTGTGCAGCGAAGCGAAGGCGGTGGGGCTGCGGTCGGTGGTGCACGCCATCGGCGATGCGGGCGCGCGCGCGGCGGTGCCAGCCGGCTGCACGTCGATTGAGCACGGCACGTTCCTCAAAGACGAGACTTTGGACATGATGGCGCCGCGAGGCACTTACTTCGATCCCAATCTTTTGGTGCTGCATAACTATCTGGATAACCGCGCCAGCTTTACCTTTACCGAGCAAGCGCTCAAGACGCTCGAAGACGGACTGGCGCCGACCGCCGACGTGTTGAAGCGTGCGCGCGCGCGGCATGTGAAGCTGATCTTCGGGACGGACGCCGTCGCGGGGTCGCACGGGCGCAACGCCGAAGAGTTTGTGTATCGCGTGAAGGATGCGGGCGAGAAGCCCATGGATGCGATTATCAGCGCGACCTCGCTTTCGGCGGAGTCATTGAGCTTGGGGAAGGAAATTGGGACCGTCGCGGCCGGGTTTCAAGCGGACCTGGTGGCGGTGGAGGGCGATCCGCTGGCGGATATCACGGCGGTGCGGCGCGTACGGTTTGTGATGAAGGCGGGCAAGGTTTATCGGAATGCGCGGTGACGCGAATGGTTCCACTGGGCCCATACCTGCTCTCATTGCCCGAGCGCGTGCTGCGGTCGGCATCCGCGCTCTCCGCGGGATTGGTCCGCGAAATTGGTAATGTCACCCTGCCGAAGGCCGTCCGCCAGACCCGGCTCTACCAGACGATGGTGGAAAGTACTTTACGGTTTTTGGTGGAGCAGGTGGGGCAAGTGGACGGCGCCTATCCGTCCGAAGGCAAATTGGCCGAGAACTTTCTGCTCAAGCGCACGCTCGGCGACGGCATCGATCTCGCCGGTCTGGCGGCTTTCCACGCGTCTCCGGTCTGGGTGCTGGCGGCTCTGGCGGATATCTCCGGCGCCGGCCGGCAGCTCATAGACGAGATCTCGGCGAGTCTCAAAGACGAAGGTCTGCTGGACCGTGACAGAAGCTTCGAAAGCGTCGATCAGATTCTCGACGGTCTGGAGCGGACCGCCGGCCAACTGGCTGCCTCTCTCCGATTCCCGCCTCTCGACGTTCCGGGATTGCGCAAAGAGTGGAGCGCCTTGAAAGCGTCCGCGCGGACGATACCGCCGCGCAGCCTGCCTTCGCCCGGCCTGGTGCGGGAACAATGGGACAACCTGAAGCAGGAGGCCGCCGGGCAGGGCCTCACGGTTTTGGAGCTTTCGTCGCTGATAGGGCTCTCGACTGTCCGCGCCGTGCCGGGGAACCTGATGTGGCTCTCGCGCTGCGCACGAACGGCGACGCTGCGGACCGGGCAATTTTTTGCGGAGGGACTATTCGATCATTACCGGACGACCCTGAAGGAGATACGCGAGACCGGGTATCTGGCGTATTGGACGCGCGAGTTCCGCCCCTACCTGCGTGCGGCGGCGCTGCAGTTCTCGTTGTCGCATAAGTCGCTGACCGAGCGATTATTGGAGAGGAAGCCGCTCCATTAGTCGCCGGAGCTAGTTTCCGGAGCGTTTTTCTGGCAGAGTTGGCAGGCGAAAGCGCCTGCCCCACAAAACAGCTACCGGCGCAGTCTGCGGCCGGGCTGCGCAGAGTTGGCAGGCGAAAGCGCCTGCCCCACAAAACGGCTAACGCCGCAGTCCGCGGCCCGGCGCGACTCCTTCCACTAGCGAACCGTCCCGCACAACAGGTACGCCGTTCACCAGGACGTAGACCATCCCCGCGGCATATTGGGCCGGATTTTCAAAGGTCGCGCGGTCGATTACGCGCGCGCCATCGAACACGGCCAGGTCCGCGTCGGCGCCCACTGCGATGCGCCCCTTGCTGTGGATGCCCAGGCGGTCCGCCGGCGCCAGCGTCATCTTGCGCAGCGCGTCCATCAGAGCGAGCGCGTGCTGCTCGCGCACATAGCGGCCCAGCACGCGCGTGAAGCAGCCGGCCGCGCGCGGATGGCCCTTGCCGTTTTCGAGGATGCCATCGGAGGCGATCATCACCAGCGGGTTGCCAATCGCCAGCTTCACGATATCTTCGGGGATCGAATGAATCGCCACCATGCCGCCCTGCCGCCGGTAGCGGGCGAAACTGGCGGCGGTGAGGCGCTCGCCGGTGGCGGCCCATTGCAGGTCGCCGAAGGTGATGCCGCCCTGCCGCGCCTGCCAGCCTTGGCTGAAAATGGCCGAGCCGATATCGGTCATGCCGGCCGTGTAGGGATACGCCTCGGTGGTGACGTCTAGCCCGCGCCGGCGTGCGCCTTCGATCATTTCCAGGCACAGCGGCGTTTCGCGCAGGCCCATGCTGGTGATGTGGACCACGTGCAGGGAAGCGCCCGTGGCCGCCGCATCGGCGATCACTTCCTGCAGCGCGTCGATCACACCCGGTTCCACGGGACCGCCGTTGCGCATGTGAACGTAGACCGCCGTCTTTTTCTCGGCCGCAAGCCGGAACAGGTCCAGAATCTCGGCGCGCGATACCAGCGGCACATAAGCGATTCCCATGCCGAGGCCAAGCGCGCCATCCTCCAACCCGCGCCGCACCAATGCGAGTGTTGCGCGCTGCTCTTCCGGGGTAGCCGCGCGTTCCACCGCTTTATCGCGCGGCAGCAGCGCGCCGCTGTCGTGCATCACTGCCATGCGCGCCGGCAGATGGCCGGATGAGGCGCCGAAATTGACGAGGGACTTCCCTTCGCGCGCGGCATACCAGGGAGAGACGGGCGAGACTCCCACTTCCATTTCGAGGGCAGTGGTGACGCCGTCCATGGCCTTGAAGCGGTAGTTCTCGGGCGTCTGGCCGTGCGAATGCAGGTCAATGAATCCGGGCGCCACCACCAGCCCTTTCGCATCGAGCACGGTTCGGCCGCGGAGAGCTGCCGCGGATATCGCCGCCACCTTACCGCCGCGAATCCCGATGTGCCGCACCGCGTCCAGGCCGCTGGCCGGGTCCATCACGCGGCCATTCGCGATCACTATGTCAAATTCCTGCGCCCACGCCGCGCACGCCAGCGCCAGCGCCGCTATCACCAGTCGCATGTTTCTCCCCGTTTCAGCATAGCGTTCCCGAGT
>Ga0208193_1000451_pt1 | contig 22542 bp, 21 predicted proteins | sample June2015DPH_17_2_FD_184716 | JGI IMG/M metagenome (GOLD analysis project Ga0208193, IMG submission 184716) | Peatland microbial communities from SPRUCE experiment site at the Marcell Experimental Forest, Minnesota, USA - June2015DPH_17_10... | ecosystem: Environmental > Terrestrial > Soil >... | reverse complement strand
CTCGCGATTGGTGACCGGCGTGCGATCCATCCAGAACCCGTCCACGGCAACGCGGTGTACGGGCGCTTCTTCCGGATAGTGCCTGTCTGAACCCATGCGAAAGGTGCCGCCGGGCACGTACAGCATTCTGTCGTTGAGCGGAGGTTCGGGCGATTGCCTCATGTCGGATCCCGTACTAGCGAAACTCATCATAAACTCCGAGATTGCCGGATCTACCTCAATTACCGGACGGCGGCAGCCTGAGCATCTCCAATGCTTGCTCGCGCATTGCGCCGATCAAAGGTCGTCGTCTTCGCCCTCGCTGCTGTCGAAGGCGTCGGTTTCCTTATCGATCCGTCGATCTTCCGCAGGTAGCTTGGCGCGCGCTATGCGGCTTCGGCAGAAATGTCTGGTCAGGCTGTTTTGATCGTCGAGTGCCGAAGCGTGAACGACGGCAATTCGCCGAAGGCGGTGCGATAGGCGACAGCGAAGCGACCGAGTTCAAGAAATTGATGGTTATGGGCAATCTCGGTGACGCTTGTCGTCTCCGGATCAGCGCTCAGCAGTTCCGAACGCGCCTCATTCAGCCGCCGTAGCAGATGGTATCGAGTAGGACTCATCCCCAGTACCTCAGTACTGCACATGCGCAATGTTCGCTCCGGCACGCCGATGGCAGAACAAAGCGCAGGCAAGTTCAGATGGGGTTCGCTATATAAGACCAACGCATCTTCGAACCGGTTCATGATATCGGCGTGATTCCGTTGCCGTTTCGGATTCCCGCTGACATCGCCGGCCGTCAGGCAATCGACGAGCGCCTGAAGCAATTCCTGCTCCAGCGCTCGTGCAACTTCCGGATTCGCTATCAATTCAATTCTCGTTTCGACAAGGCGACAGACTTTCGAATGAAGTCGCAACAAACGTCTGGCCGCACCGCGCGGCGGCCGCAAAACCCGGCTTTCCGGGGGCGAAACGATCTTCGTTCCGGTCAGGGCCTTGGTGCAAGCGGCAAGCCCCTCGTGCGACAATGAGATGAGCCCCCACCGGCTTTCACCATTGGTCCGCTGATGGCCGCGCTCACCTCGGCTGTGGAACACGAGGTCGCCAAACCGCAAGCCAAATCCACCATATGTTAAATGTGACCCTGTGTTCGTTGGAAACGAAACAACTGCCTGCTTCGGCGCGAACGAGAAAAAGCCGATACGCGGCAGATTTTCACGACCATGGAGCAGTAAGAGATGATCCAACTTCAACCATGACAAGCGGGCATTGAAATCTCCACGACCGGTGACAATCAGCTTGAGGCTCGCGGCTCCGATGGCGGCGCCGTAGTCATCCGGATTGGCAAACGTGGCTGTGCCACTCTGAGCCATGCCTCGTCTCATGTGATGTGCGATATCATCGCTAACGGCAATTTCTGGACACGCAGGATCGGCGACCAGCTTCGATCGGGCTATGCGACTTCGGAAGCTGGTCTTCAATACTTCTCGCTAAAGCGATCCGAGCCGTATCGCTACCCCTGGCCTCGGGCACGGTGCTATCGATAGCGGCGGCTACACCTATTTGAATCCCGCGAGTGGGCGCCCGTTCTCCGGGGTTGCGGACTCACTTACAATTTCAAGTATTCCGATACGCAGGTGCAGAGGGCGTCGATATCCGGCTGGAACGCACGGCTAACATTCGCGACTTCGCCGGCTGCGCCCACCGATGCGACGCCGACCCGGCATCTTGTGACGCCTTCCTGAAGCAGGAGGAGCCTCTGGCGGCATGCATCGGTGCAGGCCGGCAGTGCTTTGGACCGTTTGTAGACGATGCAAAACGGGGTCTCCAAGCGAAGATGGGCGGTTCTGGTGGAGCGGATCGACGTCCGATGTCCGTCGCAACGTTTCCGACGGTGACTCGCCAAATAATGCCCGGTAAGCGACCGAGAAGCGTCCCAGTTCCCAAAAGCCGTGATCGGTCGCAACTCGGGTGACGGTTGTCGTCAAAGGGTCTGCCTGTCGAAGCGCTCGGTTGACAAGATGCAGCCTCCGCAAGGAAAGAAAACGGATTGGGCCCATCCCCAGATGCTCCTCGCAGGCGGCCCGCAGCGTTCGCTCCGCCACGCCGATCGCCGCGCATATTTCCGTCAGGTACAGCGGCCGGTCGGGATGCGCCTCCAGGAATTCCGCGAACCGGACGATGATCGTGTCGTGACGGAGGCCGCCGGTTGTCATTCGGGATGACTCGCCTTCGTTCAGGCATCGGATCATCAAACGAACCAGTTCCTCCTCCAGCGCTCGGCTGACCTCAGCGAGAGAAAGAACATCCGGTGTGATCCTGGCAAGTTGCCCCACCATTTCGTGGATCTTCAGCAGCCGTGCCATCAGGTCGGGAGCTGGCCTGACGAGATGTTTCAAGGACGGCCCTGCATACCCGCGGCCAGTCAAAATTTGGCACCGTGCATCAAGATCGTCTTTGGGCAATGATATCGCCCCCCAATCGCAGTTGGCCTCGGTCTTCCGATACATCAGGTCAGTATCGGTGACGATGATGTCTTCCGGCGAAACCGCTGTTCCGCAGTGCAACGGCGTTGGCTGATTTGGCCTGGTAAGAAAGCCGATCGCTGCTCGATGCGATCCGGTTACTCCCACGAAAACTCGAGGCAGTTCTTCGTGAGCGCTGTGCACCCAGAGCTTGTTCATGCTGACCTGAGTCAATTCAGCGCAAAACTTCCCCTTCGCAGTCGGCAGGAGTTCAATTTTCGCCGAAGGAAAAAAAGCTGATTGATAACAAAACGGGTCAGAAAAGCTGACTATCCTGCTCCAAGACATCTCCGTACTCCAGCCGAACTGAACGGATTGCCGGGCCGCGATTTCCATTAAATGCAAAGCGAGCATCGGCATCGTCTTTTGCCGGTGATCGCCAGGAGTAGTTTACGGATCGATTGGGACCGCCGCCGAAATCGATTCGACAACTTTGTCCACCGCCATCTGCGATGGCAACATCAGCAATAAATTAAAGAACTTATCCAGTTTATATGTCCAAGATGACATAAAGCCGAAGAAGGAACAAACGAAAATGTCCGTTTCCGGCGGTACTTGGTTAGTAGAACTTCAATTCAAAAGGCGTCATTAGCAGAACAGTTGAAGCTTCTCGAAGGGCGAACGGATCGGATCTTTCCGCAAGTCCATCACAGCCACCCTCTCCAGCGATTCTGCAGAAGATAAAAATCCGCGGCACAAGTGGCCGCCTCAAGACGCGACATAAACTGTCGGAGAGGTTCGGAAAATAAACCGCGTTGAAGAATGAACCGGCCCAACCTTGTAGACATTCAGTTTGGTCGGAAGCAAATCGCAGTTTTCCCAAATCAATGGCCTTCCGCGTTATGCGTATTGCTCCTGCTCTGTCCGATACATTTTCGAGCGCGGCAAATCTGCCGTTTTTGCATAGACGCCTGCACTGGTTTCCTTTTAAGTCGATGGGCCCCGCAGACGCTAAGATAACCAAAGGCGCTGCGTTTGGCATGAGTCAAGCTTAGCAGACTGAGGGAGGTATTTGTCATGTCGCTTCGAACTATCGTCTCGATTGCCGCCTTGGTTATTATTGGTATTGCGACCGTCTCAACAGATACCTTTGCCCGCGCCCCTGCGGGGACGACTCGCCTCCACCACGGGCACCACCATCACCACAACACCGTCCATCATAGCGGAGCCGTGCGTTATTAGAGCACGGGAAACGCCGAAGCTCCGGTGGCGCGCCAAGAGTCTACTCCGTGTTGGACCCCGGCATTTGTCCGGGGCTTTTTTGTTGACGGCCAGCAGCCCCGCGAATGCTATTGAACGCAAGAAGAGCGATGACGCCTATCGGCACCGTTCGGACCTGAGCGAACAGGCGGACGACGAGGCAAGATTGCATTCCGACCTTTTCCCAAGTCATTTGAATAATGCCTGAGCTCAAATGGTGGGTTTTGGCCTAAGAAGGTCAAAAATGCCGTATCTTTCAATGCGGGTTGGCTGTCACTCTCTTCGCCACCCTTCGCGTTTCTCTGGAAGCTGCGCGTTCGTTGTTACGATCCATCGCGCCGTATCCGGTGAAGCCAGGGCATTTGGGACCCTGCCATGGGGAATAAAAGCTATAGCGCTGTGCCCACCTCGGCCCTTGTCCTGGGACTTTTCTTCGCGCCGCCGGTTTCCATCGCAATCGATGCGATCATCGGCACGGTCGCGGCGTTGGTCTCGCCAACCACCGGAAATTTCGGCTTCACGTCTCCTGCAATGGGTCAGCCGGGCGTGCTCACAAGTGCGCAGTCGGATGCACTCAATGCATACAACGATGCAGTAAAAAGTTTCGAATCGATCCTGGGCCAGCGGCGCGCGCAGATCAATTCGAATCAAGCGTTGCCGAACTTGCCGGGACAAGCACTCTACCTTGCGCGCAACAACATGATGAGCGCGTACAAGGACCTCACCGATGCTCTTCCGTCCAAAATCGGAAGGCCCAATAAATTCGAAATCCCTCCGGCATATTTTGATGCCGACAAGGAGTCGCTACTCGATGAGTACAAGGCTCTTTTCGATCTCATGGACGCGCCGCCCACCAACGCGCAAAAGTCAGACACACCATTCAAGGATGTTGTCGACCTGGCCGTTACCATCGCGCGAGCCAAGGGTCTTGATGCGAGGAATGCCGAAGCGGCAGGCCGTATCAGCCTGGGGCTGTTTTTTGCCGAGACAAATGGCAATCAAAATGCAGGGAACGCGCGTTCGAACAAATACAAGGGAAGTTTTCAAACAGGCCCTTCCGAAGATCAAAACGGTCGAACGAAGTGGGCAGCGATAAAAACATCGATCGCGGCACTGGATCCGGCATTGAGCCGGCGCGACGACAAGGAAGAGGCGCGGGTCGGCAGTCTGGATCATCGGCTCAACCATTGGACCGCCGTGCGAGACGCCCTTATGAGCGCACATGCCGATATTTTCCCGCAAGTAACGTCGATCGCGAAAACGTTGCCCAATCCGACCGATCAGATGAAGCTCTTTGAGCTCATCCAGATTATTCCCACTCCGACCAGGTCCGCGCTCATGTCAGGCAACCTGCTCGACTACAGAGTTTCCGATCCGCGAGTTATGGGATATCTGCGAAACAATAGCATCTTCGCCTTTGGACATGCCGACAGGGCAAGAACATCTGCAACTTTCCGCGAAATTCTTGATGCGATGTGGCTCTTCAATGCCAAATTTGAGCAAGCGCTTGCCAGATTCAACGAGATCAGGGCGCGGTAGGGAACTCAAAAGATGCCCCATCAAGCCGCAAGGAAATGATAGTTCCACCGTTCTCAAATCGCTTTTAGTCCCCGTCCAACCGAACTCGCACTATATTTCCGGTAACTCCCGGCTCAAAAACCCTGTTAATGTCGCATTGTGTGGCCATGTTGTCTTGAAGTGCGAACAGAAGATCATTCTGGGGAAAGCACGCATTGCTGTCGTCAGGTAGAAAACTCGCAGGCTCGGGTTTTAGCATTGGGCCCCGCCGCCGCGCCGTCATCGGCGTGATGGCCGCATTGGTGCTTTTGCCGATCGAGGCCAGCGATGCCGGCGGGTGGCCGGATATGTTGAAAGGCTCGTCGAAGGACGGCAAATCGCCCAGGCAGCACGCCGCCTCGCGAAAGGCAGTGGCCAGATCCGCCGCTTCGCGAAAGCCCCACACGGTAAAGCTTGCGGCCCTGGGGCCGGCCAACCTGAGCGCCTTGAAACCGGCCAGTTCGATCTGCGATCGCTCCAAATTCCGGATCGTCCTGGATGTCGGGCATACCGCCGAATCGGAAGGCGCGACCAGCGCCCGCAACGTCCCGGAATTTGACTTCAATCTGCGCCTCGCGCAGCGGATCGAGGAGAAATTGAAGGCCGAAGGCTTTGCCGAGGTCAGGTTGCTCGTGACCGAAGGCAAGGCCAAGCCAAGTCTCTTCAAGCGCGTCGCCAAGGCCAACGATTTGAATGCGGATCTCTTCCTGTCGATCCACCATGACTCCGTGCCCGACAAGTTGCTCGAGGATTGGGAATTCGAAGGCAAGAAAAGCCATTTCAGCGACCGCTTCAGCGGCTATTCCGTCTTCGTCTCCCGCAATAATCCGGACTTCAAAACGAGCCTTGCGTTCGCCGAACTGCTGGCCAAGGAAATGAAGGCCCAGGGCCTGCAATATGCCCAGCAATATACCCAGGCCATCATGGGGCGGTACCAGCACCCGCTGCTGAACAAGGAAACGGGTGTCTATAGCTACGATCAACTCGTCGTCCTGAGAACGACCCGGATGCCCGCTGTCCTCCTTGAAGCAGGCTCCATCATCAACCGGGACGAAGAGCTCAAGATGGAATCACCTGAACGCCAGGATATTGTCAGCGGCGCTGTCGTCGCGGCGGCAAAGGAATTCTGCCAGCCTCAGGAGCCTTCCCTGGTCAGCCCTGACGACGCGGCGACGGCGCCACCTCGCGTTCCATCCGAAAATCAGCATTGATGGCCGCGTCGCGGGCGAACGATTTTGCGCTCTACTTGAGCGCGAGAAGCGTATTGCTGCGCGTCTTGCGTTCCTCGCGGTAGCCGCGCGCGACCATGTCATCAATGCAGTCTTGCTGCCATTCGTTGCGCGACAGGTGCTCGATGACCACGGCGCGCGGCCACGACGTTTGCGGGGCCTGAGCAAAGAAGCCGGTGAGCACGCGGTCCTCAAAGCCTTCAACATCGATTTTCAGCGCATCCACTTTGGCGACGCCGGCATCAGCAAGGATTTGTTGCAGCGTCAGCGCCGGCACGCGGACCGCGTGGCCGGAGGATTGGCCGTCCACGACATGACTAGCGCCGAGATTGTCGCCATCGGTCTCGATCAGAAGTTCGCCATTGGATGGACCGGCGGCGGCGGCGACCAGTTTCACCTGTGAAAGGCTGGAGGCGGCGCGGTTGAAGGCAAGGCGGGCGTGCGCGACCGGATGCGGTTCGACCGCAATCACCGTTCCGTTTTTCCCGACCTTCTTCGCCAACGTCAGCGCGTAGGTGCCGACGTTGGCGCCGATATCGACAAAGACCCCGCCATCGGGCGTGTAGGAACGCAGGAATGAAAGTTCTTCGATATTGTAGTCGGGGTTGAACAGAGCGCCGCGCTCGGTGGCGCTCGCCAGGTGATAGAAGCGGAATGAGGCGCCCTGATACTGCGCGTCGACGGGCCCGGCCCGCATCACGTTGACGAGCCGGGACATCCACGGCCGGAACACGCCGCGCTTGAGGCCGGAGCGGTGCACGAGCCTGATAATCGCGGCCTGCGCCGCGTTCGGCGCCAGTGTACCGAACGGCGCGGTGGAGGTGTCGTTGTCAGGCGTCACACTAGAGCTCCGATTCCGAAGTCTCACTGCATCCAGTGCGCGGGCTGAAAGAGCCGCTTGATCTTTGAGGAGAAGCCATGGCGGCCTTGCTCACGATCGACGACGGCCTGATCTGTCACCCAATTCAACTGGATCGCGCGACGCTTGCCCTCGAAGGGGTGGTGGCCGTGCCATGAACTGTCGGAGCGCTTGAAGATCAGAAGCGTGCCGCCGGAAGGCTCGACCTCGGCGGCATAATTTTCGAGATCGGAGTCGTTGCGCAACAAGCGCAGGCGGCCGGTCGAGCTCTCCCAGGAATCGTCGTTCATGTAGAGCAGGACGGTGATGATCTTGGTCCTGGAGTCCGTGTGGATCTTGCCGTCGCGGGCCCGGCAAAAGCCGCGTACGGTATACATCGTCGGCCGGTTCGTCAGATCGACGTCGAACTTTTCCTCGACGATATTCTGAAACGATGACCCAAGCAGTTCATCGATAAGCCGTTTGAAATGTCCAGAAATATTCAGGCCGACCGGCGGGTGTGACCCGGGGCCCGGTACGTCGGGATAGTCGGCCAGGATGTCTTTCAGCTTCTCGTGATCGACGAAATCCTTCACGATCACATATTCGAAAGGATCGCGTTCGAGAGGCGTTGAACGAAGCACGTCAAGTTTCAGCATGGTTCCTCCTGGTACCGCGTCTCGTTCGGACTTCCCGCAGAGCCGGTGTTGGCCGCGTTTGGCCGCCCATTTCGTAACAGGCTAAGTGGCATTTGTCCTTCGGTCCACAAGTGATCATAGACGGCGCGGATGCGGCGCGCCTCAGCTGCAAGCGAGAAATTGGCTTGCACGAATTGCAACCCCGTCTGGCCGTGCTCTTTAGCAAGATGCGGAGCGCGGAAATAGGGCTCGATTGCGTCGGCAAGCGCGTCTCTGTCGCCCGCCGGCACGATGGCGCCGTTGACCCCGGGTTTGATCATCGAGGGAAAAGACCCGGCGTCTGACGTGACGACCGCCGTCTCCGAGGCCATGGCCTCGAGCGGGGTCAGGCCAAAGCCTTCCTGGCGGGAAGGCGCCACGAACAACGTGAAGCGCCGATACCAGACCGAGATGTCGTCGACATCGCCCAGGAAGATGATGCGGTGCGTGAGCCCTGCGGCGGTGACCTTCGACTTCAACTCGCGTTCGAAGGCCAGATTGTCGGATGTGGTGCGGCCGGTAATGACCGCCGTCCAATCCGGATAGTTCGGCAGAAGCCGTACCATCGCGTCGACAAAAAGGTCGGTACCCTTCTGGTAGCGAATTCGTCCCGTGCAGCCAACGGCATATTTCCCCGGAAGCCCGCTCGCGGCGTAGTCGTCCTCGCTATCGCGGGCGGGGTGGAAATGTTCAAAATCTGTGCCGTGCGGCACGACCGTATGGGGGACGTCGAGGAAACCGCCTGAGCGTTCGCTCGTCGCAATGACCGCATCCATCCGCCTCAGCATCCAGCGCGTCAGCGGTTTGTGCCGGCGCTGGCCGGCGGAATTGAAGATCAGCCGGAGAGGCGCGCGCAGGACATCCCTGAGCAAAAGCCCCACCATCATTTCGTTGTTGCGGCGACAGTGATAGATTCGAAAGGGCCGATTGGCGGGTCGACGAAACAGCTTTGGAAAGTCGCGCCAGCGCATGCGGGGGACCCGCTCCGGCAGATCGAAGCCGAGGGCCGCGATTTTCAGCGTCTTGGCCTGCTCGGGGACCAGTTGCACGACAGCCGTCGTGCCGCCGGATTGCCGCCAGTTGAAATTCGTGGCCACGACCTCGATTTCCGAGAAATCGCCCGTCAATACAATGATCCTTCAGCGCAAATAGCGTGATGAGCTATCGCCGGTCATAGCAGCGTTCAGCGCGCTGGACAAAGCCATAGGGGGCAAGCCATGGCGAGGGGTAAATGAGGATTTTATGGCGGCTTTCCAGGCCTTTGACTCGGGAAAAACCTAGAAAAAACATCAGGAAACGCCATGAGACGAGGAAATAGGCGCTATGGTTCCGACCTGAATCCTTTCAGGAAAATAGCCAACCGCGAGCCGCGGCGGGCCGACTTTGCCGGGTGGGGTACAAAACGCCAATGGACGGGGTTCCCTCCCGTTGGAGGTGGTTTTTCCGGCGGCGCTTTTCTATTTGAAGTTCCCGGATCGAATTCGTCGCTTGGGAACATCCCAATTCTTCGCCGCCACGCGCCTCGCAGAGGAGCGAAGAAATACTTGCGGACGTGTTGGCGGCGCGCGAATAGGCAGTGTGTGCATCAGACGGCCTGCAAGGCTTTCTGGACTGCCTTGGGCGCGCGTTCTATGACGAGAAGATAAGCCCGTGTCGGCCCCTCCGGCTGGCGCGAACCCTGTTCCCAATGGCGTAACGTGTTGACGCTGAACCCGAACCGGCCCGCGAACTCTTCTTGCGTCATGTCCAAACCTGCCCGGATCGCCTTTACATCGATCTTCACGGGCACATGGACGCGATAGGCGCTCTCGTCCGCCTTCCCCTCGGCATAGGCCACCGCTTCCCGAAGGCCGCGTCGAATACTGTTGGCAACCTTGCTCATGGCTTTCTCCTCTTGAAGCTCCTGACCAGCAACGTCGTAAGCTGCCGGAAGTCATTGCGATCCTGCTGGCTCAAATCGGCCCGCTCGTTCTTGGCGTAGGCGGTGAGCGCGAAAAGCGGCATGCCGGCGTCGTGATGGAAGTAAACCACCCGCGCACCGCCGCGCTTGCCTCGCTCCTCCAAACCCCATCGCAGCTTTCGGACGCCACCCGTTCCGGGAATCAGGTCGCCGGACGTAGGGTTGTAGGCGAGGTAATCTACCAGAAGCGCCCGTTCCTCATCGGTCATGAGCTTGCGGGTCGCAGACAAAAACTCCGGGGTCTCGACGACGCTGATCGGAACCGTTCGACGCATGCTTGAGACTAATCCAATGGCTCAGTCAAGGCAATCGAAATATAATCCAATGGATCATGCCTTTGCGCCGCTTATGGAACGAGCTAATTCCACGCCAAGGCTTCTGTCGCGCTGCCGACGGCGAAAACCTGCCGAGTGCGATGTCGGTTGCCTCGGTCGAGAGGGAGCGGTCTTGCTCGGCATCTCGGCAAAGTATGGGCGGATGGCGTTCGGATCTTTGAAATACTTGAGGTCTCGAGCAAACGTATGGCAAGGGCATTTCTGAGGAAGCTCAAAACTCAAGACACCCCGGCCACATGTGTCCGGCCGACGGCGGCGCTTCTATCGCGCCGTCCCCGGTTCTCCTCACCTGCTCGAAGCTACAAATTGACCAAAGGGAACGCGGCTTTTCTCTTGCCGTCGCAAACGGCTGCACAGAAGTTACGGATGTTCTGAACGAGGTCTCATCATGGATCAGGATTTTTTGCGAAAGTAGCTGACAAGGAAGGTAGGCGAGAGCCGATTTTTCAAAAACTGTATGAGTTCAACCAGGATGCTCGGCAGGCGCATGCCGAAATCCTCGCACTCAATCATGCCAAGCACCAAGAGCGTCCCAGTTAACGTTGCACTGTGACCCTCTAAATTTATAGGGCCTGAAGGCGTGACGCTTGCCTCCGACCGACAAAACAACGCTACGTTGGCGGCTAAGTCGTTAGTTTGACGACGACCCATCGTGCGGCAACGGAGCGCAGCCGCTTTTTAACGCGCTGCTTGCGCGATGAGGTGCGGATCGTTCCGACGCTCCCCGCGCTCAATAATTCGGATCGTACATCTGCTGCTCGATATACCCCATCATGTCGTTTGGCCTGGGGGTTGTTGCAAGACCGCGCTTATAGGCGACTTCGGCGACCGCAGCGGCGATATGGGCCGAGACTTCGCGGATACGTGGCAGCGACGGATAAAGGCTGCCCTGTTCGATATCGTCCTGGGTGACGAGATAGGCCAGCGTGTGGGCGGCGGCCATGAACATCTCGTCAGTCACGAGTTTCGACCCGCTCGCGATCGCCCCTAACCCGACCCCCGGAAAGATGTAGGAATTGTTGCCCTGGCGCGGCACGAAGGTCTTGTCGCCGAGCCTCACCGGATCATAGGGGCTGCCACAGGCGAACAGCGCGCGACCGCCGGTGTGACGATAGGCTTCTTCGGCCGAGCATTCCGCCTTCGAGGTCGGGTTGGAGAGCGCGAACACGATCGGCCGCTGGTTGATCTCGGCCATCGCCTGGAGCACCTCCGGCGTAAACGCTCCACCGACAGCGGCGACGCCGATGATCGCGGTGGGCTTGAGGGTACGGATCGCGGTCAGGAAGTCGTCGACCGGGGCGTGTTCATGCGCGTAGCGCAGCTTGTGCTCGGTCAAGCCTGCGCGATTCTTCACGACAAGACCGCGCGAATCCACCAGCCAATTGCGATTGATGGCATCACGCTCCGAAAGGCCCTCGGCCATCATCGCAGAGACAATGAGATCGGCGATGCCGGTTGCCGCCTCGCCGGCCCCTAAGAACAGCACCTGCTGATCGGCCAGTTTACCGCCGTTCACGCGCAGGGCGGAGAACAGTCCGGCCAGCGCTACCGCGGCCGTTCCCTGGATGTCGTCATTGAAGACCGGGATGTCATCACGGTATTTATGAAGCAGCCGGAATGCGGAGTGATTGGCAAAATCCTCGAACTGGATCAGCACGCCGGGAAAAGCGGCACGGGCTGCGGTAATGAATTCGTCGACGAAGTCGTCGTAAGCCTCGCCGCTCAACCGCTTCTGCCGCAGTCCGATATAATAGCGGTCGTTCAGGAAATCCTGGTTGTTGGTGCCGACGTCCAGCATGATCGGCAGGCAATGCTCGGGATGGACGCCGGCGCAGGCCGAGTAAAGCGAGAGCTTGCCGACGGGGATGCCCATGCCGTGCGCTCCGAGATCGCCTAACCCCAGGATACGCTCGCCGTCGGTGACGACGATCAGCTTGGCCGGATAGGGCCAGTTGGCAAGAAGTTCGGCGACGCGCCCCCGGTCGGTCGCGCTGATGAACATGCCGCGCGGGCGCTGGAAGATCAGTCCAAAACGCTGGCAGGCCAGGCCCACCGTCGGGGTATAGATCAGGGGCTGGATTTCATCGATGTTGTCGCAAACGACGCGAAAGAACAGTTCTTCGTTGCGATCGTGCAGCGAATTGAGTGCGATATATTTTTCGAGGTCGTTGGGAAGGCTGCGCAGGTTGGTCAGAACGCGCGCCACCTGCTCCTCCATCGAGAGCACATGTGCCGGAAGAAAACCGCGCAAGCCAAACGCGTCCCGTTCGGTCTCGGTGAAAGCCGTCCCTTTGTTGAGCAGCGGGTCGCGCAACAGCGCCAGGCCGCGCGGATAATCCGAAGTCTGCGAATTTGGCGTCATCGCTCGAGCTGGCGCGATCATGGTGTTTCCTCTCTCGCTTCTTTTTTGGCTTCTTGTATTCTTGACTTTTCTCTTTGTCTCTTTTGGCTTCGCTATCCCGCTTTGAAACGGAAGGCGCCCAGACCGAAGAAGAGACCAAATGGCCTTCTTCTGCAATCGTTTTGCATTGACCAGAATTTGCCCCTGAAAGCAACACCGGCCATGGGCCCGCGCCGGGTCACGAGTGGATGATGGCCGGCCGTATATTGTTGCCATGTCAGATCTGCCATGAGGACAGATATTTGCGCGGCGAACCGAATTGACTCCAGGTGAAACGATCCTATGACTTGGGTCATGATCTGTATCTGCGCTGCAAAAAGTGCCCGATTTTTGGTCATTGCAGCGCGAAATAAAATCCAACTGAAAAGCTCGTCATGCGTGTCATCACTGTCGCCGCCGCTCAGATGGGCCCCGTTCCGCGCGCAGACAGCCGTCAAACCGTCATCCCGCGCATGATTGCGCTGATGGACGAGGCCAAGGCGCGCGGGGCCGATCTGATCGTTTACCCGGAGCTGGCGCTCACGACGTTTTTCCCGCGCCGGTACATGGAGGACCAGACGGAGGTCGACGCCTGGTTCGAGCGCGAGATGCCGAACGCGGCGACGATGCCGCTGTTCGCCCGCGCCGCCGAGCACCAGATGGCAATGAGGTTCGAGCATTACGGCCTAATCACGAGCCGGGTCGGCGCCGTTCCGCCGCCGGAAGTGTAAGAAGATGACCTTCCCGCTCGATCATGTGGTGATCAACGCGCTGTTCGACATGGATAGCGCCGCGGCACTGATGTCGCAGCTCGGCTTCACGCTGACGCCGCGCGGCTATCATTCGCTCGGTTCGATCAATCACCTGATGATGTTCGAAAATGACTATCTGGAACTGGTCGGGTTGCCGTTGGGCACGGACGTCTTGCGCCGGGATGTCCTCGAAAGTCCGCGCGGCGTCAATGGGCTGGTGTTTCAGGCCAGCGATGTCGACGCATGCCAGCGCACGCTGCGCGACAGCGGCCTTGCGATGCTTGAGCCGCAGAGTTTTTCACGACCTGTCACGATCGATGGCGTCGAACACCTCGTACGCTTTCGCACGGTGCGCACGGCGCCGGAGTTGTTCGAGGCCGGACGGGTCTATTACTGCCAGCATTACACCCCGGAACTGGTCTGGCATCGCCCGTGGATGTCGCATCCCAATGGCGTTCGGGCCTTAAGCGAACTGGTGGTCGTGTCTTCGAACGCCGAAGTCGATGTGCCCCGCTATGCCAAAGCGGCTCAATCCTCTGCGGAGCGGCAGGGAGATGGTTGGACGATTGCACTGTCCGGTGGTTTTCGCCTCACCCTGATTTCGCCCGCGCGCTACCGTGAGCGTTACGGCGAGCAATGTATTGCGGCCGATGGCCGGCATAGTTTTTTTGGGGCGGTCGTATTCGATGCGCCGGAGCTTGGGCGACTCCGCGATCTCGCTTCGTCCATTCCGGATCTGCGCGTTGGGACAGGGCGGGATTCGCTGACGGGGCTGATTCCCTTTCTCAATACGCTGCTCGAATTTCGTGAGCGTAGTTAGTTCAGACTGTCACCGGATCGCCGTCGCCGAGCGCTTCCCAGATCGCGCGCGTATAGGCGGTGAAGGTGGGGTCGGCGCGTAGCGCGCGCAGGTTACGCGGCCGAGGCAGGTCGATCTGGTGTTCGGCGATGATGCGGGCTGGGCGCGGCGAAAACACCAGGACGCGATCGGCCAGCGCCACTGCTTCCTCGATGTCGTGGGTCACGAACAGGATGCTGCGCCGTTCGGTTTCCCAGATGCGCAGCAGCTCACGCCCCATCACCGCCTTGGTTTGAAAGTCGAGCGCGCCGAACGGCTCGTCCATCAGCATGACGGCAGGTTGATAGGCAAGCATCCGGCCTAGCGAAACGCGATGGCGCATGCCGCCGGAGAGCTGCGCCGGATAGGCGTCGTGAAACTCCGAGAGCCTCAACAAGTCCAATAGATCGTTGATACGTGAGGCTCGCTCTGCGGACGCGATGCCTGCAAGCTCAAGACCAACCTCGATGTTGCCGCGCACGGTCAGCCATGGCAGCAGCGTGTCCCGTTGGAACATGAAGCCGATATGCTCAGGCGGACTATCGACGGTCCTGCCATCGACCGAAATGACGCCGCTTTCGGCCGCGTTGAGGCCCGCAATGGCGCGCAGGATGGTCGATTTGCCGCAACCGCTTGGTCCAACCAGAACCACGAATTCAGCGCGATCCACCGCGAGACTGACCCGGTCGACGACAAGCAGGCGGCCGCGCGGCGTCGCGTAGGAGATCGAGACGTTGTCGAGAAGGATGCGCGACGCTGTGGCCGCGACCGTCATTTCGCCGCCGGGCGCCAATGCAATGCCTTCCGTTCGATCAGAAAAACGATCTGGTTGGCGATCATGGCCACCAGCATGAGAACGAGCAGTCCGGTAAATACGCCGGTCGTATCGAGTTGTCCGCCGGCGCGCAGCACGTACCAGCCCAGCCCGCGATTGGCGCCGATCAGTTCGCCGACGACAGCGCCGACCAGCGACAGACCGATGCCGATCCGGAATGAAGCAAGCAGCCAGGGAACGATCGAGGGAATCGTCACTTTACGCAGAATGTAGGATTTGGGCGCGCGCATCGTGCGCATCAGGTCGACCATGTCGGAATCGACGGTGCGAATGCCCTCGGTGACGTTGAGGATGAAAACGAACACGACCATCGAAAACGACATCATGACCTTGGCGAGAAGGCTGATGCCGAACCACAGGATGAACATCGGCGCCAGCGCCACGCGCGGAAGGCCGTAAAGGCCCATCACCAAGGGATCGACGACCTCGGCAGCGCGCTGGTACTTCGCCAACGCAATGCCGATCGGCGTGCCGATGAGCGCGCCAAGCAGCAGGCCGAGCAAGGCTTCCGAAACCGTGGCGCCGAGATGCCGCCATATCTCGCCGCTCGCAAACAGTGCCAGAAGTCTTTGGCCGATCAGGCTTGGCCGGCTGCTCCAGAATTCGTTGAAGAGATGACCGGCGGAAAATTCCCAGATCAGCAATAGTCCGGCGATCAGGCCGAGACGCCAGAGCCAGATCGAAATGGCGCTTCCCGAAGCGGTCGCCTTCTCGCGCCCCGGCCCGCCCGGTGGGGTCATCTCATCGGAGGCGACGGGGTCGATCATTGGCTCGGTCACATCACGGCAGATAGCGAAGGGCGACGACGTCTGTATAGGAGAGTTCCTTTACCGAGGGATCGGCGATCCGCAACATTTCGAGCGCGGTCTTGAATCCTGCCTCTTGCGCGCGCCCGTCATGAGACAAGCTGCGTTTCGCCGCATCGTGCGCGACAGCGACCACAAGATCCGGCGTCAGCGTTGGAAAGCGCTCGTGTACCGCGGCCTCGACCACCTTCGGGTCGCTCTGAATGAGCTTTTCGGCCTTGACGATCGCGCGCGCCACGGCGTGGGCTGTTGCGTCATTCGCTTTCAGCCAGCTTCCGACCGCGATCAGATCGAGCGCCATGTAGTCGAGATCGCGAAAATCGGCGACGAACTTGTATTTACCGGTTGCCATATAGGCCTGAACGTCGGGGGTGGTGAACATGCCGGCCACCACCGATCCACGTTCGATCGCCGCGCGCATGGAGGCCCCGGTGCCGGCGGCGATGATCTCGTAATCGCTGTCCGGGATGAGGCCGAGCTTTTGAATCATGAAGCGGAGGGTATTGTCGGTCAGGCTGCCGGGCGAAGTGATCCCGACGGCCTTGCCACGCAAGCTCGCAAGGTCGCTGGCGGGAGAGCTTGCCGGCGCCAGCAGCGAATAAGGATGCTTGTCGAGCAGTGCCACCAGCACCGCGCCGCCGAGACCGCGGCTCGCCAACCGCAGGGCGTGGTCGCCGGCGCAGATGCAGAGGTCGATGCCGCCGCCGGCCAGCGCCTGCACGGCCGGCCCGCCGCCGTCGAAATCGATGATCTCGGCGGTGATGCCCTCGGCTTCGAACAGCTTTTGCTGAATGGCGACGACGACCGGGATCGATGCGATCGAAACTTGCGCGGATCCGATCCGGAGCGCGGTCGCGGCTTGCAGGCTGCCGGCGGTCAGCATCAGCGCGGCAACGGCGCCGAGAACAGAAGAGGCCACATATGGGCGCGAGAATATTTTTGCGATTCCGTTCATCGGATGTCCCCGCTTTAGTTCGGCAGCTTGGCCGCGAAGGCCGAGTCGCGGAGGCAGAGACAACCCTTCGGATCCTGCCATAGCCGTTCCTTTTCGTGCAAAAGGCCGATCGCGCGAGCGACTGCGTTGAACTCATAACCGGAAAAACGCTCGGCGACATCGGTGAAATAGAGCGGCGTCTTTTCAAGCACGGCTGCGATCTCTTCGGCCAGCTTGCTGATGACCTCTGATGAGGCCTTCTCAGCTTCGCGGTCGGCCTTGCCGCCGAGATAATCAGTGATTTTCGCCGTGTCGGCGTAAGCGTAAGTAATGCGCTCGTAGCGCTCTTTCGGAATGCCTTCCGAAATCGTGGCGTCGATGCCGACCTTGGCGGTGGTCGGTACGATGCCATGCGGCGTCGGCGCCAGCGATGGATCGAGCGGCTTGCCGCGGGCGTTACTGACAATCAGAATATCACGATCGCCCTGCACGCGGGTTGCGATCGCCCATTCGACCTCGACCGGGTTGAACACGTCGATGTCGTCATCGACAACGACGACATGTTTGATGTCCATGACCGAGAGCGCGGCGAGCAGGGCGTTCTTGCCGTCGCCGGCCTGCTTCTTGATCGAGATCACCGCGTGCCAGAAGGTGACGCCGCCCATCGTCATGTTGATGTCCTTGACGACGACGCCTGCGGTGCGCAACGCCTGACGGATCGCGGCATAACGGGTCGGCGCCATCAGCCAGGTGTTTTCCCAGGGCATATGCAGCGCGTAATAGATCGCGTCGCGGCGCATCGATACCGACGTGATGCGGACGATCGGGTTCCAGTGCAGCCCGCCCATGAGCCAGGTGAACTCGCCGAAGCGCCCCTCTGGATGAGTCCAGCCGGTCGGCAGGACCTCGCCTTCCAGAACGATCTCGGCGTCCGCGATATAGGGAACATCGACGGTATCGCCGGCCGCGAGTTTCACCGCCTGGCCGCGGATGCCGCCGGCGATCGCCATCTCGTCCGTGCCGAGCGGCGCCTTGAAGCCGGCGCCAAGCAGCTCGATCGGGTGCGTGCCGATGCTGATCGAGACCGGCAGCGGCCGCTTCGCCTCGTAAGCGCGTTGCACGAACAGCCGCATATTGTTCGGCGTCACGATATCGATACCGGTCAGATTCTTTTCCTTGACCATGAAGCGGTAGATGCCGGTGTTGATCCCGAATTCGGGATCTTTTGCGATAACGACACCGGCGGTGATCATCGGGCCGCCGTCATAGATCGACGACATCGGGATCGGCAGCTTGTAGAGATCGACGTCATCGCCTTTCATTATCACTTCGCGCGTCGGAGACGTCGCAATGCGTTGCGGGGGGATCGGCTTGGCGATACCGTTCTTCAGCCGCTCCTCGATCTCAGGATATTCGCTCGCGCCCATCGCCATCATCGCTCGCTCGCGCGAGCGAATGATGCCGGAGACGACCGGGATGTCGTAGCCGATGACCTTGTGAAAGAAGATCGCTTTGTCCGACTGGTCGACGAGGGTTGCGATATGGCGGATGTCGATCGGCTGGTGGAAGTCGATCAACTCACCGGCCTGACGCAGGTGATCGAGGAATCCGCGAAATGTCTCATCCATCGCTCTAACTCCTTAACCCGCGGTGTCACGGCCAGACGCGGAAACCGTCGTCGATGCTGTTCTCTGTTGCAACCGTTCGGCTGCCATGTCGTGCATTGTCTTGCGGTCGAGCTTGTTGGTCGATGCCAGGGGAAGGTTGTCGACAAACCAGATCGAGCGGGGATGCTGGTAGGCCGGCGCGTTCGCCAGCGCAAAGGTTTTCAGCTTTGCTTCGTCCAGATCGCTTCCCTCGCGCTTGACCACGAACGCCACCGGCTTGGTGCCTTTGATATCGTCGTCAACCGGCACGACGCAGGCATGGATCACGTCCGGATGGCTCTCCAGCATCTTTTCGACTTCGCCGGGGAAGATGTTTTCACCGCCGCTGACGAACATATCGTCGGTCCGGCCGACAAAGAAGTGGAAGCCGTTTTCGTCGCGGCGAAACACGTCGCCGGTAATATAGAAGCCATCGGCTGTGATGGGCGGGGCCACATCCGGACGGTTGTGATAGCCGTTCATGATCGCCGGGCTCTTCATCTCCAGCACCCCAAGGTCAGAAGGCGCGCCGTCTTCCGCGATCAGTCGCACCTGCACTTTCCGGTGCGGATAGCCGACCGACATTTCCGGCTGGGCTAGGCCTTTCGGGTGGGGTCCGAACACGACAGGGCCGCCTTCGGTCGTGCCATAGGCATTGGTCACGGCCGCTTTCGGAAGCGCATGGTGGATCGCTTTCATCAGGCTTTGGCTGACGGGCGCCGATCCCATTCGCAAATATTCCACGCTCGAAAGATCAGTCGCAGCGAACCGCTCCTTGTCATTCAACATCATGGCGATCATCGGCGGAACGGCGGTAAGCCATGTGCAACGGTAGTCCCCGATGGCCTTGAGGTAGAGTGGCGTTGTGAACTGCGGGAGCAAAATCACTGTTGCGTGGGCCGCGTACGCCAGCTGGCTGATAGCCAGCGCATTCATATGATAGAGCGGAGCGGCGACAAGAAAGCGGTGACGGGTCATGTCTTGTGCGGCCATGCGCTGCTCGACCACCCAGATATGGCTTTGATGCGAGAGCACGACGCCCTTGGGGCGCCCGGTCGAACCTGACGTGTAGAGAAACATCGCGGGCTCGCGATCAGCGGGTGTGATCGGTGTAAACGGGCCCGGTTTGAGGAAGTCCACGAAGTCGCTATCGCCGCCGCCGTCGAAGCAGATGGACGGCAGGTCCTTTGGCGCACTGCTCAGGCGCGTCGCGTCGCAAAAGACGAGCTTGGCGCCGGAGTCGTGAACGATATAGTCGATCGTAGCCGGCGGGAATTTGAAGTTGACCGGTACGGCAACGAAGCCGGCGCGCATGATGCCGTGGACGGTTGTGAGATATTCGAAGCGGTTGGCTGCGAGAACGGCGACCCGCTCGCCGCGCGCCAGATTCCGCGCCGTGAGTCCCCGCGCGACCGCATCGGCCTGCGCTTCAAAATCGCGATAGCTGAAGCGGCGCACCTCGCCCGTGCCCGGGTCGACGATCGCGATCTTGTCGAGATCGCCGTCCTTTGACGTCAGGGCGCCCAGATTGGAAAACGAGGGGATACCCACTAGCGTCGCTGTCAGGCCGGCGGCGCGGTCAGGTAGGTTCCGCGGCCGCTTGCCAGCAACCGGCCTTCCTTGTCGAATACTTTTGCTTCGGCAACCGAGTACTGCTTCCCGAAATTCACGATCTCGCCGCGGACCGTCAGGACGCCGGGCATTGCGGCACGGTGATAGTCGACACGCAAGTCGATTGTCGGAACGCCGCGGCCAGTCTTGGAAACCATGGCCCAGTCGGCCGTGAGGTCCACCAATGCCGCGAGAATGCCGCCGTGGGTATAGCCGCGGTCCGGATTGACGACCCACTCCTCACGCCAGGTCGCGGTCAGTTCAATCGTGTCTTCGCCAACCGCAACCACCTTCAGACCGAGCCATTGATGGTATGGGCCGCGGGATAAAAGCTTCTGGACGTCTTCGACGCTTGGAACTTCACTCATCACACAAAAACCTTTTTATTCTCGCTCACCGCACGTCGTCCTCTCAAGGCACGACCACGACCTTGCCGATGACCTCGCGATCCCTGATCAGGCGCAAACCTTCTGCTGCCTTCTCCAGCGGCAGCACGGCGTCGATCACGGGCGAGATCTTCTTTTCGACGATCATGTTCATCAGATCGGTCAGGTTGTCCTCATAGAAGCTGTTGGAGCCGATCACCTTCAGCTCGAAACTCCAGATATAGCGCAGGTCTTCTTTCGGATCATGTCCGGCGGTCGCGCCGCACACCAGAAGGCTGCCGCCGCGCTTGAGGCAACGCAGCGACGGCACCCAGGTGTCGCCCCCGGTGAAATTGATCACGACGTCGACGCCGCCTTCATAGGTGCGGCGTTGCGGCTTGCCGTACTTCTCGATCGCCCATTTCGAGAAATCGACTTCCTTGTAGTTGATGGTCTCGTCGGCGCCCATCGCCTTGAGCTTGCCCATCTTCTCGTCGCTGCTGGCGCAGGCAATGACTTCGGCGCCGAGCAGCTTGCAGAGGATGACGCAGCCGGTGCCGACGCCGCCGCTCGCGCCCAGGATCAGGACGCGATCGCCCTTCTTGATCGTGTTGTGGGTGATCAGCATGCGGTGCGCGGTGCCGTAGGCGACCGGCAGCGAGGCTGCATCCTCGAAAGAGATGCCGTCCGGCATGGCGATCAACTGGTCGGCTTCGACGAGGCAGTATTCAGCCATGCCGCCATCGAGCATTTCGCCCATCAGGCCCTTTTTCTTGTTGAGTGGATTGATCAGCACGCGGCTGCCGATCTTCCAGCCCGAGACGCCTTCCCCGATCTCGACGATTTCGCCGGCCATATCGAGGCCGATCACGACCGGCAGCGGCACCTTGATGCCGGGCATGCCCTTTACCGTAAATACGTCGTGGTAGTTGAATGACGAGGCGCGTACGCGGATCACGACGCTTCCGGCCTTTGCCGTCGGCTTCGGGTGATTTGTCACCAGTTCCAGGTTTTCCAATCCGCCATGCTGGCGCAGAACAAGCGCCTTCATCGTCTCTGACATTTCATTATCCCGTTGAATACGATCCTGGCGCGCGCGTCAGGCGCAGGAACTCCAGATTTCGCGGGCACTTTGCTGAGGGACGCCGCAATATCAAGCCGAATTCCTCGCAACCCACCCATTCAGGGAAGGATTTCGCATTTCGGCGGGTCAAAGCGCAATAGCTTTCCCATCCGATGACAGAACTCAGGAGGCATTCTGGATCGCAGCTTCGACGATTGTATCGATCGACGCAGGGAGACTGGCTTTCGGCGCTGAGCCTGCCCTCCCGGCGAAGAGCGAAACGACGTCCTCCAGAACGGCACGAAGCTGTTCGGCTCTCACGGTCTCTTTTTCCGGCGGCCTGAGCGGCAGGCACTCAACCAGAAGCTGATTTTCAAGCTTTTCAGCCGCGAGTTCGAGCGCCTTGACCTGCGAACGGAATTGTTCGGTCGCCTCGCTTGGCGCAGGTTGCGGCCCCGTCTTCAATTCGGTGCGGATGTTTCGCAACGGCCGCACGATCTGTTCGCGCCAAAGGCGGCAGGCCTCGTCCAGTGCCCTGATCTCATCTGGCGTCAATAAAACGCGATGTTTGACGGCGGCGAAGGTCGTCGTCAGCAGCAGCATCACGTCGACGCCAGCCTCGTTCTGCAAGGTGAGGCAGGCTTCCGAAACGCCGGGCCTGGCATAGACGGCCAGCGCAAAGGCCCAGCACTCCGCCTCGAGTTCGGGGCTAGCGCCCACTTTCCGAAGTTCGCGATCCATTTCAGCACCACCTTTATGCGAACTTCGGAAAGCTATGGGCTCTAGCAAACTTATTAATTCCAGTACCGCTTGTCGATCTGAAGTCCCTGAAACGAACTTGCCGCTTGTGACACAGGGACTTCAGATCGGCGGTACTGGCGGTCTCATTCGGACGTCTTGATCGAATTCAATCCGCCCCAGCGGCTGACGGCGCTATTCCCGATGTCGAAGAGATCAAGCACCCGTCCCAGTGTGTGGTCGACCATCTGCTCCAGGCTCGCAGGCCGTGCATAAA
>Ga0208193_1000449_pt1 | contig 22585 bp, 15 predicted proteins | sample June2015DPH_17_2_FD_184716 | JGI IMG/M metagenome (GOLD analysis project Ga0208193, IMG submission 184716) | Peatland microbial communities from SPRUCE experiment site at the Marcell Experimental Forest, Minnesota, USA - June2015DPH_17_10... | ecosystem: Environmental > Terrestrial > Soil >... | reverse complement strand
GTACTGCATGAGCGGCCGCTACGCCGTCAACGCGGCGGTACGCCATCCAACCCGGGTCCGCGCCGCCGCATCCATCTACGGCGTCGCCCTGGTGACCGACGAGCCCGACAGCCCTCACCGCGCTGCGCAACGCACCGACTCTCAGCTCTATTTCGGCTGCGCCGAGACCGATTCATACGCGCCGAAGGAAATGATCGACAAGCTGCGCTCGGAACTCGATGAGAGGGGCGGAAACGCCGAAGTGGAAATCTATCCCGGGACGCAGCATGGGTTCGCCTTTCCGCAACGGCCCGTGTACAACAAGCCCGCGGCGGAGCGGCATTGGGAACGTCTTTTCAAGTTGTTTGGCGACGCACTCACCTGAAGACGTCCACTTAGCAAGCTGCGGTCGATGTTGTAGGGCAACACTGACGCTCGGTTCCGGTGTGCCCCCCTAGAAGTGCTCCCTGCACAGGGCATACTTCCCCTATAAAATATCGACATACAGAGGCGCCCGGCGACGGTTGGGGTGGCTACGAGTGAATCGCGTACTAACAGGCGTCTGCGTGGCCGGCGTTTTGCTCATGGTGGCGCAGGCGATTGCTGAACCCAAGAGGCAGCCGCCAACGGCAAGGCGACAGCTGCTGGACTGCATGTCTCAGCGCATGTCCGCTGACAAAACCCTCTCCTATAATGAAGCGGCGAAGCGGTGTAAAGAACAAACGAGGAACAAAGGCGCCACCATAATCTCCAGCAATCCGGCAAAATCAGCGAGTGTCCATTAGCGGAAACTGATTTAGGAGCGGTCGCCTTGCCGCCGGACGACGCGCACCATCCCGGAATCATTTACGGAACCGCCTGGAAGAAGGCGGACACGGCTCGCTTGGTCAGAACGGCCATCCAGCGGGGATTCCGCGGCATCGACACCGCCTGCCAGCCCAAGCACTACGACGAAGCCGGTGTGGGCGCGGGCGTGGCCCTGTGTTTGAACACCGCTTTGGTCCGCGCCGATCTGTACCTGCAGACAAAGTTCACTCCTGTCTCCGGCCAGGACCCGGCCAGCATTCCCTACGACCCGGCAGCGCCGCTCCCGCAGCAGGTGCACCAATCCTTTGCCGTCTCCCTGCGCAACCTGCGGACGAACTATCTGGACTGCCTGATCCTGCACTCCCCGCTCGCGAGCCCGAGGCAGACCCAGGAGGTGTGGCGCGCAATGGAGTCACTCGCCATCGGCGGCGATGTCCGGCGACTCGGAATCAGCAATTGCTACAGTCTCGAGCAGTTGAAAGCGCTGTTCGATTCGGCGCGCATCAAGCCGGCCGTGGTTCAGAACCGTCTGTACGCCGACACCGGCTACGACCGCGAGATTCGTACCTACTGCAAGAAGCAGCGGATCATCTACCAGAGTTTCTGGACTCTGACCGCCAACCCGCACGTTCTCGTCCACGCCACCATCGCCGGCTTGGCAAAGAAATACCGGCGCACCCCGGCGCAAATATTCTTTCGCTATCTGACACAGGGCGGTGTCGTACCGCTGACCGGAACCCGGTCCGAAGCCCACATCCGCGAGGACCTGGCCATATTCGATTTTGAACTGACGGATCCGGAGCGCGAGACGGTGGATAAATTGTTGTGAGAGGCGCACCCCCCGGGCGCAAACCACGATGCAGTCATTCTTCCCAGCGAAACCGCCAAATCGCGATCGCAATGCAGACGGTTGCCGCCGCGCCGAGCACGAGTATCGGCGCGACCGCCGCATCCAACCCCAGGCCCCGCCAGGTCATCGCATCCAATCCGTCGACCGCCCAGCGTGTCGGCAGCGCGAGCGAAACCTGCTGCAGCCACTTGGGAAATACGAACGAGGGCACCCAGGCGCCGCCCACCATCACCAACAGTAATGTCGCCAGGATGGCGATGCCGCGGGTTGCGGCGGCGCTGCGCCCGATCGCGGCCAACATCAGGCCAAATGCCGCATTCAACACGCACAACGCCACGGCGAGCGCCGCAAAGCCGATGAAGCTGCCGCCGATGTGAACTTTGAAAATCGCGATCGCAGCTGTGTAGATCAGCGTGAACTGAAACAGGCCGATCAAGGCGGTCGAGATGATTCTGGCCAGGAGATATTGCGCCTTGCCGAGCGGCGCCGAGCGTAGGCGCTGCCATATACCCCGCTCTCGCACCAGGAGCAGCACGATGCCGGCGTCGATGCCGGCCAGCAAGATGAACTGCGTCGTCATGCCCGCGAATGAATGCGCGTAACCATTGTAGGGAACGCTCCGCGCGGAGGTGATCGCTGTCGTCGCGACGACGTAAGGAATGCGCAGCCCGCGTTGCGAGCCCAGGGCTGACCCGCCGCCCTCGGAACCCGTCCGCACATTGAGGTTCCGAAGCGCTTCCAGTAGGTTTTTGAGCTCCGCTCGCTCGGGGACATCCGCGGGCGAAGCACGGTCGAGCCGGGCGATGGAATCCGTGAGCGCTGCTCGGCCCGAGGCGCCGCTGAAAGCCTCCTTGGTGATTTCCTGCATGCCGTGCTGAGCGAAAAGCCCTTCGACCACGCGGCCGCTCATGGACTGACTTGGATCGATCAACAGCTCCACCTGCGGGCCGGCCCGTTCACTGAACAGTGCCCGAGTCGCGCCGGCACCGAAATTCCTCGGAATGACAGCGGCGACCTGAATCTTGCCGGCGCGCACGGCCTGCTCGGCCTGCGCCCGGTTGAGCATTTGCACGAGAACCAGCGGTTCCTTCGCAAAATCCGCGGCGATGGCGCGCGACACTGCACTCTCGTCCTCGTCGACGATGGCCACAGGAATCTTCCCCGCCTCCGCGCGGTCATTGCCCCCGAACACGTAGCCGAAAAAGGCGGCGATGAGAATCGGCACCAGCACGCCGATGATCATGGCGCGCCGATCGGTCATGTAGATGCGCAGGTCATTCCTGATCAGTGCTCGAATAGCGACGTTGTTCACGACTGTCCTGCCGCCGGCCCGTCGCGCAAGGCATGTCCAGTCAGGGCGATGAAGACATCTTCCAAATTCATTTGTCCGGTCTGCACCGATGTCACGCGCAGGCCGCGGCCGGCAATGTGTTCCAAAGCCCCGGCCAGGGGAGCGCCAAAATCATCCGTCTCGATACGCACTCCGCCGGCGGTGTGTTGTACGGAGGATATGCCCGGCAGCGCCGCGAGGCCCGAGAGCAGGCTTTCATCCGCCGACGCACCGTCAATCTCCAACGAGACGGCCCGCGACGCGGGCAGCCGCCGGTACAGACCGCGCACCGTATCGTTGGCGATAACCCGGCCGTGATCGATGATGACGATGCGATCGCACAGGCGTTCGGCTTCTTCCATATAGTGAGTGGTGTAGAGCAGCGTCTTGCCGCGGCGTTTCAACTCCTCGAGATTCTCGAAGATGGCATTGCGCGACTGGGGATCGACGCCGACCGTGGGCTCGTCGAGCAAAATCAGCTCAGGATCGTGCAGCAGCGCGCCGGCAATATTCAGCCGACGTTTCATGCCGCCGCTGAACCCCTTGACGCGATCGCCGCGGCGGTTTTCCAGCCCCACGAGCGTCAGCGCCTCCTCGGCTCGATGGGCAAGCTGCTCGCCCGCCAAGCCGTAGAGGCCGCCGAACAACTCGAGATTCGCCCAGGCCGACAGCTCATCGTAGAGCGCCAGTTCCTGGGGCACCAGTCCCACGCATCGCTTCAGGTGATTCGCGTCCTGATGCACGGCCTGCCCCTGAAACGAAACGGAACCTTTATCGGGTCGCGCGAGTCCGCTCATGATCGACAGCGTGGTGGTCTTGCCGGCCCCATTCGGCCCCAGCAGGCCGAGGGTTTCACCGGCACGTACCTCGAACGACACGTCATCGACAGCAATCCGGTCGCCGAAACGTTTCTGGAGGTGAGTGATGGAGAGCAAGTTACCCCGTCCGGCGGACATCCCCCTGTAGCATACACACTATACAACGAGAACCATGACTACCCGAACAGCCAACACGCCCACCGATGGGCTTTCCTCGATCAATCACATCGTCGTGCTCATGCTCGAGAACCGATCCTTCGATCATATGCTGGGATATCTGTACGCGGACAGCGGAAACGTGTCGGCTTCAGGGCAAGCCTTCGACGGCCTGACGGGAACGGAATCCAATCCCAGTGCCAAAGGCCGGGCGGTACCGGTATTCAAGATCGATTCAACCGACAAGAATGCCTATTTCATGCCCGGCGCCGATCCCGGCGAGGGGTATAGCGCCACCAATAGCCAGCTTTTCGGTACCACAACCGCGCCCAATCCCGCGGTCGCGTCCAACACCGGCTTCGTCAGCGACTTCGCCTATACGCTCGGATGGCAGGCCAAGGACCCGAGCTGGTCCATTCTGCCGGGCACCGTTGCATCCAACATCATGGGCATGTTCACCCCGCAGATGCTGCCCGTGCTGTCGGGCCTTGCGCGCGGCTTCGCCGTCTGCGACCAGTGGTTCTCCTCGGTGCCGACCGAAACCCTGCCCAATCGCGCGTTCGTCTGCGCGGCCACCTCGCAGGGACACATGGACGACAACACCAAGACCTTCACCAGCCCGACCATCTTCGGGCTGCTGTCGGCGCAGAATCTGCCATGGGCCATCTATGGCTATGATGCGCAGCCGCTCACGCGGCTCGACTTCCCCGACATCACTAACGCGTCGGAAGAACACTTCGGCGAGTTCCCGGACTTTCAAAAAGCAGCTGCTGCGGGAACCCTGGGCGCGTACACGTTCTTGGAACCCTCATGGGAAAGCACCGGCAACAGCCAGCATCCCAACTACAACGTGGCACTGGGCGAGCAGTTGATTCATGACGTGTACTACGCCCTGCGCAATGGTCCCGCATGGAATGAAACCCTGCTCATCATCACGTACGACGAGCATGGCGGCTGCTACGATCACGTCCCTCCGCCTGTGGGCGCTGTGCCACCGGACAATTCCGCGGGCGAATATGGATTCGACTTCAAGCGCTTCGGGGTGCGCGTACCCACGGTCCTCGTCTCACCCCTGATTGCCGCCGGCTCGGTCTTCCGCGTGGCGCCCGGAACCATGCCCCTGGATCACACCTCCATACTCAAGACCATCGAGCGGCGCTGGCAGCTCAAAGCGCTGACGGCACGCGACGCAGCGGCGCAGGATGTGGGCGCCGCGCTGACGCTCACGGTTCCGCGCACCGACGATCCCTTGCAGGGGGTGGTCGTGCCGACAGCGAAACTGCCCGCCTCCACCGCGAGCCGACCGTCGCACTTGCAAGAGATCCATGCCCAGCTGGCGTCGCAATTGCCGATCCCGGATCGAGCGGGCCGTACTCATCAAGCACTGCCTCGATTGCGGACCAACAAAGACTACCGCGGATATATACGGCAACGCATTGCCGCGTGGCTTCGCAGCCGTTCGTGAACACTCCTGGCCGGAGACCGGCGCAGGCTCGGCGTGTACAATGACCAATGTCATGCAGACCGATTCTATCGCTGGAATGTTCGATCAGAACGCAGACCAGTGGGCCCGGCAGGAACCCTTGATCCTTTCGGATTTCACGGCCAGACCGCTCGTACTGCAGGAACTCGCGCCCGTGACAGGTCAGCATGTGCTGGATCTGGGGTGCGGAGAGGGATACGTTGCCCGTCTGGTAGCGCAGGCAGGCGCGCAGTCGGTATTCGGCATCGATATCTCCGGCGAGATGGTCGGGCGTGCACAACGGGCCGCCGCGAGCGGTGCGCCGTGCCCGATGACTTTCGTGAGCGGCAATGCCGCGAATTTTCAGGATTATCCGCGCAAGCAATTCGACCGGGTGATCGCCGTGTTTATGGTCAGCTATTTGAGCTGCGCCGAAATGACCGCGTTATTCCGGTCCGTGCATTCGCGCCTCGCTCCGGGCGGTCGTTTCATATTCACAGTACCTCACCCATTTCTGCCCTATATCCGCCCTCTGGAGAAGCCCGTTTACTTCGACTCAAAGGGACGAGACTACTTTGCCGGCGTCGATGAGTCCTATGAGGGGTACATCTGGCGACGGGACGGCAAGGCCGTTCCCGTGACCTACATGCATAAGACCTTTGCCGACTATTTCAACGCCTTGGCCGCGGCCGGGTTCCGAACACTCCCCAAAATCATTGAACTGAAGGTAACCGAGGAGCATCTGGCACTGGACCGTGCGTTTTTCGAAGGCGCCGCGGGTTATCCACTGCAGGTTCTGTTTCGCATCGATATGCCGTAATGCCGCTGCCTGAGCGCATGGCGCCCCGTACGGCCCTAGTACCTCGTCAAATAAGTCCTTATGCGAAGCAAGAGGGGAAGGAGGCTGGTGTGGGGGGTATCCCGTCCCCTTTCATAAATCTTGATGAAAGGGGACGGGATACCCCCCACACCAGCCTCTGGCCCTCTACTACCGCATAAGGACTTATTTGACGAGGTACTGGGAGGCGTGCGGGTGGCGCCCATATCGGCGACAATGCCCACCATATTAAAGAGCGTTGGGGGGAATCCATTGACTCACGCAGCCATCGTCGGCTGGGGCAAGTGTCTGCCGCCGTCCATCCTGACGAATCACGATCTCGCCACCTTCCTGCCCACCGACGATGAGTGGATCAGGTCGCGGACCGGCATGCAGGAGAGGCGCATCTCTCATGTGCCCGGGATGGAACTGGCCATCATCGCGGCGCGGCGCGCCATCGCCTGCGCCGGCATGTCCGGGAACGACATCGAGCTCGTCATCTACGGCAGCTGCAGCAACGATGAAACGGTGCCCAACAGCGCTTCCGGCGTGCAGCAGCGCATCGGCGCAACTCAGGCCGCGGCATTCGACGTCAATACGGCCTGCACCAGCTTCATGTATGGGCTGTCGATCGGGTCGTCGATGATCAAGACCGGCATCGTCAAGAACGCGCTGGTGATCGGCGTCGAACTGATCTCCCAGTACATGGACTGGGACAATCGCAATGTGGCCGTGCTGTTCGGCGACGGCGCCGCCGCAATGGTGCTCAAGGAGTCGGAGCACGAGACAGGGGTGATCGCCGAAAAGCTGCAGTGCTATGCGGACGCGCGGCAAATCCTGCGCGTGCGCGGCATGGGCACCATGTACGCGAATCTCGGCGTGCAGTTCGGACAAACGAGCTGGGACTTCGACGGCCAGGAAATCTTCCGCAAGGCCGTTCAAGGCATGAGCGAGGCCAGCCTCGATGTGATGCGCCGGGCCCGTGTCACGATCGATGACATCGCGCTGGTCGTACCGCATCAGGCAAACCTGCGCATCATCGAAGCAGTGGCGAAGCGCGCCGGCGCGGAACCCGACAAGGTGTATCTGACGGTGCATAAGTACGGCAATATGAGTTCGGCCACGGCGCCCGTGGCGCTGGTCGAGGCCGTGGAAGAAGGCCGCGTGCCCCCCGGCGGCCTCGTGCTGATGCCGGCATTCGGAGGCGGCTTGACGCTGTCCGCGCATTTGATCCGCTGGGGTGAACGCATGACGCCGCTGCAACCCTGCGACGCCGAACTCCCGCCCTCTCCGAAAACCGCACTCGAGCTCGTGAACGAAATCCGCGCGCAAAAAAAACTCGGCGAAGCCGAAGCCGCCCGCTTCAAAACTCTGACCTTCCCCGAGAACCACCAGTAGTCCGCCGAATGAGTCCTTCCGCGGTAGGAGCGGAAGGACTCATTCGCCGGAACTAGTGCATGAACGGCTGGCGCTCGACCTCGATAGCGTCGGGATTGCGCCCCTGAGCGCGCAGCGCATCGGCCAGCAGCCGGCCCGCCTGAGCTTGCGTGCCGCGATCGCCGCTCGCCAGAGCCAGAGCCTTGCGCCCGCAGCCCTCGGCCTGGTGCGCGTCGTTCTCCGCCATCCTTAGCCGCCCGAGTTCTATCCACAGCAGAGGATTGTTCGGCTCGATGCGCAAAGCGCGGTCCAGCGTGGCGGAGGCTCCGTCAAGATCGCCGTGAGACATCTGCGTCCGCGCCTGCGTCACCAGTGAGTGAGTCGCGGGAGACAGGTGGTTTTCGCGCGGCGGAGGCGGTGGCGGCGCCGGAGCGGGTTGCGGCGGCGGCGGCACCGGGGACGGATTGGGTGCAGCCGAACCCGACTGCGATCCCGAGGACTGCGGTTGTGGAGACGGACCCGTCGGCGCCGAGGGACGCGGCGACAGCAGAGAGCAGCCGCCAAGCAGCACTGCGGCAGTGAGCGCGACCGCGCGCGCGCTTAGTGAACGATGTTCTTGAACCATGTCTTGATTTTCTCACCCACGCTGGGGGTTGACGAGGCCGCTGGGGCCGCGGAACTGCAGCCGGGCTTTGCCGGCAACACCGTGCCCTTCGGCACCGCAATGAGGACGGCGTCCCCGCCGCCGCAGGCCGACGTGGTTTCCAGACCGTCCCTGTACCCGATCCAGCGGTCCTCGACAAGTTCCGGGGGCACCGGTTCGAAAGAAGCGGACTTGAGCCTCGACATCGTGTCGGCCCACACCGGCAGCGCGCCCGCGGCGCCCGTGAGGCCCGTGACGCGATTGTCGTCATAGCCCACCCAGGCGACCGCCAGGTAGCTGCCCGTAAATCCCGCGAACCAGCTGTCCCGAGTATCGGATGACGTGCCCGTCTTGCCGGCAATGACGATGCCCCGCGGCAGGCGGGCCGCCGCGCCCCGGCCGGTACCGTGCGTGGTCACCAGTGTCATCATCCGATCGACCTGGTAGACCGCGGCGGCCGGCGCCGCTTCCTCGACCTGCACCTTGAATGTCTTGAGCGGCTTGCCGTGCTCATCGAGGACGGCGCGAACCGCTCGCAATCGGGCACGGAAGCCGCCGTTCGCCAGCGAGGTATAGACCTCCACCACTTCGAGCGGTGTCATTTCCACCGTGCCGAGCAACAGCGAAGGATTGAGAGCCGGGGTGGTCGTGAGGCCCAGATGCTGCAGTGTGTCGACCACCTTGGGCAGCCCGAGATCGAGGCCGAGATGTACCGTCGCCAGGTTCAAGGACTCGGCCAGCGCGCGCGCCATCGGTACCGGGCCGTTGATGTCGTGCTCGAAATTCTGCGGCGCCCATACGCTGCCGTCGCTGAGCTTCAGTTCTATGGGTACGTCTTGGATGATGGTGGCCGCGTTGTAGCGCCCGGTCTCGATTGCAGTCAGATACACCGCGGGCTTCACCAGCGAGCCGATCGGCCGGCGCGCGTCGAGCGCTCGGTTGAAGCCGCCGCTTTCCATGTCGCGGCCGCCGACCACGGCGACCACGTCGCCGCTGTTCGGCTCGGCGACGATGACGGCCCCTTCGATGGGGTCGCCGCGCGCGTGGCTCATGGCATCGAGGCGCTTGAGATCCACGGTCAGGGCGTGCTCCGCGGCTGCCTGCGCGCGCAGATCGAGACTGGTGTACACGGAAAGGCCCGCCGCGGCGAGATCCGCGTCCGCGTAGTCGCGCTTCAGGTGACGCCGCACCAGATCGAGATAGGCCGGCACGTAGCCGCCGCCGCCGGGCGGGCGCAGGCCGAGCGGTGCGGCGGCCGCGCGTTTCGCGGCGCCGGCATCGATCAATTTCGCGTCGGCTAATTCCTGCAGCACAAGGTTCCGGCGCGTGCGCGCGCGGTCGGGATGTTTGCGCGGATCGTAATAGGATGGGCCCTTGACGAGGCCGATGAGCACGGCAAGCTCACCCACGTCAAGCTCGTCGAGAGGCTTGGCGAAGTAATACTGGCTGCCGAGTCCGAAGCCATGAATGGCGCGCGAACCGTCCTGACCCAGATACACCTCGTTGAGATAGGCCACGAGGATTTCTTCCTTGGAGAAATGCGCCTCGAGCCGCAATGCCATCAACGCCTCGGTCACCTTGCGGCTGAAACTCTGCTCATCCGACAGAAAGTAATTCTTGACGAGCTGCTGCGTCAGCGTGCTGCCCCCCTGCACCACGCGGCCCGCCCGCAGGTCGGCCCACAGTGCACGCAGGATGCCCAGCGCATCGACGCCGGGATGCTCGTCGAAGCGCCGGTCCTCGATCAATTTGATCCCCGCGCGCAATAGCGGCGGCACGTCGGCCGGCGACAAGACCAGCCGGTCTTCGCCGTGAATCGGAAACACGCTGCCGATCACGGGCGGATCCAGGCGGAACACCGGCAGATCCGAGCCGTCGGCCTGCTTCATGCCCGTAATCGAGTTCGGGTCCGCGCCGATCGACACCAGTTGAGGTTCACGCTGCTCGTCGATGAAGCGCACGCGGCGCGTATGCAGATCGAAGGAGTTACCGTGCCGTCGATACACCCCGGGGCCCGATGCGGGATCCCCGGGGCGGTAATGCAGACGGCGCAGTTCCTCCTCGAGATCGTTCGCCGAGACCTGTGCGCCCACGTAGAGCTCGAGCGGCGCCGCGTAGACGCGCGCCGGCACGGACCAGTGCCGGCCCTGGAATTCCCGGGTGACGACGCTGTCGAGGTGAGCGATCCAGATGGCGCCAGCAGCCCCGAGCACGACGCACACCAGGAGGAGCGCCCCTCCCCAGCGCAGGAGCTTTGAACGTGCAGCGCGGGATTTAGCCAAAATCGATGGTCAGCGCCCGGACTTCTGCTCGGCGCGGCAATGCTTGCGGTAATATGGCGGTTGGCTTCACGGTAAGGCCGGATAGTTTGACGATGTGCTCCGCCGTGTCAACACCGTGGTGGCGGCACACTTTGACGAATAAAGGCAATTTCTATGCGGTTCATGCACTTGGTTGCGCCGTTGTCGCGTCTATTTCGTTCCGCGTCCCCCGTCGCGCCCAGTCCGCAGGGCAAGTCGGCTGCGCTCGATTCGGGACCGCCGGAACTCATCGACGCCACGGCCCGGGGTGACGGCGACGCGTCGCTGCGTGCGGCGGCCATCCTCAAGCTTCAAGACGGAGAAGTGTTGCGCAAGCTCGCGGGCCTGAGCGGCGACGCTTCTCCTCCCGCTCCCGCGAGTCTCGAACGAACCGCGCGGGAGCGAATGGCCCAACTCCTCGACGCGGGAGCAATCGACTTCGGTCGCCTTTGCGGAACAACCGAAAACACCTCAGCGCTGCTGGCCATTGCCGGGCTGAGCGGCAATCCCGCGCATCTGCCCCAGGCGCTCGCCTTGATCGATGACCCCAATAAAGTCGCGACGCTCGTCCTCGAAGGCTCTTCCAGCCGCATACGCCAAGTCGCGGCGCAGACCATCGAAGATCCCGCCGAGCTCAAGCAGCTCCTCAAACAATTGCGCGGCAAGGACAAGAGCGTCTACAAGATCATCAAGCAAAAGTGCGATGCGATGCGCGCCGAAGAGCAGCGGCTCGCACAGATCGAAAGCGACATCGATGCGCTGGGTGCATCGCTCGAACGACATAGTCATCGGATCCATGACGCGCTCTACGCGCCGTCCTTGCGGCAATTCGAGGCGCAGTGGAAAACTCTCGAGTCGCACGCGAAACCCGAAGCGACGGAGCGGGTGCAGCGGGGCATGGAGGCCTGCCGGGAAGTCATCGCAGCGCATGAACGGCAGCTGGCGGAGCAAGCCGCGGCGGCGGCGCATCAGGAGGCGCTGCGTGCGGCTCAAGCGGAAGCCGCCGCACAGGCCGCCGAAGAAGACCGGCGCCGCAGCGAAACAGCGGCCGACGCGGCGGCCCACGCGGCAGCGGCCCGCGAAGCCGAAGAGAAAGCGCGCAACGAGAAACTCGCCGCGGAGGCGCTCGCCATACGCCAGCTCGGCGCCCTGATCGGCAAGGCCAACGGCGCCCTGCGCGACGGCAATACGGGACAGGCATCCGGATTGCGCCGTGCGATCGAGGAGAAGCTGCACGCGGTGCCGGCCGTGCCCGCGCATTTGACGAACCAGGTCCAGCAGCTCGACGCGAAGCTGAACGAATTCAAAGAATGGAAGGAACATGCCGTGGCGCCCAAGCGCGCCGAGCTGATCCAGGAGATGGAAGCGCTCATCGGATCGTCCGAGGAACCGAAGGCGCTCGCGGATCGCATCAAGCAGCTGCAGGACGAATGGAAGACCATCAGCAAGGGCATCCTCAGCGATTCGGAGGCGGACTGGCAGCGCTTTCACCAAGCCTCGGTGACCGCCTACCAACCCTGCCGCGAATATTTCGAAGCACAAGCCAAGCTGCGGCAGACGAACCTCGACAGACGCAGGGACGTGCTCGAGCGCCTCCGCGCCTTCGAGACCGCGCAGAGCGGCGAGCATCCGGATTGGCGGGCGGTGGCGGCCGTTTTGCGCGAGGCTCGGCAGGAATGGCGGCAGCATTTCCCCGTGGATCGCGCGGCAGGGCTCGCGGTTCAAGAGGAATTCGACGCCTCGCTCGGCCGGCTGCAGGCTCGACTCGATGCCTGGCACGCACAGAATGTGGCGGAAAAGAAAACCCTCATCCAGCGCGCGCAAGCATTGCTCGCCAAGGAGGACGGCCGCGAGGCCATGGACGCAGTGAAACGCCTGCAGCTGCTGTGGAAGGAAGTGGGTACGGCTCCGCGCGATCAGGAGCAGCAGCTGTGGAATGAGTTTCGCGAACACTGCGATGCCGTCTATCAAAAGCGCCAGCAGGCCCATGCGGAGTATGCCGCGAGCCTCGAAGCCAACAAGGCGCAAGCCGTGGCGATATGCGACGAGGCGGAAAAAGCCGCCGGCCTGGCGGGACCCGAACTGCTCGAGGGCGTGGGGAAAATTCCGCAGTGGCGCGCCGCGTTCGAGGCGCTGGGCGAAATGCCCGGAGCGGACCAGCGCGCACTGCACGATCGGCTCGAACGCGCGCTCAAGCTGTGCCAGTCCAATCTCCAGCGCCAGCGGGCACGCGACAAGGAGCAGTCGTTCGCCGATCTGCTCGAGGCTGCCCGGCACATACAGGCCTACGGCCGCGCGGCGGCGCAGGCCGCCCCATCGGCCGATTGCGACTCGCTCAAACAAGCGGCGGATACCTTCATTGCCGGCGTTCAGCTCTGGCCCAAAGGCGGCACCGAGGCGCTGGACCAGGCCTGGGCAAGAGCACAGGCCACAACCGGCCTGGACTCTTCAGCCCACGAGACCGAACTCAGGATGCTGTGCATACGCAGCGAAATTCTCGCCGATCTGCCGACGCCGCCCGAAGATCAGGCTTTGCGCCGCGACTTTCAGATGCAGCGCCTGGTACGCCGCATGGGGCAGCACGGCGAAGCAGGCGCTGATGAACTGGACGCCATGACTCTCGAATGGGTCCGCGTTGCACCGATCTCGGCGGGTATTTATGAGCCCTTGCTTGCGCGATTCCTTCGCTGCCGGCGCGGGATCTAGTACCTCGTCAAGAAAGTCTTTCCGCATTGGTATGAGGGGAAGGAGGCCCTCTACTACCGCGTAAAGATTTATTTGACGGAACCAGCCCGTCCGGCGCGCTTGCGCTACGCGACGTGCATCTGCTCGAGGCGCGAGTCCACGAGCCGTTCGGCGGCGACCCAATCCTCGAGTTCATTGCCGGCGGCAAATCCGCGCCGTTCGGCCAGGAGGTATGCCTCCGCCGCCACGAGCCGGCGACGGGTGTCCGGGTCAATGCGGGTCGATTCCAGCACCGCCATCGCCGCGCCGTTCGTCAACTCGGGCGCCGCTGCGGCTGTCTTTTGCTTCGTGGTCTTCTTTCCGGGGGATACGCGTTTCGTAGCCATCATTCTGCCTCCGTGTCTTCAAAGTTGGAGTCACCAGGTAGGATGTATCGCAGATCAATTTCGTTCCCGCTATTTATAACGGGCCGACCCACCAGTTTGCAATTGAATTTCTGACGGCCATTCGCCGCCAGGACAAGGGCTGACAGGACAAGGGCCGACAGGATAACGGTCAATGCGATTGCGCCTCCGGAGCGGCATTCGAGAAGCGCTTGCCCGGGTCGGCGTGAGCGGGATTTGGCGGCGCGCGCTTGGCCGGCCGCGTCTCGGCCGCGCTGATCTTCGCGCTGAGGCCCGCCATGTTCGGTGCAATGGCGGCAGCGCGTTTATAGGTACGAATCGCGTCCGCCGTACGATGCGCACGCACTTGGGCGTCTCCCAAGGCGACGAGCAGTTCAGGATCGCTGGGCTTCCAGCGAAGCGCGTCGTAGCACGCGTCTATATTCGCGTGCGCACGACAGGCGTCGAAATCACGCTTGATCGTCGCTGCCTGGCCTTCTGCGGCGGCCGGTGCCGCAGCCCACGGCCAAGCCGCCATGGATAGGAGCGAGAACGCCAAAACCAGGATACGCACGGTCACGGCGCGAGATCCCTGACCAGCCGAATTCCCACGCTGCTGGTCCGGTAATTCGCGGCAAAGTGATTTCTGTAGCCCGCGCGCACGAAGGCCGGGGTGGTGAACCAAGAGCCCCCGCGAAGCTCGTGCTCGGAACAGTCGCCGTCCGTGCGCGCCGAGCCGTCGATCGGCGCGCCCTTGTAGTCCTCGTGCCAGCAATCCTCGGTCCACTGAAAAACATTCCCCAACATATCGTTCAAGCCAAACGCGCTGGCTTTGAACGAGCCGACGGGTGCCGTGAAGATATAGCCATCATCGCAGCCGAATACGCTCCACCCAGGAAACCGGCGCGCCGCGCTTTGGTCGGCCACGTTTGCGCTGGCACAGGCGCCCGATCCGTCGGGTTTCCACGGCTGATCGGCATCGCCGCCGGCGCGCGCGGCATACTCCCATTCCGATGCGCTCGGCAGCCGATATCGATATCCGGTTTTCGCCGACAACCATGCCGCGTAGGCCTTGGCATCGTCCCAGGACGTGCACGTGACGGGATGCGACCCGGTTTGCACGAAGCCCGGATTTTCCCAACTGCTCTCCGGCCGATGCTTCCACTCGCCGTCGTAGACGTCGCACCCCTGCATGTCGCGTCCGGCAGCCGTGATGAACTCGCGGAATTCATCCAGGGTGACGGCACTCGTGAACATCGCGAACGGACGCCCGATGACGACCCAGTGCATCGGTTTGTCGAATGATGAGGAGCCACTGTCGGCGCCGGCCGATCCTTGCTTGAATCGGCCCGCGGGCAGCACCGTCAAGCCCGGGCAAGTCGGGCAGTCGCGAAACACCGTGCCGGGCTTAGGGACAACGGCGGAGGAGACGGCGGGCACTGTCGCCGGCGCCGGCGCCCGATGCCCAAAGAACCAGACCGCCAACACCAGCACCAGAATTGCAGCGCCGGCGCCGGCCGCCGGCGCAATTGCACGCGGATACCAAGACTCGCCTCGTTTGACCGGCGCGGGCTTCGCGATTCGCGCAGCGCGCTCGGACGGCGACGGCGTCCGGGAGGCCGACTGCCGCGCAACCAATGATTCGATTTTCGCAACCGGCGCGGTTGGCGAATCCGGTACGGTTGGCGATTCCGTCGCTCGCTGTGCGTCGCCCCTCGCGACGTTTCGCGGCTTTTCAACCAGCGCTTCGGCACTCGCGACACTTCCAGCGCTTCCCGCCACGGCGACATCGGCCTGCGCGTCTATTTCGCGGAATCTGTTCTGATCGAATCCCCGGCGGTACTCACGGGTTTGCAATACTTCGAGATAGGAATTCGACCGTGCCTGCGCCGCTCCCACCGCTTTGAGGCGCCCCTGCGTTGCCTTCAGCTCGGCCTCCGTAGCCTTCGCACGCGTCTCCAGCGCCGCCACGATTTTCGCCTGCTCCTGTTGCAGCGCGGTGATTTGGGCATCGCGCTCGACCAACGAGTGGCGCACCTGAGCGATGCTCTTGTCACGCGCGGCCAGCGAATCGCGCACCATGCGCAATTCGGTTCGATATCGCTCCGTTTCCCGCTGCGCTTCCTCCCGCTGGGAAACGGCCGCATCATTCAGCGCAATTTTCTCGGCCAATATCCTGTCGATTTCCTGGGCCTTGCCTTGCTCCGTCTGCACGGCTGCATGCGCCGTCGCCAGCTCAGCGGTAAGAGCGGCGATGCGCGTATGCGCTGCCTGTAAATCACCCTCCTGCTGCGCACCGGATTTCGCGCGCGATTCGAGCATGGGTGCCAATTTCGCGTGCTCCTGCTGCAGCGCGGCGAGCTGACTGTCGCGCTCGCTGAGCGAGTGCCGTGCTTGAGCGATGGTCCTATCCCGGGCGGCAAGAGATTCGCGTAAAGCGCTCAATTCAACACGGTATCGATCCGACTCCCGCAGCGCTTCTTCGGCGCGATCCTGTGCCGCTTCGTCGGATTCCATCCTTTCGGCCAACGCCCTATGCAGCTCCAGGTTCTCGCTGCGCTCCAACTCCAGCGCGGCTTGGGCAGCCGTCAATTCCTCTGCGAGTGCAATGGAGCGCGCGGGGTCGGCGTGCCCGGGATCGGCGTGCAAGGATCCCTGCTCCGCGTTCCCGGCAGCCGGGCGCGCCGAAATCGAGTCCTGAGTTTGACCCGGCGCAGAATCCACATCCGGGTTCTGAACCGCAGCCAGCTCTATCGCCTCATTGATGAGGCGCAGCACTCCCTCGTGAGCATAATCCGGCAGCGGGTCGAGCAACTCCCAGCGCTCCAGGACTTCCAGCAGCTTCTCCGGCGGTGCACCGCCCGCCAGCAGCCGCTTCAGGTCAAGCTGCACATCGGCATAATGGAGGTCGCCCTCCGTAAATGCCCGCAAGACCTTCTCGAACATGGAAGCCGGGGATGAGATTCTAGGACCCATCCGGTCAGCGCCTCTCCCAGTGTCGTTCATCTGAATGTCATTGCCAGCAAGTCTCACATTGGTCGCAGTCCCCATTCTGCGTCGTCGCACGAATGTAAACAACGATGGGTGCCCAATTCAAAGCAAATGTCGCATGTTCTGCCCCAAACACTCACCAATCAGGCAGGCCCGTAGGGCATGAGTATCATATTGATATTGCAAGGATTTTTCAGATAACCGCCAAATTATTGCGAACCGACGCGCTGCTCCTCCCTCAACTCTTGCAATGTAGGGCGCGCACGCCGGGCGGTTGCCGAGAGTTCCAGACCCAGCGCCGCACACAGCGCCAGCACCTTGCGGATGCCGATTTCCCGAATCGTTCCGTTCTCGATGCCGGAAATGGTCGCCCGGCTCATCCTGAGCGACCCGGCAAGCTCAGCCTGAGATCGGCCTGCGGCTTTGCGAGCCGCGGCAATCGCGGCACCGATGTCGGCCAAGGCCATATGACTCATATACGATGCATTAATGAATAAATTTATAAAAATGCACTGTATACAATGCAATCGTGCTCATCAAGTTCACCGCTCTGCCCTCTTGCGGGGCTCCTCAATCGGCCAAAGGTGTGGGGCGAACCTGAAAGTGGACGATCAAAGGCTTGGTGCCCTTACCCCCTTCCTTGTGCCAGGGCGTTCGGTCGCCGCTCGTGATCCAGATGCCGCGCCCCTTCCAGCCCGAAGCAGGATCGTCGATTCGGCCTTCGAGCCCCTTGGCGTAAAAGCCCAGCGGATAGGGAATGCGCAGCGTCACGAATTTTCCGTCGACGAGCGCGTGCACGCCGTCAGACAAATTACCCGTGGCAATCGGTACGTTTGCACCGAGTCCCAAAGTGTCGTGTTGGTCCACCCAGGTGTAGTAGCTCGATTCGACGCTCATTTGCGGCACATTCACAAAACCCGGGCCGGGCAATCGATGGAAGCTCCAACCCTCGGGGCAATGATCGCCCGTCGCCTTCGGCCCATTGAGCGGCGCCTTGCACCTGCGCCGGTCAAACTCCCCCAGATCCCCGCTCGCCAATGAAACCCACACGACGCCATGGCTATCGATGTCGCCGCCGCGCACACCGAACCCGGGCGCGGGCACATTGTAAATTTCGCTGAGCCTGGTGCGCGGGTCGAAGCGAACAAGGGCGCCTGGATAACGAAATGCCACCGTGCCCCAAACGCTGCCATCAGCAGGATTTGGCATGACCGCGTAAAAGCTGACCGCCAGACGCTGGTCCCGCGTCGGCTCCAAAGGCTGGCCGGGTTCGGTCCATGGATCCAGTCTGCCGTTGCCGTTGAGGTCGAGCACGAAGGGGGCCCAGCCCTGAGAAGCTGCCGCATCGCCGGTGAGATCAAATTTCTGGGTGTCGAGCCATCCGACGACCTCATGACCACCGCTGGTCCACAGGGTATTGTTCGCGTCCGCCGAGAATTGCAGATGGTGAGTGCTGAAGCAGGTATCGACGAATGTATATTTGCCGCTCTTCGGCTCATACACCGCAAGCTGGCGCTCCGAGGTGTCAATCGGAAAATCTTTGGCGGACGGAAGATTCGAACCCTTTTTGCAAAACGGGGGGTTGTCCGCCGCACGAATGCGCGCGGTGTACCACACCCGGCCGGCTTGGTCGAACATCGGGTTATGCGCGATCGCTCGACTATCCCAGACTCGCTCCTCACCCCAGTATGGCGAAGGTGCAAGGACAGGATCGTCGTGAGTCGTCGGCGTATCGGCGTCACGTACGCTCGCCTTGAACGTACGCGCGACGTTATGCGACGGATCGAACACCGGAAAATCGTCAGTGCTCAGTTCCGGCGCGCCGTAAAGCAAGCCGTAGCCATTCACCGTTGGGTTGCGGCGATCGGTTCCCGACAGGTCGTGCAGATAGGCTTTGCCGTCCGACCAATCGCGCACGGTGGCGACGATGTTGCGCTCCATGCCGCTCGGACGGGAGGGCGGCGCTGCGGGGAGCTCGCCGGCCGCGATGCGGTCAGTCCAGTCCGCAAGATAATGAATGGGAACGCCGGCCAACGCGCCTTGCACGATGTTGATCATCTGCACGCCGGCCTGGCCGGACTGAAGGCGTCGCAGCCAAGCCTCCTGCGATGACTTGAACGTGCCCAAAGACTTCGGGATGGTGCGTGTCGCCAAATTCCCCAGCTGATGACAGCCGACGCAACCCATGTTCTTCATCCACATCAGATAGCCATTGCGCCCGCCCGGCACCTTCGCAACCTGGGCCTCGTCGGGAATTTTCATCATCGCGTACCAATACGCGGCTGGATAGGTCTTCGCTGCCGTTGCCGCATCCGACGCGATGTCGGTTGCAATATCGAGATGATGTCCCGGGGTTGCGTCGGCCCCACGCGAATCGACGAGCCCATAGCCGCGCACCCAGACGCGATACTTCGCAACGGGCAACTCCGGAATCAGGTACCGACCGGCCTCGTCGGTCACGACGATCTTGGCGAAGCGTGTTTGGAAATCATGCGTTTCCGCAATGACCCAGACGCCGGCTTCCGGGCCGTGCGCGCTGGTCACGGTGCCTGCTATCTCAGTGGCCGCAATCCGCGGCTCTGCGCCGGTTGCATGCGATGTGGCGCCACCACCTAGCAGCAATGTTGCCGCGCACAGGCAGAGGCACCATGGATGCCACCGCGATGCATTCGGGGGCTCAGGATTGTGATTGCCGGAACACAACATCAGGTGCGCCTTTGTACTGGTCTCAATCTCCGGAGTTCAGTGAAAGAAGATGAACTTGAGCCAACCTTCCCAGGCATCGGACCATGCATGGGATATGATGTTGACTCGAATATTTCGACGCCAAGCTGCGAGCATGCCATAGAGTATGCCAAGAGCAGTTATCACGACGACGTTCTTCCAGCCTTGATATCCGTGCGTTATGCCGAAGACGACGCCTTGAAGCATCACTGCAATGGCGATGCTGCCGGTCAGGGCATGGAACTGCTTTTGGAGATAACCGCGGAAGGCGATCTCTTCGCAGAAACCCGCTGTCAGACAAAGAAGAATCCAGAGAGTAATTTCGACCGGTGATGTAGGAAGAAGGCTATCCACTGTAGCCGCGTTGTTCGTCGAACTGAGGAAGTCGAGAAGATAGTGGCAACCGTACGCGACGCCTTCCCAAAGCGCCATGAACGGGATCGCGATGGCGATGTCTTTAAGAACGTCCTGGGCCGAAGCCCAGCGGCCAGCTGAGAGTGATGCCAGGTTTCCACCGGTACGGCGAACTCCGACGTAGCAATAAAAGAAGAGAGCCCAGTCAATGACGAGGGCCACGAGATAGATCTGAATCGCTTGGCCATGCTCAGCGAGGTGTCCTGCGGCGGCAGTATTGACTGGAGCGGCAGCCTGGTGTTGCGCCACAAAACCTGCGGCAGCAACTCCAAAGAGGATCAGCAGCAGGCCGACCAGATGAAATTTTGTGGCGATTGGCGCCGGTCGTGCGACAGGCGGCGCTTTGAGACCTTCGCTGGCGAGCATCGGCAATTCCCTTTTTTTTGGATCCACGGTGAGCGTAGCGGGTTGTTGGTTCACACGCGATGTTACGTCACTGAAGCCGGCGGCGTCTTGAACCGATCATTCTTCTTGGCTCTGTCACCGAATCGTGTTGGTCAAATTCCACGCGAGTGTTCGCAGATCCACGCGGCCAGTTCATCCTCGGTCAGTTTTCCGGCCGCGACGGATTGAATAATCTCGGCTGCATCAACCTCCTCTGCGGTCAGTTCGCGCCCGTTCAATTGCAGGAACACGTCGATGACGGCAAGCGCAATGCGCTTATTACCATCGGCAAAGCAACGGTTACGTGCAAACGAATACCCATAGGCCGCTGCGAGGCGCTCAAGCGAGCGCCCTGCCCCTGTTGCTGAGGCCCGCGGCGGCGCTCGCCCACGGTGGTACGGATTTATTGCCGGAAGCCGACGTAGATCCGCGGAGCCTCTGCGCCGCCCCCCGTCAGATTGGCCGCCACGATGATGTTGCCATCCGCGCTGACGCCGCCGGTGTGTACATTGCCACTCTCGCCAGTCCCCGAGTTGGTGAGCGTCAGTACGCCAGTAGAGGTCACAGAGTACGTGCCTGATATCCCGCTTTCGGCCGCGAAGGTACCGTTGTCGTTCTCGATATAGTTGGCGCTCCAGTTGCCGGCGCCATCAAAGAAATAGGTGTACACCTCGCCGTCCCCGGTGGTAGCGGTATTGAAAGCCAGACTGCCCACGGTGTACACGCCATTCAGCGTCGCCAGTGTGACGCCCGTGCCCTCCTTCACGGCAACAGTCAGGCCTGTAGGTTCGCCGCTGCTCGTTCTAGTGGCGACAAGAAACTCGCCATTTGCGCTGAAATAGCCGAGTTGGCTTGCGCCGTCGCTGAACTGGCCGCTGCTCGTGACAGTGAGGGTACCCGCCGGGCCCGATTGCGGGTTGGCACTCACCACGCCATTCACGTCCAGACCGGTGGAGGTGCCACTCAAGCTGCCGTCGGCGCCGAACGTCAGCACGCCCTCAAAATCCGAGGGATCGGACCCCTGCTCCAGCCCGGCCACGAACCAATTGCCGGCGAGCGCGGCGAAGGTCCCATTCTGCAGCGGGTTGACCCACACCGCGAGCGCGGGGAGTCCACCCCCATCGGCGGCGATCGCGTCCGCGAGCCAGAAAAATTCATCGGAGTCTGCGCCGGCGATCGCGCCTACGTTGTTGCCGTTATCGGTCAGTACCGGGATCGCGTTGGTGGTCACGACGGTATAGGGGCCGGCTGAGCTAGAACTGTTGGTTCCGGTGGTGACGGTGCCTCCCACATTCTGGATGAACGTCGCGGTGTTGCCCTCGTTTCCCGCACCGTCAAAGGAGTTTCCGATGCCTAGCAGGTCCGTATCGATATTGATGTTATAGCCCGCGCCGTCGTAGCTGCCGTTCAGCGTCGCGACCGATTGGGTGTAGGTGCAGTACACCAGCACATTGGTGACGTTCGCGTTCGCGACGGTGCCCGAGCCGTTCTGCACGGCGCAGACCTGGCCCGTCGGCAATGCCCCAACCGATACAGTGAAGGCTGCACCACTGGCGACCGCCGTTGGCAAGGTGAATGAGCCATTGGCGCTGATGGCGTCATTATCATTGCCATTGAGCACGTGCACGGTCCCGGTGTTCTTGAGTCCGATGACCGTGCCGCCGATCGTATAAGTCTGGGGTCCGGTCTGGGGTCCGGTCGAGACGACCAGCGCGACCGCCGAGCCACTCGCTGCACTCGCGCCGGCGGCCGGGTTTTCGCTGATGACCTCGCCGCTGGCAACCGTGGCGCTCGCTGCCTGTGTCACCGTTCCCACGGTGAGTCCGGCACCTGTGATTGCGGTACCAGCTGCCGCCTGGGTGTCGCCCACCACATTGGGTACGCTGACAGATCCTAGGGTACCTGCCGGAAGAGTCGCGGGTCCGTTGGTGATGTCGAGGACGCCGCTGGGACTGCCCTTCGCGGTATCGATTGTGATGGGAGCAGTGGGGGCGGTGATATTGGTGACAGTAACCGCGGTGGCGGTGGTCGAATTGATCGTCACGTTGTCCAACAGTCGATCGTAACCGGCGCCACCCACGGTGAAAGGAGTCGTCGAAAAGTTGTAAGTCGCGCTCAGACCCTCTGCTGTCAGAACCGAAGACAACAATGCGTCCATGTTGGTGTTCTGATCGCCTAGGTCAGCAGCCTTTAGACTGGGCAGATTTCCAGCGGAGCCCGTCATCAAGCTTTGCAAATTGCCCGTAGCCATGTTCAAGGCTATCAGGGTCGTAATCGGAGTGATGTTGACGGTTCCGGCTGCAGTCGCCACGGAATACAGTGTGACTGTAGGGCCTTGCCCCCCCACCTGGCCGGTCGCCTGGATCAAGAATGGGGCGGTGAAGCCAGTCACGGTAACGCTGTACTGACCTGCCGTCCCAATGGTGCCGCCGGAACTCCTCGGCTGCGTGCTGGCGGAGCTGTCA
>Ga0208193_1000448_pt1 | contig 22729 bp, 14 predicted proteins | sample June2015DPH_17_2_FD_184716 | JGI IMG/M metagenome (GOLD analysis project Ga0208193, IMG submission 184716) | Peatland microbial communities from SPRUCE experiment site at the Marcell Experimental Forest, Minnesota, USA - June2015DPH_17_10... | ecosystem: Environmental > Terrestrial > Soil >... | reverse complement strand
CACTGGCATTTGGTCTGCCCGAGTTGACGCCACAAATAGGTAAATTCCACCGCGCGGGCAGTCGACCTGAGATGCCAATCGCCCGGCGCCGGCCCCCCCGCAAGTTCCCAATAATGTCCGCCCTGCCCGTCCTCAAAATACAGATTATCGTGTCCCTTCTCCGTGAGAAGGGCCGAAAACCGCCGCGCCTGCCCCGGCAACACACGGTCATCATCCGTCGAGGTGATGATGAGGGCCGGAGGATAGCGAACATTCGACGGCGCAATGTTTTGCATCGGTGAATAGGTGCCCAAGTATTGGCGCGCGACACCGTCGCGAGGATCACCATACTCAGCCGTCCAGGTGGAACCTGGCGGGAATTCGATGAAATTCAGCATGTCGGTCAGAGGTCCGCCGACGATGACGGCATTCATGAGCTGGGGGTAGCGCTCCATGACAGTTGCGGCCATCAGTCCGCCATTGGAACGACCCAAGATTCCTGTGCGGCTCGGCTGAGTGACCCCGCGGCTGTGCAAGTCCTTGAGGACCGCAGCCATGTCATCGAACGCCAGATACCGCTTGTCTCGCATGATTCCCCAATGCCACTCGGGCGCGCGCTCGCCGCCGCCGCGCAGATAGGCATGCACATAGACGCCCCCGCGCTCCAGCCAGAGCTTTCCAAACAGCGGCTCGTAGCGGGGCGTCAACGGAACGTCATATCCCCCATAGCCATAAACAAGGGTGGCCGAACAGTGGTCGAACTTCAGGTCGCGGCTGCGGGTGACGCTGTAAGTGATGAGTGTGCCGTCGGAACTGCGCGCCTGGTTGTACTCAGTGAGGAGGTTGGACGCATCGAATAATGCGGGTTGTTGATAAAGGAGCTGCTTTTCGGCTCCAGTTTGCGGATCAACCTGCACAATCCGATCAGGCAGGAGCGGGGACTGTTCATGCAGCAACAATTGACCCTGCGCGAAATCCATCATCTGGATGTATCGTCCACCCGGCAGCGGAATGGTCCGCGCCTCCCATGCGCCTGCCTTGCGCGGGGTCAGCTCAACCAGCCGGCTCGCATAGTCGTGCAGTAGTTCAACAAACAGACGTCCGTCGCTGGATTGGATACTGCGAATCGCATCATCGCCTGTGGGAGCATAGATCACTTCGACTGAGGCAATCTTGCCCTCGCGCATCAATGTGTTCAGATCGATCGCAGCCAAAGTCCCGTTGGGCACCACGACCCCGCTCTCCAAGATCCAGTCCCGGTTCGGACGGATCAACAGCTTGTCCGCGTGAACGCCCATGACCGCCGCGGCTTCCGGCAAGGCAAGCGGACGCGAGTTCCCATCGAGCGAGACCAGCCGATATTCGCGCCGCTCGAAGTCTTTGTCCCGAGCGGCCACGAAGTTGCCGGAGGCCGCCCCCTTGACCAGCTCGACGCTTACACCGGCGTCCGAGTCGCGGCCTTCAAACAATGTGCGTGACGATTTCAACGGGGTACCACGCCGCCAAACTCGGATGGTGCGCGCGGTCAGCCCTTCCGTCATTTCGCCGCGGACGAACGCCGGCGCGACGAGCAAAGTGTCCGCGTCATACCACCACGTCTGCGTCTTGCTTTCCGGGATGTGAAAGCCATTGCGGACGAACTGTTTGCTGTTCAGGTCGAATTCCCGCTGCTCGGCGGCGTCCTTTCCATTGCGAGACAGAGAGATGAGACAGCGGCTCTCGAGACAATCGGCACCGGCGAATATGAATCTGGCATGCTCCGCTACCGCGAGCGCCTGGACGTCGATGACGGTCTCCCAGTTCGGCGCCCCAGCGAGATAGTCACCTCGCCTGGCGCGCCGCCACACCCCGAACGGACTGTCACGGGTCTGCCAGTATTGGTAGACGTGGTCGCCCATGAACGTTACCGGTGTGAGACGGCCAGGATCAGTCAGGATGTCGGCCGCCGCGCTCTCAAAGGTTGCGAAGCGCGGATCTGCTCGCAACTGCGTCAGGGTTTGCGAGTTCCGCTCCTCCAGCCACTTGATGGTCTGGGCACCGTGATCGTTGAGCCAGGCAGACCCATGCTCCGGCGCGCCGTGCACAAAGGCCGCCAGCAGCACAAAAGACATAACCGACATTCGAGCAAGGCCATTTAGGCGGATTTTCAAGGGTATTATTCTCTATCAAAGAGTGTGGAATATACCCTACTTGCAAGCCGCCAAGCTCCTACAGGTATGTGCTCGAAGCCATAGCTTGGGTGCGGTTAGGCTAAAAGGATATGGTCGAGTTCAACCCGGTACACTAACCCAAGGGTGGAACAAGGGATCCAGGTATACGAGGAGAAGAGAAATGGAAATCACTGGCACCCATACGAGCGTTGCGAAAGTGGCGGCTGAGACGGCCACCGGCGATGTGCGCGACCCAGGGACCCTCTATATCCGCCGCCTCGTCGCCTGCCTGGCCGACGCAGGATGTCGAATCATGTTGCGATATGGGAATGTGGACATTACCGCGAATGAGCTGCTCGCCTCGATCTACCGGTACGCGCGAGCCTTGATGACGCTCGGCATCGGCCGCGGTAGTTTTGTGGCGTTGTTCGCCCCGAATTGCCCGGACGCGATCGCCATCCGGTACGCCGCCAATCTGATTGGTTCCGGTGCGGTGTACTTATCGAATCCGGCGACTATCGAGCGACGTGCGGAACTCCTGGCGCAAATGGCGCCGGATCTTCTCGTGATCTTCCCCGCCACTGTGGCCCTTGCCCCGGCGGGTTCCACGGTCAGAATCGCATCGGTCGGTGTCGCTGTCGCCGCGGCCGCTATTCGCTTGGATCACCTCGCCAGCGAACAAGGGAGTGACGCTTTGCCCTGCCCCGCCACGCTCGATGATCTCGCTGTCGTCGCTTCGTCGGGTGGCACGACCGGCACGCCCAAAGGAAGCCACCGAACTTTTAGGGCCTATTCGACCATGGTCAATGTTCCAAGTCCGCCTGGCCGGCGTCAGCTCATCAACGGGCACCTGGCTTATCTGTCGCAAGTGTTGGTGGACGTGACGTTACTGGGAGGCGGCTGTGTGGTCCTCCGAGACGCTTTCGATGCAGCGGACACGCTGGAGACGATCGAGTCGCAGCGAATTACGGATCTATTTCTAGTCGAGCCCCAACTCTTCGACGTCATGGATCATCCGGACGTGTACCGACGCGACCTTTCGTCGCTACGCACGCTCAGTCACGTGGGAGCCTCCGCGCCTCCGACGCTGCGCAGACGGGCGCATCAGAAATTGGGCTCCGTCATTGCCCACACCTACGGCGCCAGTGAGGAAGGTTTGGTGAGTTTGCTCTCGCCCCTCGAGCACGATCCAGCACGGCCGGAGCGCTTCTCCTGCGCCGGCCGGATCCTTCCGTTCGTTGAAGTCCGGTTGCGCCGACCGGATGGGTCCCTGGCGAATATCGGCGAAGTAGGTAGCATCGAAGTTCGGTCACCCGCAATGGCGCAGGGATATCGCAATCGGCCAGAGCTCGAAGCGGAGAACTTTAGGGATGGCTGGTATCGACCGCACGACCTCGGTCGGATCGACGAAGAAGGCTACCTATATATCATTGGGCGTGAAGCCGATGTTCGCTGGATCGACGGCGTAGCATTGACTCCGACGTCGGTCGAGGAAACCCTCTGCCAAATGCGTGAAGTGCGCGTGGCCGCTGTCGTTTCCGACGAGGAGACCGATCGCTGGATCGCTGCCGTTGTACCCTGGGAAGGCGCGGTGCTTGATGCGCGAGCTTGTCTGGCGGGTATTGCGGAGACGCAGGGGCACGAAGCCGCGGCACTCCTCGTAATCATCGCCATCCAGAATATCCCGCTTACTGAGCAGGGCAAGCCCGATCGAGAAGCGATTAAGCACCTCGCCCGCGGTATCGCCGATGCCCCTCGCTTCAGATCCGACACGCGTGCTTGAGTCACTCCCAGCACTTTGGCGGTCTCGGCTTGCGTCATGCGGCTCTTTTCCAGCGCGGGCCGCTCACTGTCCGAGAAACTCTTGCTTCTCGGAATGAAGACTCATCAGCTTCGTTTCGCGTCGCACTCAGAACCGATAACTCACCCGAGCGGATCCTGCTTGCGAGGTGTAGCCGTGGCCGACATCCGGGTCATACATCAAAGAGAATGACCAATGAGTCGAGTTGACCACATCCCCACCCACTGCCAATCGGCCCAGCGTTCCGGGACCCGCAGTCCTCACCGAGAAGGGCGCGCCTGCGGGTTGGTCGGCGAAGTGCGCCGTCGTGGTCCAGTTCATTGCGCTGTCGAATTCTGCCGCCACGCTGACGAACGGATGAAACACGGTCCCTGAGGACGTTCGATAATGGGCCCCGAATTCGGTGCCTACGCCCCCGAGTAACGCGGTGTCGGATCGTCCCTCCACTGCCAAGTTGAAGGGCGAAGTTCCGCTCTCGGTGAACGCATCATTGGAGACAAAGATCGCGTGCCCGTCGATGAAGGGCTTCACGTAGTACGTTTCGCCAGACATCGGAACCGAGTACGCGGCCCGCAAGTGAGCACCGATCTGCCACTGCCGCGGCGCGGCGTTGGCCGTCGCCGCGTCATCCGCCACCGTGATGGTGCGCGTGCTGCGGTACGAACCATAAGCGCCATCCACTGCACCGGACAACTCCACGGGACCGTTCGCATAGTTCAGGGACGTACCGGCGATCGCCGTGCTGCCGGTGATCTGCGAGTCTCGACCATCGTCCTGCAGAGTACTGTTTTCCGAGCCGGCCGCGACCACGAGTGCAAGGTTCTCGCTCAAGCTCACTTGGCCACCCACTTCAAGCGTATAGGCATCCGCGTGATACCCAACGGTATCGTTGCGAGCGTCTTGGTCGGTGGACCGATCGAACACGCGTGCCCAAGTGCAACTGTCGCCGACCTTCTGGTCCGAGGTCATCTCGCGACATCCGCCGTAGAGATCGAACGTAAAGGAGCGGCTGCTGTTGATGCGGAATGCACCGAAGGCTCCCAGGCCCTCACCCGCAATCGAGTGCAAGCTCGACGCATAGTCCGCATTGCCGTTGATTTTCTGCAGTGTCGAAAAGCCGTTGAGCGTGGCGCCGCTGTCGAAGATGCTCTGCAAACTGTTCGCAACCGCCTGCTCGGGATGACCGAAACCCGCGGCCTGTTCGACGAAATGCGCCTGCGGAGTCACTTCGAGCGTATTGCCGACCTGTTCGACTTGATAGCTGTAGAGATGCGTTGCAGAAGCCTGGACCGTCGGCTCGAGAGTCAGGGGTCCCGTCGCGGACACCACCTCCAGGGTCGATTTGCTCAAACTCGTGGCCCGCACATCGATGGTGCCGGCAATGGTCGCCGCCCCGTCGATGGTCAGGACATCGCTTTTTCCCGCCGCAAAATCCGCATCGACCACCAAGCTACCGCCGGCCTTCTGAACGTAGTCGCCGCTGATCGTCGTCTTGCCGATCACGCCGGGGCCTCCCACATTGATCGTGCCGGCATTGACGAGCGGACAATTGCCGACCGTCACCGAGTCGCCGGCGTTGAACGTGCCGTTGTTCGTGAAACAACCGCTGCCACCACCGTTGGTGAGCAGCACGTCGCCGGCCATGGTGCCGTTGTTGATGACGGAGGTGTATCCGGCGTTGTTGTAGACGGCAACCGCGTTGGTACCGGAGCCATAGGTCTGCACCAGACCATTGTTGGTCACCGTGTTTGCGTCCGCGGCGTCCTTGCCGCCATGGTCGATGTAGATTGCGGCCGAGGTGCCATTCGCTCCGGTCGCGACATCGTTCTTTCCCACCACGATCGTGCCACCGTTGCCAATGGTAATGTTGATCGGCGAGTTCGACGTGCTGTCACCTTCGCTCTGCGCAAAGATGCCGCCCGACCCCGCGCCGGTGGCCTGCACTGTGCCGTTGACCGCTACATTGATGCTGCCGCCTTGGCCCGAGCCGCCCGCCGTGCCGATGTACGCGCCGGTGGCGTTGGTGATGCGCCCGCCGCCGCCGCCGATGGATTGCAGGAACATTGCCGGCGCGTTGTCTCCCGAAGTGCTCACGGTGGCGTCTTGATTTACGGTGACACCGATGTAGCCGCCGTTCCCCGAATGTGAGGTGCCGCTGCCGAAGGTGGTGTACGTCTCGTTCGCACCAGTATCGCCGGCGAGACCGCCGCCGCCACCGATGGATTGCGCCAGGATACCCACGGATCCCTTGCCGCTGGTCGTGATATTGTCCCCGACCGTGACGAACAGGCCGCTGTTGCCGCCCCCATCGTTGTTGACGGAGCCGGTCATCTTGCCGCTGCCGAAAAAGTCCTTGCCGCTCGTCCCCACCGGCGTGCCCCCGAGCACCAGACCACCGCCGCCGGCGATGGATTGAGCCAGGATGCCGTAACTGTCATCTCCCGATGTCGTGATCGTCCCGCCGCTTTGCGTCGTCACATCCACCAGACCGCTGAGACTGGCCCCGACGCCTTGAGCGCCTCCCATCGTCAAATTGATATTGTAGTGGGTCTCCTGGCTGCTGGTGGAGCCGCCGCCCCCCTCGAGGTCGGTGGCGATGGTCTTTTCGATGCCGCCACCGCCGGCAATCGACTGCGCCACGATGCCGCTCGAATCATGCCCCAGGGTTTGAATGGCGCCGGAGCTGGTCACATAGACCTGTGCAGAGGCATCGTTGACCTCGCCCTTGGCAGGCGGCGGCACGCCATCGGCGCCAATCGACAGTAGCAGCTTGCTGAAGGCACCATCGCCGGCTGTGGTGTTGCCGCTATTTTTGCTGTTCGACGAGATGGAGGTCGCCGACACTCCGTCTATACCACCGCCGCCTGCAATGGACTGCGCGATGATGCCCTGCGCGAGCACGCCCGTAGTCGTGATGCTGCCGGTGTTAACGACGACCGCCTGTCCGCCATTTCCGCCGCCGGCTGGGGCTTTGGCGTCCCACGCGCCACCCAGTGTGATCGTGCCGGAATCGCCGTTGCTAAAGGCCGTGCTGGAAGCTCCTCCCTTGCCGCCGCCACCGCCGATGGACTGGGCGATGAGGCCATCTGAGTCATCGCCCATGGTCGCGACAGCGCCCGCGTTGTTGACGGTGACGGTGCCTCCATCGCCGCCGGAGCCGCCCGTGCCGCCGACTGCCACATTCAGTGTGATTTTGGTCGACTGATTATCATCCTGTGACTTGCCGCGGCTCTGGGCGGTATCGTCGAGCTCATCGACCGGATCATCATCGCCAAAGGCGCTGGGGAGTGTGGTGTTGCCGAGCAATGCATTGGCCAGGCCGATGGCGCCGCTGAGATTGGTATAACCATTGATGGTGCCTTGCGGATTGGCGTTGAAGTCCTTCGCAAGATCGCCCAATGTCGTCTGCGCGTTAACGCCGCTGTTGCTGCCGTCGCCCGTCGAAGTCTTGGTGCCGAGATTGCTGGCCGACTTGCCGGCCGTGCCACCGCCGCCACCGACAGATTGCGCGAGGATACCGGTCGCGTCCGCCCCGTACGTCAGAATGACGCTGCCCGCGGTATTGTTCGCCGTGACGAGCGCTGCTTGGGCGGAGCCGCCCGCGCCGCCGTTGCCACCAATGTTGACGCTGCCTGTAAAGCTGCCACCGCCGCTTGATCCCGCGGTGCTAGTCGTTGGTCCCGAGGCGCCACTGCCGCTGGTTGATCCCGCGGCGCCGCCGGCGCGCCCGCCCCCACCACCAATCGATTGCGCCATCAGGCCGATGGAACCATCGCCCAATGTGATAATGGCTGCCGCGCTATTCGTCGCGGTCACGTTGCCGCCATTACCGCCGATGCCGCCGGATCCGCCCATCGTGATCTGGGTACTCAGCGACGTATCGGCTGTTGATTTCGCCTTGGCGTCTCCGGCACCGCCGTCGCCGCCGCCGCCGCCAATGGACTGCGCCGCCACACCGTCGGCCGACTCGCCCAACGTGACGATCAGCCCTGTGTTGGCAACACTCGCCGTGTTGCCGTTGCCGCCGCTGCCTCCCTTGCCGCCGAAGGCAAATGAGGCCGCAAGACTATATTCGCCACCTGAGGCGGTCGAGGACGCCGAGGCGTCTCCGGCCACGCCGCCGCCGCCGCCAATCGACTGCCCCAACATGCCGCTCGCACCGGCGCCCGACGTTGTCACCAAGCCAGTGTTGCCGATTTGCACGCTTCCGCCGGCACCGGCGCTGCCGCCGTTGCCGCCGATCGCGGCACTTAGGGCAATGTTCGGGTAATCATCCAGACCATAGCTATACGCTTTCGCGGTCGATGCGCCGCCAACACCGCCGCCCCCGCCGATCGCCTGGCCTAGGATTCCAAAAGCATCGGACCCTAGGGTCGAGACCTGACCCGCATTTGTGGTGGTTTTGCCGGGAGCGAAACCAACCGAACCCGCATCTCCGCCGACACCGCCGTCGCCGCCCACGGATATCGAGGCACTGAATGTTATGGAGTCGGACTTGCTGTAGGCAGACCCTCCGTCGCCACCGCCGCCGCCGATGGACTGAACCACCAAGCCGGATGCATGCGCGCCCGCGGTGCTGATGACACTGCCCGCTTCACTGCTCAGCTCGGCGGTAGAACCATCGCCGCCGGCACCGCCGGTACCGCCCACTATCATATTCAGGCCCACACCGGTTCCTGTCGCATCACCGCCCTTACCGCCGCCGCCGCCAATGGACTGCACGGCAATACCGTCGGCGTTAAAGCCGTAGGTTTGAATGGTGCTTTGCAGATCCACGGTTGCGCTGTTGCCGGCCACTGCGTTGCCACCATCACCGCCCACTGCGAACCAGCCGCCTGCCGCGGAGCCGCTGCCTCCGCCGCCGCCGATCGATTGCGCGAGAACGCCGGATGATCCCTCGAATTTTGTCGGGTCCACGTATTGCCCGGTGACGATATTGATCCCCGAGCCCGTGACCGAGACGGTGCCCGCGGTTCCGCCAATCGAACCGGCACCGCCATTGGGACCGACGACGAACTTGCTGGCGGAGCCGCCGTCACCGCCATTGCCGCCAAGCGATTGGGCGAGCACACCCGGCGAATACGCTCCGGTCGCGATGATCGAACCACCCTGGAAGGCGACACTGACGTTGCCCGAAGAATTGCCGGCACCGGCGTTGCCGCCCGATCCGCCCTTGCTCCCCCCCGTGCCGCCGGTTCCACCTTGCGACAACGCATGCAAACCGGCATCGTTGTCGTTGGTCTCGGTGATGGAAACCTGGGGTCCCACTGTGACATTGACGTTACCCGCCGTCCCGCCTTTGCCGCCCGTACCTCCCTGTGTGCCTCCAAATTGCTCCGCATCGCCGCCCAATCCACCCGTCCCACCGACGCTTTGGATGAGAACACCGCCAGGACCGCTGAATTGATTGCTGCCGCCGGAGGAATTGAGCAGTGAGATGGTGACGTTGCCGCCATTGCCGGCCGCGGCCGCATCCGCGCCCTGGGCGTTTAGACCTTTCTCATAGTTCGCCCCGAAGCCGCCGGCCCCGCCCTGACTCGATATGAAGACCGAGCGTGCAGGCCCCACCGGCGAGGTCACTTGCCAGTTCCCATCGATCGTGCCGCTGATCGCCCCGGCATTGCCGCCCGTTCCCGCCGCGCCATCCGTTCCATCGTCATTGGGGCCCTTGCCCGAGCCACCTCCCGTTCCGCCCTGCGAGAAAATCGACAGCGCACTCGCGCCATAGTTGCCGCTCGAAACGCCGCTGACTGCGCTGCCCACCGTGACGTTGACATCGGCCGCCTGTGCACCGGTCCCGCCGGTGCCACCAGTCGTGTCCGGTTTGAGCGGGTTCGCATGATAGGCGTCACCACCACTGCCGCCGATGGTTCCAATATCCAGGGGCGAAAAAATCGTGTTGACCGTGCCCTTTTGCACGTAGTCAGACAGCTGCGCCGCGCTCGTGAGCGAGAAATCCAGCGTGCCGGTCGTTCCGCCGGCACCGCCGCTGTGACCGTTTCCGTGGGCGTCCCAGGTGGTCTGGTTGGGAGGCGTCGTCCCCGTGAGGTGCGCAACGCAGGTTTGCGTTCCGTTGCCCTGCGCCGGATTCGTGCAGGGAACATCATCGGCGAATGCCAACGACATACCCATGAGCGGCGCGCTGAGCAAGGTACCGAACTGCAACAGCATCACCGGAGAACGCTGCGAGTGCTGCGAGTGGGCCGACAAGATGCGCTTGATGCTGGAGGAAAGAATGTTCACGTTAAAGCTCCCTGGAATTCGGTCACAATGATTTATCTAGACAGTGTCTACATTATTCACTCGTTATCTAGTCAATGTCAAGATATGATTCGTGAAATCATTTGTTGCGACGCGCAACAAACGCCAGGCGCCGATCGATAAGGAAATATTCGGTAAATAGCGATGAACGTACATCGGATCGCATGTACGCCGTCCGACTCTCTCTCATCCTTGGGTCGATAGTTGTTGCAAGCCGCGGCGGCGATCTTTACAATGTCCACATCTTGGCCCGCCCACACAAAGACACCTATCACCACGGCGATTTGCGCGAAGCCCTGCTAAAGGCTGCCGAAAAGATTATTCGCGCGGAGGGATTGCAAGCCTTGACGCTGCGAGCCGCGGCTCGCGCAGCTGGAGTTTCCCATGCAGCACCCGCGCATCACTTCAAGGACTTGGCGGGGCTGTTGACCGAACTCGCGATCGTCGGCTTTAGGCGCATGCGCGACTATATGGAGCGCGCGGCACGCGAGCCTTCATACATGCCGTGGTTTCTCGCACGCGCCTATGTTTTGTTTGCCATCGAAAATCCGGAGCTCTTCTTACTTATGTTTCGCGGCCAGATCCTCGATCCGAAGAATCCCACGCTGCAGCACGAGCGTGCGGAAACATTTGCACGTCTCTCTCAAACGAGCGACGTCGCAGTGGAGAATCTCACGCTCGCGCAACTCGGCGCCTTAACGGCGGGCTGGTCCATTGCTCACGGCTTTGCGATGCTTTACATCGATGGACCCATCAAGCGGCTGCTCAAACATGCGCCGCCCGATACGGAAATGTTTGATCTGCTGCGGGCCGCCTATGCGACTTTGGCGCACTCGAAGCTATCGCCCACGGAAGGTTAAACAGCGGACAGCCGAAGTGCGGATGGTTTTTGCGTCGGCCCAGTGACGGGAGTCACCCAGCGATGGGTACTGGTACCTGATTCGCTTCGCCGGCGAAAGCCCCTTCAGCTTCTCCGCCCTCGATATCAAAACTTACGCAATGGCCCTGCTGAAAAAGGACTATCGCAAAAGCACTGGGTGAACACTCGCTAGAGCCGCTCGCGCACCAGCACCGCCATACGCTCACCAGTCGTTCCCGGAGGAAAGAACGCGACATAGCGGCCATCTTGATCAAGCAGGTACGTCAGAGAAGCGTGCTCGATCAAATACGTGCTCGCTTTCTGGGGATAGACCTTGCGGAAATACAGTTTGTAGCTCGTCGCGACGCGGCGGACCTCTGTTTCGCTCCCGCGTAGGGCAATAAGCCGCGAATCGAATGCCGCAACGTATTCCCGCAGAACCTCCGCAGTGTCACGCTGCGGATCGAGCGTGACGAACAGCGGCTGAACCCTCACGCTGTCGGGACCCAGCACTTGCATCAGGTGTGCTATCGAGGCAAGGTTGGTTGGACACACATCTGGGCAGAACGTATAGCCAAAATAGAGAATCACTACCTTGCCGCGGAAATCGGCAAGACTGCGGCGTCGGCCGTCAACGTCGGTCAGCGTGAACGGACCGCCGACTGCCGCGGTCCCTGACATCAAATCGCGCATCATGCGCGCGGCGTCGCCGCGCTGCGGTTCGCCGGCCGCATCAGCGTTCGATCCTGTGAGTAGCGATGCTCCGATCAGAGCAACCGCGACAAGCGCGACCGGCACGATGCGCAGACGATGCATCACGCCCCGAACGTGTATTCGGTCCCGGTCGTGGAGGTAATCAAGCGATCGGGCATCTGCTCGCGTGTGACCTGAACGAATGTGGGTCCCGAACAATGCATGGGAATGACGACGTCAGGATCGAGCTGCTTGAGCTCTGCCACCGTCTTGCGCACATAGTCGTCATCGGCCGCAAACAGATGGAACCCACCTACCACTGCATGGACCTTCGAAACGCCGGAGACATCGATCGCCTGGCGTACGGTATTCACGATACCGACATGCCCACAGGACGAAATGACCACCAACCCGCGGTCCTTGACGTTGAAACAGGTACCATGTTCGTCCCAGTGTTGGTCGGGTACGAACTTCCCATCGGCCTTGGCGTCGAGCACAGGCATGTCGCAGCCGAGCCCCTCAGTCTTATGGTATTCGACGGTCGTATTCGGCAGCACGCGCTCGAACGTCCGACGCTCGATGTGGCCGGTCGAGAACGCGTGTCCCTCGATCACTCGGGGTTGCTCACACTTCACGATTCGCACTCGCAGCGCCTCGAGCTCCCTATGATCGAGCACGCCCCAGTCGGCGAAATGTCCAGGTGCGCCAATTACCGCCTTGCGATTGCAGAAGTTGTCCTCCCCCCCGACGTAGAGAGTCAGGTCGGTAGGAAGGTTGTCGCGGTACCTTTGCAGAAATCCGATGAGCCCGCCGAAATGGTCGAAATGGCCATGGCTCAAAATCATGGCTTGAACCTTTGAGGGATCTACACTCATGATCTCCATGTTGTTGAGCAACGCCTCGGGCGTATAACCATAATCGAGCAGGAGGTTGCGCGTGTCGTTGCCAACGCGCGATTCCAACGCGAGTGCAAGCCCCCATTCGTTGTGCAACGCCTTGCGGTAGTTCGTTGTCGAGATGAACGACGCGCGTTTCACTTTCACCCACTTCGAGCTGCCGGCACGCGGCGTGTCATAGCTGCTGTCAGTGAGCACCTTGATCACGAGCGTGTCAACGGTGGGAACGGTTGCAAGCTTCGGCGACTGAGCCGCAGTGATTCGGGGGAGGCCACACGCTGCGATGACAGCCACGGAACCGACGACGAAACGGCGCCGCGATGGAATGTTCATAACTCCCCCTCCCATTGGTTGGCCCGACAAGGGAGATTGTAGTACCGGTCGTTTAAACGGAGCTACTTGGCATGGCGTCGCGCGTCTAGGATGCCTGCACGCGGGCCTGTTCCTGGTGAGCTGCGGGGCTCTCCAATCGTTCCTTTAGAGCCTTCTGTGATTCCGGCGAAATTCTCAGCTCCCTTGGGCCTTGCCGCTTCGCCTTACTGATCTTGCCGCTGGAGAGTCGCATAACTGGTCAGTCCTGTAATTTAATGTCGTAGTTGCAAAATGCCCGTTACTGTATAACCATACAGTATCTTAACTTAATCGGCAATCTGCCCAAGGCGCACGCACCAACGGGGCTTCCTCATGGCTAAGGACTCTCAAATCGAATGGACTCATCACACATTTAACCCTTGGTGGGGTTGTGTGAAGCTGTCGCCGGCGTGCGCTCACTGCTATGCCGAGTCTTGGGCACGACGGTTCGGCGACGAGCTATGGGGCGGCGATGCACCTCGGCGCTTTTTCAGCGAACAGCATTGGCGTGAGCCTCTGCGATGGAACGCAGACGCCGAGCAACTCGGCATACGCGCGCGCGTGTTTTGCGCCTCAATGGCAGACGTGTTTGAGCCGCGCTCAGACCTTGATCCATGGCGAATGAAGCTCTGGTCGTTAATTGAAAAAACACCACGGTTGGATTGGTTGCTTTTGACCAAGCGACCCGGACATATTAAGCACGTTTATCCGTGGGCGCGTACTCCGCGCGCAAACGTTTGGCTTGGAACCACCGCTGAAAACCAGCGGTGGGCAACCAGAAGAATCGAGCGCCTCCTTTCCGTGGAAGCGAACGTTAGGTTTCTATCCTGCGAGCCACTGCTGTCGGCAATCGACTTGATTCCGTGGCTTAAAGAAAAGCAGGTCACTTGGGTCATTGCTGGCGGCGAGAGCGGGCACTTTGCGCGACCAACTCACCCAAACTGGATTCGATCTCTAAGAGATCAATGCCAGCGCCATGACGTACCATTTCACTTCAAACAGTGGGGACATTGGAGCCCCCAATCGCATGGCGAGGCGGCGTCCAAGATCATCGAACTTCGAGACGAGGCAGGCAAACTGGAACGCCTCTCGTGGAGACCAAAACTGCGCAGCGGACGTGTGCTGGACGGGCAAACTTGGGATGGATATCCTTAACACGTCACCTCCACGGATGGAGCAATGCGGTGCCCGCAAAAAAATATGATTCCTCGGTAGAACCCGATCCGTGCCCGAATCTTGTCGTAGAGCGCGGTCCCAGTGACAAAGGCGTCGGCAATTGGGTCCCCACCGAGAAACATCGCTTACTCTGGGAGTATTTGCACGCGACTCGAAACGCTTGGAAGAAATGGCCAAACCACGTGTTCATTGACCCGTTCGCGGGCCCTGGTCGAATTCAAGTAGAGGGGGAGAAAGGCACCCGAGACGGCGGTCCTGTTGTGGCTTGGCGCGCTCTCTCGGAGACTGCTCCGTTTAGTCAAATGTTGGTGGGAGACCTTGATCCTGATCGAGCACACGCATGCGCAGAGGGGCTGCGAGCAGTCGGCGCGCCGGTGACGCCTTTTGTCGGCCCCGCAGATGAAACCATTAAATCTATGCTCGCATCCATTCCTCCGCGGTCACTGTGTATGGCCTATATCGATCCGTATAACTTGGAGCTACTGTCGTTCTCATTAATTCAAGCTCTTGCCACATTGAAGGTGGACTTGGCGATCAATTTCTCAACGATGGACCTCCAACGCAATGCAGAGTTGGAGTTCGACCCAAAGCGCGCGCGCTTCGACGGAACTGCACCGGGATGGCGTCGCGACCCCGATATCGTCAAGGCAAGCAAACAAAACTTACCGTTGGCCCTCTTTAGCTACTGGTGCGGACTTGTCCGTGCCTTAGGTTTTGAACACAGCAAAGAGATGCCTCTCGTGCGTAACGAGCAAGGACGAGCGATTTATAGAATGGTCTTCTTTGCACGACACGATCTACCGAACCGTATTTGGAGCGACGTCGCTCGCGGCCCAAACAGAGCGTTCGAGTTCGACTAAGTAGCCGGAGGCCGGCTCCATCCGCCTCTAGGATTTGCACCACCTTTCTGTTGGCTTCGGGTGGCGAGTTGCGGCAGTGTTAGGTCATCCATTCAGGTTTCACGCCGTATCCATCTCTCACCGGACGCATTCTCGCAAGCCTGACGTTCAGGCCCCTGCTTTTCACGACAGCGACGATGACAAGGTTACCAAGGCCACCGGCAGTTGCTATCTCCTGGCCTCGGTTCTCCGGAGGCGCAAGAGCGCTTGAGCCACCGCTGCTGGCCACATGCTCATCCCATGCCGTCCGATGATCCATTCCAATATGTCGCAAGTGCCGCCATGCATCGTCTCGCTGGCTCAAATCGCCAGAATGACCCGAATCGGACGAGGACGCTCAACACACGAGCAAATTTGCTCACAATACGAAAAAGGTCCCCGAATTCCCGCCTCCGACCGTTCAGTCCGTACGCGACCTTCACAGCATCGCAAACTATGGCGCCAGGAAGCTTATATAGCCGCGATCGAGCAATGAACGGGTCGCGGGCCTTCACCGCAAATTTCGGCTCACGCGCGAGGAGCCATGTCGCGACTCTCTCCATCAAGAACACCTTCATCTCGACACCGTCGCCACCCCGATACGTCGTTGGCTTGCGGAGCTCGATGCCGAGCGGATCATTCTTGGATTCGGCGATCTCGAAGAGCCGCTCGGTTATCTCGAACCACGCTGCCCAGAAATGTGGGCGAGCCGCAAAATAATTGCTGTAAACCTCGTTGCCGGAGTGCGTGATCAACGTATCGAGGTTGGTGGGCCGCCCGATACGTGTGAAGAATCGTGTGGCGAGGTGCAGCAGTCCAGGGTGGCAGATGTCGCCGTACTTGAACACGTTCAGGTGATAAGCGGTGAGATGCAAGCTCGGCGTAAAAAGGAGCACATCTGCCGAATCTCCGTGACGGCGTATGAATTCGTGGACCTCCTTCCCCGATAGATTTGTCTTGCTCCTAAAGCGCGGAGAGAAAAACCCATAAAAGGCGTTCTCGTCAAGTGGTTGCGTACGAAGGAAGTTCCGAATTGCCCAATACTCGAACCAATCGGGTCGCTCGTTCGCCGTGTTGTCGAGAGGAAGAAAGCCGTGATCGACCTCTGGGGAGGCGTCGTAGCGAATCTGATAAACGAATGCGGATCTCATGAGCAGGAGTGAGGTGCGATGCCCCAACCCCGAACCCGGTAACTTAGGCGCGGTAGCATGTAGTTTTGCGGCAGGAACTCCGCGAGTGCTCTGCCGATAGAAGACAAATTCACGATAGCTGCCGCTCCTCGCCACGCCTTGGGCAAAGGGAAGTGTGCAATCTTCATACCAGAGGTGCAGCGGTAAGGAACGCCGTGCTAAGTCATTCATTTTTCGGGGCGTAGAGAGATCAACCGATCGTCGCGGGGTGTGGACGAAAGAGCACAATTGTTCCCAATCAAAGATGCCACGGGCGGCCGCATTTGCCCCTGGGGTTTGTCGATCAGGAGAACCAATCCTTTTTGGCAATTCCGAGCACGGCGAGACGTCGGTGCAGATAGCTTCGGCCGACGCCGAGCTCAATGGCGGACTGGCTGATGTTGCCAAGATTGCGCTTCAAGGTGGCGAGAATGAAGTCACGCTCCGCTTGGTCCCGAAACTCCCTTAACGATGAACCCGCATGGCGGCTCCCGGTGTAATCCTCGACGGCGGCAATCTCCTCGGGGATATCCAACAGAGAAATTCGCTCGCCGCTCATCGTGACCAAGCGCTCGATCACATTCTGTAGTTCGCGGACATTGCCGGGCCACGGATAGCCCTTCAACTCGGATAACACGTCGTCGTCGATTGCCTTGTCCTTGACGTTGTTCTTTTCGCACACCCGGCGGGCAAAGAACCGTGCGAGCAAGGGGATATCGTCGGGCCTCTCCTTAAGACTCGGCACCCGAATGGGGACCACATTCAGCCGGTAATAGAGGTCCTCCCGAAACAGCCCCGCCGCGACTTGGGTTTTGAGATCCTTATGGGTACCCGAGAGCACGCGCACGTCCACGGTAATCGCCTCTTCGGAACCGACCTTTTGCATCTCCCCGCTCTGTACCACGCGCAGAATCTTCGCCTGCGCGCTCAACGAAAGATCAGCGACTTCATCTAGGAAAATCGTCCCTCGATGGGCCACCTCAAAGAGCCCTCGCTTGTTGGCCACCGCCCCGGTGAAAGCGCCCTTGATGTAGCCGAAGAGCTCGCTTTCGATCAGATTCTCGGGGATGGCTGAGCAATTGACCTTGACGAACGGCATCTCCTGGCGGTCGCTGTGCGCATGGATGGCATTCGCCACCAATTCCTTGCCCGTGCCACTCTCCCCGCTGATGAGGACGTTCGCCCCGGTGCGCGCCACTTTGAGGGCGGCCGCCATGGCCTTCTTGATTGCTGGAGAGTCCCCGATCAGGGGCTCGGGCCCGCGCCGCGCCTCGCTCAGGCGAAGACGCTCCTTGAGGGCTGAGAATTCGAGACAGTGCTTCACGGCCATCACGATTCGCTCGGCGCTGAAGGGCTTCTCCAAGAAGTCGAAGGCGCCAATTTTTACCGCCTCTGCGGCTTGGGTCAGCGTCGCATTCCCGGATATGAAGAGCGTCGGGACCTCGAAGCCCGCCGTCTGAACGATCTTGAATAACTCGATGCCGTCGATTTCGCCGAGTTTGATGTCGAGAATGAATAGATCGATGATCCGATCTTGCAGAAATCGCAAGGCCGAGGCCGGATCGTGGGCCGTCAAAACCCTCATGCCCTCGGGCTCGAGCGCCATTTCGATGGCGCGGCGAATGTTCTTCTCGTCATCCAAGACAAGAATGCAGGGCGGACTCGTCGACTCGCTCACTCAAACCACCCGCGGCAATGAGATGCTGAACCGGGGATGGCCGTCGAATTCGGTGTACGCGACCTCTCCCTCATGTTCCATGATGATCTTCTTGACGATCGCGAGACCCAAACCCATGTTGTCCCGACCCCCGCCCCCCGAGACGTAGGGGTCGAAAATGCGCGGCACGATCTGCGCCGGCACAGCCACCCCATCGTTCAAGATAATCACATGAATTGAGGATTGGGTGGCGCTCACTTTAATCGTAAACGTGACCTCTCGCCCCGGATTGGCCTCGACCCCGTTCCCGATGATATTCATCAATATCGGCCTGAATAAGGAGGGGTCCATTCTCGCACGCAAGTTATCCGCAGTATCAGCGCCATTCACCACGATGCGTGCGTTGACGAACCGCGCCTCGACGGCGGGAAGATGTTGTTCGATGACCTGCACGGGGTCCGCCTCGACCAGCTCGGCCGGTGGGAGTTTGGCGAAGTCGCTATAGCGGTTCACGGTGCGCTTCAGTTGCCCAATCTCCTCCTCGATCATGGCCTGCGTTTGCTTAAGTTGCATCGCAAACTCCTCGGGCGCCTTGCTCGCATAGGATTTCGTCAATGAGGTCACGAGTACCTCGATGGGCGTCAGGGGATTTTTGATCTCATGAGCGAGCGCTTTGGCCATCTCCTGCCACGAGGACATCTGCTCGAGATAGCGAACTCTTTCGCGATGAGCCAAGAGATCCCTGATAGCGACCTCGTAGGATTGGCTAATCTGTCGTCCGAGCAAGGTCGCCACCGCCACCGCGGCAAGCGCTGCCGTGAGGAGTCCCAAGCCAAAATAGATCCTGAGTGATCCCAGGATGCTGTTTTTGACCAATCGCGGCTGCGCATAGATCTTGGTGAGATTTTGAATCTCATCGAACTCTGCCCGATACTCAGGCTCATTGGCCGGGTCGATCCGCTTGAGGGTCTTCAGGTTCTTGGCTCCCACATCGAGAGAGCGTAGAACCTGCGGGTTAAAGCCCAAGTTCAAGCTTCTTTGCAACGCATCGTCTACCAAATAGAACGCCGCCGCGATCGGCACTGTGGCCATGATGAAGATGGCCAAAAACAGCAAGAGCTTCATCCGGCTATCGGTCATCGCCCCACCTCCGAGAACTTAAAAGCCTTTGACGACAAGGACTCCTTCCAGGTCGCCGCCACATCCGCGCCCTGCGCGTATTGCTCGAAGATTTTGTTGAATACCTCGTTGGAACGCGAGTTGCCGACACGCTTGTCGCTGAAGCCGCTGGTATCCGCCGGAATGGAGGTGTTATTCTCGACAACCCATTTTTTGATCGCCTCCAGACGTTCGCGCTCGATTGGATTGAGCAACATCTCCACCCGTAGGGTGGCGGTTCTATTATTCGGCACCTCACTCGCCGCAAAGAGATCCGGCAACTCGAGATTTGCCAGGAATGCTTCGATTTGTGGCCGCCTCTCATCGTTCCGAGCCAAGATCACCGTCTCATTCACCTTCACGGTGAGCGCAAATGTCTCCTCCCAGAGATCATATTTGATGGCGATGACCGCGGTCTTTTGATCGAGCTGCTTGGACTCCGAGAACAGGGCGACGTGGATTAACAACGTATTCGTCAATCCACTCACGAGGTCCTTCGTGAAGGTTTCAGGCCAGGCGATTCCCGCAATGTGCATGCCGATCCCGCGCTCTCGCACCACCGGAGTCAATTCGGCAGGAACCGCGAGCTTCGCGGTAAGCGCGAGCAAGACTAGGAGCGCGCCTGCCCGTCTCATTTTCCTTGCTCTGAGGTGCTGGCGATCACGTATAGGTCGACCAAGCCGAAAAGCTTCGTGTCGACACGGACCCCCAACTTCAAGCCCAATTCCCAGAGCTGCTTGCCGTAGGCAATGTCCCCGTAGTAGCTCAACCCCGGCTCGACATACCAGCGGCCGCGATTGATGCCCCCGAGGCGATCGCTCGGCCCGATCCGGTGCTGATAACCCACGGAGAAGTCCTGATCTTCATCAAGCGATACGCGGTATTGAGTCCCCGGAGTTCCGCCGAGCTGCACGGACCAAGTCGAGTCGGGGTTGATGCTCCAGGTTTTTCGAAATCGGACACTCGCCCACGAGCCGCCGAAACTCGAGCTCAGGCGCGAACCCTGGGTCGGAAAGTAAGGATCGTCCTCGGAATTCCAGCCATAGCCGATCGCCCAGCCTTTATTATTGTTGGGATTGGAGTTGGTCGAAAATATTGCGCTCGTGCCGCGCGATTGGCTGATGCTTTGGGAGATGAGTCGCTCGAGGTATCCCGCCGTCACGTAGGAGTAATCGAACAGGCGACGGCCCACGCTCAAATCGATGTCGAATTGATCCGTCTTATCGGAGGCAAAGTATGGGTAATCGATCACCGTGTTCTGATACGTCATGCCGCCGATCAGAAAGTATTTATTCGAATCAAGGAGCGTCGGAGCCGCGAACTGGAGGCGCGTATAAATCCCGTGGTGCGTGGGGCCATCGATGGGCGCAATGCCCTCGACATCCAGATTCACGGTGCCTTGGGTGCCGAAGACATCGCGCTCGGCGAACCGCCCCTCGATGGTCTGGTAGAGACTCGTGAGGCGCGAGGAGGTCCCTGCAGAAATTTCATTCTCGATACGATCGGCTTCGACAACTTCGATGACCACAATCGCCCGCCCCTTCGCCGATCCCTTGTCGAGGTATATCTGTACCGACACAAAATCAGGGAGCGATGACAATCGGAGCTTCGCGTTTTGAATCTCCTCCTCGCTCAGCGGATCGCCCGGAGACAAATGAAGAAACCCGCGAATGAACGTACACCGGGTCAGCGCGTTACCCTTGCAGCGAACGTCCTCCACGACGAGAGACGAGTGCTCCGGCGACTCCGCGTGACAGAGCACGGACACCCCCGTCATCAAAAGGAGCAGGATCAAGGTCGCGTTGATGAGCGACCCCGCGGCCCCGCCAAGCCCGGAACGGCCTCGCGAGGAAAGCGCGAAATCGCGTACCGCGGATACGCCAGAGCGCCTCATCACGGGCGCGGCCCTGGCGCGATTAAACCAGGAGGATTTGCGAACGAAGATCGTCATTGTCCCTCTCCGCGACAGCGCAATGAGGACCGACAATGCAATAGCCGTACCGAGCCTATGGTGCGCGAGGATTTTCTTTTTCAAGTACCTGATACTATTAAGGCCTGTCGCAGACCGGCGATCCCCAGCGTGAACTCATTGCTCACGCCTTCACCGGGTAGGCAAGACTACCCTGCAAACGCAGCCGGTGCACTTGTGCACGAAAGTGGACACGGTGGTTCGCCCACGTCACTCAGCCGCGTCTATCGGCACTAAGGAAATTTACCCAGGTAAAATGGAAGTCGCAGCCATGAGCAGCAAAGAAATCTATGTGAGCACCGACGTTGAGGCCGACGGGCCGATTCCCGGCCCGAACTCGATGTTGAGTTTTGGCTCGGCTGCCTATACAGGCAGAAAGGAATTGATAGGCACATTCAGCGCGAACCTTGAAACGCTGCCGGGCGCAACGGCCGATCCTAAGACGACAGAATGGTGGGCCCGACAGCCCGAGGCCTGGGCCGCGTGCCGCCAAGAACTGGAAATGCCTGAAACGGCCATGCGCCGCTACGTCCTCTGGCTCAAAGCCCTTCCCGGAAAGCCAGTATTCGTCGGCTACCCCGCCGGATTCGATTTCCTATTCGTTTACTGGTACCTGATTCGCTTCGCCGGCGAAAGCCCCTTCAGCTTCTCCGCCCTCGATATCAAAACCTACGCAATGGCCTTGCTGAAAAAGGACTATCGCAAAAGCACCAAAGGCGGCATGCCCAAACATTGGTTCGACTCGCATGCCCATACCCACGTCGCCCTCGACGACGCCATCGAACAGGGTGCGCTGTTCTGCAATATGCTTGTTGAGAATCTCGGCAAGTCCTAGTGCGAACCGGTTGATGCATGCAAGCAGTGGAACGATGGCAATCTATGGTCGAGGCGATTCCCTTTGTTGTGATTCCCATCGCTATCAGTTGGGCAACGAAATGCCCGCGATGTAAGCGCAGTCTAACGACGGTCGTGGACTCCTGGAGGTACAGCAGAAGCGGTCCTGACGCCTGCCCAAACTGTGGCGTAAGTCTCGATGAGCAGATGCCCTAACGAGTTGAGCGAGCGTAACGAACTACCGGCACGAGAACGTCGGCAGGTCTCCATTCCAGGAGACAGCTAGACGTGCGTCGCTCCCGATCCGCTCAATGCCGTACCTGCGCCTGGCGGATCCAGCCGCGCACCTCCTTCGGACCCATCAGCGCGGCCACCTGGGGCTGCAGGGAGTCCATGACCTTCGTAGCCTCGGCCAGGTTGGCGGTGGCATTGGCGGGTTCGGCCAAGGCATCGGCGTACAGCGCCAGCGCCAGTTCGTAGGACTGCAGGCGGTCGGTGCGGTTGAGGGACGCCAGCCTGCGTTCGGCCGCCAGCACGGCCTTGGCGGCGGCGGCAAAGTCGCCCATGCGCAAGGCCGTCCGCGCAGCCAGCGCGTCCAGCACACCCGGTGAACCGATACTGGTCTGCGCAAGCACCTTGCGCTCCGCCCAGGGCACCCGCGCGGCCGCCTCGGTGGCCAGGCGCCGGGCCGTGGCCTGGTCGCCCCGGGCTTCGGCAGTCAGCGCCTGCAGATACGGGGCCATGCTTTGCCGGTAGTGCAGATCATCGGCGGTAGCGCTGCTGAGGGGATGCAGGGCCAGGAATCGGGCGTCGTCCGCGGCCAGCGCCTGCAGCCCCGGCAGGTCGCCCAGCTGCGCCAGGACCTCTCCGGTCCACACCAAGGCCTCGGCCTGGTTGC
>Ga0208193_1000447_pt1 | contig 22755 bp, 23 predicted proteins | sample June2015DPH_17_2_FD_184716 | JGI IMG/M metagenome (GOLD analysis project Ga0208193, IMG submission 184716) | Peatland microbial communities from SPRUCE experiment site at the Marcell Experimental Forest, Minnesota, USA - June2015DPH_17_10... | ecosystem: Environmental > Terrestrial > Soil >... | reverse complement strand
CAACTTCGGACGCTCGTCCCGCCTGGCGGACAAGAAGGCAGTACTGAACTTCGGCGTCCAATTTAATTGGATATGTTTTAATGAAACGCAATACTAGTTTCCTTCGAGCAAAGTCACGCGCTGGAGGTTGCTTTGGGCGAAATCGTAGAATGCTTTCAGAAGGCGGGTCTCGGAGTCCGCCATCCGCTCCACAAGGTCGTTGTAGCCGTGGTTCACTTCGGAACGGAGTTGTTCGATATCCTGCTTCACTTCCGTCATGTCGGCCTTCACCGCCGTCACGTCGGCTTTGACCGCCGCAATGTCAGCTTTCACCGCCGCAATGTCGGCCTTAGTCGCGGGCGCGTTTTGATCTTCCATCGTGTTCCACTGTAATCATACGAGAAAAGAGCGCCGCCGCGAGGACTGATTCGGACCCGCCCAAAGGCTCCAACCGATAGAATTACGGCGGAGACCATCGCCGGCACACGCCTTGGGCCGCGACTATTTGCCGTGCTTAGCGACCAGGCTGTCGATATATGCGAGGTCCTTTTCGGTCCAGTTCGCGGTTGGCTTGCCCATTACCCTGCGGTAAGGGGCGCCGAGTTCCGCCAAGCCTTTCGGAAACAGACCCTTCGCGGCCGACCTGACCTCTTCGGCGCGATTCTTCCGGTGAACTCTGGCAGATTGGCGCTTCAATGGTTTCGTCGGGCTACGTTTTGATTTGGCCGGACGGGCGGCTACGCCGGAATCCGGGTGGTCCAGGCCAATCGCTTTAGCCGCTGTTCCGGCGGCGCGACCTACGGTTCTTGCTGCGCTGGCAAGGAAGCCGTCAGGCTCGGGTGTGTGTGCGCGGTTCGCTTTCCGTATTGCTCTGGTAGTGGCCATATAAGATCATCCTCTTTCCGGACTGTAGTTCCCGTAGACGGGAATCACAGCACTATTCGGGCACTATCCGGGCACGTTGCTTGCCACATGACGCATCGGTGGAATGCGAGCGGGGGCGTTTTCACAATCGAGAGATCGACTTTTAACCCAGCCGGAGCGTCCTAAAATACAACTATGTACCGCACTTTGATCCTCGCCGCATTGGCGACCGCCGTATTTGCGCAAAACCCGGCGGATCTGTTCAACCGCGCGCCGGCCGATGTCGATCAGGCCCTGCGCGCCCGAATCACGGAGTTCTTCCATTATCACGTCACCGGGGAACACCGCAAAGCCGAGGCGCTGGTGGCGGACGACACCAAAGACTATTTCTACGACGGCAACAAGCCTCGGTACCTCAGCTTTGAAATCGGCAAAATCGACTACTCCGACGGCTACACGAAGGCCAAGGCCATGGTCACTGTGAAGATGCCGGTTATGCTTCCGGGGTTTAACGGGAAGATCATGGATATCCCCACCGCGAGCTATTGGAAGCTGATCGACGGCAAGTGGTATTGGTACGTGGACACGGCCATGAGGAACGCCAGCCCCATGGGAGAGATGAAGCCAGGGCCGCCCCGCGCCGGAGACCCGCCGCCCATGCCCGTAATTCCGTCCAGCATGCAGGAATTATTCGCTCAGGTGAAGGCTGATAAGGCATCGGTCGAGGTGAAGGCGGGATCGCAAGACCAGATCGTAATTACGAACGGCATGATTGGGCCGATCAATGTTGCGGTGCTTGGCAAGGTCGATGGCATTGAAGCGGCTTTCGATCGCGCGGAGATCAAACCGGGAGAGAAAGCGACCCTGACCGTAAAGGCGGCGGATGGAGCCAAAGCCGGCTCTCTGACTGTGCGCGTCCAGCAAACCGGCCAGACGATTCCCATTCAGGTGGTACTTAAGTAGGGCGGACCCCCTTGGTCCGCACGGGTCCCCCTGGACCCGTTTTTTCGCTAATGGATCAACGTCGTCGGGCACGCAGGTATTCCGCCGCAGGCAAAAAGCCGGCCAGGGGGCCGGCTGCGGACCAGGGGGTCCGCCCTACTACTTTCCGCCGATGAGCGCCGGGTTTAGAATCTTGGCCTTGGTCTCGTTGTGCATCTTGGCCATCCACTTTTCGAGGCGCTCCGTCTTGAGCGTCTGGTAGATCTGGTCGCGAACTTCGGAGAGGGGTTTGAAGGTAATCTCTTCGGCGCGGAACAGGTAAAAGCCGTTCGGCTGCCCGATTACGTCCGTGGTCTCGCCGGTTTTCAAAGCGAACACCGCGGTCCGTATGGCATCGGGAATGTTGTCGGTGGGGCTTAGCGTGGCGAAGTAGCCGTCCTTGGCGCGCGACGTTTCGTCGTCGGAGTTCTCTTTCGCCAACTTCTTGAAATCGCCGCCTTTGCGGATCTGCTCCAGCAGGCCGGCGATCTTCGCCTTGGCCTCAGCTTCCGAAAGGATCTTCTTGCCATCGCTGCCGGTCTGCGAGGCCGCCGAGTTACTGAAGGCGATATAGATTGCGTCGGTCTTTACCTGCTGATACTTCTCTTTGTGCCCAGCATAATATTGGTCCACCTCGTCGCCCTCGATCTTCGTGGGGTTGCCTTGGTGCTGGACTTCAGCCTGATACAGAACCAGCGTGCGGGCATACAGAAGCTGCTCTTTAATGGGACTCTCCTGATCCAGTTTATCCGTTAACGCCAGTTGCGCGACTTTATGAAGCAGCGCCCACTCGTCGAGGAACCCCTGGATATTCGCGACGGCGCCCTGACGCTGCTGAGCGTCCAGGTTGCTCAGTATGCCGCGCAGTTCCCCCATCGTCATCACCGTACCGTCGTCGAAGGCGGCGATCTTCGTGTCGGCGGCAAGGTCCGGAAGAGCGGCCGCTTTAGGCGGGGCTTGGGGAGCGGCAGTCTGGGCCAAGACGCAGCCAAGGCAGAGTACGGATAGCGCGAAAACTTTCATGATGTTTGCGGAGTAATCTCCACTTTAACAGACGCAAGTTCATTGCTTTTGGACGGCGGGGCGGGGTGCGGTTTTTCGCGTCGTGGGGTCGGCAGACGGGCGCAGCGTGGCGCTGGTAGTGCGAGGCTCTCCCCGCACGATCTGCGCTCTTCGCCGTCCCTTCGCCAGGTTGTCGGACGCCTTTTGCCTGGCGGCATCGCTGATTTCAATGTGGTTATTCACGCCAATGGCGCCTGCCGTGTGAGCCATGCGCGTGGCGGCGCCTTTGTGCTGGATGATGTCGGTCTTGCCCTCGATAGTGACTACACCGCCTTGCACCTTGAAGCGGAACTTATCGGCGCCAATCTTAGATTTGGCCATCTTGATCCGAATGGTGGCCTCAATCTGCGCGTCCGTCACCCGGACGGGAGCGGTTGGCGCGACGGCCCGTTGATGGACCGGGGCCGGATGTTGCTGGGCGGCAATCGGCAAGAATGCGGCCAGCAGGGCAAGAGCTGCAGTGAGTGGTCTGTTTCGCGTCGTGTTTCGCATAGTGATTCGCATAAGTAAAGAAGTCGCGCGAAGCGCGGATTTTCTCACCTATTCCGTGCTAGAGTGAGGTTTCTTAAAGGCTTTCTGCTTCAAATGCCCGAACAGATCCTGCTGCAAAGCAAAATTCTGGGCACAGAAGAGTTCCTCTTGGCCGGTTCCGCCGAGGGACGTTCTGCGCGCGCAGCCGGTGAGGACCTGCTGGCTGGACGGTCACAGTGGATCACCCTCATCTGCGAAGTGCTGCCCCGCGCCCTGCTCGCCGAGCTGGGGCTGGCGCGGATTCTATTGGGATCGAGCGGCGGCGGGCAGTTTCTGGTAGTGCTTCCGGGCGAAGCGCGGAGTGCGGCGGAGAGCTTTCTTGCGTCCGCGGCGGCGCACGTGAGCGCGCTCAGTTCCGGTAACGTCAGGCTGATCTGGGCGATGACCGACAATCTGGGCGACTGGGCGGTGATCCGCAAGCGGCTGAACGACGAGCTGGAGCGCAAACAGAACGCTCCACTGCCGGCCGACGCCGCTTCGGCCTTTCAGCCGTTCACACCCGGCAACCATGCCGAAACCGACGCCTACTTCGCCAAAGAGCTGGCGGGGAAAGTGCGGCAGGCGGCAAGCGTTGGCTGGTCGCCGGATGCGCCCGGCAAAGTGCTGGTCAATGAGGGCAAACACACCTGGATTGTGACATCGAATCTTTCGCCGGATGGCATCATGGTGGCGCGCCACGCGGCGCCCAGCGACGATGGCAAATTCATCGCGCCCGTGCAGACGCTGGCGCGGCGCGCACAAGGCCGTTCGAGCTGGGGAGTGCTGCGCGGCGACGTGGATTATTTCGGGCTTCGCCTGCGGCGCGTGCATTCCATTGAGGAGCACGTGCCGCTCTCAGTGCTCTACAAGCAGTTCTTCGCCGGCGAGCTGGAAGTAATCTGCTCCATGCCCGAATACTGGAAGAAGGTCACGGTGATCTACTCCGGCGGTGACGATTTCGCCGTGTATGGCGCCTGGGATGCCCTGATTGGCCTGGCGCGCGAAGTGCAGCGGCTGTTCCACCGTTTCACGGAAGAGAATTTGAAAGATTATCCCGGCGCAGAGGGCAAAACCATTTCCATGGCGATCGCGTTGGCGCCGGAGACGTATCATCCGCTGGCGGCGGTTTATGAAGAAGCCGGCCGCAATCTGGATCTGGCAAAATCGGCGGATCGCGATTGCATTTATCTGTTGGGCCGCATTTTAGAGTGGAAGCGCTTGAACGATGCGGCCGAGTTGAAGGATACGGTGACGCGGCTGATCCACGATTTCCGCATGTCGCGCCAGTTCCTGTATCAACTGCGAAGTTTCTATAGCTTCGAGGACGCGACGGACCAGCGGCAGCGTACGTGGCGGTTTCAGCGGCGGTTCAACCGCATTCTGAGCGGCACGCGGGATCGCGAGTTTCAGAAGCTGCGCACACATCTCATCGGCGAGATCATGGGGCGGAAAACTTCGGAAGTGAAACTGCGTCCGGCGGGACTGGTGGGCCTGGAATGGGCCCGATTGGTAACAGAGGTTTAGCTGGTGACAGAGGTTTAGCGACATGCCAGAAGAGCAACCACAACAGCAACGGAATCGGGAAGGCGGGCGGCCGCCGCGTGAAGGGCGTGGTCAGCCGGGCGGAGATCGCGGCGGCGATCGCGGAGATCGTGGCGGCGGACGCTTCGGCGACCGCGGGCGTCCGGAAGGTCCGCCGGAGATCGAGCTGGAGAAGCTTCTAAGCGATAGCCTCTACCTGGATAACCAGGCGCACGCGATCGTGATCCGCATGAAGGATATGGATTCCGGCACCAAGAGCCAGTTGCGGCGGCTCTATTCTTCCGTGCGGCGTGCGGTTCGCGCTCCCGAAAATGAGCGGCAGCACGAATTCGTGATGCTGCGCGCGCGCTTGGCGTATACCATCGCGCGGCACGGCCTGCGCAGCCTGGACCAGATTGAGAAGCTGCTGCTGCAGGTGACACGCAAGAACGATAGCCGCGGTTACGAGCGGTTCAAAGATCTTTTCGAGGCCATTGTGGCCTACAACGAGTAGAGCATGAGCGCACACACTGCACAGACCGAGTTGAAACTGATCGGGAAGCTGATTCTCGAAGGCGAAATGCGATGCGAAACGGGCCTCCACGTGGGCGCGGGCAAGGGGTCGCTGGAAATCGGCGGCTCCGATAATCCCGTGGTGAAGGACGCGTTCGGGCGTCCCTACGTGCCCGGCAGCTCGCTGCGCGGCAAGATCCGTTCGCTGCTGGAGCAGACGTCCGGCCTGGCCGTGCCGTCGGAGCTGGTTTATCTTTCGCGGCGCAAGGGCCAAGAGGTCCGCATTCATCAGAGCGACCGCCCCGACGACGAAATCTGCCTGCTGTTCGGACGCAATCCGGGCCGCATGGAGCGCGTGCAGGGCGAGTCGCTGGAGACTTCGCAGGCCACGCCGGCGCGGCTCGCCGTCTACGACGCGCCGCTGGAGGCCGAGAGCATCACGGCGCAGATGCGCGAGAACCTGGACGATGAGCTGACGGAAGTGAAGAGTGAAAACGCCATCGACCGCATCACCGGGCAAGCCAATCCGCGGACGCTGGAGCGTGTTCCGGCGGGCGCGCGGTTCAAGACGCGCTTCGTGATGGATGTGTTGTGCGACGAAGACGCGCCGCTGTTCTCGCGCGTTCTGGAGGGCTTGCGGTTGCTGGAAGACGACGCATTGGGCGGCGGCGGATCGCGCGGCAGCGGTCGTGTGAGCTTCTCTGGGCTGCGCCTGGCGTGGCGCGGCAAGAGCTACTACGCATCCGGCGCGGCGGAAAAGGAAATTGGCGCAGGGGCCACGCTGGGCGCTATCCAGCAAGCTGTCAACGAAGCCGCATTTGCATTTATCCACGAAGAGTAATCACGAAGAGTAATCATGAGGAGTAAAGCCGAGTAATGAAGCCCGGACTCGCCGTTAAACTGCACCCCACGGGGCCGTGGCGCATCGGACCCGATTCGGGCGCGCGCAACCGGGTGGATGCCATCTATCACAGCGACTCGCTGTATTCGGCGATCACGTCGGCTATGGCGCGCATGGGCTCGCTCGAAGAGTGGCTGGACGCGACCGCTCGATCCGCAGCCCGCGCCAGCGCGCCGTCAGTGTGCTTCAGCTCCTGCTTCCCGTTTGTGGAGGAGATCGAGTTCGTGGCCCCGCCGCGCACCGTGTGGCCGCCGCGGTCGCCGGCGCTGATGTCCGCTCACGTACGTTGGAAGAGCGCGCGCTTTGTTCCGCTAGGTATGGTCCAAACCGTTTTGACGGGGAAGCCTTTGGATGAAAATCGTTGGTCGGTGGACGGCGAAAGTGGTTGCCTGATGCCGGGGAAGCGTCTGGGGCCGTTCCGCACCGGTGTGCGATGGAATGCGGCGGTGGACCGGCTGACCGGCGCCACCGACAGGCATTCGGTAGGATGCATCGAGTTCCGGCCCGGCTGCGGTTTGTGGACGGTAGTTGCTTTCGCCGACGACGCCGCGCGCGACCGTTGGCAGGGACCGGTGAAGGCGGCGTTCCGATGGCTGGCCGATAGCGGCTTCGGCGGCGAGCGATCGCGCGGATGGGGACGCGCCGCGGCGCCGGAATTTGTGGAAGGCCGGCTGCCGGGAATGATCCTGGCGCAGAGCCCCGACGTATGGCCGCCAGTGCAGGAGCCCCCGACAGAGCAGCCTCCAGTTCAGGAACCGCCGGAGGAGCCTTGGTTGCCGGATCCGGATCCGGATCCGGAGTTGCCGCCGGACGATCCCGACCCTTTTTCGGATCCGTTGCCGGCGGCCCCGGCGTTGGCAGCGGTCGAGGCGCCGCCCGATGCGGAGCCGTTGCTGGTTGCCCCGGCGCCGGCAGCGGCCGAACCGCAGTCGCCGCGCGATCCGCAGCCGTTGCCAGCCGCCCCCGCGCCGGCAGCGGCCCAACCGAACGCTCCCGGTCTCACGGCGCACTGGCTGCTATCGCTCTTTTCCCCCGCCGCCGCGGATGCGGTGGAGTGGAGCCGCGGAAGCTACACGTTACTGGAGCGTGGCGGGCACGTTGAAAGTCCCGCGGGCTCCGGCGCGTTGAAGAAGTTGGTGCAGATGGTCGCGGAAGGATCTGTGCTGTATGCGCCCGTGGCTCCGCAGGGCGCGGCCCCGGACGTTGCGCCGGACGGCTTCGCGCATCCGGTGTTTCGCGCCGGCTTCGCGCTTTCTATTCCGCTGCCAGAGGCGAGTTGATGCGCTACCGTCTCTCCGTTCTCACGCCCACGCTGGTCGGCGACGGCCGCAGTCTGAGCCCTATCGATTACATGGTCTGGAAGGACCACGTCAACGTACTCGACCAGTGGCGCATTTTCCGGCTACTCGCCAAAGGGCCGCGTCTGGAAGCTTATCTGGAGCAGCTCAAGAAGTCGGAGAAGCTGGATTTCGCGTCATGGGGCGGCTTTGCGCAGAACTTCGCCGGCCGCCGGATACCGTTCGAGAACGCCGCCTATTCCACTTACTGGAATCGAGCCATGGGCGAGAGCCTGCACATACCCACGTTCGCCGCGGGCGCATCCGGCCCCTATTTGCCCGGTACGGCGATCAAGGGCGCATTGCGCACGGGCATGGCGTTTGCGAACTGGCGCGACGGCATGCTGCAGAATGTGGCCGAGCGGGTAAAGGGTGACCGTCCGGCACGCCAACCGGCGCTGATAGCCGAAGAGCAGGCGCTGGGCCCGGCCGGGACGAACCGCATGAAATTCGTGGGCGCGGGCGATTCGGGTACAATCGCCGTTTCGCAATTCAAAGTTTACCTGCTGCGTACCTCCACGCTGCAGCCGCGCGGCGCGAACTTTGCATTGGGATGGAAGCGGAGCCCGAGCGGCGCGGTGGATGGCGCTCGGCCCGACGACAGTACGCCTGCCTTCGCCGAGATGGCCGCGCCCGGAGCGGCGTTTGAAGGCCAGTGGGACGAGAAGAGCTTCTTTCTGCAGCCCGAAGTGCGGCGTTCCATCCGCTGGCACGAAGGCTTCAACCGCGAGAAGATCTTCGAAGCCGCCAACATTTATGCGGCGGGGTTGTTGACGCTGCAGCGGCACTACGCGTCGTGGGCCGGCATGGGTCTGCTCGACCAGAACCTCACGGAACTAGAGCAGCGCGTGGAGCAAGCACGGGCGAAAGGCTCGTGCGTGTTGTCGATCGGCTGGGGCGGCGGCCTGCCGGCGAAAAGCGCGTGGCTCGATTCGTCGAACGCCGATTACCGGCAGATCTTGCAGCAGTTCGGCTTCTACAACAAAGCGCTGGCGACGAATTTGCCGTTCCCCAAGACGCGGCGGATCGTGTTCCTGAATAACCGGCCTGCGACTCTTCCGGGCTGGGTGGAATTGTCGGTAGAGTAATCGCAGGCCCGACTTGCAGTTCTGCGATACAGCTGTGTCCACTGTGTCTTGAACGATGGAAGGGCGACGCCTTGCCACCATCAACCGAAGCGGAACAACCGGGAAGCCGCCGCGACAGTTCCATGACCAGTTACTGGCAGCCGCTGTCGTCCTCGGATACCTCCATCCACGTTCGCTGATTGTCGTCACCGAGGACGAACTGACGAACCGGATCTGATCAAGGGTAACGCAGTCGCACTTATCCGGATGCAGTAATCTGGTGGCAGGTAAGTCGCGTCGTGGCTTCGCCATCCGCAGGCATGGCAGTTTGTGTGACTCCGGTCTCGTCGCACTCGACCGCACGGTGCTCGCCGACACGCCGCCCCTGAATTGCAGACGACCACGCCCGAAGCTTAGTCTTTCATTTTGGCGAACTCTGAGGTTCAGGTAAAGGGCCTGAGCCTCTGCGTTTCGAGAGCGCGATGCATCCTATTTCTGAATGACAGGTCGGACGTTGGAGAGTGGACTGGAATTGCCGCTGTAATATGCCGCGAATACAAGTCGTCGGGCTGCAGGCCCGTCTTCTCTGCAATCTGCGCCACAAGCGCAGGTCCGACCTCGTCGCGATCGTGGAAGGCAAAGGTATAGTTGGGCCCATCCCGGCCGTTTCAGCCGGCGGTGAGATCCACTCTGCCATGCCACCCCCCATCCAATACGCAGCAAGGCAGCCAACAGTTGCTTAGCCTTGACCGATTTCCAACGGCTCATGCCACCGAAAAGACCTTGGCGAAGGGTTCGGGAACTTCCTCGCCGTGATCGATACAGTCCGCGGCAACTCGTAAGGCAAGCGCACGTACGGCGGCGATCGCCGACTCGCGCGTCGCGCCATACGCCATGACGCCCGGCATCGACTCAATGTCTGCCCACCAGCGGCCGTCATCCTCACGTCCGACTACAATCGGAATCGATTCCAGCGTGACTGTCTCCATCGGCGCCTCGCCTTCATTGTCATGCCGGAGAGAGAGCCAGTGCGGCGGCCTGTCGCGTCCCAAAATAGCCGGCGATCTGTGGAAGGAGAGTTCAAGCGCGAGAAGATCTATGCCGCGGACTGCCGGCGAAGAGCGCGTGGCTCGATCCGCCGACGCGAGGCATCGTGTTCCTGAATAACCGGCCTGCGACTCTTCAGGGCTGAGTGGAGTTGTCGGTAGAGTAGACAGCGTCACAACGCGCCTTCATTCGTCCGGCTGCCCATCGGAAACGCCATGCTGACTCCCGCCAAGTTCACGGCGATCGACTTCTGCCGCATAAGCTCTCTTAAGACGCATGATTCGGTCCTCCAGTCCGGCGCAAATCACTGCCGGACTTAGCGCGTGAAGCTCTTCATCTGACAGAGCCTGGAAATGCGCCGCCCATTCGGCCTCCACCTCCGGGTTGAAAATCTCCCGATCCAGCACGCTTGTGGCGTGCAGGTTGAGCGCGCCCGGAACCATGAGCCGGTATTCATAGCGTACCGGCGAGTCGTCAACTGGCGTCTCGTGCTCTATTTCATCTACCGAGATGTGGCAAGGAATTCCAGCGGCTTCCAACACTTCACGCGCATTTGCGGCATCGGACGCCGAGAAACTTCCCGGGAACGATGCGAATGTACAGGCGCAGGCGGATTCGCCGATCCACGCGGGTGGCGCAGAGGCTTCCACTTGCTGCGGGGATAAGTCTCTTAGCGCAACTTCTTCGTCGTAGCACTTCTGCGCTACGCCGGTAAGCTCAGACCGGTCGAGGTCGCGCAATCCCTCGTCGGAGAGCGAAGCATAATGGCGGCGGAATTCTTCCGGATCGATTTGCAAACGGATCACCTCGTTGGCGGCGGGCCCGCGTTTGAGAGGACGCGGTGAAGGGGTTCACACACTATCGTCCTAAGAACCCAGCATCCTCAGCGCCCGGTCCAAACTGCGCCGCATACGGTTGAACGACCCCGCCAGCACGGCGATTTCATCCTTGCCCCGTACCGGAAGTTCCGGCATGTCCATCTTCCCCACGCTGATCTGGTCAGCCATCGTCGAAAGCCTGCGCAACGGCTGCACCACGGTGAACAGCAGCACCAGATCCAGCAAAATCAAGCTCGCCACAAATACCGCCGCCAAATAGATCGCCAGCCTTTGAAACGCCTGGTTTGCCATCCGCACCGGCAAGGTCATCGGCACTGAGACAATCTGCGCGCCCACAATTTCGTTCGGCTGCCAGCCGAATCCGTTGTTTGATCCATAGCGGCGGATCATCGCCGCCGGAGCCGCCCGCGGCACACTGTGGCATTCCAGGCATGGCGGATTGGCCTGAATCGGCCGCGCCAGGTAGAGCGATTGCCCCGTGGGCGTATCCCGCTCGCCCACCAATTCCCTCGACCCGCCTGGATGGTTGCGAAACATGTTGACGATGTCCGCCTCCCAATCCACCGCGCGGTCGCGCAGGTTCGTCGGGTTCAGCGTCGCTTCTTTGTACGCATAATCCGGATAGCTCGCACGCAAATAGTCGAAGTTTTCCGTGGCTGCGAATGCCGGAACCGTCTGCGGCAGGAACGACCGCTGATGTTCCTGCTCGGTCTCCAGCAGCGGTTTGATCTGTTTGGTGGTATAGTCGCGGGCCGACTGCATCGCTTCCATCATCAGGCGCGCCTGCCGCAGCACTTCTTCCCGCGCATCGTCTTGCAGCAGGCGATGCGAGACTGCGGCCGCGATGGCCAGTCCGGCCCCCAGAACCAATCCTAGAATCAAGTTGAATTTCGCCAAAAGTCTCATTTGGTTACCGGTCCGAAGCTGGTCACTAGCCCAACCGTGATCTATCCTACTGCCGCGGGAACGCGACGCTCTTTGCGGCCATAATGCGGAAGCTCCAGGCTACCATTGCCCGACTGTGTCTGTGACAGTCGATGTGATCCACGGTTTGCGGGGAGAGGGGCTCATGGTTCCCGGCGTCCCCACTTACTGAACGATTTCTAGAATGTTGCGTGTCGTCTCCGGCCTATTGGGCCTGCACGTACGCGATGGTCTCCACGATCTGCTGTTTCAAGCTCGCCTGGCCGGTCGAATCCGCCAGGTGTTGCAGCAAGCCTAGCGTTCCGGACGGATCCCACGCGGCCTGCGGGATGCTGTCCGGCTTCGCGAACGCCGCGCGGATGATCGAAAGCACATTCCGCGTCTCGTCTTCGCTCAGGGCGTTGATGCCGATCATCTGCGTGATCAGGATCCCAGCTTCGTCCCCAAGCTGGCCCGCCCCCAAATCGTTGGCGCGGCCGATGATAAGAGATTGTATGATCTCCGCGTGATATTGCTCCGCTGTCAGGTTCCCGGTCATGCGCCCCGGGACCCATCTGCCATCGGGCGTCCGAAAAGGGTCAGCGCCGGATGGGGTTGCGAATGTCTGGCGCCCCTCCGCGGTCTCGCAGGTCAGAACCATGTTAGCGCCGGTCGACGCCATGAAGGCCTGCCCTCCCTTCAGGCACGGGGCGCCAACCGAAAAGTGAATGACGGGATTGGCCAGTTTGCCCCCGACGGTCCACACCTCGCTCCCACCGCCGAAGTCGCCCTTCTCGAACTGCCCCTTCACCGACCATCGCCCGCTCGTGTCGGTCCAACCGATCACAGGACCCCAGTCAGTCCCTCCCTTCATCGTCGTTCTGACGCTGACAGGTTGGTTGGCTGCACCGGCAATCGCAATCTCAAAGCGATCGCCTATCAGAAAATCTCCGCCGGACGGACGGGTTGAATTGGTAATCTGCACTACCGGACTTTGGGCGAATGCCGGAATGACGGCTACCGCCAGGATGAGCGGAACTCGCATAGCGCCTCCGGTCCAAGTTTATACCAGCGTTTATAGCGGCGGGTTCGCAATGCGTATCGCTTAGGGAAGGCATGGAGACTGACCAGTACCAGTAGGAGCGCGCCAGTGAGCGTCCGCCGGTGAGGGATGCTAACCTGCCCCTAGCGAACGAATCGCGGGTGTATCATCACTGATCGGGTGCCCGCCGCCGTATTGCCCATGAGCAAACTCGATGCCTTTCTCGCGTACGCCGAATCCAACCGGCTGGTGGTCAGTTGCATCGCCGGATTCCTGACGGTGTGCATTGCGTGGCTCGATTGGCGGCTCTTCGACGTTTCCATCGGCTTCCTCTATCTGATTCCCATTCTCTTTTCAGCGCCCGCGTTGAACAACCTCCAGATTGGAGTCTTCGGGGTGATTTGCGGCTACTTGACTGAGGCCCTCGATCCGGCGCAGGGTACATCGGGAAAGACCGGATGGGAATTGGTTGCAGGCTTCAATCCCTTTCACTGGGCGCCGGGCACCATGGGGCGTCTGGTGGTGGCGATAGCCGGCTTCACCATGACCGGTTTCTTCGTCGCCGAGCTGAACCATCGCCGCCGGATGCTGGCCGAACATCTTGCCGAGCGCGATAAACACATCCTACTTCGCATGGAGGCGGAGCGGCAGCTGCTCATCCTCATCGAAACCAGCCCGCTGGCAATTCTCACCTTGAACGGCCGCAGTGAAGTGGAGCTCGCCAACGAATCCGCCCGCCAGATGCTCGGTTTTGACGCGGAGCCTCTGCGAGGATTGCCCGTGGAGCCGTACTTGCCGATCCTGGGCCGCATGTTGCATAGCTATCGCGACGGCGCCAATTTCCGCACCAATGTGGAGTGCAAAGCCTATCGGCGGGGCGGCGAAGTTTTCCTGGCGAACGTGTGGCTTTCGACCTACCAGACTTCGAGCGGCCCCGGACTGGCTGCCGTGGTGTGGGACGCTTCCGAGAACCTTCGCGACCGCGAAGGCGCGGGCCTCGATTCCATGATGGCGACTTCCCGCGTTCTGGTGGGCGCGCTCTCGCATGAAATCCGCAACCTGGCCTCCGCGGCAGCTTCGGCCTATTCCGCGCTCGCCTCCGCGCCCCAGATCGCGCAGCACGATAGATATCAGGCTCTGGGCGCCTTGATTCGCGGATTGGAAAAGATCGCCTCCGCCGGATTGCAGATGGCGTCGGGGAATGAACACGTGGTGGCCGGCCTGGCTACGGTGCTGGATGAAACCCGCATCGTGATCGAGCCTGCGTTGAAGGAAGCAGGCATCGCGCTGGTCTGGGATGTGGCTGGTTCGCTGCCGCTGGTGCAGGGCGATCATCACAATCTGCTGCAGGCTTTCTTGAACCTGGTCCGCAACAGCCAGCAGGCCATGGAAGGCCGGGAACGCCGCCAGTTGCGAATCGCCGCCACCGTGGAAAACGATGCCGCCGTGGTTCGCTTCTACGATTCCGGACCGGGCGTGGCTCACCCCGAAGATCTTTTCCGCCCGTTCCAGCCGAATGCCGCGCACAGCGGCCTGGGCCTTTATATCACGCGCGCCATTCTGCGCTCGCACGGCGGTTCCCTGCGCTACGAACCGCAGCCTGAAGGCAGCTGCTTTACAGTGGAGCTCTGGCCAGCGGAGAATATGAGTGAGGCTTAATGCATACCGAACTTGCGGTAATTCGCGCTTTGTTAGTGGACGATCACGCTCTTTTTCGCGAGAGCCTGGCCCATGCGCTGGCCGGTGAGCTGTGGCTAGACGTGGAACACTGCGCCAGCATTCGCGAAGCGCTTGTGCTGCTTGCGGAACGCCATTTCGACATCGTGTTGCTCGATCACGATCTGGGCAACGAGCGCGCCTCGCAATTTCTGCCGGCGGCGCGCCAGAGCGGCTTCGAGGGGCGTGTGCTGATTGTAACGGCGTGGGTGAGCGACACCGAAGCGCGCCGCTTGCTTCGCCAGGGCGTGGCCGGTATTTTTCTCAAGGAATCGCCGCTTAGCGAATTGAGCGAGAGCATTCGAACTGTGGCGGCCGGCGGCACGCTGCCCGACCGGTCTTTCGGCGGTGCGCAGGAATCCGAAGAAGGCGCTTCGGTCTTCACCGATCGCCAGCGTAAGGCGCTCCGGTACGTGTTGGAAGGCCTTTCCAACAAGGAAATTGCGTGGCGTTTGCAGATTTCCGAGAGCTATGTCAAATCGATTCTGCAGAGCCTGTTCCAAAAGACCGGCGTGCGGACGCGCGGCCAATTGGTTCGCGTGGCATTCGAACAATATGAAGACCAGCTGTAGCCTCGGGGGCAAGAGAGAGGCTAAAGTGGCGCCTCCCTCGTCGACATAGACTTGGCCCCAGCGACGCATGCGGTAGATCAGCGAGGCCAGCTTACGGGCCGTGGCAACGACCGCCACACGGCGTCGTGTTTAACTCACCTTCTCGAACACCACGAATCCATGCGCCGGGATCACTGCGTTTATCTGGCCGTTATTCACCGGCAGCGTCGCGCCGCCGTTGCCGATGTTGTCTCCTCCGTAGATTGCCGCGTCGCTGTTGAAGATCTCCCGCCATCCGCCCGCCGGCAGGCGCGCCGGATCAGTGCCGATAAAATACCCATGATCGAAAGGCGCGTCATTCAGGCTTGCCAACGCCAGTAACTGCTGCCCCGGGGGACTGCTCGGAACGCTGCGCGTGAACGCGATCACACGGTTGTCGTTGTGCACGTAGATCACATCGAGTGCGCGCGACCGCGCCGCGGCCTGCGCCATCACTAACCGGATCAAGTCCTGATAGAAGCGGAAAAGGAACTGGCCGTCACCCGTCCGCTCGCCGATCAGGTCTTCCTTATTCAAGAAGAAAGTGTCGTACAGGAAATACTTTGCCGCGCCAATCTCTTCACCCATCAGGAACATCGGCGTTCCTGCCGACAACGCCGCCAGACCAAATGCGAAGCGGCTGCGCGCTTCGGCATACTTCCGCGTGGCTCCAATAAGCGGCGCTTGATTCACGGCAGTCACAATAGTGCGCTCAGTGTCCTGATCGTTGCCGGCCTCATCGTGGTTTTCGTGATAGACGATCTTGTTGTCTTGCGTCGCCAGCAGCGCTCCGGCGAAAAAGTCCATGTTGAGCGGTCCCGGCGCCCCGAAGCCGGCATTTTTCAGAAGCTTGGCATAGTTATCGCCGTAGTCGCCGTCGCCAATCAGATGGTGATAGAAATCCGCATACCAAACAGAATCAAACCCAATGCCGCCCCGATCCAGGGATTGCGTCATCGCGCTCCAGCCGGTATGGTCCTCGGCGATCAGGAACGCCGATGGATTCACCATCTTTACCGTTCGGGCGAGTTCCCGGAGAAACTTGATGCCGTATAGATTCGCGCTGCCGATGGATTCTCCATTCGCGTTCAGCGTGTTGTTCTGATGAATGGCGTCGGTCAGGTCCACGCGCAGTCCGTCAAAATGAAAGTCGTCGAGTACAGCCGCCGCGCTGCTGGTGAACATCTGGCGTACGTTCTCCTCGCTGAAACGCGGAGTGTATCCGGTCGACCCGTTGTTCAGGTATCCACCGTCGGGACTTCCCGGGTAGTCCGCCGGCTGCCCCTGATACCAATACCAAATGTTATCCTGCGGCGTCACATCCGGGTCCGAATCGTACCCCCATTCCGACCGTTCGTTGTTTGCCGTGGCGAAGTGATTGTACACCACGTCCAGAATGACGGCGATGCCCCGCTGGTGGCACGCGCGCACGAAATGCTTCATTCGATTCGCGCCGCCCGCGCTCGTCTGCATGCAATAGAACAGCGAAGTTCCATAACCCCACTGCAGATCGCCGTCGAATTCCAAAACGGGCATCAGCTCCACTGCGTTCACGCCAAGGTCCGTCAACTTGTCCACAAACGCCATGGCATCGGCGAATGTTCCGGCCGAAGTCGAAGGGAATCCGAGCGAGCCCACATGCAGCTCGTAGACTATAAGATCCTCGATGTTCTGCGGAGGCAGTTGCGGACCGGCGTATTCGCTCGCCCAGAACTCCTCCTCGGGAATCAGGGTGCGCTTCTCGACTCCCGTGTCGTTGAAATCCGCTGTCACTTGATCGGGATCGGAAACTATCGAACAACTTACGATCCCGTCCAGATCCAGATAAGAACCTGCATAGTGCGCGCCCCCTGGATTGGTTACGCCACGGCCCACCTGGTTGCGGGAAAAGATGTCGACCTTATAGGTCGGCGTGCCCTGTTCATTAGTGATCCGATACATGTACAAGCGGTGTAAGTAGTCGTCGAAGCCGGCGAGTACGGGCGTCGTCGCGAGGTCGCTTTCCCAAATGCCCCCGCCCTTCGATGCCAGCGGCACGACCACTGCCGCTGTGTCCACGCCTGTGCCGTCGTCGGCGACATAGCCTGTGGGCGTACCGCTGCTCAAGTCGAACGGAGCGAAGACTACTTCGATGTTCGTGGCGTTCGGCGCCCACGCCGCGAACCGAATCGCCGGCTGTTCCGACCCGGACAGGAAATATTTCTGCGCGCCGAACCTCCGCCCCGTTGCGAACCAGTAATCCTGCGCGATTTCGCCCGCCGCGAGCGCAAAGCTTCGATAGCGGTCGCTTGAGTTTTCGTCCGGCGTCTCAGTCACCACCACCCACGTATTCGGCGCTCCCACGATATCGGCCGACACGCCCCATTGGAACGTAGTTCCGATCTGGCTCGCGTCGAATGAGACAGTGGCGCTGAAGGCGTCGCAGCCAGTCTCATCTTGCGATGCCGCCATGGGCGCTTCCGTCCATTGATTCGAAAATTGCCCGGCGGCGTTCCAGCTTCCGGAGACCCGGACATTGCTGAACAGGTGGCGCTTGATGCCACTATGGAACGTGAAATTGACTGCAATTTGCGCCATTTGCGATCCTCCTTCGCGACTGGCAGCTACAGGGCTACTGAGCACGAGGATCTCACAAAATAGGCGCGTTTGCGCGTGTTCGGCTCCTCAGTTTGCGGTTTCCCACGGCTCTCATAAAAGTTGCTGGAACCAGGTACCATGTATTAGCGTATACCATGCATTGTGGAGTACTCGAAAAACGAGGATCGGAACCGGCGGATTACGCAATTACGGAAAGGCATTTTGGAGCTGGCTGTCATGGGAGTCCTTTATCACGAGCGGCATTACGGCTATTCGTTGGTCCGGGTACTCTCCGAAAGCGGCTCCATCTCACTCAAGGAAGGCACCATTTATCCGATACTGGCCCGGCTGGATCGGGACGGCTTAGTCCGCTCGGAATGGGTGGAATCCGATCAAGGGCCTCCGCGCAAGTACTACGCGCTGACGTCGTCGGGCCGGCAGCTATTCGATGAGCTGAATCAAGAGTTCGATCTGTTGGTTTCCCTGGTCCGACAGAAGTCGAAGGTTCCGGAGCAATCCGAACAAACCAGGAAGAAACTTGTCGTCCGAAAGGCGTAACAACGTGAATAACTACCCGGAAGCGGTGGCGAAGATAGCCAGTGACTATTTGGAGCGCGTGAAGTCGCAGCTCTGTCTGGTTCCTTCGCGTGAGCGGGATGAGTTCCTGAGGGAGCTTCAGTCGCATCTGTACGAGGCCTATCGCCAAACGCCGGGCGAGGATGACGTCGGGCGAATCCTCGAGGTGTTGCGGAACCTCGGCGAACCTGCCGAAGTGGTGTCCGACCGGTTGGCCGGCGCGATGGTGCGTTCCGGCGCGAGGCGCAGCCTGCCGCTGTATATAGTGGGCGGGATCCTGATCGCTATGTTCGGAGTTCCGCTGGGGTTTGGCGGCGTGGGGGTGCCGGTAGGCCTGGTGTTCGCGCTGGCAGGCATAGTGCTCGCTTATTACGCGACCGCGGGAAGCATCCTTCTAGCCGGCGCGATGTCTATGTCGATGGGTCTGACTCGTATCTTCCTGCCGCATTTATGGGACAACCTGGTGACGCTCCGCTATATTCAGATGAATGGGGCGCCGGGTGAGTTATTCGATCACTTATCCCGCTCAGAACAAGGGTTTCTAATGATCCTGATTGCCAGCGTGTTAATCGCCAGCGGATTGGGTATGCTGTGGCCGGGAAGGTACCTGCTTCGGGGGCTACGTTTCCTGTTTAGTCTGGTCTTTGACTGGACGCGGCGGTTGGCGCAAAGCGTTCGCGGGAAACTGTGTGGGGACCATCATACAAGGCCTCATGTGGGCGACGTCTCGTTTGCGAATAATGGCCAGTGACTGCTATGGCGTATGGTAACTAGTCACTTAGTGGAGATAGAACCGGAGATAGATTGGTCAGCGAGCCACTCTTTCAGCCGGTCCGTCCATCCCATAACCGGGGCGGGCTTCTTAGTCGGCCGGAGTCCAAAACCGTGCCCGCCATAAGCGTAGATATGCATTTCACTCGGAATGTGGTTGGCTTCCAGTTCCAGGTAAAACTTCACCGTGGCCTCGACGTGCGAGCGGTCGTCGTCGGCGCATACCAGGAACGCGGGCGGCGCGTCTTTCGGTATGGGAAATAGCGGCGGGGCGTCGGGACGGTTGGCGCCGGGGCGATACGCCGGATAAACCGACACGGTGAAATCGGGACGCGAGCTGACGCGTTCCACCGGGTCTGGCGAATCCGGCTTGCCGGCGTCGAATCTGGTCTCCATCATGCCCGTGACTTCCCCACCCGCGGAAAATCCCGAGAAGCCGATCCGCTTCGGGTCGAGATTCCATTCCGCCGCGCGGCTTCGCACCAGGCGCACGGAGCGTGCGGCGTCGGCATACACTTCGCCCGGCAGAGTGTAAGTGGACCCCGGCGCTTTGGCCAGGCGGTACTTCAGCACGAACGCCGCGATGCCCTGCGCATTCAGCCAATCGGCGAATTCCCAGCCTTCCTTGTCGATGACCAGCTGGGTGTGGCCGCCGCCGGGCGCGACCACTATCGCCGCGCCGGTGGCTTTTTCTTTCGGCGGAAGAAAGACGTAAATCGACGGATAATGAGTCACCGTGAAGTTAGCGGGCAACCCGGCATACTTCGGGTCGGTAGAGGGTTTCGATACCTCCGCCGCGGTGACTCCTTCCGAGCCCGGCGCGCCACCCGGCCAAAGCCTGATCTCTTCGCCGCGGGTGGCGGCGAGGGAAGAGCCCGCCAATAGAAACCCGCCGCAGAACAGACCAGCGCAGAACATCTGGAACTTAGTCATGGCACAGCCTCCGATGCCGTTACGGCACATCGCCCTTGGGCAACGCGCTGGACACAAACTCGCTGAAATCGTGCTTCAACTTAGCGTGCGAATCGCTATCGATATATAACATGTGGCCCGACTGGTAGAAATCCCATGAGATCCGCTTGTGCATCTCAGGGTGCAGCCCCATGTGGTTGAACGTATATTCCACCGCGAAGTACGGAGTCGCCAGATCGAAGTAGGCCGCGGCAACCATCACCTTCATGTACGGATTCTTAACCATGGCGTTGCGCAGCATGGCGGTGGTATCGCCGAAGCCGTTTTGCACGGCGTAATCCCAAGGTTGAATGCCGCCGCTGGGATAATAGTACATATCGGTCTTGTATCCCAGCTCAGTGCGCATGTAGTTAGTGAAGACGGCCGTGAACGGCGGCGTGATCAGCGTGCTGGAAGGATCGAACTCACTGGTCTCGCCGACATTGAGGCCGGAAGGACCTGTCAATCGTCCATCATAGCGCCCGATAGTAAGCTCTTTGTCGCGCAGCAGCTCGCGCGCGAAATGTGAGACGTCGAAGCGCAGGTTGGTCTCTTCCAGGTAGCGCGCTTCGAGTCCCGTATAGCGCACCAGCTTGTCGATGACGGCCTTACGCTCGGCGGGGGAAAGGTCGTCGCCCTTGGCGAGGGCCGCGGCATATTCACCCATGGCGAAGCCCTCAGCTTCCTTGAGAAACGATTTCAGATCTTTACGCTGCAAGTCGGCCGCCACCTTCTTGTGGTAGTAGGCGTCAGCGGCTTGAGAGGGCAATTGTAACTGGTAAACCAGATCGTCACTACGGCTCCAGATGGTCTCCAGGTTGAGCGTAGTTCCTATCAGCACTATGCCATTGAAAGCGATGCCGCGGTCGATGAGATAGCCCGCCAGGCCCGCCGCGCGAAAGGTTCCATAACTCTCGCCGGCGATGAACAGCGGCGAGAGCTGGCGATTGTTGCGCGAGATATACATGCGCATGAATTCACCCACCGATTGAATGTCGCCCTGCACGCCGTTCATGCGCCGAGCTACTTCGATTGACTTGGCGCGGCTGTATCCCGTGCCCACCGGGTCGATGAATACGAGATCGGTCTGGTCGAGCCACGTATCCTGGTTGTCCTTCATCTGGTAGGGCGGAGGCGGCATGCTGCCGTTCGGCTCCAGTTTGGGACTGCGCGGCCCCATGCCTCCCATGTGCACCCACATCGACGCTGAACCGGGTCCGCCGTTGAAGCAGAACGTGAGCGGACGCTTGGTGGTGTCGGCGGCGCCGTCGAGCGTATACGCCATATAGAAGATGTGCGCTTCGGTTTCGCCGGCTGCGTCCTTCAACGGCATCTGCGCCACAGTCGCGGTGTAGTTGATGGTCTTGCCTTGCACTGTCACGCTGTGATGCGTGACCACCGGCGTTTCATCGATTTCTCCGCCGATAGCAGGTCCGGGACCCGCCACGCCGCCGCGGCCACGGCCCCCAGGGGTTGCGGCAGGCGTTGGCGCAGTGGCTGCCGGAGTTTGCGCCGGGGCTTGAGCTTGAGCTTGACGGCCTTGCGCGGAAGCCTGCGGCTGAAGCGCCATCAGAGAGAGAAGAAGCGGCGCAACCACAGCAGTGGCGCCGGCGAGACGAATTGGGTACATGGGTAAATGATATTCCAAAACGCGGGTTCCGCGCAGCCGAGGACGGGAGCCGATCGGGAGCCGAGCGCCCGGAGGGCCGGCTGATTGACTGCGCCGTTCACGCAGGGGTCCTTGCAATTAGCCCCCCAAGCGGCACGGTAGCGAAGAGGCCGTGAAGCTGACGTTCCACGCAGTGAGAAACTGAGGTACCATAGCATTTTGGCGTGGTGGCGAAGCTGGCTACGCATCAGTCTGCAAAACTGACAACATGGGTTCGAATCCCATCCACGCCTCCATTTCATCTTTTCCTCGCACGCATGAGATAGCCGCCCTGTCGCCGAGCCGCCAGGTATGAGATATTTTTATTGGGGGCTGAGGCTTTGAGAGCGCCCCCAGATAGCGTTTGTTCCGAGACGGCGGGATAGCCAAAAGGGAAGGCAGAAGTCTGCAAAACTTCTATTCGAGGGTTCGATTCCCTCTCCCGCCTCCAGTGCTTAATCCTTGGAACGTCTCGGTCCCGCCGCACTACATCTGTTGACGCTTTCAAGAAAAGAAGTCCCCTCGTAACTCGACATTTTCCGTGGCGCTCTGCGATTGCATGGGACTGCGTACGTCTTGTCGCCGGCCCTCGGCGCCGCTTGCGTCACCGACGCGTGGTGGGCAAACACCGTTGGCCTGCAATACGTCCCCGCCACTAACCCGTTGCGGTTCTCCATCGACACATGCCCTCGGGCCCCCTTACAGCCGTACCTGGCGGCTTAGTCGCAATCGTTGCGCCGCTCCGGCCGTTACGATTATGTTTTGGCAGCCACGCTCCAGCCTACTTTTTCCGCAGCCTGCCAGGACTTTCTGAGGAGGGACGGCGTCATCTATCGCAACCATCGCGATGCCTCGCAGGCCCATCCGAAACGCCCTGCTCAAGAGAAACTGGTTTTGCGATGATATGCTCGCCGAAAATGAAACCGATCGTAGCTCTCCTCTTTTTCGCTTTCGCCGCATCCGCTCAGGATGTCTACGACGTCATTCTCTCGGGCGGCAGAATCGTCGACGGAACGGGCAACGCTTGGTTTCCGGGCGACCTCGCCATCGCCGGCAATCGCGTCGCCAAGATCATCGGCGCCGGGCTTCTCGACGGCGCGAAAGCCAAGGAGAGAATCGATGCGCGAGGCTTGGTGGTAGTGCCGGGTCTCGTCGGCCCCCCGTGAATTTTGGTTCCTATTGGGCGCGACGACCGTTCGCCAATGTGAAAGGTATGGCTGCCGGCAAGGCGACCTCCTCATGCGTAACGATCATCTGTTCGCCTGGCGTGTACCCCGTGTCGGTGGCGCCGACCCATGCTGGAGTTCATGTTTGAGACGGCACGCACGATGACGCACCTTGTTCTTTCGGTGTTACCGCT
>Ga0208193_1000444_pt1 | contig 22841 bp, 19 predicted proteins | sample June2015DPH_17_2_FD_184716 | JGI IMG/M metagenome (GOLD analysis project Ga0208193, IMG submission 184716) | Peatland microbial communities from SPRUCE experiment site at the Marcell Experimental Forest, Minnesota, USA - June2015DPH_17_10... | ecosystem: Environmental > Terrestrial > Soil >... | reverse complement strand
CAGACCCGTTACAACTCTAGCCGAGTCCCCTCAATCCCGAAACTTGTTCCAAATCAGTGGGCTGCCACCTGGCCGCATGGCACGTTACGGAATCGCTGGGCGGCCAAGGGGGCGCTTGTTTTTAGGCGAATAAAAGGCGAAAATGAACGCATGGCTTTGGTAGGCATCGCGAAGCTGGCCTCGCAGAGCGACTTGCTGGAGGCGAAGCGGCAGGTGCAGTACTTCGAGATTCCCAGCCGCAGCATTTTGAACCGCACCAGGCCGGGACTGCCGTTCCAGTGGACCATCAATCCGTATCGCGGCTGCGAGTTCGGCTGCAAATATTGCTATGCGCGGTACACGCACGAATTCATGGAGCTAGCCGTGACGGATTTTGAGGACAAGATTTACGCGAAGTCGGCGGCTGCGCACCATCTGCGGCAGGAACTGCGCCGCGTGGATCGCGCGGAGGGAATCGCGATCGGAACGGCGACGGACCCGTATCAGCCGGCGGAGCGGCGGTACGAAAGGACGCGGTCGATTCTGGAGGTGTTCGCGCGCGAGCGGGGATTGCACATCGGGATCATTACGAAGTCGGATCTGATTGTGCGCGATATCGAGCTGCTGCGCGAGGTGGCGCGCGGCAATGTGCTCGGGGTGACCGTGACGATAACGACGCTGGACGAAAAACTGGCGCGGCTGATGGAACCGCGCGCGCCGCGTCCGGATTTGCGCCTGGAAGCGGTGCGGAAGTTGAGCGAGGCGGGCTTGCATGTGGGCGTGAACCCGAACCCGGTGATGCCGTCGATCACCGACGGCGAGCGGCAACTGGACCGGCTGGCGAAAGCGGCGCGCGATGCGGGGGCGGAATCGTTCGGCGGCGGGCCGTTGTTTCTGATGCCGTGCGCACAGAAGGTGTTCTTTCCATTTCTCGAGAAGCATTTTCCGGACCTGGCGCCGCGCTACCGGGAACAATACGAGAAGAGCGCGTACTTGGGGAAGGGCTACAAGGACATGCTGCGGGCGCGCATCCAGCAAATCCGCGATCGCTACGGGCTGGTCTCGGGACACATCGAGTATCAGCCCGAATTGTGGCAGGGCGACGAGCAGCCGACGCTCTTTCCGTTGGAGTGAAACCGAGGAACCGTTAGAGTAAAGGCGATGGACCTGGCGGCGTTCGATTTCCACTTGCCCGAGGAACGGATTGCGCAGGAGCCGCTGGCGGACCGGGCGGCTTCGCGGATGCTGGTGGTGCATCGGGCGGAGGGCCGGTGGGAGGACCGGGCGTTTCGCGATTTTCCGTCGTATCTTCGCGCGGGCGATTGCCTGACGCTGAACGATTCGCGCGTCTTTCCGGCGCGGCTGTATGGGACGCGGGTGGGCGGCAGCGGCGAGGTGGAAGTGTTCCTGCTGCGGGCGTGCGGCGCGGGCGGCAGGGAATGGACGGCGCTGGTGCGGCCGGGGCGCAAGCTCGGCGTGGGCGAGCGTATACGGTTCGCGAATGGTTTGGAGGGCGAGATCACCGGGCGCGGGGAATTCGGCGAGCGGACGATCCGATTCGAAAGCGAGGACGGCTTGCCGGGCGATCTGCCGGGTGATCTACTGGACGAATTCGAGAAGATCGGGCATGTGCCGCTGCCGCCTTACATCAAACGCGGCGACCAGGCCGCCGACCGGGAGCGATATCAGACTGTATTTGCGCGCGAGCGGGGTTCGGTGGCGGCGCCGACGGCGGGCCTGCACTTTACGCCGGAGATTCTGGAGGCTTGCCGCGCGCGCGGCGCGGATGTGGCATACGTGACGCTGCATGTGGGGCTGGGGACGTTCCAGCCGCTGCGTGAAGAGCAGGTGGAGCGGGCGAAACTGCACTCGGAAAGGTTCCAGATCACGGACGAAAATGCGGCGCGGATGAAGGCGGCGAAGCGGCTGGTGTGCGCGGGAACCACCAGCGTACGCACGGTGGAGAGCGCGCTGCAGCGTGGAGAGCTGCGCGGGCAAAGCGGCGAGACGGATATCTTCATTTATCCGGGATATGAGTTTCGCGGCGCGGGGGCGATGCTGACTAATTTCCATTTGCCGCGGACGAGCCTGCTGCTGCTGGTGTGCGCGTTCGCGGGGACGGAACTGGCGCTGGCGGCTTACCGGCATGCCGTGGAAGCGGAGTACCGCTTTTACTCGTATGGGGATTGTATGCTGATCGTGTAGCCGCCTGACAATTCCAGCGCGATGCGTGTCACTCGCCACAGGCGGCAGATATTCCTGTTTCTCTTGCGCAAAAGTCCGTCCGCCACAGCCTATTCGCCGATTAAACTTTCGAGGGGCGCCGAGCTGGGACGCAATCCGCGCCGCGCGCTGAACTGCAGCAGCCCGGCGGCCTTCCATACGCAGCGTTGCGCGGCGCTCTGCAAATCGAGCAAACGGATATGGGCGGGATCGCTTTCGTCGGAACTCTCCAGCAAGTCCGAGACAGTGCTCAGAATCACCGTCAATTCATTATTCAAGTCTCTGGCGGCGGCGCCAGCCACGGCATAGGCGCGATCGGTTCTGAGAACTCTTTCCACGTCTTCATAGTAACTGGCGGACCCAAGCGCAGCGCCCGGTCAAAACTAAGATAGCCTTGCGATTGATCGAGATGCGATATTTGCAGGCTCTGTGACCGGAACCATGCGGGTGCGCAATACGTCGAAATAGTACAATAAGAACAATTGGAGCGGCTAACCCACATGAAATTGCGAACCGCTGCGATCCTCCTTGGATTTGCAGCCGCGGCATCACCGATGATCGCGAGTGACGCGCCTTTGACGCGTCCGAAAGCCGGCAAGGTCGAGATTATGCCGGAGAGCCAGATCAAGCCCGGTATGAAGGCGGTTGCCTGGACCGTGTTTCAAGGCACGGAGCCGGAGCCGGTGCCCATTGAGATTATTGGCATCTACAAGAACCAATGGGGACCGAAGCAGGACATCATCGTGGGCAAGATGGGCGGCAAAGCGATTCGCTCGGGCGTGGCCGCGGGAATGAGCGGCAGTCCGGTCTATATCGACGGCAAACTGGTGGGCGCGGTGGCGCTGCGCATGAGCGTGTTCTCGCCGGACGCCATTTGCGGCATTACGCCGATCCAGCTGATGCTTGAGATCAACGATTTCGATAAGTCGCGGCCGGAAGACGCCAAGACGCCGGATAAGATTGTGGCGCAAAACCGGCAGGTTTCGGCCCCGGAGGGAATGCTGCAGCAACTGGTTGCGGCCGGTGTTGGCCAGAACCTTCCGCAGCAGATCTCCTCTATGGTTCCGATTGAAACGCCGCTGGTGTTCGCCGGCTTCCACGAAAGCGTGCTCCGCGATTTTGCGCCGCTTTTCCAACAGTTGGGCATCGCGGTGGCCCAGGGCGGGTCCACCACCGGCAGCACGCTGCAGACCACCAAGCCGGTGGAAGGCTGGGAGCATTCGCTTAATCCGGGCGAGACTATCGCGGGCGTGCTGGTAGATGGCGATATGAGCATCAGCGGCGCCGGCACCGTGAGCTATAACGACGGCAAGCGCGTGCTGGCATTCGGGCACCCATTCTTCAATCTGGGCCCGATGGATATGCCCATGACGAAGGGCGAAGTGCTGATGACCATGGCGTCAAGCTATCAGCCGACCAAGATGATCAATGCCACGGAGGTGGTGGGCGCGCTGCGCCAGGACCGCCATAGCGGCATTGAAGGCGTTCTGGGCGCCACGTCGCACATGGTTCCGGTGACCATGAAGGTGCGGTCGCTGAACGATAAGAACGCGGTAGTGCGGGAGAAGGATTTCCGCATGAGCGTGTTCGTGCAGCAGAAGTGGACGCCGTATTTGATGATGCTTTCGCTTTACAACTCGCTTTCGGAATTGAACGAGTTCGCCGACGAGGGCACCTACCGGCTGAGCGGCAAAGTGGAAATGAGCGGACAGCATCAGATTTCGCTTTCGAACATGCAGACCTCGGGCGAGATGATGCCCGCGCCCATGGCGCTGGCAGGCTGGTTCGGCGACAAGTTCAACAAGCTGTATCTGAACAACCTGGCCGCGCCCGATGTGAAAAGCGTCAACGTGACAGTGGACTTGATTCCCGAGCGCCGCGTGGCAACCATTGAGAACGCGTGGGTGGCCGACCCCGACGTGCGGCCGGGCGACGTCGTCCCGCTCAAGGTTTTCCTGCGCCCTTACCGCGGCGAGGCGATTGAGCGCAACTTCACGGTGAAGATTCCCGATGGCCTGGCGCGGGGCGATCACCGCATTCTGCTGAGCGATGCGGAAACACTGAACCGCATGCAGAATATCGCCGGCATTGTGAACCGCTATATGGATCTGCCGGAAACGGTATCGCTGATCAACCAGGAGCGCACCAACAACAAGCTCTACGTTTCGCTGGTGGAAGCGAGCCCGACGGCTTATGTGGACGATAAGACGCTGCCGAGCCTGCCCTCGTCGGTGATGAACGTGATTCAGTCGGGCCGCGCGCCCACCCGCGCCATGCTGACCAGCCCGGATACAGCTACCGAGCAGACTTCGCTGCCATTCGATTACGTGGTGAGCGGCAGTTATACGCTACGGTTGCACGTGAAGTAAGACCACGGGAAATAAACGCAAGACACCAACATGACGAAAATGAAATGCGGCGCGGGCCTTATGCTTTGCGCCGCCTCCGCCGCGCTGTTTGCCAGCCAGACCCGGATATGGTCGCAGGGCGATTACACCGAGTTCGAAAAAGGCACGATCAAGAATCTTTCGGTGCGCAGCGACGGCCTGCTGAGTCTCGGGCCGCACTCGCGCGAGCTGATGGATACTTCATCGGCGTATCTGTGGGCGCTGGCGCAGGATTCCAAGGGCAACCTCTACACCGGAGGCGGATCGGGCGCGAAACTGTTCCGCATTCCGCCGGACGGCAAGGGCAAAATGCTAGCCGACCTGGACGCGCTGGGCATTCAGGCCTTGGCGGTGGATTCGCGCGACCGCGTCTACGCCGCAACGTCGCCTGACGGCAAAGTTTATCGCATCGCCGGCAATGCCAAGCCCGAAGTGTTCTACGACCCCAAGACAAAATACATCTGGGCGCTGGCTTTCGATAGCAAGGGCGATCTCTACATTGCCACCGGCGATCCGGGCGAGATCCATCGCGTGGGTCAGGATGGCAAGGGCAAAGTCTTCTTCAAGACCGATGAGACGCATGTGCGCTCGATGGTGGTGGAAGCGAACGACAATCTGATCGTTGGAACGGACCCCGGCGGTCTGGTGATGCGTGTCGGGACAGCTGGATCAGCGCAGGGGCAGGGATTCGTTTTGTATCAGATGTCGAAGCCGGAAGTGACGGCCGTAGCGGTGGGGCGCGATGGCGCGATCTATGCCGCGGCCGTGGGAACAAAGTCGTCATCGTCGTCGGGTTCCGCTCCCGCGTCGCTGCCGCCTCCGCCGGCTACGGTGACGGTCAATGCGCCCGGAGCGGCTCCGCCCGCGGGCCAACCGCGTCAGGTTGCGCCTCCACCCGCATCGGTGGGAACGCCGGCGGGGGTCAACGGCGGCAGTGAAGTTTACCGCATCGAGGCGAACGGCAATCCGATGAAGGTCTGGGGCAATGCGCAGGATGTGATCTATGCCATTGCGTTCGACAGCCAGGGCCGCGCGATACTGGGCGCGGGAAATCACGGCAATGTGTATCGCGTGGAATCGCCAACATCCTACACAGCGCTGCTCAACATGCCTGCGACGCAGATCACCGCCTTCCAGCGTGGCCGGGATGGACAGCTCTATGCCGCCACCGGCAATGTGGGGAAGGTGTACGAGATTGGCCCGGCCCTTGAGCATGAAGGCACAATTGAGAGCGATGTGTTCGATTCCTCCATGTACTCGCTGTGGGGCCGCGTGAGTTTCGAAGCACGCCTGAACGGCGGACAGGTGGCGGTTCAAACACGCAGCGGCAACCTCGATCAGCCGCAAAAGAACTGGAGCCCGTGGTCGGACCCGGTGACGGCGCCAAAAGGCGGGCGCATCGCATCGCCGGCGGCGCGTTTCGTGCAATGGAAGGCGACGCTGACGGCGGATAGCGGCGGCCGCACGCCGGAACTGGAGTCGGTAGACGTGGCGTATCTCGCCAAGAACGTGCAGCCGCGCGTCGAAGAGATCGAGATCACTCCCGCGAATTACAAATTCCCCGCGCCAGTGGCGCCGCTGGTGTCGCTCTCGGCGCCGGCGCCGACGCTGAGTCTCCCTCCGATCGGCAAGAGCAATGCGCCTGTGCCGGTGTTTTCCCTGGAAGGCAATGCGCCTACCATGATGTTCGCTAAAGGCTACATTGGCGCGCGCTGGCTGGCGTCCGACCCGAACGGCGATTCACTGGTCTACATGGTGGAGATTCGCGGCGAGAAGGAAACCGAATGGAAGCTGCTGAAGGACAAGGTAGCGGAGAAATACATCTCCTGGGACTCCACGGCGTTTCCCGACGGCGATTACCGCCTGCGCGTGACCGCGTCGGATGCGCCGGGAAATCCGCCGGCCGAAGCGCTAACAGCGAGATTGGAAAGCGACCCCTTCACTATCGACAACACGCCGCCGAAGATCACAGGCCTGATCGCGGTGCGCACCGGCGGCAAGCTGGAAGTGCGCTGGCACGCGGCGGACGCGCTGAGTGATGTGACCAGGGCCGAATATTCGCTGGACGGCGGCGAATGGACGGTAGCCGCGCCGGTAACGAAGCTGTCGGATTCGCCGGAGCTCGATTACTTGCTGTCTCTCGACGCGGCGCCGGGCGAGCATACGGTGGCGGTGCGGGTGCTGGATGAGTATGAGAATCTGGCGGCGGAGAAAGTGGTCGCGCGGTAGCGTGGTTGCGCGAAGTCCGCTCTAAGCAAGCACCAAGTCGAGGGAAGCGGACATATGCGCAAAGCCGTAGGGCGGACCCCCTGGTCCGCGCGGGTCCCCCTGGACCCGCTCTTCGCCCCAGCCGAATAGTCCCGACGCGATCCCTGAGAGGCCGACCGGGGGGTCGGCCGCGGACCAGGGGGTCCGCCCCACAATTAACGCCGACGGGCCGATTGTGGCATTGGGTTAACAACCTGCCCCACAAATACTCAGCGTTGGCTAATGCCGCATGAGATTCACCAGATCGCTGAATACGCCGTACGCCGTCTGTTCCACCTGTGGCTCGATAGAGACAGTGCCGAAGGTTCCCATCAGGTCGGTGTGGAAAAGAATCAAATTTGTAGTGCCGGGCGTCGCGGCTAGAATGTCGTTGCGGTCGAGCACTTCGGCGCGGACGCGCAACGTGATGCCGCGCTTGTCGCGCCGTCCGCGGCTGATCAGGCGCACGGTCTTGCCCTGGCGCGCCATCTCTTGGACGCGCGCGGGGGTGAGGCGCGCAATGCCGCGCGTCGAAACTTGCTGCGGGGTGGTGCGCGCGTCCATCAACACATTGGCCAGGGCGGCGGCTTTGGCGGCGGAATCCCAACCTTCAATGTCGTAGGCTCCATCGCCTTCGGTAATGCCCATGTGGCGGGCCGCCGCGAGACCTTCTTCGAAGCTGCCGCCGCGCTCCATGGTTTCGATCACTACCTTGGATGTCGAATTCAAAACGCCGGTGAAGCCGAGCACCTGGACGCCCGGCAGGCTCGAATGCCACAGATTGAAGACGGGCGCGCCATCCATCACGGCCGATTCGAAACGGAGGCCGAGACCGGCGCGGGCGGCTTCGTCGCGCAGGTCGGCAAACGCATGTGCGATGGGCCCTTTGTTGGCGGTGACTACGTGCATGTTGCGGGCGAAGGCGGCGCGGATATGCGAGATCGCGGGTTCGCCGGTGGATGGATTCAGCGTGGTCAATTCCACCGCGGCATCGGCGCGCGCGGCGTCGAGGAATGCCTCCACCGATGCCATGCGCGGGCCGAACCGAGGCGCGTCCGGCAGCCCGGCCGGATCGATCGCCGTGCCGTGCCGCAGCGTGTGGATGCCGGTGATGGTGAATGGAAAATCCGCGCGCTTGCGGCGGAGCAGTTGCGCCAACGCGCGGCCCACGTTGCCAAATCCGATGATCGCGAGCTTCACGCATGAATTGTGGCACAGGTGTTGTGGCATAGGTGGCGTAGCGTGGTACCATTTCGCCATGAAATCGCTGTTTCCAGCCATGTTGCTGCTGGCCTGCGCGGCTGCGCTGCCGGCGGCCAGGAGTTTGGAGATTTTTTCCATCGACGTGGAAGGCGGGCAAGCTACGCTGTTCGTCTCGCCCAGCGGCGAATCGATGCTGGTGGATACCGGCTGGGCGGGCTTCAATCACCGCGACGCCGACCGCATCGCGGCCGCGGCGAAATTGGGGGGCGTGAGGAAGATCGACTACCTGGTGATCACGCACTTCCACGCCGATCACGTGGGCGGCGTGCAGCAGCTCGCCGGCAAGATGCCGATCGTGAATTTTGTGGATCACGGGGCCAACTCGGAGACCGATAAAGCCTCGATTATCCGCTTCAACGAGTACAGCGCGTTCCGCGACAAGGGCAAACATATTCTGGCGAAGCCCGGCGATACCATTCCGATCAAGGGCCTCGACGTGAAGGTACTCTCGTCGAACGGCGACCTGATCGAATCGCCGCTGCCGGGCGCAGGACAGCCCAACCCCGCGTGCGACGGCTTTGCGCAGCCGGCGGCGGATACCACGGAAAATTCGCACTCGGTCGGCATGTTGATTACCTTCGGAAGCTTCCGCATGATCGACATGGGCGACCTGACGAAGGACAAGGACTACCAGCTGGCGTGCCCGGTGAACAAGATCGGCGCGGTGGATGTGTACCTGGTTTCGCACCACGGCTTGGATCAATCGAGCTCCGAGCCGTTCGTGCGGGGGCTGCATCCGCGCGTGGCCATTATGAATAACGGCGCGCGCAAGGGCGGAAGCCCGCTGGTGTTTCAGACGCTGCATGGCAGCCCCGGCCTGGTGGACCTGTGGCAGCTTCATTACGCCATCGCGGCGGGCAAGGACAACAACTCGAACGATTCGTTCATCGCCAATGTGGAGGAAGTCTGCGAGGGCAAATGGATCAGGCTAACGGCGGAAAAAGATGGCTCGTTCCAGGTATTCAACAGCCGCAATAAGTTCGAGAAGGCGTATCCGAAGAAGTAAGCCGGGGCTTGCTACTATCGAGGTTTGAGGCTTAGTCTGAGGACTAGTTTGGGCCATCCAGCGCAAATTGTAGTTTTGGACGCGGGCGGACAGTACTGCCACTTGATCGCCCGCAAGGTCCGCGAACTGGGCGTATATGCCGAGGTGTGCGCCAGCGAGACGCCGGCGGCCGATCTGTCGGGCGCCGGGGGTATCATCATCTCGGGCGGCCCGAGCAGCGTTTACGATCCCACCAGTCCCACGGTCGACCCGGCTATCTTCACGCTGGGCAGCCCGGTGCTGGGCATCTGCTACGGTCAGCAAATCATGGCGCACAATTTGGGCGGCACGGTGCGCAAGGGCGACAAGGGAGAATATGGGCTGGCCACTTTGGAACTGAGTCCGACTGCCGACCCGATGTTCGCGGGGCTCGCCGGCACTCAGCAGGTGTGGATGAATCATCGCGATGCCGTGGCGGCATTGCCCGACGGTTTCGCGGTGACGGGCAGCACGGCAACATGCGCGATAGCGGCCATTGCCGCGCCTGCGAGGAAGTTTTACGGCGTGCAATTCCACCCCGAGGTGGTCCACACCGCGCGCGGGCAGGAGTACCTTGCGAATTTCGTTTTTCGCGTGTGCGGGTGCGTAAAGGATTGGGATCCGCGGCGCCGCGCTCCCGCGCTCGAGCAGGAAATTCGCGACTGCGTGGGCGGCCGCAACGTCTTTTTCTTCGTCAGCGGCGGCGTGGATTCCACCGTCGCATTTGCGCTGTGTACGCGCGCGCTGGGCGCCGGGCGCGTGCGCGGCGTCTACGTGGATACCGGCTTGATGCGCGAAGGCGAGACGGAATTCGTGGGCAAGATGCCGGGCGTGACGGTGGAACATGCCGCGGAACAGTTTCTGGGAGCGCTGGCGGGCGTCACCGATCCGGAAACGAAGCGCCACATCATCGGCGAAGAGTTCGTACGCGTGCAGGAGCGCATCATTGCGTCGCGGCATCTGCTGGACGAAAACTGGATTCTGGGGCAGGGCACGATTTATCCCGACACCATCGAATCGGGCGGGACCAAACATGCGGACGTGATCAAGACGCATCACAACCGGGTGGCGGGGATCCAGAAGCTGATCGAGTGCGGGCGCATCGTAGAGCCGCTGAAATCGTTCTACAAAGACGAAGTGCGCGCGGTGGGGCGCGAGCTCGAATTGCCCGCGGAGCTGCTCGACCGGCACCCGTTTCCCGGACCGGGCCTGGCGATTCGCTGTCTTTGCTCGGATGTGGATGCGCCGGTGTGCGCCAGTGAAGATGGGTTCGTGCTTCCGGTGAAATCGGTGGGAGTGTTGGGCGATTCGCGCAGCTATGCGCCGGTGCTGGCGATTGAGGCCTTTGACCACGAGGACGCGTTGGACCACGAGCGCGCGACGGCGCTCACCAATCGGCTGACGGGAATGAATCGCGTGGTGGCGGTGGTGGAAACGCGTGCGCCGTTGGGGCAGATGCAGGTGCGCGCGTGCGGATTGACGCGGGACCGCATCGCCACGCTGCGGCGCGCCGACGCGGTGGTCCGCCGCATTTCGCATGAGACAGGCTATGAACATAGAGTGTGGCAGTTCCCGGTGATTTTGATTCCGCTGGGGACGGTGGACGCGCCGGAATCGGTAGTGCTTCGGCCGGTGCATTCGGTGGATGGCATGACGGCGCAATCGGTCGGGATGGATGCGGGGCTCCTAAGGAGAATGTGTTCGGAGCTGATGGCAATGCCTGAAGTGGCGGGCGTGTTTTACGACCTTACGCATAAGCCGCCGGGGACGATTGAATGGGAATGATTCCTGGCGAGAACGTCTCTTGAGGCGGAGGCGGATTGACAATCTGCCGCAGGGTGGCAACCTGCCCCACAAGCCCACCGCTTTTGCTATCCTCAATAAGGTCGAAATCGCTAAATTCACTCCCGGTCGAGCAGGCTGGGCCTACCTAAGAGGGTCATCATGTCAGGCCATTCCAAATGGGCCACTATTAAGCACAAGAAGGCGGCTACGGACGCCAAGCGCGGAAAAGCGTTCACGCGCCTGATCAAGGAAATTTCCATCGCCGCGCGCAGCGGCGGCGATCCCGACGGCAACCCGCGGCTTCGCAGCGCCATTCTGGCCGCCAAGAACGTCTCCATGCCTTCCGACAACATCAAGAAGGCTATCATGCGCGGCACCGGCGAGCTGGAAGGCGGTCAAATCGAGGAAGTGATGTTCGAAGGCTACGGTCCCGGCGGCGCCGCCGTGCTGGTGAATGTGGCGACGGATAACCGCAACCGCACCGTCAGCGAGATCCGCCACGCCTTTGGCAAGAACGGCGGCAACATGGGGGCCGAGGGCAGCGTCGCCTGGATGTTTGATCGGCGCAGCCAGATTTTCGTACCCGGCGATAAGGCCACCGAAGATCAACTGATGAATATCGTGCTCGATGCCGGCGCGGAAGATCTGCGCAGCGACGGCGAACGGTGGGAGATTCTCTCGCCGCCCGAAGCCGGCGAAGCGGTGCTGAAGGCGCTCGAAGCCAACCACATTCCGACGGAAGACGTCAGCATCGCCATGATTCCGAAGAATCTCATCAAGCTCGAAGGCAAGAACGCGAGCGGCATGCTGCGGCTGAACGAGGTGCTGGAAGACCACGACGACGTGCAGAGCGTCTATTCCAACTTCGATATCGACGAGTCGGAACTCGAGGCGATGGAGTAAGGCGGTGCGCGTACTCGGCATCGATTGCGGATCGGAACGCACCGGTTACGGCGTAATCGAAAGCGACGGCGCGCGCCATTGCCTGCTGATTGCGGGCGTGATTCGCACGAGTCCCAAGACCCCCTTTGAGCGGCGGCTGGCGGAGATTTCGAGCGGCCTGCGCGCGCTGATCCGCGATCACGCGCCGGAATCGGCCGCAGTGGAGGAGGTGTTTCACGCGGCCAATGTGAAAACGGCGCTCAAACTGGCGCACGTGCGCGGCATCGCGCTGCTGGCCATCGCCGATGCGGGCGTGGCGTTCGCCGAGTACTCTCCGCTCGAGATCAAGATGAGCGTGGTGGGCTATGGGCGCGCCGAAAAGTGCCAGGTGCAGAGCATGGTGCAATCGCTGCTGGGGCTGCCCGAAGCCATCGAATCCGAAGATGCGTCGGACGCGCTGGCGGTGGCGATTTGTCACGCCACGCGCGAATCCACCAGCCGGCGGCTGCGGAGCGCCGTATGAAGCGCCTGGTTCTGCTGCTCGCGGCCGGCGCGCTGTTGGCCGGCGACCCTCCCCATTTGTTCTATTCGCGCGCGTTTCCGGGCAGCAAACCCGATTATATCCAGGTGGTTCTGGAGAAGAACGGCGATGGCGTTTACCAGGAAGCGGTGGACGACGATTTGCCGCTGAAGTTCAAGCTGACGGAGGAGGAGACGCAGGAAGTGTTCGGCCTGGCGGACAAACTGGACCACTTCAAGCATCCGCTGGAATCGCCATTGAAGGTGGCATTCATGGGCACGAAGACGTTTCGCTTCGTGGACGGCGACCAGAAGAGCGAGGCCAAATTCAACTATTCCGAGGATGTGCTGGCGCAGCAGCTTCAGGACTGGTTCGAGCGCATGGCGGAATCGGCCGAACGTCGCATCGATCTGGAGCGCGCCGTCAAGTACGATCACCTGGGCGTCGACGGCGCGCTGCAAGGCCTGGAAGCGGCGTTTGAGAATGGCCGGGTGGTAGCGCCGGAGCAGTTCCTGCCCATGCTCGACCGCGTGGTGAACAATGAAACTTATATGCATCAATCGCGCGCGCGGGCGGCGGAGATTGCTGAAGGCATCCGCAATATGAATAATCCGAAGAAGTGACGGGTTGGCGTCCGCAGCGGGCTTACGCCGCGAACGGCTGTTCCATGTCGCTGCTCAAGTACTCGAGGATCTCTTGCTCCCGTTGCTGAACTTCGAGCAGGATCGGCTCCGCCATCCGAGCGTAGTCATGCCGCGAATGGACCTTACGCGCATCGAGCAGGATTCTCCGCAAATTGGCAATGCATTGCTGCGCGAGCAGAATTTGGTCGTCGAATTGAATCACGGTAGCTCCAGTTCTACAAAACTCAGAACCATGCGGACAGAAACTCGATCCGATTTCGCATTTCTTCCGCCGTAACACTGCCGATCAGCCGCATCAGTCGCCGAAGCTCTTCGCCGGTTGAGTAACGTTGCTGTGGCGCAACGACGATGCCGGCGTGAGACCTCGGTTGAGACATCCAGGCTTGATGGAGGACGCAATAATCCGCGACGTTAAATGTGTATAGCACGCGCCCGGACGCCGCGGCGGCTGCGAGGTGATCCTCATCGGAGCGGTTGATCATTTCGGCTTCCAAGGCGGTCAAGACGTCCACATTCCGGGCCCTCAGGCCAAAGACGAGAGATCTGCGCATGGAATCCTCGTCGAGATACAGCCGAGGCCGGCTCATCGCGGCTTCGGGCCGCTTGACAACTGCCGCTCCCACTGAGCGGCCGACTGCTCTTCCTGAGCGATATCGGCTTCAATCTCCTCGCGGTTGGCGTGATAATACGCCAGTGCGGCGTGCACTTGGGCGAGAGTCAAATGCGGATATTCGAGGGCAATGTCTTCCGGGGTCATGCCCATCTTATACCAGCCCACCAGGCGGCATACCGTCAATCCGGTACCGGCTATCTTCGGCCGCCCGCCGCGTATTCCGGATTCCCGTTCAATCAGCGTACCGATTTCCACGCCCGTCGCCATGGCTTCAGTTTACCGCTGTTCCTCGTAACTCGTTAGAACCGCTGCGCCATCGCATCCAGCAGGTGCAGTCTATGAGTCGCCGTTTCAAGCCGGAAATCGTTGCTTGGGACCAAGTACGAAACAAACGCTGTTCGTTAATCTCGGCGAGCAGAAAACAGTTACCACTGAGCGCGCTCGCTTACTTCTTAGCCTTCTTCCCGCTGAAGATCGAAAGGTCGATCGCATCCGCCATCGCCTGATACCCTGCGTCGTTCGGGTGCAGGTGGTCGCCGGGATCGAACTCCGCACGGATCTTCTTCGGGTCGGCTGCATCGCGCGTCGCCGCTTCGAAATCCACCACCGCGTCGAACGCGCCGCTGGTCCGTATCCAGGTGTTCAACGCCTCGCGGATCGCCTCGCCATTCTCTCTCGAATAACCGGCCCCTCCGTAAGGCGTCAGCGTGCAGCCGATCGCCAGGATGCCGTGCGTGTGCGCCTCGTCGATGATCTGCTTGAAGGCGCCAATCAGCTCGTCGGCCGTCACCGCTTCTTCGGGCACAGTGGCGGCGTGGCCGATATCGTTGATGCCTTCGAGCAGCATCACCCACTTCACGCCGGATTGGCTCAGCACATCGCGGTCGAAACGCGCCAGAGCGCTGGCCCCGGTCTGGTCGCGCAGCACGCGGTTGCCGCCAATCCCCATGTTCGCCACGCCGATGTTGGCCGTCTCCTTCTTCGCCGCGAGCCTTGCGGCCAGCAGCGCGGGCCAACTGTGATTGGTCTCCGTCGTGGAGCGCGCACCGTCGGTGATCGAATCGCCGTAAGTCACAATCAGGGCCGCGTCCGCGGGCGCCGCTACGTCGATGCCGGCCAGCCAGTAGTAGGCCTGCGTCGTAGTCGCATCCGCCAGTGCCGGCTCGGCGGTGACGTCGCCTGCCTTTATATAGGTGGTGTGCAGAGCGGTGGAGTGATTGGTCGGCGGCCCGGTTTCGCCGGGGAAGTAGAGGCTCACCGCCAGATCGGCCAGCGGCGCGAAGTTGAAATCCACCGGGTCGCTCATGGTCACGATGCCGGGTCCGATGGTGCAGCCCGGTTTGCCGTTGAAGGAAAGCGCGCGGTCGGATGCCGGAACGATTTCGGAATCCTTACTCCGAATCGCGATATGCGCCGTTCCCAAGACCAGAGGCGCGCTCCCGAAGGCGTTCGAAATCTTGACGCGCACGCGCCGCCCGCCGATGCTGGCGCGCACCATCATGCGCACCGTCTGGTTATTGTACCCGCGCGCGTTGGCAGGCGGTGCGCCGGCAGCGGCAGGAGCCGGCGGTGTGCGGACTAATAGTTGCGCGGTGGTCCATGTGGCCACCCAATGTTCCGGTCCCCTGCTTTGCGCCTCGATCATGGCGAAATGGCCAAGTGGCGCGAGCGCCAGCAGCATCGTCAACCGCAGCTTCATCGGACAATCTCCTCGCTTGCAGATTATACCTGCTCGCGGCGCTTCTGCGGCCAGACGTCGCGGCCGACCCTTGCGTTCCACGGCGCCCGCTGCTAGAGTCGAGTCGTCAGAAGCGCATGCCTACCGCCCTGCTGAGCCGGGAAGAGGAACTCCACTGGCTGGCATTGAAACTCGTCCCAGGTTTGGGAACCCGCACCTCGAATAAGCTGCTCGACCGCTTCCGCTCGCCGCAAGCGATTTTCCGCGCCTCGCGTACGGAACTCGAAGGCGCGGGCGTTTCGGGCGCCGTCGCCCAGTCGATCGCCAGCGGATGCACCTTCGACGATGCGGCCGCGCAGCAGGAGAAAATGATCGAGACGGGCGCCGTCCTTATTACTATTGGCGACCCACGCTATCCGCAGCCGCTGCGCGAGATTTTCGATCCGCCCGTTCTGCTGTTCGGCCGCGGCCGGGTGGAGTTGACGAACTCTTTGACGCTGGGCGTGGTGGGGACGCGCCGGCCGACGCCCTATGGGCTCGCCGTCGCCGAACGCCTCTCGGCCGATCTTTCACACGCCGGGCTGGCGATCGCGAGCGGGATGGCTCGGGGCATCGACACCGCTGCGCATCGAGGCGCGCTGGCCGCTGGCGGGGATACGATTGCCGTCCTCGGGTGCGGCGTCGATGTGGTTTATCCGTCGGAGAACAAGAAGCTCGCGGGCGAGATTGCCGCTAAGGGTCTGATACTTTCCGAGTTCCCGATGGGGTCGGTTGCGTTCCCGCAAAACTTCCCGATTCGGAACCGCATCATCTCGGGGATGAGCGCGGGCGTGCTGGTGGTGGAAGGCGCGCAATACAGCGGCTCGGCCATCACCGCCAAACTCGCCATGGACCAGGGAAGGGAGGTTTTCGCCATTCCTGGCAATATTACTTCGAAGCTGAGTTGGGCTCCTAACCTGTTGATTAAACAAGGTGCGCGGCTGGTTCAGGACTGGAACGACGTGGTATCGGAACTTCCAGTTGAATCCCGCCGGCATCTAATAGAACGGGGGCGGCAAAGGCTGCTGGGCGAGCAGACCGGGGAGACGGTTGCAACTTCCGACGGGGAGACCGCATCTCTAGCTAACAGCCGCGGTGGCGAACTCGACGCCACGGCCCGCCGCGTCCTGGAAGTTCTCAAGGTTGACGCTCCCATTCAACTGGACGATCTGATTGAAAAGATGGAGAACTCGTCGGCAACCGAGTTGATTGCGGCGCTTTTCGAGCTGGAAATGCAGGGACTGGTGAAGCAGTTGCCTGGGAAGAACTTTGTTAAAGTGTGGTAGCGAAAAATGCTGACTCGTCTGGAGATCGATAAATTTCCGGTGCTGCGAAGGGTTCGTGTGGGAGCCGGCGTATCTGCGTCGGATTGGAAGGTAGACGATCTGTTTCCGTCGGCCAGATCCGGCCAAAGTTTTCTTCGACTGGACGCGCCCAAACGCCCCAGTTCCGAACCGGTGCGTTGCGTCACTGCGCACCGCAATTCCCGAGGCGCAGAGGGTGGAACGGTGAGTTGTTGTGGAAATGAACTTTGTGAAAGTGTGGTAAGGTCAAACGGAAAAGGGACGGCAAAAACTACGGCGGCGTTTGGCCGCGGCACGGAATCATTGAATCGTTAAAATATGGCAAAAGCTCTGGTAATCGTGGAATCGCCGGCAAAGGCGAAAACCATCAACAAATACCTGGGCAAGCAATACATTGTTAAAGCTTCGCTCGGTCATATCAAAGATCTACCCAAGAAGGACCTCGCGGTCGATGTCGAACACGGCTTCGAGCCGCATTATGAAGTAATCGAAGGCAAGAAGAAACTCATCGCCGAGCTCAAAGCATCCGCTAAGGGCGTCGAGAGCGTCTACCTCGCAGCCGATCCGGATCGCGAAGGCGAGGCTATTTGCTTTCACCTGCAGGAAGAATTGCAGAGCACCAAGAAGACAGGGCCCGCCTTTTTCCGCGTGATGTTCAATGAAATCACGAAAAAGGCGATTGAAAAAGCATTTGAGAAGCCCGGTCAGGTCAATATCGCTTTAGTGGAAGCGCAGCAGGCGCGCCGCGTGCTCGACCGGCTGGTGGGCTACAAGATTTCTCCGCTGCTTTGGGATAAAGTCCGCCGCGGGCTCTCCGCGGGCCGCGTGCAAACCGTCGCGCTGCGCGTCATCGTGGAGCGGGAACGCGAAATCCGCGCTTTCCTTCCCAAGGAATACTGGACTATCGACGCCGATCTGCTCGCCAAGAAGACGCCGGTGCTTTCGCCGCGGCTCGCCAAGATCAACGACGTCAACGCCGAGATCGGCAACCAGGAAGCGTCCGACGCGATCGTGGCGGCGCTCGACGGGTCGGATTATATCGTCAGGTCGGTGGGCACGCGCGAGAAGAAACGCAATCCGGTCGCGCCGTTTATCACCTCCACGCTGCAACAGGAGTCTTCGCGCAAGCTGCGCTTCAGCGTCAAGCGCACCATGATGCTGGCGCAGCGGCTGTATGAAGGCATCGAGATCGGCAAGGAGGGCGCGGTGGGTTTGATCACCTACATGCGTACCGATTCCACGCGTATTTCCGACGACGCCATTCGCGATGTCCGCGACTACATCACCGAGCGGTTCGGCAGCGAGTTCCTGCCCGCCGGCGCCAACATGTACAAATCCAAAAAGGACGCGCAGGACGCGCACGAAGCCATACGTCCCACGTCCATGGCCTACGCGCCGGAGGTGGTGGACAAGTATCTGGCCGAAGACGAAATGAAGCTGTACCGCCTGATCTGGAATCGCTTCGTAGCGTGCCAGATGATGCCGGCGCTCTACGACCAGACCACTATCGACGTTGGCGCGAAGGGCAAGGACGGCGCCGATTATATGTTCCGCGCCACCGGCTCGGTGCTCAAATTCGAAGGATTCCTGAAAGTCTATCAGGAGAGCAAAGATCAGGCCGACGAAGACGACGAAGAGGTGAAGCATCGCCTGCCGAAGGTGACCGAAGGCGAGGTTCTCGGATTCAAGGCGATCCGCCCCGAGCAGCATTTCACCGAACCGCCGCCGCGCTACAACGAGGCCACGCTGGTGAAGCGTCTCGAAGCCGACGGGGTGGGGCGTCCGTCGACTTATGCGTCGATCATTTCGACCATTCAGGAGCGCGAGTACGTCAAGAAGGAGACCAACCGCTTCGTTCCCACCGAGCTGGGAATGGTGGTGACGGACCTGCTGCTGGAATCGTTCGACGACATCTTCGATGTGAAGTATACGGCCCGCATGGAAGAGGAGCTCGACGACATTGAAGAGGGCAAGCTCGACTGGCGCAAGGCCATGGGCGATTTTTACGAGCGCTTCGATAAGGATTTGAAGCACGCCGAAGAGCACATGACCAATATCAAGCGGATGGAGAAACCCACCGGCTTGAGTTGCGAAAAGTGCGGCAAGCCCCTGGTGATCAAGTGGGGCAAGCATGGCAGCTTCATCGCCTGCACCGGATATCCGGAGTGTACTTACACGCGCGAGTTGACGGTCGACCTGGCGGATGTCGACAAAGTGGATCTCTCCGACCAGGGCGACGAAGAGTATTGCGAGAATTGCGGGCGGCCCATGGTGCTCAAGAAAGGGCGCTTCGGCAGTTTCTTCGCGTGCAGCGGTTATCCCGATTGCAAGACCACCAAGCAAATCGGTGGCGCGCAAAGGAAGGATCAGCCGCTCGACGAAAAGTGTCCGCAGTGCGACAGCAATCTGGTGATGAAACACGGCCGCTTCGGCGAGTTTACGGCGTGCAGCAACTACCCCACGTGCAAGTATGTCAAGCAGAAGACTATCGGCGTGAAATGCCCGGAGTGCTCGGAGGGCGAAGTGGTGGAGCGCCGCTCTAAGCGCGGCAAGACGTTCTACGGCTGCAACCGTTATCCGGATTGCAACTTTGTGGCATGGGGCAAGCCCGTTCCTGAAAAATGCCCGGAATGCGGCAGCCCTTATATGATTGAGAAATGGCTCAAGGCCGGCACTTTCTGGCAGTGCCCCAACGCCGAGTGCAAGCATAAACAAGAGGCCCCGGTGGAAGCCGGCACGCCACAGCAGCCCGCCGCGTAATGGGATTTCCCGCGAGCAGAGCGCCCAGTCTCACGTGGGGCGCGCTTGTGCTTCTGGCGCTCTCCGGCTTTCTGAACTACTTCGACCGCGCCAATCTCTCGGTGGGCGCGGCGCAGGTGCAATCCGAGTTACAACTCACCAGTTATCAACTCGGTCTGCTGCTCTCGGCGTTCTTCTGGACTTACGCCTTGATGCAACTGTTCCTGATCGCCGGATGGCTGGCCGACCGGTTCAACGTCTTCTGGATTCTGGCCGCCGGATTTTTCCTTTGGTCCGGCGCGACGGCGGTAACAGGGGCCACGCGCACGTTCGCGATGATGTTCGGGCTGCGGCTGGTTCTGGGAGTGGGCGAATCCATCGCGTATCCTTGCTATTCGCGAATCCTGGCCAATTATTTTCCGGAGCATCATCGCGGCCTGGCCAATGCGCTTATCGACGCCGGCACCAAGTTGGGACCGGCGGGGGGCACGCTGCTGGGCGGATTGCTGATGGCGAAATATGGGTGGCGCGCGTTCTTCGTAGGCCTGGGCGCCGGCAGTTTGATCTGGCTGATTCCGTGGCTCTGGTGGATGCCGCGCGGCGAAGGCGCCGGAACGCAGGAACATTCGGAAGCGATGCCCACCGCCCTTCAAATCCTGCGCCAACGCGCCGCCATTTTCAGCGCGCTCGGGCTGTTTTGCTCGAACTATTACTGGTACTTCCTGCTTACCTGGCTGCCGTACTACCTGCAAACCGCGCGGCATTTCAGCGCCGGCAGAATGGCTACCACGGCGGCGTCCGCGTATTTCCTGATCGCATTCTCCGCAGTGATGGCAGGGCATCTTTCCGACCGTTTGATCGCGCGTGGCGCCTCAGCTAACCGCGTGCGCAAAACTTTCGCGGGCATCGGTCTGACGTTGTCGACCATCATACTTCCGGTGGCGGTGGTCCGCGACGCGGGCACGGCGACGGTCTTTCTTATGCTGGCCTGCTTCAGTTTCGGCATCTACACCGCGAACGTCTTCGCCATTACGCAGACGCTGGCGGGGCCGCGCGCCGCGGGGAAGTGGACCAGCCTGCAGAATGGCTTCGCCAATCTGGCGGGCGTCAGCGCGCCCTGGCTCACGGGGTTCATCGTGCAGCGCACCGGCGAATATTTCTGGGCCTTCGTGGTGGCGGCGGCGGTGGTACTTACGGGCGCGGCAATTTTCGTCTTCGCGATTGGCAGGCTGGAGCCGGTCAAGTGGGGCAAGGCTCGCGGGCTGGGGCTTGCTTGAAAAGTAGACAGGCCCGGAGCAGACAGGCCAGGAGGCCTGTCCTACTCACTTACTCCAGGTAGAAGACTTCTTTCATCATGGCGAAGCGCTCGCCGGCCAGTTGGTCCGGCACCGGCTCGAACAGGGGCGCCATGAATTCCTGCCAGCGCTGATTCACCGGGTCGCGGTCGAGCGCTTCCCACGCCTTTTCGAAATCGTCCACGCGCAGGCTGAGTACTAAATCCTGCCCGCGGCGGAAGATGGAGTATTCGGATATCCCCACTTCTTTCAGCTTCGCCAGAAGCTCAGGCCAGACGCGCGCGTGCTCCCTGTCGTACTCTTCAATCGCATCCGCCTTGATGCGCAGCTTAAACGCGTAGCGGGCCATGTCTCTGTTACGCGTAGCTGCTAACGGCGGCCATATTTTTCTGCGTGCGCGCGGCGGTGATGCGCTCCAGATAGCCGCTCTGGCGGAATGCGTCCATGGGATCTTCGGCCAAGCCCTTGGCGCGCGCCCACTCGCGGATGGCCGGGCGCACGTCGGTGGAGAAGGCGTCCTTCAGGCAGCCCTCTGCGTCCACCAGATCGCATGACTCCTGCAGCTTCGCCAGCTTCTGGTGATCCACCAGCGCCGCTTTGGCGAAAAGCTCCATGATGGTCGTCACGGTCTGAATCATGGCCTCGATCTTGCCCTTCAAATTGTGGCTCTGGTCGATCATGTACGCGATATCGGCGCGCGTTCCCTTCTCCCATTCGAAGTGCAGAATCTCATGGAAGATGCGGAACACCTGGTAGGGGTCGATGGAGCCGGTGGTCAGGTCGTCGTCGGCATACCGGCGGTCGTTGAAGTGGAAACCGCCGAGCATTCCCAGGTCGAGCAGCCACGCCACAATCTGCTCGATGTTCTGCGCCTGATAGTGATGCCCCGTATCCACCAGCACCTTTGCCAAAGGACCGGCGCCCTGCGCCATCAGCAGCGCCATGCCCCAATCGGCGATGTCGGTGTGATAGAAGGCCGGCTCGAAGGGCTTATACTCCACCAGCATCCGCTGGTCATTCGACATGCGCGCGTGGGCGGCGCGCAGCCCCTCTTCGAACCACTTACGGCGATGGCGGATATTCTGCGTGCCGGGATAATTCGAGCCATCGGCGAACCACAGCGAAAGGTCGCGGCTGCCCAGCGCCATGCCGATCTGAACGCTATCGATAATGTGATCGACCGCGGCGCGCCGGACCTCGGCATCGGGATTTCCCAGCGATCCATACTTGTATATCTGATCTTGAAACACGTTGGGATTGATGGAGCCCGGGCGGACGCCGTGCGTGTTGGCCAGAGTGCGAATCTCATCCGCGTCTTTCACTCCGTGGGGCAGGTCCCAGAGCACGTGCAGAGCGATGGTGGGGCAGACTCCGGTCCACCGATGCACTTGCGCGGCGTCGCTGAATTTTTCCTCAATACTGGTCGCCGCCGCAGGCTGAAGAAACTTGCCGAAGCGGGTGCCGGTGTTGGCGAAGCCCCACGACGGCAGCTCGACATGAAACTTGTCGAGCGTTTCGGCGATGAGATCGGTCTGTTTGCTGTTAGTCACTTTAGGTTGCCGCTAATCAACCATCATGGGCGGCCTTTACGCCACCCGTCAAACAATTATGAACCAGCCGCGGAGGTTTTGCATCACGGAACTTCGAGAGTGGGGAAGGGAGGGTGGAAGTGACGCATATAACTGTAGTTGCTTGTGGAAATCGATGAAAGCAGGCTAGATTCAGAGATGGAGACGGGGCGGAAACGTTTCCTGTTTCGAAACGCGCGGCGGCCCGGGGATTGGTATGGCGCCGGCCGGCGGGAAGGCTTAGGATGAAGGCGACAAGACAGGCCAGGAGGCCTGTCCTACTATGATGCGTGTGCGGCTTTGTGTGCCGATTTTGGCGGTGGCGTTTGGGATTTGGATATTGTGGGGCGCCGTACCGCCTGCCGACCTGGCGGCGCTGAAGCAGGCGTTTCAGCATCCGCCGGACGATGCGCGCATCATGATGCGCTGGTGGTGGTTCGGTTCGGCGGTGGAGAAGCCCGAGCTCGAGCGCGAGATGCGCACCATGAAGGAGGGCGGCATCGGCGGTTTTGAAGTGCAGCCGGTGTATCCGCTGACGCTCGACGATCCGCAGCTTGGGCTGAAGAATCTGCCGTATCTCTCGCCGGAATTTCTGGACGCACTCGCCTTCACCGGGCAGAAGGCGCGCGAGTTGGGTATGCGCATGGACCT
>Ga0208193_1000442_pt1 | contig 22922 bp, 20 predicted proteins | sample June2015DPH_17_2_FD_184716 | JGI IMG/M metagenome (GOLD analysis project Ga0208193, IMG submission 184716) | Peatland microbial communities from SPRUCE experiment site at the Marcell Experimental Forest, Minnesota, USA - June2015DPH_17_10... | ecosystem: Environmental > Terrestrial > Soil >... | reverse complement strand
AGAGAGCACATCGATGCATTCATTAATGACTACAACGCCGACGCCAAACCGTTCGTCTGGACCAAGTCCCAAGTCCACCAAAAACGTCTCAAAGCACGTTTCGCGGATCAATGATTCCGGGTACTAGTGGTCCTTTGATTCCAACATTCGCAAAAAGTGGCCGCTGAGAAGGGATGAGAATGTTAGAATCGGACCACCAAGCATGACCCACACTCTCCTGATTTTCATTGCCGCGGTGTTCCTGCTGGCGGGCTTCGTCAAGGGCGTGATCGGGCTTGGGCTGCCGACGGTGTCGATGGGATTGCTCGCGGTGGCGATGGCGCCGGCGCATGCGCTCGCCATTGTCATCGTGCCGGGCATTCTCACCAACATCTGGCAGACTTTTGTCGGGCCGTACTTCCTCGGCATCGTGCGGCGGCTGTGGCCGCTGCTGCTCGGGCTCGCGATCGGCATCCGGCTCGATGGCGACATGATGACCGGCCCTTATGCCCGCTATGGCACCGTCTTGATCGGCGTCCTGCTCGTGATCTACGCGATCATCAGCCTTCGGAAATTCGCCTTGACGGTCAGGCCGCGCGACGAAACGTGGATCGGCGGCATCATCGGCCTCATCACCGGCCTGATCTCGGGCGCCACCGGCGTGCAGGTCATTCCGTCGATGCCCTTCCTTCAGGCGCTCGGCATGAAGAAGGACGAACTGATTCAGGCGCTCGGCGTGTTCTTTACGGTCGCCACGATCTCGCAGGCCTTCAATCTCTCTGCCGCGGGGTTACTGGATGAATCGACCGCGTTGCCCGGCGTCATAGCCCTTGCCTGCTCCTTTACCGGCATGGCGATCGGACAGGCGGTCCGCACGCGGCTCGAGCCCGAGTCTTTCCGCCGCTGGTTTTTGATTTCGATGATCGTGCTCGGAATCTATCTGGCCGCGGCCGCGAGCTACGAGATCTATTTCGCCTGAGCGAATGCGATACGAACGCCGAGGTAGATAAAAAGCGCGCCGAGCCCACGATTGAGCAAGGCCATCGCACGGCCGGAGTTTCGTACATGACCCGCCGCCCGGGCGGCGGCAACCGCAACGGCAAGACACCACAGCGTGCCGTTGAAAATGAAGATCAAGCCGAGAGCCAGAAACGCCAGCGGCTTATGCGGTGCATCGGCGTCAACGAATTGCGGCAGGAACGCGAGAAAGAACATCGCCACTTTCGGATTGAGCACGTTCGTCAGCGCACCTTGCCAGAACACGCGCGATAGCGAGACCGGACCGGTCCCCTCCCGGGCAGGTTTGTCCGGTTCTTGGGTACGCGAGAACAATATCGTCAGGCCGACATAGCAGAGATAGGCGGCGCCCAGCCATTTCACGGCCGTGAATGCGGTAGCCGAGGCGACCAGAAGCGCTGAAAGCCCGATCGCCGCGGCAACAACATGGGCAACGCAGCCGGCGCTGATTCCAAGCGCCGCAGCAACCCCGCCGCGCCATCCCATCTGCGCGCTGCGGCCGACGATATAGGCAGTATCAGGTCCCGGCATGATGTTGAGCAAAAGCCCGGAGGCGATGAAGAGCCAGAACCCGTGGATACCGAGCATGACGAAGATCCTCGATCAGTTACCCGAACAATGGCGTCCCCGGCACGAACGCATCGAAAGCCGCCCAGAATTGCGCGCGGTAGCGATCCTGTTCTTGCAGGATTTCGTGCTTGGAGCCGGCAATGACCAGATGCGAGCCGGCCGGCAAATGATAGGCGAACTCCTCGATCGCCGCCGTCGAGACGACGGCATCGTTGCTGGCAGCCAGCATCAGGATCGGCTGGCGAATTTCTGACGGATAGTTCATCTCGCGAAAGCCGTGCATCGCGCGGAACGCGGTATCCGCCCAGGCCACCGTCGGGGAGCCGAGGCCGAGCGTCGGATCTTCAGCCAGGATGGCGGCGTTGCGCGCGTAACGGACGGGATCGCTGGTCAGCGGGTTGTTGACGAACGATCCGGTGCCGGTCAGCCCGTCGCCGCCGCCCGGAACGTAGCGGCCGCCCAGTCCGGCAAGCCGCATGGAACGCAACAGCGCGCGGGCCGGAAACGACGTCAACCGCCCCGGCAGGTCGATCATCGGCGCCGTCAGCACCATACGGTCGAACCAGCGTTTGCCCGCATGCGCGACCCGCAGCATCACCGCGCCTCCCATCGAATGGGCCAGCGCGAAGAACGGCGGCGGACAATCGGGCAACACCACCTGCTGCACGAAGGCTTCGACGTCGATGTCGTAGTCGGCGAAATCGCGCACATAGCCCCGGCGCGGATCGCGCAAGCGCCGCGACGAGTGCCCCTGCCCGCGCCAGTCGATCATGGCCACGGCAAAACCGCGGTCGCGCAAATCCCTGACCGTCTCGAAATATTTTTCGATGTACTCGCTGCGGCCCGAGAACACGCAGACCGTGCCCTTGCGGCCCGCCGGCGGCGCCCAGCGCGCGAAACGCAATTCGGCGCCGTCCGGCGTCTTGATCGTGCCGGAAACGACGTTCTCGGGGACGGGATTGGCGGGAATCGAGACAAGCGTCATGCCAGCCAACCGATAGGCGAAAGGCGCTGAAAATCAAGGGTTCGCTCGCGTCAAAACGGTCGCGGCAGGCAGCTTGAACGCGTTCAACCCTCCTCCCATATCAGCTTCGTGCAGGCCGCTGGCAGCATTTCCGAAGAAGTTCGGAAAGCCGCTGAAGGCTGCACTTCGACAAGCCCGGCCCGATGGCGGGCGGGTTCACTTCAACAGTCGCTCAATGGAGGACTAACCCTATGCGTACCTTTGACCTTACCCCCTTCTATCGTTCCACCGTCGGCTTCGACCGCTTCTTCTCCCTGCTCGACCAGGCCACCGCGGACGGCAGCCCCGGCTATCCGCCTTACAACATCGAGCGCACCGGCGAGAATGCCTATCGCATCAGCGTGGCGGTTTCCGGCTTCGCACAAGGCGAGCTCTCGCTCGTCGCGAAGGAGAACACCCTGACGATCAAGGGCGAGAAAGTCGCCAACGAGAACGTCAAGGAAAAATCCGAAGTGCTTTACCGCGGCATCGCGGCGCGAACTTTCGAGCGCGCATTCCAACTCGCCGATTTCGTGGTCGTGAAGAACGCTTCGCTCGAGAATGGCCTGTTGCATGTCGATCTCGTCCGCGAGATCCCCGAGGCCAAGAAGCCCCGCAACATTCCGATCTCCACGCCTGCGCCAAGCGCGCCGGTGATCGAAGGCTCGGCCGAGAAAGCCGCCGCCTGAGTTAGTTGAGTCTTTGGCTGGTATTGGCTGAAGCGAAAACGCCCCGGCAAAAACCGGGGCGTTTTTTTGGGTTGTCGTCCTCGCGACCCGTCTTCGCTAAGGCTTCGCCGGGGTTCAAGGACCAAGGCCGCCGAAGCTTCAGCGAGGGTGGCACGCGAGGACCCATAACCACAGGCCGGGGCGACCAAGAGTTATTCCAGCCCCTGCACCTTCGGCATCGGCTGGGTCGGCTCAATGACCGGCGCAGCCGGCTTGGCTTCCACAGGTGCGCTAGCGGCTGGAGCCGTGGCCACCGGGGTATCGGCAGGCTTGGCCTGGACGGCGGCCGACTGCTGAACCGGCGCGGGCGCGGTTGTCAGCCTATCAGCCCGCGGCTTCTCGTCGGAGGGGCGGAGCGGAGCCGCCTTCGGCGTCGGGACCGACTGCGGCATGCGGCTCGCGATCTTGGGAGGCTCCGCGGCCGGCGGCCGTGACGATCCGTCGAGACGCGTCCCATCAAGGCGAGACCCATCAAGACGGCTCATGGGTTCCAGCGGCCCATAGGAGGGCCGGGGCGCACCGCCATAATAGCCTTCGCCGGTGCTACCATAGCCACTAAAGCGGTCCGCGGGCACGAAACGAACGATCTGCCCGTTTCGGGCATCGATCAGCAACCGGCCATCGTCGCCCTGGCGGTCGATCGCGGAGATCGAATAGAAAAGACCGCGCAGTCGCGGCGCGCCGAGGGGAGAGAAGCCGTTCTGTCGGAGAACCGCATAGACCTCCGCCGGCGGCAGCAGCGGCCCGCCATAATAACCGGGGCCGTATTCCGGCGCGCCATATCCTCGCGGACCATAATCCGGTGAGCCATAGATGACGCGCGGCGGAGGTGGCGCGTCCGCGTAAGGCTGGCTGAAATCAGACGCCGCCAGATAACCGGAGCGTCCCGCGCCCTGCGGCGGTGCCCCTTGCGCGTTGGCGGCCGTGGCCACCAGCAGCAGTCCGACCGAGATGGTCCACCCTCTCAACGCCGTCATCTTCAGCTCCTGTACGCTCTCTTCCGGAGAGCTGCTTTTTGCCCGCATCCCGCGAGCGAAATCTCGTGGCTGATTTCGGCGGTCCTTGGGCGGGATCGGGGCGCGCTTGCGTCCATCTCGAACCGCATGGCCGACCAGCTTGGCAAGCGACTTTCACGTGCTTGTGTGGTAGATAAAAATTTGGCATGGTCGGAGTTAGGACAGTAACACTGTCTCAATTTTGGGCCGCATTCCCGGCATGGGGTTTGCAGCGGCCAACCTAAACTTAAGAAATTGCGGCTCGCTGAGGACGAGCGGTGGCCCGGTGGGTGCCGCAACGCCGAAGGTGCGCCGCCGACGGTGAGGCCAACGCCTTATTGAGTGAGAGGACGCAGAGAATGAGCCGGTCGGAAATCGAGCGCGAAAACATCGTGGCCTCGGGGCTGTCGGTCGCAGCCTCGAAACCGGCTGATCTTTCGCAGCCGATCGAAAAACACACGTTCCGGCCGGAAGCCTATGGCCTTTACGATCCCGCGCTGGAAAAGGACTCCTGCGGCGTCGGCTTTATCGCCAACATCAAGGGCAAGAAGTCGCATCAGATCGTCTCGGATGCGATCCGCATCCTCTGCAATCTCGAACATCGCGGCGCGGTCGGCGCCGACCCGCGCGCGGGCGACGGCGCCGGCATTCTGGTGCAGATTCCGCACGTCTTCTTCGCACGCAAGGCCAAGGAACTTGGTTTCACACTGCCACAGCCAGGCAGCTACGCCGTCGGTGCGCTGTTCATGCCGAAGGAAAAGGCCTGGCGAAAAGTGATCCAGAGCATCATCGCCGACCAGATCAAGGCCGAAGGGTTGACGCTGCTCGGCTGGCGCGACGTGCCGACCGACAACTCGTCGCTCGGCGAAACCGTCAAGCCGACCGAACCTGCCAACATGCAGGTGTTCATCGGCCGCGGCACGCATATCAAGAACGAGGTCGAGTTCGAGCGGCGGCTCTACATTCTCCGCAAGTCGATTTCGCAGGCGATCTATCAGCGCCGCGATCGCGGCATGGCGGGCTACTATCCGTGCTCGATGTCGTGCCGCACCGTGATCTACAAGGGCATGTTCCTCGCCGACCAGCTCGGCAGCTACTATCCCGACCTGCACGAGGGCGATTTCGAGAGCGCGCTGGCGCTGGTGCATCAGCGCTTCTCGACCAACACCTTCCCGACCTGGTCGCTGGCGCATCCCTATCGCATGGTCGCCCATAACGGCGAGATCAACACGCTGCGCGGTAACACCAACTGGATGGCGGCCCGCCAGGCCTCGGTGCATTCCGAGCTCTATGGCAAGGATATCAGCCGGCTATGGCCGATCTCCTATGAAGGACAAAGCGACACCGCCTGCTTCGACAACGCGCTCGAATTCCTGGTGCAGGGCGGCTACTCATTGCCGCACGCGGTGATGATGATGATTCCGGAAGCCTGGGCCGGCAATCCCCTGATGGATGAAGAGCGCCGCGCCTTCTACGAATATCACGCCGCGATGATGGAGCCGTGGGACGGCCCCGCCGCCATCGCGTTCACCGACGGAAAGCAGATCGGCGCCACGCTCGACCGCAATGGCCTGCGTCCGGCGCGCTATCTCGTCACCAAAGACGACCGCATCGTGATGGCGTCGGAAATGGGCGTCCTGACCATCCCCGAGGACCAGATCATCACCAAGTGGCGGCTGCAACCGGGCAAGATGCTGCTGGTCGACCTTGAACAGGGCCGGCTGATCCCGGACGACGAAATCAAGGCCGAGCTCGCCAAGAGCCATCCCTACCAGGAATGGCTCGAAGGCTCGCAGATCGTGCTCGAGGAGTTGCCGGAAGCGCCGACCAAGGGCATGCGCTCGAACCTGCCGCTCTTGGATCGGCAGCAGGCGTTCGGCTACAGCCAGGAAGACATCACCATCCTGATGACGCCGATGGCCTCGACCGGCGAAGAGGCACATGGCTCGATGGGCAACGACACGCCGATCTCGGCGCTGTCGGACCGCCCGAAGCCGCTGTTCACCTACTTCAAGCAGAACTTCGCGCAGGTCACCAACCCGCCGATCGACCCGATCCGCGAAGAGCTGGTGATGAGCCTCGTCTCCATCATCGGGCCGCGGCCGAACCTGTTCGACCTCGAGGGAGCAGCCGCGAGCAAGCGCCTCGAAGTGCGCCAGCCGATCCTGACCGACGCAGACCTCGAGAAGATCCGCTCGATCTCCGAGATTGCCGACACGCATTTCAAGTCGCGCACGCTCGACACCACCTTCCACGCCGGCCTTGGCGCGGCGGGACTGGAGCAAGTGCTCGACGAGCTCTGCGCGCGCGCCGAAGCCGCGGTGCGCGAAGGCATCAACATCGTCATCCTGTCCGACCGCATGGCGGGCACGGACCGGATTCCGATTCCCTCGCTGCTCGCCTGCGCCGCCGTGCATCACCATTTGATCCGCACCGGTTTGCGCACTTCCGTGGGTCTCGTCGTCGAATCCGGCGAGCCGCGCGAGGTTCATCATTTCGCATGTCTGGCCGGTTACGGCGCGGAGGCGATCAATCCGTATCTGGCGTTCGAGACCATCATCGCCATGAAGGATCGCCTGCCGGCCTCGCTCGAGGACTACGAGATCGTCAAGCGCTACATCAAGTCGATCGGCAAGGGCCTGCTGAAGGTGATGTCGAAGATGGGCATCTCGACCTATCAGTCCTATTGCGGCGCGCAGATTTTCGATGCCGTTGGCCTCAAGGCCGAATTCGTCGCGAAATATTTCGCCGGCACCCACACCCGCATCGAGGGCGTTGGCCTTGCCGAAATCGCGGAAGAAACCGCGCGGCGTCATTCCGACGCTTTCGGCGACCAGCTCGTCTACAAGAATGCGCTCGATGTCGGTGGCGAATATGCCTACCGCACCCGCGGCGAGGATCATGCCTGGACGGCCGAGTCGGTCTCGATCCTCCAGCATGCCGCGCGCGGCAACTCGCTGGAGCGGTACCGCGCCTTTGCCAAAATACTCAACGAGCAGTCCGAGCGGCTGCTGACGTTGCGCGGCCTGTTCAAGATCAAGCCCGCCGAGGACGAGAAGCGCAAGCCTGTCCCGCTCGACCAGGTCGAGCCGGCCAAGGATATCGTCAAGCGCTTTGCCACGGGCGCGATGTCGTTCGGCTCGATCTCGCGCGAAGCGCATACGACGCTGGCAATCGCGATGAACCGGATCGGCGGCAAGTCCAACACCGGCGAAGGCGGCGAGGAATCCGATCGCTTCAAGCCGTTGCCGAATGGCGACTCGATGCGTTCGGCGATCAAGCAGGTCGCTTCGGGCCGCTTCGGCGTCACCACGGAATATCTCGTCAACGCCGACATGATGCAGATCAAGATGGCGCAGGGCGCCAAGCCCGGCGAAGGCGGACAATTGCCCGGCCACAAGGTCGACGCCACGATTGCCAAGGTGCGGCATTCGACGCCCGGCGTCGGCCTGATCTCGCCGCCGCCGCACCATGACATCTATTCGATCGAGGATCTGGCGCAGCTCATCTACGACCTGAAGAACGTCAATCCGGACGGACAGGTTTCGGTGAAGCTCGTCTCCGAAATCGGCGTCGGCACGGTGGCCGCGGGCGTGGCGAAAGCGCGCGCCGACCATGTCACGATCGCGGGCTTCGAAGGCGGCACCGGCGCTTCTCCCCTCACCTCGATCAAGCATGCCGGCAGCCCATGGGAAATTGGCCTCGCCGAAACCCATCAGACGCTGGTGCGCGAACGTCTGCGCAGCCGCATCGTGGTGCAGGTCGATGGCGGCTTCCGCACCGGACGCGATGTCGTCATCGGGGCCCTGTTGGGGGCCGATGAATTCGGTTTCGCCACCGCGCCCTTGATCGCGGCGGGGTGCATCATGATGCGCAAGTGCCACCTCAACACTTGCCCTGTCGGCGTGGCGACGCAGGACCCGGTGCTGCGCAAGCGCTTCACCGGCCAGCCCGAGCACGTCATCAACTACTTCTTCTTCGTCGCCGAGGAAGTCCGCGAGATCATGGCGGGCCTCGGCTACCGCACCTTCAACGAAATGATCGGCCAGACCCAGATGCTCGACCAGACCACTCTCGTGGCACACTGGAAGGCCAAGGGCCTCGACTTCTCGAAGCTGTTCGTGCGGCAGAAGGAAGACAAGGGCCAGAAAATCTATCATGCGGAGGCGCAGAACCATCATCTGGAGGCCGTGCTCGACCGCAAGCTGATCGAAAAGGCGCAAAGCTCGCTCGACCGCGGCGCGCCGGTCAAGATCGAGACCGAGATCAACAACACCAACCGCTCTGCCGGCGCGATGCTGTCGGGAGCGATCGCCAAGATCTACGGCCATGCCGGCCTGCCGCTCGACACGATCAACGTGAGCCTGAAAGGCACCGCGGGTCAGGCGTTCGGCGCGTGGTTGGCGGCCGGCATCACCTTCGACCTCGAAGGCGTGGCCAACGACTATGTCGGCAAGGGGCTTTCCGGCGGACGGATCATCGTCAAGCCGCCGCGCGATTCCGCCATCGTGCCGGAAGAATCCATCATCGTCGGCAACACCGTGATGTATGGCGCGATCGCGGGCGAATGCTATTTCCGCGGCATCGCCGGCGAGCGCTTCGCGGTGCGCAACTCCGGCGCGGTCGCCGTGGTCGAGGGCGCGGGCGATCACTGCTGCGAATACATGACCGGCGGCATCGTCGTGGTGCTCGGCAAGACCGGGCGCAACTTCGCGGCCGGCATGTCGGGCGGCATCGCCTATGTGCTGGACGAGGAGGGCTCTTTCGGCAAACTCTGCAACATGGCGATGGTCGAACTGGAGCCGGTGCTGTCGGAAGAGATGGTCAACGAGAACGCCTACCATCAGTCGGGCGATCTCGAGGCGCATGGCCGGGTCGACGTGTTCCAGAACCTTCTGGAGTCCGATGTCGAACGGCTGCACGTCCTGATCACCCGCCACGCCAAGCTGACAGGCTCCAAGCGCGCGGCCGACATCCTCGGCGACTGGAAGACGTGGCTGCCGAAATTCCGCAAGGTGATGCCGGTCGAGTACCGCCGCGCGCTGAAGGAATTGAAGGCGAATGCCGACGCCGAGCCGAAAATCGCGATCGGGGCGTAAAACGAAGACCCTCATGGTGAGGGGCGCGAAGCGCCGTCTCGAACCATGAGGCCACGGACCTTCATCCTTCGAGACGCGGCGAAGACGCCGCTCCTCAGGATGAGGATCAGAACTAAACGCAGGGGCGTCTGTTTAAATGGGCAAGGTAACCGGTTTTCTGGAAATCGAACGGCACGACCGCAAGTATGCGCCCGTCGCCGAGCGCGTGAAGAACTTCCAAGAATTCGTCGTTCCTCTGACGGAAAAGGAAACGCGCGACCAGGCCGCGCGCTGCATGAACTGCGGCATCCCCTATTGCCACGGCACCGGCTCGGTTCAGCCGGGCACTCCGGGCTGCCCGGTCAACAACCAGATCCCCGATTTCAACGATCTGGTTTACCAGGGCAACTGGCAGGAAGCCGCGCGCAACCTGCATTCGACCAATAATTTTCCGGAATTTACGGGGCGCATTTGTCCTGCGCCGTGCGAAGCTTCCTGCACGCTCAACATCGACGACAACCCGGTCACCATCAAAACCATCGAATGCGCGATCGTCGACCGCGCCTGGGAGAATGGCTGGATCAAGCCCGAGATTGCGCCGGCCAAGACCGGCAGGAAGGTCGCAGTGGTCGGCTCCGGCCCCGCTGGAATGGCTTGCGCGCAGCAGCTCGCGCGCGCCGGACACTACGTGCATGTGTTCGAGAAGTTCGCCAAGGCCGGCGGCCTTCTCCGCTATGGCATTCCCGATTTCAAGATGGAGAAGCAGGTCATCGACCGCCGTGTCGCGCAGATGGAGGCCGAAGGCGTTACTTTCCATTATGGCGCCCACGTCGGCGGTGGCGGGACCGATCCGCGAAAACTGGTCGAAGAATACGACGCCGTGGCGCTGACCGGCGGCGCGGAAGCCCCGCGCGACCTGCTCATTCCCGGCCGCGATCTCGACGGCATCCACTTCGCGATGGATTTCCTGCCGCAGCAAAACCGCCGCGTCGGCAACGAGCCGCTCGGCAGCACGCGCGAAATTCTCGCCGCCGGCAAGCATGTGGTCGTGATCGGCGGCGGCGACACCGGATCGGACTGCATCGGCACTTCATTCCGCCAAGGCGCGCTGTCGGTGACCCAGCTCGAAATCATGCCCGCACCGCCCGAGCACGAGAACAAGGGCCTGACCTGGCCGAACTGGCCGCTGAAGATGCGGACCTCATCGAGCCAGGCCGAAGGCGCCAAGCGCGAATACGCCGTGCTGACGCAGAAGTTCTCAGGCGCGGACGGCAAGGTGGCGAAACTGCATGGCATTGCGGTCGACGACAAGTTCAAGCCGGTCGCAGGCACCGAATTCGAACTGGATGCGCAGCTTGTGCTGCTCGCGATGGGTTTTGTGCACCCGGTCCACGAGGGCCTGTTGAAGACGCTCGGCCTCGAACTCGACCCCCGCGGCAATGTGCGCGCCAACACCAATGACTACCAGACCTCGCTGTCGAAGGTGTTTTCCGCCGGGGACATGCGGCGCGGGCAGTCGCTGGTCGTCTGGGCGATCCGCGAGGGCCGGCTGTGCGCGCGCTCGATCGATACCTTCCTGATGGGATCGACGGGTCTACCGCGCTAATAAGTCCCGCGTGGAAAGGTTAGACGTGCCAAAATATAGCGCGCTCGAACAACCTATTCGGATCAAGACGAGTCAAAGTGATCTCCTCGAATTGACCTGGAGACAACGCGGAATAGTTGCGGACTTCGAAATACCAGGAGACCTAGAGCGGGTGCTTCGTGTGCATTTTGAAAAGGCGGACATTCTACGCGTTGTGGACGAGATGCCTCTGAGCACGGAGAACGGAGACAACAAATCCGAAGGCTTGGTCCCGGAGCATTTTGCCTATTTGGTTGAGGATTCCGCTTTCTTCAAAGCCCAGTCGTGGGCATTCAAGATCAGCAACCCCAAAGCCCTTCACTACCAATTTGTAACGGGCTGGAATTGCCTCGACGTGATCTCGGACGTAGAGCCGTCTCTCAGCGTGGTGAGTCGCTCCTCTATTTCTTCGCGGGAATGAGCGGAAACTAGTTCTGCACGCGCACGCCCAGCATCACCACGTTCGAGGTCGAACTCGCCAGCGGGACGTTGGAATCGAGAACATCGTGCCGCAGCGTGCCCTTGATCCAGAGGTTGCGGGTCAGTTTGTAGATGAGATCGCCTTCGACCGAATAGGTTTTGTCGAAGCGGCCATCGCCCTGATAGTCGTAGGTGCCGTAGGTGAACTTGCCGACCGCCGTCAGCCAGCGGCGGAAATCATGATCGACCTCGAACGTATAGGTGTGGCTCAGCACACCGGAGACGCCAGGCACGATGGTCTCGTCGATCGAGGTGGTGGAGTAGAACTTCGCCGAGGTCAGCGGCGTGGCGGTCCAGGTCAGCGAGGAAGAGGTCAACAGGCCCGAGAGCTGGCCAAGCCGCGGATCGGCATAATTGCGCTCGGCGAATCCGACCGCGATTTCGCCGGTGAGAAGCTGCGAAAATTGAAACGAGGTGCCGCCCTTGGCGTAGCCGCCGGTGGAATTGCGCGCAAAGCCGGAATTGTCGATCAGTTGATCGTGGAAGCGGCTGTCGGCCTCGGCCTCGACAAAGGGTTTCACGCCGGGCAGCAGATCGTAACTGACGCGGCCGATGCCGCCATACTGGTTGTAGGCACGGTCCGCATTGCTGGCGATGGTGCCGTCGGTAAGCACGGAGTTCTGGTAGACCGTGCGATCGAACGTGGCGCCGCCGGAAAATTCCAGCCGGTTGAATCTCTGATCGATGCCGATCGTAGAGCCGAAAGTCGCATAGACCGGATAGGCGGCCAATCCCGCCGCGATGTTGGGGCTGCCGGGATTGTCGATCCCGACCCTCAGGCGCACCTGCTCCGTGATGCTGGTGTCCTGGGTGACATCGATGCGGCCGTCGATATGCCCGGTGAAATCCGGCCGATTGATATTGGTCGGTGCCGACGAAACCGCGCCGTCAACCAGCGGCGGCAGGCTGCTGCCATAGCCGGTGAAAGAGCCGCGCAAGTCGGCGACCAGCGCATGCCGCTCCCAGTCGGAGACAACAGATAACTCCGGCGCGACCACCCAGAACGGCGCGCCGATCGGCGTCGTCACACGGCCGGGATTGGTGTCGTAGCCGCCGCGCAGTTCGACCGCGGACTTGATCAGGAAGCTGCCGGCATAATCGCCGACCGCGCCAAACGGATCGGTGTCGACCGGCAGCGGCTTGCGCGCGGGCTGGCCGTCGGCGACGCCGGCCATCGAGGACGAAACAGGCGGCCGGTTCGCCGATAAGGACGGCGGCGGCGAAATGCGAGCGCGCGCGTTCGGATTCGCCGGACCTTTGTTGGCCGTGGGCACCGGCGTTCCCGGCCCCGGCGGCGGCTTTGGCTTCGCCTGCCCCGGATAGAGCTTCGGCTGCTTGCGGGTGCGGTTGAGGGAATCAAAGCCGGCATCAGCCGCGCCACTCGCGGCAGGCAGGCCATATTTGGGAATGTTGCCGATCCGCGATGGCGCGGGTTGCCTCTGGTCCGCGGGCTGCCCGTCGATGTCGCCATCGGCCGGATTGCCGATCCTGTTTTCGCTGGTCTTGCGGAGAGGCGAATCCTGCGGGGCGAGAAAGCTCTCGGGGACTGGACGCAGCAGATCAGAGGGGAGCGTCTGGGCTTGAGCGGTTGATGCGATCGTGATTAGCGCGAGGCATGGCAAGGCGACACGCAACAACGTTACGCGCTCGCGACGGCCCGTGGCTGGACCCGGCATCACGATAGAAATACCTCAACGAAGTCATACGCTTGCAGACCCGGTCTCCGATGGCCGCAGGCGGCCGGTTCGGAAAACGTCGTTAACGGAGTTAAAACAATTATGGTTAATGAGGCGTTGAGATGGGCCGGCCGCGTCGCCTCAGCGGCCTTACCGTGGTAGGAAGGCCGCCCAGTGCCCACCGACCGGCGGCACTCGTCTTGAGCCCGCCCTTTCGGAACCAAGCATGCGTCAATCGAAACCGCTGATGGCCAATTCAACCGGCACCGATCCCGTCAACGCCGCCGTCCAATCGGCCTTGCGTACCCTGGAGGCCGAAGGCAGCGGCATTGCCGCGATCGAAGCGGCGTTGCGATCCGATCTCGGTGAGACCTTTGCCCGCGCAGCGGATTTGATCCGCAATGCCAAGGGACGGCTGATCGTCACCGGGCTCGGCAAATCCGGCCATATCGGCCGCAAGATCGCGGCGACCTTTGCGTCCACCGGCACGCCGGCGTTCTTCGTGCATGCCGCCGAAGCCGGCCACGGCGACCTCGGAATGATCACCACCGACGACGTCATCCTGGCGCTGTCGTGGTCCGGCGAGCAGCCGGAGATGAAGACGCTGATCACCTATGCCAAGCGCTTCCGCATCGCGCTAATCGCGATGACGGCGGAGGGCGACTCCACACTGAGCCAGGCAGCCGACGTGGCGCTGACCCTGCCGAAAGCGCGCGAGGCCTGTCCGCATAATCTGGCGCCAACCACCTCCTCGCTGATGCTGCTCGCGCTCGGCGACGCGCTGGCGATCGCGCTGCTCGAGGGCCGCGGCTTTACATCGGTCGATTTCAGCGTGCTGCATCCGGGCGGCAAGCTCGGCGCCATGCTGAAACATATCAGCGACATCATGCATACGGGCCCGGCCGTGCCGCTGAAACCACTCGGCACCAGCATGTCGGAAGCTCTGGTCGAAATGACCTCGAAAGGTTTTGGCTGCGTCGGCATAGTGGATGCGCGTGAAGCTGTCGTCGGCATCGTCACCGACGGCGACTTGCGCCGCCATATGCATATGGGGCCCGATCTGATGACGGCGCTGGTCGACGACGTCATGACGAAAAATCCGAAGACGATCCGCGGCAATTTACTGGCTAGCGAAGCGCTGGAAATCCTCAACGCCTCCAAGATCACCGCTTTGATCGTGACCGAGGCCAACAAGCCCATCGGCATCGTGCATCTGCACGATCTTCTGCGCGCCGGCGTGGTGTAGTGCCCCGTCGTTCCGGGGCGGGAGCGAAGCGACCGAACTATGGTGCGCTATTGCGCACCTGAGAACCTCGAGATTCCGGGTCTGGCCCTTCGGACCATCCCGGAATGACGCAGTTACGCCGCCGCTACCGTCAGGCTGGCGCCATCCGCCTGCACGATTTTGACCCGGCTGCCGGCCGGCGCGTCGGGACCGGCCACCCGCCAGACCGTGTCGTCGATCCGCACCGTGCCAGCACCATCGACAATCGGCTTTTCCAGCGTGAACACGCGCCCCACAAGCGCGTCGGCACGCTTGTTCAGGAAGGGGCTATGGACGTTACCGGCAGCGCTGTTGCGCGCGACGCGACGCCATACCGGCACCGCGGCGGCGGCAAAAACCGCGAACATCAAGATCTGAACCTGCCAGGACGGCGCGAATGCAAACGACGCCAGCCCGGCCAGCAGTGCCGCGAGCCCAAGCCAGAACAGGAACACGCCGGGCGCGATCAGTTCCAGCGCCATCAGGACGACGCCGAAGATCAACCAGTTCCAGGTGCCCAACGTTACGAACATCTCGCTCATGGGATTGCCCCTCGGTCCGCGTTTTAACTGGCCGGCGCCTGCGGCGGAGCGGCGCCCGCATTCGGCACCGAACCGCGGCGCGCAGCCGCCTGTGCCGATAGCGCGCTCTCGCCGAAGGTCGCTTTCGCGATCTCGCCAATGCCGGCGAGCGATCCCAAAATGCTCATCGCCTCGATCGGCAGCATGATGATCTTCTGGTTCGGCGAATCCGCCAATTGGCCGAACGCCTTGATGTATTTGTCGGCGATAAAATAGTTCAGCGCGGCGACATCGCCCTTGGCAATGGCCTCGGAGACCATCTGGGTCGCCTTGGCTTCGGCCTCGGCGGATCGTTCGCGCGCCTCGGCGTCACGGAACGCGGCCTCCTTGCGGCCCTCGGCCTGCAAGATCTGGCCCTGTTTGGCGCCTTCCGCGCGAAGGATTTCCGACTGGCGCGCGCCTTCGGCCTGCAGGATATCGGCGCGCTTGACGCGTTCGGCCTTCATCTGCCGTCCCATGGCCTCGACGAGATCGGCGGGCGGCACGATGTCCTTGATCTCGATACGATTGACCTTGAGCCCCCAGGGCGAGACCGCCGCGTCCACCACCCGCAGCAGCCGCTCGTTGATCTCGTCGCGATGCGACAGCACCTGGTCGAGATCCATCGCGCCCATCACCGAGCGGATATTGGTCATCGTCAGCACGATGATCGCCTGCTCGAGGTTGGAGACCTCGTAACTCGCCTTCGCCGCATCGAACACCTGGAAGAACGCCACCCCGTCGGCCGTCACCGTGGCATTGTCCTTGGTGATCACCTCCTGCTCGGGAATGTTAATCACCTGCTCCATCATGTTTATCTTGCGGCCGATCCGGTCGAAATAGGGAATGATGATGTTCAAGCCCGGCGATAGCGTGCGGGTGTATTTGCCGAAGCGTTCGACGGTCCAGTTATAGCCCTGGCCCACCGTCTTGATGCCGGCAAACAGCGTGAAGATCACCAGGAGAACGAGCGCAATGGCGAAGATGTCGAAACCGGTCATGGTCATACAAATCTCCTGAAGGCGTACATCGCCCTTAAAGCGTGAAACCGTCCTGTAACGCTTGTTAGACCGACGCAGCGCAGGGCCAACCCGTCAATGATCACCATCGGCGAATGTAAGGTTCGAACGAAAGAAATGCGAGTGGTCAAATCCAACCCTGAAGCTCGCGCAAGACGAGCTGGCGGATCACATCCATGCCGCCCTCGCTGTCGTTCAGGCAGGGAATGAAGGAGAATTGCTCGCCGCCATGGTGCTGGAAGATTTCGGCATTTTCCTGCGCAATCTCCTCCAGCGTTTCCAGGCAATCGGCCGCAAATCCGGGCGTGACAACGGCAACGCGCCGCACGCCGTCCTTGGCCAGCTTTTCCATGGTCTTGTCGGTATAGGGCTGAAGCCACGCGTCAAAGCCAAAGCGCGACTGAAAGGTGAGAAGCAGCTTTGATGAATCGAGGCCGAGGCGTTTGCGAAGGGCTTCCGTCGTGGCCAGGCATTGCTGCGCATAGGGATCGCCCTTGTCGATATATTTTTGCGGCATGCCGTGAAACGACGCGACGATGACTTCGGGCTGAAACGGAATCCCCGCAAGATGCGTCTTGATCGAAACCGCGAGCGCCTCGATATAGTCCGGATCGTCGTAATAAGGCGGCGTCACCCGCAGCGTCGGTTGCGCGCGCATTTTTCCCAGCACGCGAAACACCTCGTCGCAAACGGTCGCCGAGGTCGCCGCCGAATATTGCGGATAGAGCGGCACCACCAGCAGGCGGTCGCAGCCCTGTGCCGTCAGCGCGTTGACCTGTGAGGCGATCGAGGGATTGCCATAGCGCATCGCCCAATCGACCACGACATGGTCGTGGCTCGCGATATCGGCGGCAAGCTTCTCGGCCTGCGCACGGGTGATCGTCTTGAGCGGCGACTCGTTCTTCTCGGTATTCCAGATCTTGCGATAATCGCGCGCCTTGCGCGCCGGACGGGTGCGCAGGATGATACCGTTCAGCGCCAGCTTCCACAGCAGACCCTGATTTTCGATCACGCGGGGATCGGAGAGAAACTCTTTCAGATAGACGCGCACGCCGCGCGTATCCGCCGTGTCGGGCGTACCGAGATTGACCAGAAGAACCCCGATGCGCTCCGGCGCGACGCCGGCGGCAGGGCTGGAAGCATCGATCGGAGTAACCACGCTCATAGGCGCTGGCTTCGCGCGCCCGCCCGTCCTTGTCAAGATAATGGCGGATTCGGTATTCTTGCGCCCGCCGCGTGGCTGTCCGGATATCGTCAGGCGCGCCCCGCGTTGGAGGAACTATGACAGTCGCCGAGTGGTGCGTTTTCGCCAGCCTGGTGCTCTATATCCTGAGCATTGCCCCGTTAAAATGGCTCAGATTTCGCGATTTCGATAATTCCAAACCGCGCGATGCCGCCTTCTTTGAGGAGCCGATTGCCGCACGCGCGCTCGGCGCACACCAGAACGGGATCGAGGCCTTTCCGTTCTTTGCGGTCGCGGTCCTGCTCGCCGAATTTCGCGCCTGCCCGCAAAACCTGATCAACGAACTCGCTATTCTGTTTGTGATCGTGCGGATCGCGTATGTGTTCACCTATATCGGCAACCGGCCGACGCTTCGCTCGATCCTGTGGAGCATCGGCTTTGCGATCAACATCGCGATCTTCTTCCTGCCGGCGCTGCGGAAATTTCTCCCGCTCTGAGGCCATACTTCGATTTTTCCGGCGGTCCGTTGCTTCATTTCTCGCAATGACGTTGGAACACGCGAAAATGCCGCTGCAAGGAGGTACTGATGATGTCCAGAACGTCCAACAATCCGTGGCCCGATCTGGCGATCTCTAATCTTCGGCCGACGACCGATGCTCTCCATCTCTGGAGTCAGGTGGTCGGCAAGGTGCGGCTGATGCTGACTCCCTGGATCAATCATAGCTGGCAGGCAACCTTTTACCTGTCGGGCCGCGGCCTCACGACCGGACCGATCTATGCGCAGGACGGGCGCGCTTTTGAAATGGAGTTCGATTTATTGAGCGACCTGCTGCGGATCGACACCGCGGAGGGCGAGGCGAGATGTGTGAAACTTGAAGTGCAGAGTGTTGCCGCATTCTACGAGGCGACAATGGCGGCTCTTGTTGAGCTTGGACTGGCGGTGGACATCCGTCGAATGCCCTGTGAAATTCCGGACGCAGTCGCCTTCAACGAGGATCATGCGCCGCGCGCCTACGACCCTGACGCCGCAAGAGCGTATTGGCGCGCCATGCTGCAGGCGCAGCGGGTCTTTTTGCTATTTCGCTCGCGCTTTGTTGGTAAATGCAGCCCCATCCATCTGTTTTGGGGCAGCTTTGACTTGGCGGTGACCCGCTTCTCGGGACGCGACGCTCCGCCGCATCCAGGCGGCATGCCTCACGTGCCGGATGCCGTGGCTCGCGAGGCGTACTGCCGGGAAGTTTCAAGCGCAGGCTTTTGGCCTGGCATCGATCGTCCCGCCTTCTACAGCTATGCCTATCCCGTGCCGGACGGCTTCAACCTTGCCAAGGTTGCGCCTGAGGCCGCGATGTTCGATACTCAACTTGGCGAATTCCTCTTGCCTTACGATGCGGTTCGCTCCAGCGCGGATCCGGACGCTGCGCTCCTGGCATTCCTGCAAAGCACCTACGAAGCCGCCGCTGATCTTGCCCATTGGGAGCGGTCTCGCCTCGAGCGAGCGCAGGGCCTGCTCGGTCGGTTGCCCGAGGAACCCTAGGGGGCGGAGAACAGCCGCTTTCCATCATCATTGAACAACGTCGAGTTTGACCTTTGCGACCCCACTTTCAACCATCCCAAGCGCATTGGCCGCGGAATGTGAGACATCGACAATTCGTCCGGGAATGTACGGACCGCGGTCATTGACCCGTACGGTCACCGACCGCCCGGTCGCGACGTTTGTCACCCGCAACCGGGTGCCGAACGGCAACGTAGGATGAGCGGCGGTCAAATCGTTCGTATCGAACTTTTCGCCGCTCGCGGTCTGTTGCCCCTCGGTGTAGAAGCTGGCAACTCCCTGCGAAGGGGTCTGTGTCGAGGTCGCATTGTTGGGCCGCGCGAACGGCGTATGCTTTCTCGCGGATGCGACGCGGCTGTTGGTGACGAATGATGCCGTTCGATCGTGGTTCAACGCCGCGTGCCGGCTCGAGCCGGCAAATTCGGAATTTCGAACCGCGGTGGACTGCGCGCAGGCCGCAAGCGACGCAGCCCCAAGCACGATGACAAGCGATTGAAAGGCGTTCCTGACACGAGCGGCCGAGACCGGGGACGCGTCGGAAATATGATTTGCCTCAATAGCGACGTACGAGTTCTTGGCATAATCGATGGACATGTTGCATCCCCGATTCCTGCCCCCAAGCTAAGCGGACCCGCAATGAGGGCGGAACCGTGGCTGGACGAGATCAGCCGGGATCAAACCGGCGATTTCATTCGGGTGTGATTATTGCGCCACAACTCGCAGCGAGCGCGATGTCGCGAGTTGGCGCCAACCGGACTAGCGAGAACGGCCTGACGATGTCCGTTGATCGGGGTAGACCGGAAGTGAAAAATAGGCGGTCAAACCGACGCGAATGACCCGCACCGGAAGTCGTGTCGCTTCACACAGTCTTCGCCGTGGGTGCCAAATCCCCGATGCGCTGTATGATCTCGGCTTCAAAACATCTTGGGCTGTCGTCGCTGCAACAGCTAGCCGATGTCGCCGAGGGCACGCGCGCGCGGACCATCAGTGTTCGTCGGGTGTCCGGACGCCGATCCAGTTGTCGCGGACCTGGTGATAATGCACGCTTGGATCGTGGGTGGCGGTCGGCAGCTGGAGTACCTGCGGTGACAGCCGGCCGACGGCGTTCAGCACCGCGTAGGACGCAACCACGCGGTCGTGCTGCGCGGTGACGAGTGCGACACGGGCGTTGACCAGCGCCTGCTGGGCGTTCAGCACGTCGAGCGTGGTGCGTTGTCCGGCCTGGGCTTCGTCGCGCACGCCGTTCAGGGCAACCTCGGACGCGGTCACTTGCGACTGCGCCGACGCCACTTGCGCCTTGCCCGCTACTAATTGCCCCCACGCGGTAACGACGTTGGCGCGAGTCTGGTCGCGAACCGTGCCAAGATTGAAGCGCTGCTGCGCCTCGGTTTCCTTGGACTGGCGGATCAGCGAATATTCGGCGCCGCCCTGATATACCGGGACCGAAAGCTGCGCGATCGCCGAGGCGCCGAAGGACCGGTAGAGCACCAAGGCCTGTTCGTAAGATTGCTGGACGGCGGCTTGCAACGTGACGGTTGGCAATAGCGCGCCCTCGTTGATCTTGACCTGGAGATAGTTGACGTCGATGCCGGACATCGCCGCCGTCACGTTTGGGTTTTGTGTCAAGCTGAGATTGACCGCGGCGGGCAGCGTTGCCGGCAAAAACCGATCCACCGGTGAGCCCGGCTCGAGCTGCTGGGGTTCGTTACCGATGATGCGCCGAAAATTCGATTGTGTCGTCGTCAGATTGGCTTCGGCGGTCAGTTGCTGCGTCTTGCCCGCGGCGAGTTGTGCCCCGGCCTGGGCGACATCGGTGCGCGTGAGTTCGCCCAGTTCAAACCGGCCTCGGGTTTGGTCCAGCGTCGCCTCGAGAACCTTGGTATTGTTGCGCTGAACCTCGACGATAGCAGCATCACGCAGATAATCCATGTAGATGGTGGCGGCCGAAAGCAGCACCGTCTGTTCAAGCACGCGCAGAGCCTCGCGCGCGCCGGAGACCTGGCTCTCCGCCGCGCGAACCTTGTTGGCGGTTTGATTGCCGTTGTAGAGCGTCTGCGTGACCGTGAGGCCGGCGCTGCGCGGTGGGTCGGTGCCATGGATTTCGCCGCCGGCAAACGGCGAGACACCAAATGTGTCGGTATACTGGTATCCGGCGCTCGCGCTGACCGCGGCATGGGGACGGTAGCCCGCCAACGCCTGCGGCACGTTTTCATCGATGGAGCGGACCTGGGCGCGCTGTGCGTTAAGCTGCGGATTGTTCTGATAGGCGCGCACCAGCGCGGCCTCGATGGTATCGGCCAGGGCCGCGCTGGAGGCCTGCGCCAAAAGCAGTGCCGCCAAGATGGACCTGACAAGGGCTCTTGCGCCGCTGCCGCCAGGCGATCCTTTTCCTGGCGATCCCGGGTGCCGCCGAAAGCGTGCCACTTTAAATCCCCGACAACTGGCGCCGGTCGGCATCGCTCTATGATTCGGCAAGGTCAAACCGTACTGCACAACTTGAATTCGTCCGCTATCAGGCTACCTGCGCTTACGCCCGAAATCAATCTTGGTGATGCGTACGGGTAAAGTGACAAATCGAACGCATTCTGTCGAAGCGGCGGCTTTGGCGAGGCTTTTTACACCACCAAGTCCAGTGGAATAGGGATGGGCTGTCGATTTCAGCATAGCGTTGCTGGCCGACACCGCTGGTGCCGGGTGGGTGATAGCGTGGACAAGCAGATATCGCTGACTGATCCCGATGCGCGCTCGATGGCCGCAAGTGGGCGAGGCAGCGGGATGGTCGGGTACAATGTTCAAAGTGCCGTCGACACCGAGCATCATCTCATTGTTACCCATGAGGTGACCAATGTTGGTTCTGACCGGAGCCAGCTATACTTAGCCGGCACGGCATGACTCCCCAGATACGTTTGTTATCGGGTCAATAGCGGCCAGCGCTAACGCCCCGTGCGTTGGTTCTGTCGCAGCCACCTTCACGCTCGCCCGGCTTGCCGTGCGCGTTTACTCTTCCATCCGCTGAAAGCCGTTAACGAAAGACCAGTTGCGCGCGTAAACCGATCCCCTTGGATCGCGCCAGTACCTCCGAAGCCATATTCGCCCCTCATCGGGTGTGTGCATCGGTAACCAGGCGAAGAATGGACCGCCCCAAGGCTCGTACATCTCCTTCGGTATTGGCGGTGGCACCATATCGAAATTCCTCCGGCGCGGCGAGCGCGCTGCGTTAGCTTGGCGGTCTGACGTCCGAAGGGTGCAGGAATGTAGTGCTGCGACCCCGTTCGAAGTGCTGCATGTATTGAGGACCCGCGTAAGAGTTATACCAGTTGCGGCCAAAGGCGCGCTGATGATGGGTGCGGGCTACTCCAAGGTGCTGAGCGTAGGTCGGGGTAGCAAGCGCGGCAACGGCGGCGGAAAGAATAGCTATCACGCCTAGTGTTTTCATGTTGGTCATTGGGTTTCTCCTTTCCGCGACAACGGATGAAGAGCCGTGTTCGTCTTACTAATAGATTCTTTATTTTCGGCGTGGGCGAATGTCCGGAATCGGGGGTGGGCCGGAAGTAAGGAGCGGAGTGCCAAACCGACGCAATTGACCCGCACCGGAAGTCGTGTCGCTTCACACAGCCTTACGCCGCGGGTGCCAAATCCCCGATGCGCTTTATGATCTCGGCTTCAAAATATCTTGGGCTGTCGTCGCTGCAACAGCTACGCGACGCGCGGCGAAGCTGACTGGCAAGGGTGTGAGCAATTTTCGTTTTGATCGTTCACCGTGAGTGTCGCCGCTTTTGGGCCCCGTCACCAGTAGACATAACTTGGCACGAAACCGACATTCACGGTTGGAACGATCGTAAAAAATGCCTGTTAATACCTCTCTAGCGAGGAGATCGATGTGATGAGAATAATCACTATCGCCACCCTAGCGCTTGGGGCTTTGGCGCTCTTTACTGTGGACCGCGCCGCAAACGCTCAACCCAGGAAAGTCTGGATCATCCGTGCCCCCCGCGGATCGTGCGGGCCTCCCGACTACTATATCGTTTCCCGCTATTGCTATGACCCTAGGGATGATCGGGTAGATACTAGTACCCGGAATCATTGATCCGCGAAACGTGCTTTGAGACGTTTTTGGTGGACTTGGGACTTGGTCCAGACGAACGGTTTGGCGTCGGCGTTGTAGTCATTAATGAATGCATCGATGTGCTCTCT
>Ga0208193_1000440_pt1 | contig 23074 bp, 19 predicted proteins | sample June2015DPH_17_2_FD_184716 | JGI IMG/M metagenome (GOLD analysis project Ga0208193, IMG submission 184716) | Peatland microbial communities from SPRUCE experiment site at the Marcell Experimental Forest, Minnesota, USA - June2015DPH_17_10... | ecosystem: Environmental > Terrestrial > Soil >... | reverse complement strand
ATCAAATGCTTCCATCGGCCATCCGCCGGGGTTGGCGTCGGTCTGAAGCATTCCTGGCGTCACCGAGGCAAGAAACACGATCTTTGCGACACGAGACAACCCATGGCGACCGACATAGCGAGCGACTTCCCCGCCACCGGTAGAGTGGCCCACCAAAATGGCGTCCTTTAGGTCGAGAGTCTCTAGAAGAGCCGCCAGGTCATCGGCATAAGTATCGATGTCATTGCCGTGCCAAGTCTGCTCAGACCGTCCGTGTCCTCGGCGATCAAAGGCGACGGCGCGAAAGCCTTCGTTGGCGAAGAAGAACATTTGGGGGTCCCACTCATCTGCACTTGCCGGCCACGCGTGCGAGAAGACGATAGGTTGACCGATGCCCCAGTCCCTATAAAACAACTTCGCTCCATCTTTTGCCAAAAATGTGCTCATATTTCCTCTTTTCTGTCACCACGAAGGTGAAGTGATTTTTGCTGTTTTCAAGACAACCCACCACAAGTTCCATACCGATCCGCAATTGCCTTTCGAATTCCAACAACTCCTCGTCGGGCATTAGGTCTATGGCAGCCATTTCAAGAAGGTCACGGGAATGCCATCGGGATCGCGCAATTGAAAGATCTGCGCACCCCAGGACACGGTTTGCGGTTCCGGAGTGATGACCTGAAGCCTGCGACGTACAACCTCAAGATCGTCAACCTCGACTACGATATGTGTTCGCTCGCCCGGGCTGTTGAGTTCCAAACGCTGACGTTCGCGGTTGTTGTCTAGAACTTCAAGCCGCAATCCACCCAGATCGTACCGACGCCCTCGACCGTTCGGGCGGTCCCATTCTGCGACGACAGGAAATCCGAGCAACTCTCCGTAAAAGTAGGTGATGTCGTCAAACGAATTGGTGGCAAGGGCGATATAACTCATCTTGATTCTTTCCCAGACGCGCACAAACAAAGCGTTGCCTTGTCTATCGCGGGCAAGACTTCCTCCGCTAGCAGTAGCAGACTTCGTTCCCAGGACTTGCGTTGGTCCGCTGCATCGTAGGAGACAATGAGTAAATAACCAAATCCCCCAGTCTCAACTTGCAGTTCCCGGATACGCTTCGTTACGGTCGCCGGAGATCCGACGAGCCAAAGATTCTCAGCCAAGTATTCGAGATCGACCGCGGCATCCGGCATGGCCGGATCGGTCTTAAGCAAATTACCAAGCCCAAGATGAAAATAGAGAGGCAATAAAAACTCCCTCCAGCACCGGCCCATGTTGCCCTCAATTGCGAGCCGCCGTGCTTCTTTGTCTGTTGGCGCTACGTAAACGTCCCGGATGATCCGCCAGTCGTCACGATTGGGCGTCCGTCCCGTACGAGCCGCGCCTTCAAGCACCGCGGTCCAATGAGCGGCCGTGAAAGCTGAGTCTGGACTAATGCTCAGGCTCACAGGGATATATCCCTTTTCGCCCGCTAGCTTGTGGTTCTCAGATCCCGGCGTCAGGCCCGCGATCGCAATTGCTGGGTGAGGGAGTTGGAACGGCTGCAAATGATAACCAAGCGTATAGAGGCTTTTTGGCTTTCCGGTCGACCAGAATTCACCAATGAAATCCCGCGGCCCCTGAGTCCAAAGCGAGGTGATAATATCTAGCGCCTCAAAGGTCATGCGCCGGTTACGTCCCCCACTTACATCAAGGCCGAATGCTTGATGATCCGTTGGCAACGCGCTGATGCCGACTCCCAATTGATACCGGCCTGCCGCCATGTGATCAAGATATGCAACGCGGTGTGCGAGTTCAATCGGATGATGGTATGGAAGAAGATGTCCTAATGGCCCCAACATTATTCTTTCGGTGCGACAGAGCGCTTGAGCGATCAAGAGGTCAGGCGCTGGGCATGGCTCCCAACTGGAGGTAAAGTGTTCGCCGATCCATGCCTCTTCATACCCGAGTGAATCGAGTCGTTGAAGTTCCTCGAGGTCCCAAGCCTGCCCCTCCCGAATGCTTCGTTCAGGAGGATGTGTCGGCATCAACAGAGCGCCCAACTTCATTGCTATTCCTCTTTGTCGAACGTGTCGCCAAGCGGATCGATCTACTGAAAGGCTGCTTCCGGATTCTTGGTCTCCGCGTACTTCTTGAGGTGCGACATCAACACGCCCCACATTGTGTTGCAGACTCTCAGTTTGTCATCTGACTCATCCTGTCCATCATGATCGAGATCCACAGATGTACTGCTTTCTCCTTTTTCTACAAGATGGAAGATGGCCTTCGTTCCAGCCGCAGATCCTGGACCTTCCAAGCACTCCCAGCGCACCGTTGTGCCTGGCTTACTCACCTCAATCTTCCAGTGGAGTGGACCTTCTTTGGTCTTGAAATGGAACTTTATCCGCTCTCCATGCCCAGCCCCGCCTTGAGTTGTCGGCGTATACCACCCCTGCAGGCCCTCTTCGGTTGTGATTGCGTTGAAGACTTCCCGCTTCGGGGCGTTGATGAGGATCCTGTGTGAGTGCGTGGCCATAGAATCTCCTTTGATTCGTCGCTACAGAGATGATCAAGTGCTCGCTATTCAAAGTCGAACTAATTCTCGAATGAAACCGGGATGAGACGGTCGTTCAATTGGTTGTTCTGCTTATCCACTGAGCACCGTGGGCCCTTCCACCGTTCAAATAGATCCTGTTCTAGCTCGATTCCTAGTAGATCCAACGCTCGGTTGAGCGTGTGGTCGATCACGTCTTCCAAGGTCGTAGGCCGTTGGTAAAATGCAGGCACCGGAGGCATGACAATTCCTCCCATTTCCGCGATCCTCACCAGAAGTCGCAAGTGACCGAGATGCATTGGGGTTTCGCGGACAAGCAGGACGAGCGGTCTCCGATCTTTGAGCATTACGTCTGCTGCCCGTAGGAGCAAATTGTCGGAATAGGAGGTCGCAATCCCCGATACGGTTTTCATCGAGCATGGTGCAACAATCATCCCGTTCGAACGAAAAGAGCCAGACGATATACTCGCTGCGATATCAGCAGAGCGATGGGCACATGTCGCCATCGATTCAACCTCTTCCACGGAATAGGCGGTTTCGAGCAAGATGGTTCTGCGTGCCGCTGGACTCAGGACCAGATGCGTCTCCAGCGACGCCACTCCATGCAGAATTTGCAGGAGGCGAATCCCATAGATAGCTCCGGTGGCTCCCGAGATCCCCACGATGATTCGTTTCATGTAATTCGCTCCTACGATAAAGCCTGAACAATCATTCGTAATTTCGAGCGCGACCATTTGAGTTCGCGCTGGCAGGCTATTTCGGGTCCTCGAACGCTACTCGTTTCCCTCGACAAAGTCTCCCGTCTCAGAGAATGTATATGGGAAGTTTGGGCTCGCGTTCGCTCTCCGTCCAAGTGTGGGCCGCAATTGGCCAAAGGCACGATAGACAACCGGATACGGTTGACCGGCGAAGTGTTCCAGAATCTCCTGCCACGTCCTCGGCACATCGCGAATGAAGTGCTTCATCTCGGCAATAATATCGGCTTCTTCTAGTGGACTTGACTTGTCCGGCTGGCTGATCGGCTCTGTGACCACGCATGCTTCGAAATCAGCCTGAATAGCACCGGCGCCCATGGTGCAATCAAAGCCGATCTTGGTGACGCTGAAAGGAGGCTCAGGCTGACGAAGACTTGGATCGAGCGGCATCGTATTCTGCCCTGGCACGATCAATGTACCGCGGCCAGGGTTGTAGCGCCACGCCTGTGCCCACTTCACGCGGCAGTCATCGTAGATATCGACGTCCTCATCGAAGACATACGCGATCTTCGGCATGTACTGCCTGCAGCCAGTTAGCATTACCCCGAGCGTCTGCATCGCATCGCCCCCTCCCACTGCCTTGATGCGCGCGTACGCAACATTGCCGCCGCAATCTGCGGGCGCGACAACGTCCTGCACAAGGATGCCGGAACGCTGCAATTTCTCGAACAGTTCGCCTTCGATCGCTTGCTGGAACGCATACATATCGGTCTTGCCCGGATGTAGACCACCGATCGTGGCGTGCTGGTAGATTGCTCCCTTGCGGTATGTGATGCAGTCAATGATCACATTCCAGTTTTTTGGCAACCCGGCTCCGTACGTGCCCGGAAACTCGCCGTAAGGCCCTTCGTCGTGGATCATGCCTTCGCTTGTAACTACGCGGCCTTCCAAGACGATCTCCGCATTCGCAGGAATCGTTAGATCGTTTGTCTCGCACTTCACGATCTTGGCCGGCTCACCCAGAAACCCGCCCAGCTTATCCCACCCATCGATTCCGGCCCCTGGGTGCCGCATCATGGAGGCAATCTTGTCCAGGGTCGGTCCACCAATGCAGACTGCTATGGGCATATCCTTGCCCATCTCGTGGTACCGTTGGCCAGCAATGGAGCCGCCGTGAAACCAAGCCCTCATATCCACGTTCGTCGTGTTCTTCGAGCGATACATCATCCGCTGAATGGCATCGTTGATTTTCCCCGACACAGGATTCCGGGTGACGATGCGTGTGTCATTGATGTATGCCTGTCCGTCTCGAGGATGATGATTGAACAATGGCAGGATTGTCAGGTCTACATCGTCACCGCGCAGAATTACTTCCTTGCACGGAGCTGTCTCTACAAGCTCCGCCCTATAGTGAAGATTGGACCGGCGCGCAATCTCGCTCCCGACCTCTTTCAGCCCGCATTCCAGCGAGAGCGCATACATGGTCCGTGAACCATATCCATTCGCGAAAAATGGAAAGGCACAGTCCGTTACCCGCTCGACCAGGATCGCTTGATCAGGATTGTCCTCCATCAGTTTGGGAAGCTCGTCGACGCGCTTTTCATCTGAGTAGCGGCGAAGCAAGCCATTCTGCTCCAATGCCTCAATGAATTCTGCAAGGCTCTTTTGGGCCATCGGTACCCTCCGGCAGGAAGCAATGACGATTGCGAGTGACCCGTCTGGCTGGAAACATGCGCCGCTTCCAAGCCTTTAGACTCTGCAAATCAGCCCTGCCACCTTAATCCCGAGATTAGTCGGAGAATCCGGGACCGACGACACCCCTTGGGTGTGCTCTTCGTCAACCAATTCGGGTGGTCGGCTCACACCCAAGCACTACCCGCCAGGAGTCTTCGCTCGGAACTCAGAGGACGACATACCCGAAATGGTTGCGGCGCCGCCCCCCTTTTCGGGTCTGCGGTATTTTCCCGCCTCGTCGACACTTGAATGCATCGTCAGGTCATGGATGAGCACCTTTTCATCCAGGACAAAGGAGCCGAACATGTTTCGACCAGTCGAAGGACTTTCGCAGGTCATGATTCCACTGCCATCCGATGACGAAGCGGGAAGAATCATCGGCGTGGGCTATGACCCAACAATGACATTGAATGTCATTAAGATGATGGCCGGTACGGAAGACATGTACGCCCCCACCGCTGCCTTCATCAAAACCATGTTTCAAGCAAGAGGGATCGATCCCCGAACCCGCGAGATGATCATGCTCAGGGCAGCTAAGGTTCTCGACTCGCCGTACGAGTGGAAGGCGAATGTGATCCTGGGAAAGAATGCAGGGCTTACGGATGAGGAGATCGTGGCAGCTGGGAGCGACGAGCCGGTCACTGGCATTAAGCCCGATTATATTCTGGTATGCAAAGCCACGGATGAGCTTTCGCAGACGGCAACATTGACAGACGCAACCGTGACAGAACTCCTGGAGCGATATGGAGCAGTGATCAGCCGCAAACTCATCCTGATCATCTCATGGTTTAACTTGTTGAGCCGATTCCTGAATGGATGCCGTGTCCCACTCGAGACAACCGATAAGATTGGCGAAAGCGCATCACCGCTTTGATGGATTCACTCGGCAGAGTATAGAGACATTGTTGGCGGTACCGTTAGAGTATGTAGGCGTTTTGTAACGATGGATTAAATGACATTATCGTAGTGCTGCGAACTCTGACTTCGCTTGTTTGTAAGCTGGGAGATCAGGATCAGCGCCCTTCCAGATGGCGAGAAATGTTTGATAGGATTTTCGGGCATTGGCGCTATCCCCAATGATCGCCTGCGCTCGTCCCAGTTGTAGGTAAGCTAGCGCGCCTGTATCGAACCTCCCTACAAGCGCGGGATGGTCGATCAGTTTCTGAAACTCTGCTGCTGCTTGCTTTCCCTGGCCCATCTGCAGATACGAGAGGCCGCGAACATACGCGGGGTAAACACTGTTGAAGCTCGTTGGGTACGCCAACTCGTATCGTTCTGTCGGCCGCAGTAAATCGATTGCGCTCGTTGGCCTGTTCTGGCTGAGTTCGATAGATGCACGGATCGTAGGAAGCAAATAAAACTGCGTGATAGTGTCCTGCGGCGCCTCCCGACTGATTTCATCGGCCAGCCTCTTTGTTTCCTCACTTTTTCCTGTTCGAGCAAATACCATAGCAAGAACTAACTGCTCTTGGCGACTCACATGGTGCTGTGTCGTGCTTCTTACCAGCCGGGCGGCGCTTGTAGTATCCCCGGCTTCAGCCTCCTGCAACGCGAGTCCAAGTAAACTGAGATCAAGCCGAGGCCGGGTATTACTTGTTGCCCCAGGCTCTTTGTAATTCTGTAGTAAACGACGAGCTTCAGCAAAGTGACCGTCGTAAGCTTTCGCCTGCGTTTCCCTAAACAGAGCGTATGTCTTTGGGTCGTGGAGGCTGAGCCAGCTCAGCTCTTTTTGCATGCTCAAGTCGTCATGCTGAAGAAAAGCAATTAGGCTTCGCGCGTCGTGCATGCTCGCATCATCGAGCTTTCGAAACTTCGCCTCATCAAAGATTGCTTCGGCCTCCACCAAATGACCCGCGTAGGTGGTAGCCTGCATCAACGTACGGTAGCTACCGTCGCGCAGCAAAGGCATCAATCGAACCCCCTCTCGCGCTTGGGAAGCTGCTCGATCATATTCTCCCAGCGCAAGCAGGGACGTGGAGAAGTTATGGTGCCCTACTCCATCCAATGGAAAAGTCTGGATCCATTCCTCATATACAGGATAGGATTTTCGCAAATCCCCAAGCCCAATATCGTAATAAAGTGTTTCCGCGAGAAACTTGAGTTGGCCGGTCAGCCTGTCCCGGAGTTCATAAGCCTTCTTCTCGGCAACCAATGATTCCGCGGGCTTACCTGCATAGAGATACGAAATTCCAACGGAAGCATATGCCAGGGCGAAAGATTGGTCGATTCCAACTGCCCGCTCGTAGAACGGAATGGTGGCCGCGAAGTCCATCGAGATCTGCTTCTTAAAGCCTTGAGACAACAGTTGCAGGGCCTCAGGCGACCACGTAGTAGCAAGATCCAGAGGCTTGTTGAAGCTTCTCAAAGAATCGTCTGGCTCACCCATTCTGGCCCGCAGTTGAGCGCCCGCAACTCCAACCGCATGAACCACCTCATTGCGTAAGGTTGCGTCTTGTTCGGATCGGGCAAATATTCGGCCAGTATTACAATTAATTCCAGTTAAGAGAATTCGGAAATGGTTGCCGGCGTCTGCGATGGCACTTGTCACAACGGCTTTGCTATTCGTCTTCAAACAAACTTCGCGAGCAATTTCCGGTGTCACTTTCCCGTCGATAGGGTGATGAAGCTGAGTCATCGTTTCTCGCACCTTATCCTGAGCGAGAACCTGGAGAAATGGCGTCTGGGAAAATTCGACAGGGAGTGCGAAATTCAAGGCATCGTCGAGGACCGGATCGCTGGTGCGATTGGTTATGTCGGCAATGACAATCGTGTCTGCCGCTGTGAGTTGGAATCTATGAAGATATCGCCAGGAGATGAGCGCCCCTGTAGCAACTAAGAGGATCAGAACAGCTGCTGCAATCCAGATCCGAATTCGACGGAACCGTAGACTTCGTGGACTCGGAACCAGTTTCAGGGCGGCGCGCATCTCTGCTGCTGACCCATAGCGTTTACCCGGTTCTTTCTCCACCGCCCGTTTGATGACTGCCTGAAGCATCGGAGGGATGGCAGGATTCAATTCTCGAATCCTGGTCGCCTTCTCATGCAGCAGGGCTTGATCCACTTCCGCAGCGTTATTTCCTGGAAATGCTCTTTCGCCGGTCGCCATTTCAAAGAGCACAAGTCCAAATGAGAACAAATCGGTTCGGGCATCTAGCTTTTCCCTGCGGATCTGCTCCGGCGACATGTAACCGGTCGTGCCCATGGCCAGGCCGGTTCGGCTCAATCCTGTGTCGTGGCCGATTGGCGCCTTGAATTGGAGGAGCGGGTTGGTGGAACGATCTGAATCTTGCTTTTCCAAACTTCCTGCATCCTCGGATTCGACGAGCTTTGCCAGTCCAAAATCCAGTATCTTGGCTGGCCCTCCACTGGTGAGGAATATGTTGGCCGGCTTGATATCTCGATGGATGATTCCCTTCGCGTGCGCCGACTGCAACCCATCGCAGGTCTCTAGTGCAATCTGGAGAAGGTCGTCCAGGGGCATCTTCGTTTCGCCGGATTCCGCAAGTCTATCCCGCAGCGTTTTCCCGCGCAGCAACTCCATGACGATGATTGGCTGGCCATCGTAATCTTCGATTTCGAAAATCGTGCAGATATTGGGATGGTTGAGAGCAGATGCGGTTTGCGCCTCGCGCTCGAAGCGCTTGAGAGAGACCGGGTCACCGGCCATTTCCTCGGGAAGAAACTTCAGCGCGACCTGGCGGCCTAGTTTCAGGTCTTCTGCCCGGTATACCATTCCCATTCCGCCGCCGCCGATCACCTCAATCACGCGAAAATGAGAGACTTTTCTGCCAATGGGTCCAGCGCCGGCTTCATTCGCAGATCGGCCATCTTCGGGTGAAAGATCGTCGGGCAAGACTCCATTCTCACGATCAACAGCGGTCACCCACTCTACGGGAACAACAAGCCGATATCCTCGTCGAGGCACCGTCTCAATATATTTCGGTTCAGTGGCCGAATCCCCAAATGCGCGCCTGAGGGTTGCGATCGCTACGTTAATACTGTGTTCGAAATCGACAACTGTATCATTCGGCCAGAGCCGCCGCCTTATTTCTTCACGACTCCCGAGCTTCCCATTAAGCTCAACCAGGACACGAAGGACACGGAACGGCTTCTCCGGAAGGAATGTCGTAGGGAAGGCCGACTCGGGATCAAGAGAACATAGCTCTCCCGTCTCCAGATTGAGTTCGAAAGATCCGAGTCGCACTCCAATTCGCTGATGAGGCTGCATAAATCTCCCGAAGAACTGCACTTCATCTCCCTTTTCCGGAAAACGGAAATATACGAATCGAGGGTGAACTCATTGTACAGAGAAAATATAGACCCTTTAGAATCAGCATCTTTTAAACAATTTACACAAATTGATGTTCAATTTACCTTCACTGCATATACATAAGGTGCCTCCCCCCGCATGCTCGAAGGCGTAAAGGGGCCCACTATGCAAAATGCAGATCCGATCCGTGTGATGTGTGTCGACGATCATCCGCTTGTGCGCGATGGTGTTAGGTTTGCACTCCACCAACAGAATGACATGCAATTGGTAGCCGAAGCGACCAACGGGCTCGAGTCCCTTGCTGCGTTTCGCAAATTCATGCCGACAATTACCTTGATGGATGTGAGTATGCCGCTGATGGATGGGTTGGACGCAGCCGCTGCGATCCGAGAGGAATTCCCCCAGGCAAAGATCGTAATTCTCACCAGATACGCAGGCGACATCAAGGCTACACGAGCCTTTAAGCTTGGAGCGGTCGGATATCTTCTCAAAGGGCTCTCCCGAAGGGAGCTGGTTGACGCAATACGCGCGGCTCGATCGGGGATAAGGCGGATACCGATGGAGATTGCCTCTAATATCGCAGAACACGTGAGCGCGGATCACTTATCCGAGCGCGAAATCGAAGTTCTACGTGAAGTAGCGGGGGGCTGTGCAAATAAAGCCGTCGCTGAGAAATTGTTGATTTCCGAGGACACCGTCAAGGGACACATGAAGAGCATCCTGGCCAAGCTGCGAGCCAATGATCGAACGCATGCGGTTATGATCGGCCTGAAACGTGGCTTCCTGGGCTGTTTCGAGACTTCCGGTGAAGCCTACTAAGTAGCTGGCGGACGAGTCGAAGTTTTTCGCAAGAGCTTCCACATACCCCAAAGGGTTGCCTCGCATGAACACCATCGAAGCTTTGCTCCTGTCATCTCTTTGAGAGAAAGCTTGGGAAAGAACAGTTCGCGAAGACCGGCGATGCCCTGTTTGTCGCCATGCGTCAGGAGGCGTCATGGGTTCAGCCAGTCTCACCACTTCGCGCCGTTTGTTTGTCTCGGGCGGCATCGCGGCCGTCGCTAGTGCATTTCTTCCGTCCATTGTTGGGAAGCTATCTGCTCAGGAAGCTTCCCTGACAGGAGCACAATTCAGGGCTTCGGGAAAGACCGCGAAGATTCAGATCCGTAGCCTTCGAGGTGATCTCCGTTTCTTGATGGGATCTGGCGGCAACATCATCGTTCTACCCGGCGCGGATGGTTTAGTAACCGTTGATAGCGGCTTGGCAACTTCTGAGCCACAAGTGAGGGCAGCTTTGAACGCTATTTCTCCGGATCCATTGCGCCACTTGCTGAATACCCATTGGCACTTCGACCATACGGACGGCAATCAATGGATGCATCGCGATGGCGCTGTCATAGTAGCGCACGAGAACACGCGCAAACGCATGAGCCAAAGACAATCGATTCCGGCATTCTCCATCGACTTTGAGCCTTCGCCCGTCGCGGCGTTACCCACGGTCCTGTTCAGCCAATCCCATGAATTGCGGCTGAACGAACAGAGAATTGTCATGAGACGCTACACGCCGGCACATACCGATTCCGACGTTTCCGTATTCTTCGAGAATGCGAATGTGCTTCATACGGGCGATGCATGGTTCAACGGCTATTATCCATTCATTGATTACGATAGCGGCGGGAGCATTGATGGGATGATCGCTGCATCGTCTGAAAATTTGGAGCGGACGGATGTTGGAACCCTGGTTCTTCCAGGCCACGGAGATGTCGGCAGCCGAATCCAGCTGGTCTCCTTTTACAACATGCTCGTGGACGTACGCGAGCGGGTATCGGAGCTGAAAAAGAGAGGTCTGCCGCTCCCCGCTGCAATCGCTGCAAAGCCGACGGCGAGCTACGATCGGGCTTTATCGGGAGGATTTGTTTCGCCCGAATTATTTACGAGCCTCGTTTACCGCGGTGTGTAGTGACGGATTGCCATCCACCTTACTCCGTTATTCATGAGGGCAAGACCGGGAAGTCACCTGTTGGCCAATACTCAGTTGCGAGATGCTCCTACTCGAATGGGTTGTCTCCAAGACCCTCGACGGTAGGTACCCATCTAATTCCGTCTGCTCAACAATCAAATCTAGCGATGCTGCTTCGACATTGCCAGAAGGTGTCCGAATCCTGACGACTACGATCGTGCCTCGCGGCACGGGACAACACAAGCGAAACCGGTCAACCAGAATTGAGGAAACACATGAGCACAATTACCGCGAAAGATGGGACAACGATCTACTACAAGGACTGGGGATCAGGTCAACCTGTTGTTTTCTCGCATGGCTGGCCTTTGAATGCTGACGCTTGGGATGCTCAAATGCTCTTCCTTGGCCAGCAGGGCTATCGCGTGATCGCTCACGATCGCCGCAGCCACGGGCGTTCCGCGCAGACGTGGCAGGGGAACGAGATGAATACCTACGCGGATGACCTTGCCGCATTGTTCGAAGCCCTGGACCTGAAGAAAGCTGTGATGGTGGGCCATTCGACCGGCGGAGGAGAAGTTGTACGCTACCTCAGCCGACATGGTTCGAGCCGTGTCGCGAAGGCAGTCCTCATCAGCGCGGTGCCTCCCATCATGGTGAAGTCTGCTTCCAACCCCGGCGGTACTCCCATTGAAGCTCTCGAAAGCATCCGTACTGGCGTCGTTAACGACCGCTCTCAGTTCTACAAGGACCTTTCGCTCCCCTTCTTCGGCTATAACCGCTCTGGGGCTAAAATCTCCGACGGCGTCCGAGAGAACTTCTGGTACCAGGGTATGCAGAGCGGCATCAAGGGCTCTTACGACTGCATCAAAGCATTCTCTGAAACCGACTTCACAGAGGAACTCAAGAAGATCGACGTCCCCATGCTTGTCATGCATGGAGACGACGATCAGATCGTTCCCTTTCCTGATGCCGGTGCACTGACAGCGAAGTTGGTCAAAGGCGTGACTCTGAAGGTCTACCCCGGCTTCCCGCATGGAATGCCCATCATTCACGCCGATGTCATCAATATGGATCTTCTGGAGTTCATTCGAGCATAAGCGGCACTGAGCGGGTCGCGCGTGCGGCCCGCCAGTTTTATAAAAGCCGTAGCCGCGTGTCTAACTTGATGAAGTGTTTTGTCGCCTCACCCAGTATCACTCTCTTTTTCGAGCAAACGATGGAACTCAGCCCAACGCATCATACCGTGACCGTCAATGGCTTGAAAATGCATTACGTCGAGATCGGTAAAGGACCTCCCGTAGTGCTCCTGCACGGCTTCCCGGAGACGTGGTATGCCTGGCGGCATCAGCTGCCGATATTAGCAAAGCATTACCGAGTCATCGCTCCGGATCTACGCGGTTACGGGGAGACACAAAAGCCCAGCAGTGGCTATGACAAGAAAACAATGGCGCGCGATATTCTCGGGCTCATGCACCACTTGGGGATCGAACGCGCGGCCGTAATCGGACATGACCGAGGCGCTAGGGTCGCGCTAAGGTTAGCCAAGGACTTTCCCGAGGCCGTGAGCCGATTCGCCGCGCTTGACAACATCCCGACGCGCACAATTTTCGAGAGAATGAATACCGAGATCGCACGCACCCACTGGTTTTTCCTGTTCAATGCAGTGCAGGATCTCCCCGAGGCTCTAATCGCTGGGCGGGAGGAGATGTGGCTACGCCATATTCTATCTTCCTGGTGCCATAATCCCGAGTTGCTCACCGACAGTGAAATCGGCGTCTACGTGAGGGCATATAGCAGGCCTGGAGCACTCCGGGGCGCCTTCGAAGACTATCGCGCAGCTATGGCAGACGTGATGCAGGACAAGTACGATGAACACTCGTTACTCGACATGCCAACTCTTGTACTTTGGGGCGAGGATTTTGCTGCTGGGGGAAAGCTTTGGGACTTTCGGGAGGTGTGGGGTCATTACTCTAACTCCCTCGAATTCCTCTCACTTCCCGAATGCGGCCACCTACCCCACGAGGAAAGGCCAGATCTTGTCAACCAAGCGCTCTTGACTTTTCTCGCACCGTGGAAGGGCTAGAAGGAACGATCGGTAATAAGCTAACCAACATCCGCAAGGCCCATCGTTGATCTTAGACGTCCAAATACCCGTAAGATACACCTCTCAAATATCCAGGTACCCAAAATGGGCATGCCACCGTTGCCTTAAAGAGGGTTTGTAAGAATTTCAAACTCCTATAGCTTTGACCCAGCAACATAAGCGAGCTTCATACCGCATCTTCCCTATATCCAACAGGAGCATTTTCCCGGTCCAGCATGCTGAGGAGGACACATTACTATGGATCATTTTGGCAGTATGCAATACTCGTCGAAAAGAGCAGAGCCGTACTCGTCCTTCAATGATGAACTGCTCATGTCGGCGGCCCATGCTGGTCACGAGTGGGCATTTGCTGAACTCTGTTCCCGCTGCTCAAGACGCATCCTCATCATGCTCTTCAAAATCACCAAGAATCGTGAAGATGCCGAAGATGTCCTGCAGGAATCGATCCTAAAAGCCTATGTACATTTCAGGAACTTCAACCAGGCTTCAACATTTTCAACGTGGCTGACACGCATCAGCCTCAACTCGGCATTTATGATGCTGCGCAGAAAGCGCGTTCGCCCAGAAACATCTGCGAACGAACATACGGATGCCGGCAAGAATCAATCGCATTGGGAGATTGCGGATCGACGCGCAAGCGCGGAGGAACTCCTCATAGATCACGAGAACAACGTGCGTCTGCGAACAGCGATTTCTCGTCTTCCCACCGCCTACCGACAAGTGATCGAGATTCGTCAACAAACTGATGGATCGCTCAAAGAGATTGCTGAACGCACCGGCATAACCGTCGCGGCGACAAAGTCGCGGATGATGCGCGCCAAAAAGGCATTGTGCGCATCTCTTTCATAGCTTGCTACTCAATGCCGTTGCTTCGTAGTTTTTTGCGGGATCAGACTCGCGGATAGGCCCGAGGATACTTACTCCGGAAGGTAAAATATGGACACACAAAACGTAGGTCCAGACGCGGAACGGCCCCCCGCTGTGGGAAGTGGAAAACTGCCAGGCCTTGGAATTGAAGATGGGGCTCACGAATCTTGGCAAAGGGCGGCTTTAGGAATCACTGAAGTTCTTGAAGCACTTGGGAAAGTGGAGCTTCTCCGAGGATTGAATGAGGCGGAATTCCGCTGGCTCGCCGAACATGGACTAAACCGAACCGCCGCTGACCGGAGCGTAGTATTTCGCGAAAACGAACCTGCTCACGACATGATGATCCTCTTAAGGGGAGAGATCTATGTGCACCGAAGAAATTCGGGATCCGTGCTCCTCACGATTGGCCGTACCGCCCAGATCACCGGCAAGCTGCCCTATTCGCGAATGGAGCGTTGGGGCGGAGAGGGCTGCAGCTCCGATTCCCTGTGGCTACTGGAGATTCACGAAAGCCTTTTTGCGGAAATGCTTGTTGCGATACCTTCGATGACTCAGCGGTGCGTTTCTATCCTCCTTGATAGGAGCAGAGACTTTAAAACGGCAGATCTGCAGGCAGAAAAGTTGATTTCACTTGGCAAGCTGGCTGCGAATCTCTCACATGAACTGAAGAATCCTGCGTCGGCAATTCGTGGGGCCGCTCTGGGCCTCAATGCAGTCACCAATCGCGCGGAGGAACTTTGTTGTCTGGGCCGCCTGTTTCGCTCCGAGGCAGAGCTACAAAGTTATTTTCGATGGAGCGAGCTCGCGTGCCGAGGAGCACTCATATCCTCAGCATCTTTTGCGGCCGCCGAAGGCGAGACGTCTCTCGCGAGTCTTGATCGCGAAGAGCGGATTGAGGAGTGGCTAGAACTTCACGACATCTCGAAAGCGTGGGAGATAGCCCCGGAACTGGCCAGAGGAGACATTCAGACCATCCATCTTGATGAAATGCTGACGGATTTCGAGAAGGACACCCTACCGCGTGTTCTTAGTAGTCTTTCTCGGTCCGTGCGCGCGATGCATCTCACAACGGCCGTGTCTGACTCCGCGCGGAGGATCTTCGAAATCATCACGGCCGTCCAAGACTATGCCTACATGGATCAGGCACAGATCCAGGAGGTGAAGCTGTCAGAGTCTTTGGGCAACGCTTTGACCCTCCTTCGCCCAAAGCTTCAGCAAGTCCGGGTCTCGCTGGATTACGATCCGGCAACCCCGCTCGTTACGGGATTTGGAGCGGAACTGAGCCAGGTGTGGACTGCACTCATCGAGAACGCGATTTACGCGATGAACGGGCAAGGAACGTTAACGATTACGACGAAGCCGAAAGGTGAGATGGCCTTCGTTGAAATATGTGACAACGGTTCGGGCATCGGCGATGACGTGGCGTCTCGGATTTTTGAACCGCTCTTTACGACGAAGCCCTTAGGCCAGGGCCTGGGGCTGGGTCTGGATACCGTACGTCGCATCATCGAGAAGCATTTTGGATCGGTCAGCTTAATCTCAAAGCCTGGTTCAACCTGTTTCCAGGTCCGGCTGCCAACGAATCGGTTACAAATTTACTGATCCTGAAGAAGACTTGTCAGACAGTAATCCCGAGGTTCATATGAAGAAAGTTACGACTCTAGCGATACAACAAGCGGAATTGATCATTCGCCTATACGAATTGCGGCGAGAGCCAGTAATGCGTCTTGCGCGCACGTACGTCGGGGGAGAATTCCTCCCAGGCTCCATCGACGATCTCGTGGCCGCCATGGGCGACCCCGTACACAGCGCCTACGTTTTGCAGGTATTCGGATACTGGGACATGGTTGCGGCTATGGTATTTCAGGGCGCACTCGAAGAGACTTTCGTCTATGCGTGCTGCAGTGAGATGTACTTTCAATTCGCCAAAATAAAGCCCTACATTGCAGAATTTCGAGGGCGAAACTGTCTTCCAGAACTTTTTACGAACGTGGAAAAGTTGACGGAAGCATCAGCCCCGGGAACAGCGCGACTGCGGCAAATGCAGAACTATATTCAAGTTTGTCAGTCCGCGGCTCGCCAGAAGAAAATCAAGTAAAGTGGGGTAGCTGCCTTAGTGCAGTAGTGTCTATATTTAGTGGTGGAGAGCGCAGCGAATCCGCGAGCGGGCGAGCAATATCCTGTGACGTGGCGGGAGTTCCGTGCGTGGTTTGGAGAGGAAACCGCCGCCACTCCCGCCATAGAGGCCTGCTTTTCTATCGCTTGCTCGAAAATACCGTCGCCACTATGCCTACGCCGTTTCGCCACCCGCGCGCTACCCCCTGACCACTACAGGTTGGGGCTACTGCACTAAGGCAGCTACCCCACTTCAAGTAATATTTCCGGGGCATCAAATATCCGTAGGTATTTTCTGGAGGATAGTTGTGGATATCAAACTGAAGGGCAAGACCGCACTCGTAACCGGGTCAACTTCTGGTATCGGTCTTGCGATCGCAAAATCGCTTGCCGACTAGGGCGCGTATGTCTACCTAAACGGCCGCACCGAGGCCCGCGTCGATGCTGGGGTGCTCTCACTTCGTTCGAATAACCGGTTCGCAGAGGTGGAAGGCATTGTTGCGGATTTCTCGAGTGCAGATGGCGCTGAAAGGGTGATTTCGAGATTACCCTGGGTGGATGTGTTGGTGAACAACGTTGGCATCTTCGAGCCAAAACCATTTGCAGAGATTCCCGACACGGATTGGTACAGGTTTTTTGAAGTGAACGTCATGAGCTGAGTACGACTTTCTCGGCACTACCTTGCGGGCAGGCTGAAGAAGAATTGGGGTCGCATTCTTTTTATCTCGAGCCAGTCGGCCGTACAAATTCCCGCCGAAATGGTCCACTACGGTATGACCAAGACAGCCCAGGTTGCCGTAGCGCGCGGAATCGCGGAATCTGTAGCCGGAACCGGGATCACACTGAACAGCATTTTGGCCGGCCCTACAGACTCTGAAGGCGTGGGCGGCTTTGTTGAAGCATTGGCGAAGCAGCAAAACAAATCGACGCAGCAAGTCGAGAAAGAGTTCTTCGAACATGCGCGACCGTCTTCTTTGCTAAAACGCTTCGCCTCCGGAGAGGAAGTTGCGGCCATGGTCACCTACTTGGCGGGCGAACTTTCTTCGGCAACGAATGGCGCAGCATTGCGAGATGATGGCGGCGTGGTCCGCGCAGTTCTTTAGAAGGAGAATTCAGAAGAAGGAGAATTCAGACTTGATGCTGTCTCGACTTGAAGCTCGCATCTATAGATGTGAGCTTCAAGCGTGACTACTTCTTCCTGAACTTGGCTTCCAATTCCGGATGTTTGTCGAGTAAGTGTTTGGCAAGTGGGCAGATTACATCAACCTGCAAAGAATTATCATTCGCATATTGGAATGCCCTTGTGACCAACTCAAATCCCAGGCCCTTACCTCTCTGTTCCTCGGGAACTTCTGTATGCCAGATCGTCATAAAGCCAAGGCCATCTGTTTCGAATTCCAGGTAGCTGACCGGTCCATCCTGCTCAATCTCAAACCGGCTTCGGGTGACCTGGGTTGAATTGTTCATGCCGTCCTCGATGGTGAGATGTTAAGTGATACCGCGTAGTTCTGCAACGAATCGGCGCGAATGAGCCAATCGCATGCCTTGCTTCATCCATTCTGATCGACTATTGAATCAATACCTTTGAACGTTGCTGCTCGAGATCGCCGATTCCCGGCAAGTCCGGACCCTCGAGAGCGTCGTCTTGGAGAGAAAGATCTGGAATATCTTCATCAGCAAATGCGTCTCGGCCCGGCAATGACTGTCGAATAGCCGCAAGCCATCGAGAAGATCGGCTTTTCCATGGGAAACATCCGTCTCTTTGAGTATAGGCTCTCCGTGCTTCAAGGCAAATGTCGATTTGCGTGCCCTTTCCTGCAGAGCTCGCGAATTCGAATTTGGCTCCCAGATCTCGAGCGCGCTCACGCATGCCCGGAATGCCCCAGTGGCCATGCCTGAATCCAGAACGCCCAACTTCGGCTCCCACGCCGCAACCATTATCGCGGCAGCAAACCCGCAATTGTTTCACATCGTAGATCAGCTCCAAAACAATCTCGGTGGCCTGCGCGTGCCGTATCGAATTTGTGAGAGCCTCCCTGCCAATCGAGTAAAGCTCGTCCTGAACTGATGGCCGCAGCGCTCTCGGCTGGCCTTTTACCGTCAAAATGATCGGGGCAGTACCGTCGACTTGAAGCGCCTCCGCGGCCCTGCGGAGATTCTTTTCAAGATCGCCGGGTAAAGCAGCTTCCGCGCGCAACTCTCTGACTTTCTCGCGGCCTTCGCTGATCACCTGGTCGGCACGAACAAGGGCATCGCGAAGCATCGCCCGCGCCGGCTCCTCAGCCGTCAACCGCTCTGTGGCATAGTGAAAGCGGAGTATCAGCCCTTGGATTCCTTGAAGCAGGGTATCGTGTAAATCTCTCGCGATGCGAATCCGCTCTTGAACTCGTTCTTCAAGACGCGCCCTCATTTTGGCCGTGATGTGTTGCACGCGCATTCGATAGATCAACCAAATGAGGCCAAAGACCGGCAGCATAGTGAACAGGTAGAACCAGAGTGTCCGATAAAACGGAGCATCGACTGTGAGCTTCATCGCCGCCGGTAGCTCTGCCCATGGGCCCGTGCCGCTCGCCGCCCTTACCCGAAAATGATACGTACCCGCTGGAAGATTCGTATAAAAAGCCTGTCTACGATTACCAACGTCCTGCCACTCATGGTCCTGGCCCTCAAGCATATATTGATAGGCGACCCGGTCGGGAGAATTAAGATCGACGCCGATGTAGTCAAACTCCAGGGTCTTCAGCGGGGTCGAACCGAGAGAGATCGGTTCGCCTTCCGTGGCATGACGGAGGACGCCGTTGACGGTAACGGACTGCAGTTGCACGCTCGGCTTCGAGCCCCCCCGACTTGCCATAGCAGGATCAATGGAGACCAGACGGCCGGAAGTTGCAAACCAGAGAAGTCCGCTCTTGTCGACAATTGCCGAGGGGGTGGGCTTGCTCTGGGTCGGCGCGCCGATCAGGCCGTCCTGCTCATTCAGCAGCTGATAGTCCATCGCATACTTTGGCTGCTGAACGGCCTTACTCCACTCCACCTCAGGCAGGCGGACGACACCAGACCCGGCATTCAGCCAGATGTCGCCAAATCGGTCTTTGACGATGCCTGAAATTCCCCGCAGCAAGCCGGGAGAGCGAAGCTGCAATGTGTGAAAGCGTACGCCATCGAAGTAGGCCAGACCGTCGGAGCCACCCGCGAAGACCAAGTTACTGGTCTCGTAGAAAGTGAAAACGCTATTCACCTCTAGGCCCTGTTCGCGTCCGAATGTGCGGTACCCGCCTGGATCGTCAAGCACAATTTCGTTTCGCGCGTATCCCAGCCAAATCCGCCCCCCAGATCCTTTCATCAGCGAAAGCGGTGCTTCGCGCGGCATACCGGGCGCGGTTACATGTTCCCACTTGCCCGAATAGCGCCACAAACCATGGCCTTCAAAACAGGCAAGCAAGGCGCCTTGCCGGTCCGTTCCCAGGCACCACGTCTCGCCGGCCATCCCTTCAACCGGAGCATGTATCCGCAGCGGCGCGCCTCCCGCTTCGGAATAGCGGTAGAAGCTGCGCGTAATTTGGTCCAGCATCCAGACAGATCCGTCGCTGTCCTCAAAGAGCGAACTGCTCCCGTGGCCTTCGCTCACAAACGATAGCTTCCCGTCGCGCAAACGCATTAACGGCTTGTCCATATCGTGGAGCCATATGCCGCCGCTGGCGCCGGCCGCCAACGCTGGATAGTATTCGAGTGGAACCCCGTGAAACGGCACCACGGGCGAAGGACGGAATCGATCCAGGCCCCTTGCAGTGCCAACCCAGATGGCGCCTTGACGATCTTGCAGGATTGCCCGCGTTTGCCCGTCCGTCAGTCCATTCGCCTGGGCGTAATGTTCTGTCTCACTCGACGCGGACCCAGGCTCTTTGATGCGCGTAATCCCGCCGAAGTCGTTCGCCAGCCAGATGCTTCCGGCCTTGTCCACCATCATGACCGGAACGCCGGGGATGCGAACCGTGTTCGCGTGCTCATCGTCGAGCAGAGGCCGGATCTTGTTCCAGGCGTCGCTTATCCAGATGTCTCCGTTCGGCAACTGTCCAAACTGATTCACTACCTTTGCCGAAACTGCTACGGGAACAAACTTGTCTTCCCCTTTCTTTAGTTCGTAGACATGCCCCTTGTCGGCAGTCCAGAGGTTTCCGGCGCGATCGAAGAAGAGAGAATAGAGCCCTTCAGATACCAGACCATGTTTGATCGAGTAGTTCTCCCAGCCGGTTCCGGTAAAGCGCATCAGCCGTCCATCGGCGGTTGCCCACACTGAGCCGTCTTCGCGACAGAGCAACTGTTCTGTCGATTCGCTTACCAGCCCGTTGTGTTCGTCGTAGTCCACCTCTTTGCCATCGCGGAGATAACTGATCCCGCCCATTCGGTAGCCGATCCACAAACCGCCGACGCGGTCCGTGGCGAGCGCCGCTACGGCGGAAGCCGGAAGGCGCGGGTCCGCGGGAGTGAACGGGTAGGACTGGAATTGCAGCCCGTCGAAGCGAAAGAGCCCGGCGCTTGATCCGATCCACAGGTATCCGTCCTGGGTTTGTGTCAGTGCCGAGATATCGCTCGGGGCCCCGTCTCGCCGCGTCCAGCTCATGTGGCCCATGTCTTCAAGCGGCTGTGCTTGTCCTCGGGCCGGCAATCCCATGGTAGAAGCATGCCACCTCTCTGCCGACAGCTTCGTCGCTGCGCAAAGAAATGTGACCGCAATGAGTACGAGTGCCAGCCCAAACATCGGCAAACTCGACCCGGTTCCAGCAAAGCAGAACGCATTCCAACTACCTGCACGCTCCCACCCGGATTGGACCGGACCTGGCGTCGACCTAAAGAAGGTCTCCCAGGTCGATGCCCACACATGCCAAGCGCGCTTTCCTTGGCGGTCGATTATCTGAAATTCCATTGTTGTCTCCGTGCAGCGAACCGATCCGCTTGAACTCCAATGCTGTCATCGATGCTATTGATGGGAGGGATCTGCGGGTGCCATTCGCATCATATCCGCTTGGAGTTACCGGAACATCTCGACAGCCTCGCGATCGTAGGCTTCTTCCGCTACGACGCATCCTGGAGATGCGATCGAATGGCAAGCTTCTCGCTGCGGACAAAGTGAGGAAAACCCCTGAAGGCATCAAGATGCGCAGACGAGGAACTATCTTTAATCCCACGAGCCTCCAATATAACAAGCAGAAGCAAGCACTACACCCCCCGAAAGTGTGGATGATTTCCGCTTACTCAAAAACTTCATCGCCGCCAAGGCATCATTGCTGCCCCAGTTGGTTCAATGGAAGTTGGGATCGTTTGCGATTCAACCCTGTAACGACGGTGTAAGGGAGTAAATTTGCCATCCGATTGCGCCTGAAACGAATGTTGAGGAGTTGTCCAACCCCCATACGAGCGTACTCGCTGCCCGCGGAGCACTTAGCTTCAAGTAGGTTCGTTGGTTAAAGCGGACGTTCGGGGATACCACCCAATACATGGGTGAAGCCATCATCTCCACTACCCCCGGCTCCGAGCCCAAGAACTCGCTTCGCTAGGATGCCCAGACTTGAAAGGGCACGCGGGCACCGGCAGCGAGCATGACCTATCAAGTTCTAAATAATCGGCTAGGGCGCTCCTGCCAAATTCCGCCCATTACTCGGATTCTCAACTAATAAGTATAGGCTGCATATTACATCAATCCATGTGAATTTAAGCCCGTCGGGTGGGCAAGAACATGGGGCTCTTGCGACATGCGAGAGCAACTTTCAGGGTGGGAAGACCGGCGCATACAAAAATGGACCTGCCCGATGCCATGCGAAGCTTCGCATAATGCTGGCAAGCTGAATTTCTACTTGGAGGCGCTGGACCGCGATGTACGCAAAGAGCACGAGCAGCCCTCGATTGGCGTCTTACTGTGTGCCAGCAAAACAATGAGATAGTCGAATACGCGCTCCGCCGCAGCCTCTCCCCAGCTCTGATCGCTGAGTACAAGACCAAATTGCCCGACAAAAAGCTACTCCAGTCCAAGCTCCGGGAATTTTATCTTCAAGATGCTCACGAAGACGACGATGGTAAGTGAATCGTCTTCTGAGATTGTGCAACAGTTCATTGCAAAATTACTCTGGGGCCACAATCTGCGCATCCTGGCCCCGGCAAGCAAATTATGCAGCAGCTTGCTGCACAATTGCCGTAGAGCATCATCGGGTCTTGCTTGACCCCGGAACCACCTTCGGCTGAATCCACGACGCCGGGCGGGGTGCCGGGGCCGGAGGGGCTCACTCCCGGTTCTTCGATACCACTCAGCACCCTCCACTATTCCTATGTTGCTCCAGACTGCTTTGAATCCACGGAGATCTGCTACTGATATTGCTCATGCAACTTTTGCAGCGGCAAAATGCAAAAACTTTTGATGATACTTTGAATAAGTAGCTTACGTAAAAGTAAAAGTTGTAGTCCGCATCAACTTCGTACAGAACAAAAAATGGAGCAGGTTGACACCTGCTCCATGGTAAAAGTAGGTATAAGTTGTCAACTGCATCCCGAGGTAGATCCGCAGCTCATGCAGCGGTAGCAGCTGCCATTACGCACCATGATGGCACCGCAGGTGGAGCAACTGGGGGCGTCACCCATCTCGTACATCTCGCGCATGGCTTCGGAGGCGTGATAAATACCGCGGTCCTTAAGATCAGGCCCGTGGGTGGGGGCAGCCGAAGCTTTGGGTTGCCACGCCTGCGGTTCCGGAGCGATGCCGCCGCCGGGAGCGCTGGTCTGGTTGTTTACCTGGTTAAGGCGCTTGGCTACTTCCTGGGCCAGGCGGGCCAGATGATTC
>Ga0208193_1000438_pt1 | contig 23169 bp, 13 predicted proteins | sample June2015DPH_17_2_FD_184716 | JGI IMG/M metagenome (GOLD analysis project Ga0208193, IMG submission 184716) | Peatland microbial communities from SPRUCE experiment site at the Marcell Experimental Forest, Minnesota, USA - June2015DPH_17_10... | ecosystem: Environmental > Terrestrial > Soil >... | reverse complement strand
ATATAAAGAAAAAAATAAAATAATAATTTATAACTATATTTAATTAATCTATTATTTGCAGATTGGTTGTAACCTGTAAGTACGCTTACATTTTTTAATCTATTTAATTCTTTATTGAATCCATTTACTTTATTTATATTTATTTTTGGATCTTTTCCTATATTTTCAATAGTTTTTAAAGATTTATTAGTTTGAGGTTCTACTCCTCTTAATAAAATATTTTTACTATTGAAATTATAGCTTATATATTTATTATATTTTATAAAAATACCGTTTTTTCTTTTATTAAATATACTAAAAGTCTTTAAATATTGGTATATCACGTCATTTCTATTTTTTATAGAGTCTACTTCTTGTTCTACTCCTCTTAATGAAATATTTTTAAAATCATTTTCTATAAATTTATTAGGTTTATTTTTTTCTTTATATAATAAATTTCCGATTTCTGTTAATATTTTAAAATCCTTTTTCATTTTTATTAAATCTATATTTAAATTATTTTTATTTTAATTAAAGGACTTTATTTTTCCTCTTTTCAAATTGCAACCCCCCCCGAAGGGGGGGAGGCACTGGAAGCAATAGGGCATCACTACCCTTAGCTAATCTATTAAGTGAATTAACCTTTGCCTTTAATTTCTTTAAATCATTTCAATTAAAAAGTTTAAGTATAGGTATACTTGTGTTCCTAATACTTTAATTACCACTATCCTTTGGCAGCTATCCCCCGAAGGGGGGGTAACGATCTTTTCAAATTGCAACCCCCCCGAAGGGGGGGGGGGGAGGCACTGGAAGCAATAGGGCACTGGTTCAGTATTTTTTCTATTTTATTTTTAAATATAAAATTAACTAATTATTTCATACTGAGAAATGATAAATTTTCCTTTTTTTAATTAGTTTGCTTTATTTATAATATAACATCTTAACCCCTGGTATTGAGAGGCTATCCCCCGAAGGGGGGGTAACGATCTTTTCAAATTGAAACCCCCCCCGAAGGGGGGGAGGCACTGGAAGCAATAGGGGTGAAGTATCGATTCATTACCATCCAAAGATTTTCTATTGCTTTTTGCAATAGCAAAAGGAATAAAAATTATTGCTAGCAATAAAGACAATGGTAGTAGTGAATGGGTTTAATAGTAATAAAAATGCATTAGTTATTATATAAAAACAATTATGTACTTTTAATTAAAAAGTTCCCACTAAACTAATTAACTAGTTATAGCCTTTAACAGTAAATTAAAAATAATTTATACCAAACTATACTAATAAGGATAGCTAAATAATTAATAATTTATTTTAATAACTACTTAATAAAATAAATTTTTCTTAGCTTCTCTTTTATTTTTTGTTTTTTTTATTCATTAAAGCCATTGCCTAAATACCCTATCACTACTAAAAAAAAACCCTATTTTTTAGCAATTTGAAAAGGACAAATGGGTAAGAGAATAAGAAAATCATTGGTGGGTTAATTGATTTTTGTTTTTCTAATCACTTATTTTCTTCTTTTTGCTAGTTTATTTTTACTTTTTCCTTCATTTGGGTAGCCATTGGTGACAAAGGTGGAATAATAATTACTAAACTTTACTTTCTGTAACTTTTACAAGCCTCCCCGAAGGGGGGGAGGGAGTGGTAGTAAAAGCAAAAGTAAAAGGGTTTAATATTATTAGCTTCTAATATTATTGTTTTTAGCTTTAAAGATAAGTATGCCTTTTTTATCTTACTTAAAATAAAATAGAGAAAAGGAAAATATCTTTTTATTTATTATTATATCTTTTAATTATTATGAATATAATAATAAGAAAGCCATCATTAAAGCGAATAATCCTGTAGCTTCGGCTAAAGCGAATCCTAAAATTGCGTAAGTAAATAATTGTCCTCTTAATTGAGGGTTTCTAGCTGTAGCTAAGATTAAAGAACCAAATACAGTTCCGATACCTGCTCCAGCACCAATTAATCCTGAACATGCCACACCTGCTCCTATGTATTTTGCTGCTGCTAACATATTATATTAATTATATAATTTATATTAGCGTCTAACATATTAAAGTTATTTTATTTTTTCTTCAATACTCTTTTAAAATAAAACACAAAATAATTAAATTATAATATAAATTTAGCGAAATAAAGACTTGAACTTTAATTAATAACTCATGAGGTTATCGTGATACCGATTACACTATCTCGCTACTTTATAAGAATACTCTTATTTTAACTTGGTTGATGATTTAAACTTTAAAAAAAGAGTTTCTTGCCTTTGTCTATCCCTAGTCTTACTACCCCTTCTACCATTGCCTCTGCCCCTTTTAAAAATGCCACCCTCCCCGAAGGGGAGTGGAAGCAATTTCAATTTTAATTGAAATAATGATAGAAGGGTAATGATTGCTAAAACCATTGTCTTTATTGCTAGCAATAGCCTCTGCCCAAAATTGATTGAAAAAATTTTTGGATGGTAATGATTGCTATTTGAAAAGGACAGTTTCACTATAGGGGGTCACAATTACTACTAATTTATTATCATTAATACATAAGATGTTTTATATTGCTTATATTAATCCTAATGATAATTGAGAGAAAATTTTAAAACCAAAAGATTATCCTTTTCGTCTATTGGAGAAAGATAGATTCGAACTATCATAATTATATTGCAAATATAACCGATTAACCATTATCAGATTTCCCCTTCTTTTGCTTTTTCTATAGAAAAAGATAATTAAAACTATTTTTTTTATTTCTTTAAATTTAAATTTTGACTATTTTTTTTTAAATAATGTAAGCAATTACCATCCTATTTTAGTAACCATATTTACCTTTTCGTAACGAAGGGCACTAATGGCAAGGGTTACCATCCAAAGGCCCCTTCGGGGGGGCAGAGGCTTTTACAAGCCCCCCCGAAGGGGGGGAGGGAGTGGTAGTAAAAGCAAAAGGACCCGAAGGGGGGGGTGGAAGAACAATGGTTAATAAATGTAATAATAAATTATACTAGAGTAGAAAAGGCAAAAAGAATACTTATAAAAATACTTATAAATCTAAATATAATAAATAAAAATATAAAAGGGTTTAATTAAGAATACTATAAAACGAGTTTTGTATGTTTTAATTTTTTTACTTTTAAATTAAATTTACTTGATTTTATCTAATTATTAATAAGTTAAGATATAGGATTTACTTTAAAAAACTTATAAACTTTAAAAATTCACTTGATATATTTTTCTTCCCTTTTTAAATTGCAAAAGCAATAGGACCCCTTCGGGGGTTGTTATTTAATTATTAGTAAGACTGAGTTATTTGAATATTTTACTCTAATAAAACTAATCTTAAAAAGAAATAAGTGTTATTTGATTATTATTCTACTTTCTATAGAAAGTTTCAATTTTAATTGAAATAATGATTTGAAAAGAAAAAAGGAAGTATTTATAATTCAAAGCAAGAATTTTATTAAATATTGCAACAAACTAAAGTGTCAAATACTAATCTTAATTAAATTTTAGTTTTCCATGGACTATTGCTTCCCCCGAAGGGTTGCAATTTTTTTAGAGAAGATTAATGATACCTTTAACTTTGTTAAAAGCAAAGTACATAATAACCTTAATATTTAGCTAGCCTTTAATAAAGATTATTTAATTATAAGTTAATATTTTCTGTCAAGATTTTTCCACTTTCTTAAGAAAGTTTTAAGATATATCATTAATTAACTTCGAACCTTAACTTAATTAAATTAAAAATTTAAATCTAATTTTAAATTAAAATTTTAATTACAGTATTAGAATTCTTATTATAAATTTAAATCTAATTTTAAATTATAACCCTCTTTTATGCCTTTGTTACCTTTTAGCAAAAGGGGTAATTAATAAAATAAATTAATATTAATTCTTTTTTTTTTTACCTATGAATACCTATTTTTAGGCTTCCGAAGGAAGTAATGATTCTATAGAATAAAATTTTATCTTATTATGAAAAAAACCTAAACAAGACTAACCATTATTAATCCCTTATTATTATTTTTAATTTGTTTTTAGTACCTTTTTCTTTCATTACCATCTTTTTCTATAGAAAAAGCAAAAGGACCCGAAGGGTTGCCCTTGATTAGTCAACCCCCCCCGAAGGGCTGAGGCAATGGTTGCCAAAGCAGTGGAAGAAAGGGAACTTGAAAACATTTGGATTTGAACCAAAAACTTTCCCTTTAAAAGAGGGACACTCAACCATTCGAGTTCTGTATTCTTCCTTTAAATAAAAATTTAAAAATTTAACTTCTTTTATTCTTAGTCTTAATTTCTATAAATTACTCTCTAAATTATTATTATTTATTTGAAGAACCATATAATAAACTTTTTATTATTTATAAACTTTTCATACTCTTTGTCTATTGCTTTTGCAACCCCCGAAGGGGGGGAGGCACTGGAAGCAAAAGAGGGCACCAATGCTTTTAGTTACATTTGCTACCTTCTTACACTCAACCCTAAAAAATAGCCCTAAAAAATTTGCCACCCTCCCCGAAGGGGAGTGGAAGCAATAGAAGGCCTTTGGACGGTAGTGATATTATACAAAAGGAAACAAGGGGTAAAAGAATCTAAAATATAAAAATTAAGGTGAAGTAAATAAAATTTAAAAATAGTAAGTAATTGAAGGTATTTAAAAAGCAATAGGTACAAGAGCGAGGTGCTTCGAACACCTACCTTCGATTTTGGAGATCAACATACTAGCCAATTAATACTACACTCTTTTAATTAAAATTTGCCTCGGGAGAGAATTGAACTCCCATATCTATATCTTCAGAATAGCGCTTTGACCACTAAGCAACCGAGGCTGATATTTTTTTTTTTTGTTTTTTAATATTTTTAAAGCAATGCATATTTAGGCTATAATAAAAAGAGATTAATTTAAAATATATAATACCCTTATCTAAGTGCCTTTGTCCTTTTGGGTATTGATAAAGTAGTGATACCTTAAAAGGTAAAAGGGAACAATGGTATAAAGAGGCTAAACACTAATGCTTCTTATTTTTTTATTTATCTTTTGCCTTCATTATTTCAATTAAAATTGAAATTGCAACCCCCCCCGAAGGGGAGGCACTGGAAGAAAAGGAAAAATCTATTTAAAATTTATACCATACCACAGGTTGTCAGCCCTCTTACAATCAACCCTTTTTCATTATTGCTAGCAACCATCATTATTTCAATTAAAATTGATATGACCCCCCCCTTCGGGGGGGGTAATGATAAATTTTACTCCTTTTCAAATTTTCTTAAGAAAGTAGAAAATCTCTTGGAAGGTAGTGATTAATGAATAATGAATAATGATTAAGAATAATGAATAATGATTAATGATACCTTACAAAGAGGACTAGAGTGGTAATGATTTATTTTTTGTTTTTGTTTTAGAAAAGTCACTTCTATCATTACCCCCTTCGGGGGGGACAATGGTTGCTTCCAGTGCCTAGCAAGGTTGCAATTTTTTTAGAACCAGTTTTATGTTTTTTTTAATCGATTTAATTAGTATACAAATATTAGTTTAAAAAGTATTTTTTTCTATTTGTTTAATTATTATTATTTAATGGTTTCAAGTTGGCTAATTACTAGTATCAAATTTTAATTAAACCGTCAGAGAAGTGTAAAAAGGTGAAAATTTAAATACTAAATTTTATGTTTTATTTAAATATAAAAACTACTACTTATTTTTAACGGGCACTGCCGGATTCGAACCGACGACTTTCTTTAAAGTGCTCGTGTTCAAAACGAGTGCCATAAACCAGACTCGACCAAATACCCTTTTTTTTATGTTTTTTTTTAATTTTAATTATCAACTGTATTATTTTAAGCTAAGCCTATTATAGAATAAAATAAAAATATTTTAACTCTCTATTTTTTTATATATTCTTTTAACTAATAATTATTATTTTCCATTGTCATCTATTGCTTTTGCTAGCAAAAGGGGTAATGATTAAGTTATCTTAATTATAAAAATATATATTTTTTAAACATAGTATTCATTACCATCATTATTTCAATTAAAATTGAAAGGACAATGGTTGAAGTTTATTTTTTCTTTATGTTTAATTAAAGAAATAGAACATTATATGATAATTATTTTAAGTAAAAAAGATATTGATCTTTTAGTATTTAGGTATACATTGCTAACTATATTTGTAACTATATCTTAATCTTACAAATCATTAATATGACCTTTTGCCTTTGCAAAAGCAAAGGAACACATGCTAAATTTAAGACCTAAGGGATTTGAACCCTTATAATATCCATTATGAGCGAACTGCATTAACCATTATGCTAAAGTCTTTAATTTTACTTTTATTGTTTTACCCTTAGCCATTGCCTCTGCCCCTTTTAAAAATGCCACCCTCCCCGAAGGGGAGTGGAAGCAATAGAAGGCCTCCTTTTAAAAATGCCACCCTCCCCGAAGGGGAGTGGAAGCAATAGAAGGTAATGAAGGTAGAAAAAGATAATTAAAGTATTTATAGGGGCATCTATCTTTAAAGTAATTTTACTTTTTTATTGTTTACCTCGGGGGGGACAATGGTAGTAATTCGATTAATCAAGGCAATTTCTAGAAAGTAATTTAAAAAACAAAAACAATTTAAGCAATCAATATAATTATTTTTATAATTAATCTTAACTTTATTTTTATAAAAATTAATAATTAAGATAATTTTGATATTAATATAATTTATAAAAAAATGAAAAAACTCAAACTTATTTTTTTAAACCTTATTTAAATAATTTTAATATTTTTTTAAAAAAATGGCTCCAATAATAAATATGTTTAAATACATACGTAAATTTAAAATTATTTTACTAATAATCTCTATTTGGAGATTTCATGGTTTCATTTATACTTTTACAATGTCTATAATGGTACTTATTTTAGGATTTAACATAGTAGATGTTTTTGATGTTTTAGCTGTTATTTATAAAGACTTCACTGTTTATCTTTTAGAGTTTAAATTAAATTTAATTAGTATATTATATGATAAATTTAATATTAAATCCGTAGAAAAAGTAATTAAAGACGTTGAGACACAAATACAAAAATCTAAAGTTAATAGATTACAAGATGATTCAAAAAATAAACCTTTTAGACTTGATTATGTAACTGATCCCAGACCAGATAATAGTAAATTTAATTTAATCGATACCATTAGAAAATTTAATTTAACCGATGCCATAGTTAACAGTTTAATTAGTAGCAAAGATATTATTCTAAATAATTTATTTTATTTCATCGTATTATTCTTCCTAGCTTTATTCGGTATACACTACCATAATGAGGTTTCTACAACAAGCTCTACTATTTTAGATTGGTGGAAATTGTTTAATAGAAAACCTGGTAACAATGGTGGTAATCACCCCCCCCTTCGGGAGAGGATGGGATGATGACGATCCAATAAACTTAGGAGATGCTAGAAACAGGAGATGTTGATAATACTTCACCGGTCTTAAATTCTAATAAAGTTACTGAAAGTTGGAACACTTCTAATCCATCTTCACCTGATTCATCTTCACCCACTTCAACTGGATCTAACACACCTACTGGATCTAATACACCTACCGCTCCTGTAGACCCTAGACAAGAAGAGTATGATAGATATTTCAGAAATCCTGAAGACTTTACTTAATTATTATATCTTTTTTCCATTCCTTAATTTAAAAATCATACAGTCAAAAAAATAACTTATGTCAAAAAAATATGTTTCAAATAAAATCACTTTTAATTTCTTTTTACAATTATCATAATTTTATAAATATGAGTTCCTTGATAAATTTATCGTTCATTAGTATAACATTCTTATATTTTTTATTTTGTGATTTTAATTATAATATTTTTCAAGATATTTACTGTGACGATCAGATTTTAGATCTTAATAACAAATATATTGAAAATAGTGATAATAGCTGAGCAATGACTACTATTAGACCGGGTGTTGAACCATCCTCACCCAATGCTATTGAAAATTTTGCTTCTGATGTTGAAACTATCCCCGACGGGGGTGATGTTGATACTAGTTTAAGAACTAGAAAGATTTTAGGAATTGTTATTTTAACTGTTTGTGGAACTGTTTTAATTGGAACTGTTGTCGTTTTAAGTGTTCTGAGCACAGTGCATTCATTGTAACCCTTTTTTTCAAAATGCTCTCATTTCAATCAAGATTGAAATTAATAAATAATAAAACCTATTATTTATACGTTATTAAAAATACAAGGTAAATGCTAATTGTTGTTATGGATTAAATTTTAAAATAAATAAATGATGTTTAATAATACAAATTTGATTATTCGAGTAGTTATATCTATACTTACGTTTATAACTTCAGGTTTTATGATTTATCTATTGTCCCTTCGGGGATACGTTATTTTTACTACTTATGCTATTGAACATTTGAATGACTCTATTCAACTAGTTCTATCTAGAGGACATTCATCTCCTTTGGCAGCTGTTGTTAATACAATATCTAGAGTAGGATCTATTAATTCTATGGATATTGCTTTAGAAGTGATAGAATCAGGAACGATCCACACTATTACATCTGGGTCTATTTCACCTGTACCTAGTTCAAACATTATACATAATGCTATTACACCGATCCCTAATATTAGAATTAGCACAGTTACTTCTTTACTTAACCACCCCTTCGGTTCAATTAATACTCCCCCTTCGGGTGTTAATACTCCTATTGATATAGTTTTTAATAGAAGAATTGTGATAGCTGCTGTTATTGGATTTGGTGTTTTTATAGGTATTAACACTAGTGTTAACATTTATTTGTTTGTTGCAACACCCTGTTGTTAAACGGGTTTTAATGTATTTTTATTTTTAAAAGTGCTCGCTTTAATTAAGGTATTATATTTTTATTTTATAAACTCGCCTTTATTACTCGAATATAATCTAACCTTCATTTCGACCACTTTACCCCCCTCTATATATCCCAAAATAAAATTATAAACTTAGGGAGTTTTTGAAGAGGTAGAAGCCACAGCTAAAATAATACACTACTTTTAGCATTTGTTAAAGGCCTCAAACTATCATTACCATGACCCTTTGGGATCATTACAGAGGCAATGGTTGTAAAAGTAGGCGCTTACTATTATAATTTGAAAAGGTAAGTTAACGGTTCAACTCCGTTAAAAATATAAAAAAAACAAAAACAAAAACAAAAACAAAACAAAAACAAAACAAAAATAAAAATACATAACAAAAATAAAAATACATAAAAAACCCTTAATTGAAATGACAATGGAAAAATAATTAGTAGTGATTAATGATTAATGATTAATGATTAATGATTAATGATTAATGATTAATGATACCTTACAAAAGAACAAGGGATGTAGTGATAGCATACAAAGGGTTAATATCTATAATTTTACTAATTATAATTAATGCTAGATTTATTTTATTAGTATAATTACAATTGTCTTAAATTTAAAGTATTTTTTATCTTTTACCTTCATTACCATCTTTTTCTATAGAAAAAGCAAAAGGGGCAGAGGCAATGGTTGCAAAAGCAAAGGAAAATATAAGTAGACCAATAAAAATAATCTAAATGGGTTTATATTTTTATATTTGTTAATAGAGGTTTTGTTATATTTTCACTTAACCCGACTTTTTTAAAGTTAATTTTAAATTTAAGTATTTTTATTTACATTAGGTTGATCAAAATTATTTAAAGCTATAGCACCAGATCCTATTTCTAATACAAATCCTATTGTTAATACAATAAAGAAAATAATTCCAATTGTAAACCCAAAAGTAGAAACTTGATAAAGTGTTACCGCTAAAGGAAATAATAATAAAATCTCCAAATCAAAAATTAAGAATAATAAAGCAACTATCATAAAGTGGATCTGGAAAGTAGATCTTGTTTGACCAGGTATAGCTGAAAACCCACATTCATATTGGCTCACTTTAGCTTCATCAGGTTTATGTGGTGCTAATAAAACATTTAAAGCTAGTAATATAGCTGCTAAAATAGGGATAAAAATAAAAAAAAATAATAAATTATTCATTAAATATAAAATAAAGATAAAGATAGTAATTGTGTACTATTTAAGATTATAGAAGGTTTTATAAAAAATAATAAAATAAATAAAGTTAAACTAGAAATTAAAAAACTATGAGTATTAGTTAAAGTGTATTTGCCTTTCGTTACCGTGTAAAGACTTTCAACATTTGCCCCCTTTGGGGGTGTCTGGTTAGTTTCAAGCGTAATATCGGTATGAAGAACTTTAATTATTTTTAAATAATAAGAAGCACTAATTACACTTACTATTATTGCGATTAAAGAGATAAAATAATAACCATTTTGTAATGCTGAATATAACACAAATTGTTTAGAAAAGAATCCTATTAAAGGAGGTATTCCCGCCATAGAGAATAAACAAATACCTAAACTTAAACTTAATAAAGGATTCGAAAAAAATAAACCTTTTAATTCCGAAATATCTCTAATATCTTTAATATTTCCTTTGACTAATTTTAAATCATTTAATTGATTTGACGCATCCACTCCCCCCGAAGGGGGGGTGGCAGTGGAAGTTATATAAGTTAAAGCTAAAATTATTAAAAAGACATTTAAATTTGTAATAGTATACTGTATTAAATAAAATAAGAAAGAATCGATTGACTGTTCAGTATTTACAGCTAATGCTAATAATAGGAAACCAATATGAGAAATAGTACTATAGGCTAATAATCTTTTTATTCTTATTTGTGCTAATCCTAATAAACTACCTATTATTAAAGATAAAATTGAACTTATTAATAATAAAGTTTTTAATACAGGTAAACCAATCACTACCGCGACAGGGGCTAGAGAGGCAGAGATAGTATTACTTAAGGACGCTAACCCCTCTATAGGTAAAAAACTAGGTATACTATCTACTGTTGTAAGATATCCTGTACTACTTAGTAATTTTGTTTTTATTCCTCCAATTATACCTATTTGACTTTGTAATTCTAATAAAAAAATTAAAATAGATATTTTAGGCATAATAGTTAACCAGGTTGTTACTATTGTTGGTGTACCATCATAAACATCTGGAGACCAGTTATGTAAAGGTGCTGCTGCTATTTTAAATAAAAAACCTACAAATATTATTATTAAACCTAAACTTAATCCTTGTATTACATATTGTTGATCTATATCATATATTGAATTTAATAAATATAAAGATTCAAAATTAGTTACACCAGTATAAGAGTAAATTAAACCACTTCCTAATAGTATTAAACAAGAAGATAAACCACCTAATAAAAAATATTTTAAACCTGCTGAAGTTGAAGACTCTGAATCTCTATATAAAGTAGATAATACATATAAACCAAAAGATTGTAATTCTATACTTAAATATAAAGAAATTAAATCAAAACTAGAGATTAATAAAGAAGAACCTAATATACTAAATAAGACGATTATAGAATAATCTGTAGAATAACTTTCAATAGATGAGACTAATTTATATGATTCTAAAGAGTTTTGTTCAGGAGAGATTAATACACTCGACTGATATTGACTATTGTTTTTTATTATTACTTCTTCTTCCTGCGCTAGGGAAAGGTTTAAATCACTAATATTTTTATTTACTTTTGCCTTTGCAAAAGCAAAGGTAGGATTACTTAGTTCTGGTAATACTTGAGGCCAACCTATTAAAATTAGTCCTCCTATTATAAATAGAAAAATTTCTATTAATTGAGAAATTTGAGTTATATGAAATAACCCACTATAAATACCTATACCTGATCCAATTGACTGAATATATAAGCAATTTAAAGTTATTGCTCCGGTATAAATAAAAATTATTGAAGCTATTCTAGTAAAATGAATAGAACTTATTTGTTTATTAAATAAAGGTAGGGCCTTAGCCACTATTAATGTTAATATAGACATAAAAATCATCACTTAGTCCTCTCTTATTTATATATTCCTATTTATTTTTATCCTCTAATCATTACCCCGAAGGGGGGATTATTGAAATTAAAATTGAAATGACCTTGCTAGCAATAATGAAAAAGGACAATGATTGCTTAAAGGTCGAAAATGGTAAAAATGTAATTAAGTAACACAGCAAAAATTGAGAGTTAAAACACTTTCTTCTTACTTTTCAAATCATTATTTCAATTAAAATTGAAATTGCAAAAGCAATAGTATAAGGTAACCGTATCCCTTTTTTAATTTACTTAATCTGGTCCTTATCAGATTCGAACTGATATTGATTCCGTGAAAAGGAATTGTACTAACCTTTATACGAAAAGACCTTTATTCTATTTATACTGTAAAAATAAAATCAGAAAACATAACAAGGCTACCACTCCCCCTTCGGGGGGGGTTGCTAAAAATTAGCCAAAATTTTTTCAATCAATTTTTGGATGGTAATGATAAATCATACTTTTCACCTTTGCTTCCACTCCCCTTCGGGGTAGCAACGGTTGACTAACCCCCTTCGGGGGCAAAATATAAAAATTAATTTATCTATTGCTTTTGCAATAGCAGCGTAAAAATATCTCATTTATTACCATTTTTATTAAAAAATAAAAATAGCTAAATTATTTTTATCTAATAATTCTATATTCGCTGAGCTTTTAGTTTTACCATTTTTTTATATAATCTTTTAAATATCTTTTTTAAAATATTGCCATTGTCACCGTTGCTATCATTACCCTATTGAGGCTATCATTAATCACTACCCTTTTCAAAATGCAACCCCCCCCCTTCGGGGGGAAGCAATTTCAATTTTAATTGAAATAATGATAGAAGGGGGTCATTTCAATTTTTGGATGGTAATGATTGCTTAAGGGTACTTGATGAAAAGATAAAGACCCTAATTAAATTATTTTTATTATTAAAAATTAACAACCATTAACACTTAGTTTTTTTATAAATTAGTACTACTAAACTAAATATTTTACAATACGTACATTTGTAGCCTATCTAGAAATGTTCTATTTCTTAATTACAAGAATAAATTATATTTAAAATCTCTTTTTTTTAATTTAAACCGTTTTAGTATCTAGGGGTTAGATTCTTGCTTTATAGACATTCAGCACTTATCTATTATGTTTGTGGCTACCCAACTATGCATTCATAATTTGTTACCTTTTAGCTCATTAAACAAAAATTATGTTTAAGAGTCCTACTATATTTAAACTTTTTTAGGTTAAAATTTTAACTTTTATTAATTACCCCCCTTCGGGGAGTGATAATGGCTGATAAAAATTAAGGTAGGGAGAACTTTTTTTATTGGAAAAAAAAGGTTAAAAAGGATTCTCATCTTTTTTCTGTACTTTTGCCTTCGAGATACTAAGATTTCCTTTACAAATATTACAAACAATTGGTACACTATGGAAACACAGCCTATTGGTCCTTTCGTACTGGAAGGTCTGCCCCTTTTTTACTAATTATCCCTTCAGAAGATAGGGACCATACTGACTCACGTCGTATTAAACCCAACTCACGTACCCTTTTAATCGGCGAACAGCCGAACCCTTCCAAGATTCTTCCCCCGGAGGATAGGATGAGTCGACATCGCAATTTTAAAATCTTAACCTTTCAATTAAGTTTAGATCATATATTCATCCAGTATCAAGAGTAATTGATAAGCTCTGGATGTTGGCGTGTGATCGTTGAGGGATTAAAAATTATACAGTTTGCTTTAACCTAAAATTTCTAACTTCCCTGCTGATTGTCCAATCTTTAAAAATATTACTATTGTTTTTTAATATTTGCTTTTTGTTGCCTTTTCAATCATCAATAGTTTTTAAAGCTTTAAGGAGATTCCAGCATATAGCCACCTTCTAATTTAATATTACTATTAAAAGTCCCCGATGTTATACTAATACAATCTAAAAAAAAACAAGTTATCCGTATCTGCGGAGAAAAACAAAAACAAAAACAAAAACAAAAACTAAGTATCAATAAGATCTATTTCCATTTCAGATTCTTGATTGCTTTCGAAACCTTCTGTATTTTGTTTAAAACCCATTAATTTTATAAAGCATTGAATCGTGGATATGTGGAATGATACTAGGCTTTATTTCATCTAAGTCTGCTTTTGGTATATAAATTCTTTCATAAATAGATCCGGTTTTACTTTTTTTATGATGAATATTAGTATCCAAATTAAAATTTAGTTTAAGAGCTTCTTTAAGAATATTAACTTCTTCCAAATCGAAGCTATCAGTACATAAAGTTACACCACCTCTTTTTACTTGTTGACCATCATCCATTATCCAAAATGCTAAACTTCTATGAGTTAATTCCTCCGCGATGTTTTTAGGTATATGTTTTGCACCTGCTTCATCTAAAAACATGTCAGCTAAAGGTCTTAATTCTTCAATAGATTGTGTTCTAAAGTATAAAGAACTATTTTGAGTATTGTATCTTACATCCTGTCTTAAATATGTTCTAACAGTTTCATCCATTAAAGGTAAACCTTCTTTTTTAACTAAATCGTGTAAGAAGTTTAAATAATCGGCTTTTTTACTTGATTGCTCAAAAGAAATAAAAGCTTTATTTAAACCTGTTTTACAAATATGTGCATCTCCTAAGATAGCACCTATTAATGTTTCTCTAAGTACTTTGTTCATAATTTATTTATTTTTCATTTTTGTTTCATTTAATAAATGTAGGGTTCTGTTCAAATTATCTAAGTCCCTCTATTTTGTTTTTTTTTTTTATTTAGTATAAATTATTAAGGTGCCAAACCGCGGAGACAATGTGTACTCTCGTCCGCGATCAGCCTGTTATCCCTAGCGTAACTTTTATTAATTGATCCCCGTCTATCCCATACTATAGCGAGGGGTCACTATGCCCTACTTACGTATCTGTGCGACTTTTAAGTCTTTCAGTTAAGCATGCTTATCGCCATTGAGCCCTGCGCAACCCTTCACCGGTTGATTGATCTCCATTCAATTTCTAGCTATACCTTATAAATTATATATTAATATTAGAAAATAATTTTTTAAAGCTTATTTTATAAATTTTTATAAATAAAAATCTACGCAATATTTAACAGTTTTTTGTTTTAAATTTATAATTATAAATTTTATTTTAAGTTGATATATTTGGATGTACTTTGCTACTCTATTAAAGACGACCGCCCCAGTCAAACTGACAATTAGTCAACTATCCCTTTTCTTTTTAATTTTAAGGTAAATATAAACCCAATCTTGTTTATAAGGTTTCCACTATAATTGTCTCTCGACTTACCTATTCACTATTAAACTAGATTGTTCTAGATTCATATGATAACTAACTACAGTAAAGCTGCATAGGGTCTTCCCGTCCCTCTGAAGGCAACGCGCATCTGCACGCGTAATTCAATTTCACTGAGCAAGTTGTAGAGACAGTGAGACCATCGTTACATTATTGATACCGGACCACATTTAATGGCCAACTGATTTTGCTACCTTAGGATCCTCATAGTTAAGACCGCTATTAACCAGATTTTCGATTAGTCACAGTTTTTGAGACCATAACTTCTCTTATATTAATGGCATTGGGCAAATTTCACACAGTATACTACCATATTAATGATTGCACTGTGTTGTGTTTTTAGTAAACAGTCGGGGCCTCCGATTCTGTGCCACTTTTTCTTAAGAAAAAGTACCTCTTGTCGTCAAACTTATGAGGTGAACTTGCCGAGTTCCTTAACAACTTTTAGCTCTACGCCTTAGTATACTCTACCTATGAACCTGTGTCGGTTTAGGGTACGGTAGTTTAAAAATATTTTTTTCCTGGTCCATTTTTTAAATATTGGACTTTCTATTTTATACTCATCAGCCATAGCTTTGGCTATAGTCCTTAGAGGCCGCATTAAAACAAAACGGTTTAACCTTTCTCATTTGCAACCCTTTCATATTCGGCGAATTCCATTATAGGAATTTTTTACGTTACTCATGTCAGCATTCTCTCTTCAGTAACCTAAAAATAATGAAACACTATTTTTTCAACAGTTTTACTGAATGTTCTACTACCTAGATTAAAATTAAATAAATTCACATTCACTTAATTTTAACCAACACGATATCGGTTGATTATTTAAGACCCGTTAAATTTTCGGCGCTACTATCTATTATTTATCTTTTGCCTTTACAACCCCCCCCTTCGGGGAGGGAGTGGAAGCAAAGGAAAATAAATAATTTAACTGCTGATGCGTTGTTACGTACGATCATTAAAAGTAGCGACTGCCAGGCTCACTTCACAGCTGTATTAGATATTGCTACGTCCTTATTTTCACTTAATAATCTATTTGGGACCTTGATCAGTGTTCTCGGCTGTTTCCGTCTTGACTGCCCAACTTAGCATGAGCAGTCTGAATATCTACCATCAATTTATGTAATTCCGAGATTCGCTTCCAAAGGTAAGATTTTCTAGATCCCCGCAACCTAAACGAATTAAATTTAAAATAAATTAAACTGTTGGGAATTGCCTTGCTGTACCTCCATAAATTTATGTCTTTATTATTTTTTTTTAAGACTTAGATAGACGTCATACTTAAATATGTTTCGGTAGAAAACCAGCTAGCACCAGGTCAGATTGGCATTTCACCGCTTACCAAAACTCTTCGGAGAATTATGCAACATTCAACCGTTCGATCCATTATAATCTGGTCTTGGTAAGATCACCTGGCTTCGGGTCTAATAGAAGTAACTTACCCATTACTATAATTAATATTAAAAATAATTTAAATTACTTAGTTTAGTCGCTTTCGCTAAGGTTATTAACCTTGCTACTCCTATTAACTTGCTGACCCATTATGCAAAAGGTACGCCGTCATACTTTACTTATTGGAAAAGTAGTATTTCGACTGCTTATAGAGTTACTAATTCATGATCTATTTCACCATTCCACGTTTTCTAATTATTTTTTTCTTATTGCAAAAGCAACCATTGCTAGGCAGTGGCAGATAATAGAAGAGATTAAAAATTTTATTATTTTTAAACTATGGAATATTTAGTATACTACTTGCTTTTCAAAATTTTCCTTTACAGTACTTTTTCACTATCGCTAAATTTATAATACTTAGCCTTAGAGGATGGTTCCCCTATGTTCCGACAAGTTTACTCTCATCGTACTCAATTTAAGTAATTTAATCAAATGATTAAATTTCCATCGATTTTAAATTAATTTTTTAAAAGAATCTAAAACTTAGACGACTTAATTTATTTAATATTAACTTTACAGGACTCGAATACCTTATTTAGTACAAAAATACATGAATATAAAAATATATAAATATATATAAATATAACTATATATTTGTTTGAGAAGTTAATTTCAAGTTAATTTTATTTAAGGTGTATAATTTATACACGACTAGGCTAATCCGATTTCACTCACCATTACTTTCGGAGTCTCGGTTGATTTCCTTTCCTTTCCCTAATAAAATGTTTTACTTCAGGAAGTGTTTTTAATCAAGGTTTACCTTAGGATCGCTTAGTGTGATTAAATAAATTCAAATCTATTTTTTTTTTAGCTTTTTACATTTTTTGTTTTATTTTACTATGTGACCCTGTTAAAAGTTCATAAAATAAATTAAACATTATGGTTAAAAGAAGCCCTCAAATTATATTCTAATTAGAGCACTTATACCTAAAAATTAAATAAATCTTAAATTTACTCAAAGATAAGCTTTTGGTATATACCTCCTTTTTTTATAAATTTGCTTTTTTGTTCCTTAATAACCCCTTTAAAATACTTTTTTTAATTTTTTTAATGTTACTACAATAATTGTCATCGATACTTTTATTATTATAAAAACTTCTATTTTTATCTTTTATAAAATTTATAAAAGTAGTTTATTATGTAATTTTAAAATTTTGTTTTTATAATATCACCATCCAAAAATTGATTGAAAAAATATTGGCTAATTTTTAGCAACCCCGAAGGGGGGGAGGCTGTGGTAGCAAAAGAAGCAGGATTGTTTAAAAGTTTTCTAATAAAATAGTAAAAATTTAAACTGTTATAAAAAACAAATATAAACTAATTTTATAATAATAACTTTTACATCCGTTGCTAGGCAGTGGTAGTAAAAGCAAAAGAAGAAAAATAAGGTATTAATAATTTTATTAATTAGACTATTAGTAATAACAAAACCTCAATTTAAGTTGAATAAATAAACAAGAGAAAAACAAAAACAAAAAATAGTTCTAGCTTAAAAAGTTATTAGAATATAAAGGTTCGAATCCTTTAAAATCAGATTGTATTAAAATAATATATTTTAAAATTTACAAGAATTTACCCTCAAGATAAATCTTAAGATGTGAAATAATTTTATTATTGTAGTTTAGAGTGACATTAGTTACCCTCTTACCTTCCTAAGATAAAGGTAAAAAGAGAAAACCGCAAAAAGTAATCCACTAACCCATTTAGCCAATGCTTTAGCCAATCATTAGCCCCCCCCCCTGGGGGTCCTTTTCAAATTGCTAAAAAAAAGCCAAAATTTTTTCAATCAATTTTTGGAAGGTAATGATGTTAAAGATAAATAAATTAAGACCCAAATTTAAAATAAATAAATGACTTTTTCAATTTTTAATACTATTTTTAATGATGCTCCACAGCCTTGGCAATTAGGGTTTCAAGATAGTGCAGCTCCAAGTTTCACAGGTTTAGTTACTTTACATAATACAATTGGATTCTATTTAATTATTATATGTTTTGCTGTATTTTGGGTTTTTTTTTCTTTAATATATTATTATAGTTCAAATAATAACCCGATAGCTCATAAATATTTAACACATGGTACGGTTTTAGAGTTAATCTGAACAATTACACCTGCATTAATTTTAATTGTTGTTGCTTTCCCTTCCTTTAGATTATTATATTTAATGGATGAAGTTATATCACCTACTTTAACAATTAAAGTAGTAGGTCACCAATGGTATTGGTCTTATGAGTATTCAGATTTTATCACAGATAGTGGAGAATCTATTGATTTTGATTCCTATATGATACCTGAATCAGACTTAGAAATAGGTCAATTTAGATTATTAGATGTAGATAATAAATTAATTATACCTGTAGACTGCCATATTAGATTAATTGTAACAGGTTCTGATGTTTTACACTCTTTCGCAGTACCATCTTTGGGACTTAAATTAGATTGTGTACCAGGTAGATTAAATCAAGTATCATTTTTAGCAGAAAGACCAGGTACTTTTTATGGACAATGTTCTGAAATTTGTGGAGTGTGGCATGGATTTATGCCTATAGTTGTTGAAGCTGTTCCTGCGACAGATTTTCTAGTATGAATAGATTCCGCTGCTGCTTAATTTATCTTTTGCCTTTGCAAAAGCAAAGGGACCTAAACTATTTTCTTCCAGTGCCTCCCCCCTTCGGGGGGAGTGGTTCAAATTGCAATTATTACCATCATTTCAATTAAAATTGAAACAATGGAAGCAATAGAATAATTTTATTATATAAATTTTTATATTTAATTCCTCTATGTCCATTGTTATATCGTTACCCTAGCGTATTGATTGTTAATCTTAAAATTTTAAAATTTCCCCTTGCCTGTCACTAGATTAAATATATTAATTTAAGAGTTTAACTTAAATAATTAATCATTACCAACCAAGAGATTTTCTACTTTCTTAAGAAAGTTTGAAAAGGAGTAAAAATTATTTTTTTCTTTTGCTTTTTCTGAAGAAAAAGAGTGAAGTAAAATTAATATAATTTTTTTATAATATATTAAAATAAAAATATCCCCTTTGCAATCTAAGCAACCGTAAGAGGTAAGAAGCTTAGAGGATAAGACCTTATTGCTAGCAATTTTCTTCTTTGAAGAGAAATCATTTCAATTTTAATTGAAATAATCCCCCCCTTCGGGGGGGGTAATGATAGATTGATACCCCCTTTTCAAATTGCAACCCTCCCCGAAGGGGAGTGTAAGCAATAGCCAAAATTGAAATTTTTGGAAGGTAGGTATCTTTAATCATTAAAGGACTGTAAAAAAGATCTTATTTAATGGCAATAGGATTGTTTCTATTTTTTAAGTAGTTGTGAATCCTTGCTTCCACTCCCTCCCCGAAGGGGGGGGGTTGACTAATCAAGGGCAAAAGTAGTGTTATATTAAAAGTAACAATAAAAAAGGACGCTGATTTAAGCAATTTTATAAGATATAAAAATATTATAGAGTTGAATGATTAAAATTTAATAATAGCCTGAATAGTTTAATTGGTAAAACGGCTTACTTGTAATAAGTTAATAGCGGTTCAAGTCCGTTTTTAGGTATTAATAAAATAGTGGAATTATCATTACCATCTTTTTCTATAGAAAAAGCAAAAGGACCCGAAGGGGGGGGGGCAGAGTCAATGGTAGATTATTAATAAAATATTATAGAAAACAATAGTATTATTCGAAAAGAAATTAACTAAGAAATTAACTAAGAACTATTGTGTTTATTTAGATATTCTAAATTCTCAATTAAAAGAAAGTAAAAAAAACAAAAAATAATTAGTTAAGGGGTTACAGTGTTATAATTAACATATAAAAATGTATATTACATTGTGATTGTACCGTCAAGAATACATTTAAATTTAAAATAGTAAATGTAACATTATTATTTACTCTTGTCTCTTTAGCTTCTCCTTTTAGGAGAAGTTCTTTTCAAATTGCTTTTTGTTTTTTAGCAAAAATAACATTGGCCGATGGCTTAAAGTAAGAGAGGGTAAGAGGATATTAATTACTTCCTAAATAATTTAAAGGGGGTTAGGAATAGTATATATTAAAGAAGTTACTGACATATGTAATGAGTCTAATAAAATATTCGGTAATATACCAAAAATAACAATAGGTATTAATAAACTAATTAATAAATAATATTCTCTTCTATTTATATCTTTTAAAGGAGGTAAATAAGGTGAAATATTTCCATAAGAGATTCTATTATATAAAAAAATAGAATAACAAGCAGATAATAATATACCACTAGCACCTAATATTGTGATTATTGGATTTTGTTGCCAAATACCTAATAAAGATAGTTGTTCACCTAAAAAATTAATACTTAAAGGAATACCTGTATTACATAAAGTAAATATAAAGAATAAAATAGTGAATACTGGCATATATGTAGCTAAACCTCTAATATAATTAATAATTCTAGTTCCAGTTCTATCATAAATAATACCACCTACACAAATAAATAAAGCGGGTGAGGTAAATCCATGCCCTATAGCTAATAAAATTGCTCCTTCTATACCTTGTAAATTATTAGAAAATAATCCTAAAACAACTACAGCCATATGTGCAACACTACTATAAGCAATTAATCTTTTAGTATCTTGTTGAATAATTGTAGAGAAACTAGCATAAATTAAAGAAATAATTGCTACAGTTTGTATTAAAGGGCTAAAATAATTAGTAGCATCAGGTAAAAAATTAATTAAAACTCTTAAATAACCATAAGTAGCTAATTTTAAAATAGTAGCAGCTAGTAAAATAGAACCAGCTAAAGGAGAATCACTATGAGCTTTAGGTAACCAAATAATAAATGGATATAAAGGAGTTTTTACGGCAAAAGCTAAGAAAAATCCTAACCATAAAATTTTTTGACTATTTAAACTTATTTCATATAAAGAAATTAATTGAAAATCGGTAGAACCAATATAATTATAGATAAGTAATATACATAATAACATAGGTAAACTACCAGCTAAAGTATATAAAAAAAATAAAAAAGCCGATCTAAACCTATCATTACCATGACCAAATATTACAATTACTATAAATAAAATAGGTAATACACTCTCAAAAAATATATAAAATAATAATAAATCTAAAGAAACAAAAGCACAAATTTGTAATGTCTCTAAAACTAAAAATGAAATTAAAAAAAACTTTAAACTTTTAGTAATATTAGTATAGTTTGATAACAAAGCAATTGGTGTCACAAAAGTTGTTAATAATACAAAATAAAGAGATATTCCATCTATACCAAAATTTAAATGGCAAAAGTTTAATTGATTAAATTCAGATACAAATTGATACTGACTAGTACTAGAGTCAAAATGATACCATATAAATAAAGAAATAAAAAAATTTATTAAAGAAGTTGATAAAGCGATTTTTTTCATTTGAGAATGACTCTCTAAAGTATCGGACATAGGTAAAATTATTAAAGAACCTAATAAAGGAATTAATATTAATAAGGTAAGCATTTTTTAAAGTATTTTTGATTTTTATTTTTCTTGGACTTTTCTAAATATTTTTCTAAATTTGTATTTCCCCCTCTTTTTTAAATTACCGTTGCTAGGCACTGGTAGCAACATGGATTGCGATAGGGTTAGAGACATTATTATATACATTTTAAACTATCATAAATAGAAATAAAAGCAAGGCTAAGCATTTCTCTAAATTTAAATTTACTTAAATTGCCCTATTGCAGGCCATCGTTAGCATCATTACTATCCAAAGGCCCCTTCCCCGAAGGGGCAGAGGCTAATTTTTAGCAAAAGGACAATGGTTAATGATTGAGCTAATAAACAAGACTGCGGTATTATTATTTTACATTATTTACCTTTTCTCTAAAAAAATTGCAACCCTCCCCGAAGGGGAGTGTAAGCAATAGAATAGATAGATATAAAATAAATAAAAATTTTAAGCCTTAAATAGTATGCGCTAAGCTAAAATTTAATTTATACTTTTTCTATAGAAAAAGCAAAAGTAGCAAAATAGTGATTCATAGAAAGCCTTATAAATATTCCTAATACTATACATTAAAAAACTTAATTGCTTTTTTTAAATAAATTTAAATTTAAGGAAATAAAAAGAGCTTCAAGAAATATAGATATCATTAATAATTTAAATTAGAGGTGAGGGAATTTATTTTTAGTTAATATTCGAAAACTTCTTTACTTTTCAAATTGCAATTATTACCATAATTTCAATTAAAATTGAAACAATGGAAGCAATAGAATAATAGTTATTTGTTTAATTTTAGCCACCAATGCCTTTCGACCCTTTTTAAGGTAAGGTATCTTTAATTTTTAATCTTTAATCTTTAATCATTAATCAATCTATTTTATCCATTGTTATCCCTAGATTTTCTACTTTCTTAAGAAAATTTGAAAAGGAGTAAAATTTATCATTACCCCCCCCGAAGGGGGGGATTATTTCAATTAAAATTGAAATGATTTCTCTTCAAAGAAGAAAATTGCTAGCAA
>Ga0208193_1000437_pt1 | contig 23237 bp, 16 predicted proteins | sample June2015DPH_17_2_FD_184716 | JGI IMG/M metagenome (GOLD analysis project Ga0208193, IMG submission 184716) | Peatland microbial communities from SPRUCE experiment site at the Marcell Experimental Forest, Minnesota, USA - June2015DPH_17_10... | ecosystem: Environmental > Terrestrial > Soil >... | reverse complement strand
CTCAGCCGTCGCGCGATGCGCGTTCACCAGGTGGTTGCGCAGGTACATCAGTCGGTCCGTATCGTACACGTGGCCATCCGCCGTCAAGCGGTCCGTGGATGAGGAGCCGTTCTCGGTGATATACACGTCCTTCATGCCCCAGATTTCGCCCAGATGCCGCGGCGCCCAGTATGCGATCTCGGGACCAATGGTCAGCCACTCCGATGCCATACGCGGGTAAGAAGCCGGTTGCGGCAGTTCTGCGAATCCCGCCGCCGAATCGGCCGCCCGGATGTAAGCCGGCGTATAGATATTCAGCCCGACGAAGTCGAGCGGGCTCGCAATCGCACGCATCTCGTCCGCCGTAAAGCGCGGCGCGTTGCGGCCCGCGGCCGACAGATAAGCGTCCAAATACTTGCCCTCCAAAATGGCCGTGAGAAACGGCGCGTTGAGCGCGCGCATGGCCTTCGATGCCGCTGCTACATGAGGGGCGGATTCAATCACCGGCACGCAGATGCGCGCATTCTCCGCCAGCCCCACCTTAGTTCCCGGCTTCGCCGCCGCGCGGATGGCCTGAACCGCCAGCCCATGCCCCAACACCGCGTGGTGGCGCACCTGGTTCACCGCGCTCTCCGGCAGCTTCCTGCCCGGCGCTTTGTTCCCGGACCCGTATCCCTGGTCCGTGAAGCAGACGAACTCGTTCACGGTGAAAAAATGGCGCACGCGGTCGGAGATCCGCCCCGTCACCAGACCAGCGTACTCGGAAAAGGCTTTCGACGTCTCGCTCGATTCCCAGCCGCCGTGCCGCTCTTCGAGGGCCTGCGGCAGGTCCCAGTGATACAGCGTGGCGAATGGCTGGATGCCGTTGGCGAGCAGTTCGTCCACCAGCCGGTCGTAGAATGCCAGGCCTTTTTCATTGGCCGGTCCGGAGCCGTTCGGAACCACACGCGGCCATGCCACCGAGAACCGGTACGCCTTCGCGCCGAGCGATTTCAGAAGCTGGATATCCTGCTTGTACAGGTGGTAGTGATCGCAGGCGACGTCGCCCGTATCGCCATTGGCGGTCTTGCCGGGCGTGTGCGACCAGGTGTCCCAGATGGAGGGCTTGCGCCCATCTTCGGCCGCCGCGCCTTCGATCTGGTAAGCCGCAGTGGCGCAGCCCCACAGGAAACTCGCCGGAAACCGGTAGTAGTCCCGGACGCCGCCATCCTGCGTGGCAGCAGTTCCCGCGCTGTCGGCAGCGGCCAGGCCGGTGGCAATTTTTCCCAGTTCGCGTCGCGTGATTGGTTGGTCCATGTATTAGACAGATGGTAGGTTGCGATAAGCGGCGGGCAAAGGCTAAAGGGGTTATGCTTCCAATAAATGCCGGGTTATCAGGCGTGTTAACGAATCCGCCCGTTGGACGTTAACGTACCCGCAAAAAACGTTAACGGCTTGAATATCGCTGTTCGCGGCGTGTATACTGCTTTCGATTAGCTTCGGTGATAGACGATGCACGCGGCCGCGGATTTCGTCCAGGAGAAGAACGAGCTTCAATCGGTGCTGGACTCCGGCATCTTCAATCGCGCGCCGAATCTCGCGCATGTACTCACGTACGTATGCAGCCAGTATTTCGAGGGCGCCGGAGAGCAGATCAAGGAGTATAACATCGCCGTCGAAGCGCTCGGACGGCCCGCGGGATTCGATCAGAAGCGCGACTCCATCGTGCGCGTGGAAGCACACCGTCTGCGCAAGCGCCTGCGCGAATATTATGAGGCTGAGGGCGCCGGCCACAGCGTGCGAATCGATATCCCGTCGGGGCAGTATGCGCCGCAGTTTGTGCGCCAGCGCCCGCCGCAGCCAATCCCTGGCGATGAAGCCGTGGTCGCTCGGGTGGCCCTGAAAATCGACGCCCCAGTGGAGCGCCCCGCTGGACCCGCTCCAGTCCGGAATGAGACCCGCGCCGAAAATCAAGCCTCCGACCAAGTCATGGTCCCGCGCCTCGATCCTGTCTCTTTCGTTCCCTCCAGACCACTACTCCTCGCGCCGCCTGCCAAGAGCCACGCTGGAAGCTGGATCGCGCTATCTCTCGCCGTGATCGCTCTCTGCGGGGTGTTGCTCTGGCGGGCGCCCGCAGCCATACCAGGGAAGGCGGCCGCTTCCGCTATGGCCGGATCGATTCCGGGGCCCTCGCAAGAAACTCGTATCCTGGTCGGCCTGCAAAGCGGCGCTTACACGGACCGCTTTGGTCGAATCTGGCAGAGCGATCGCTATTTTCAGGGCGGCGCGATCTTCGACTCGACCGGTCGCGCCATCCTCGCAGCCCGCGACCCGCGTCTGTTTAGCAGCCGCCGCGAAGGGGCTTTCACCTATGACATTCCCCTGCCCCCAGGAGTTTACGAGCTGCGCCTCTACTTCGCGGAAACACTATATGGCGAGAACAACATGGCCGGGGGCGGAGAGACCAGCCGCATCTTCAGCGTCTTTGCCAACGGCGCCGGAATTCTGAACGGCTTCGACGTCATCGGGGAGGTGGGCGCGAGCACGGCCGACATCCGGGCATTCAAGGATATCTCGCCCGCGGCCGATGGCAAACTGCACCTGAGGTTCGAGCCCCAAACCAACCCCGCCATTGTGAGCGCCATCGAAATCACGCCGGGAACTCCCGGAAAATTGCGGCCCATCCGCATTGTCTCCCGCGAGCATCCCTACACCGATAAGCAAGGCCGCACCTGGGCGGCGGACGGCTACTCTCGCGGCGGCCAGCTGGTCATGCGCACAGAGCCGGTGCTGAATATCGACGATCCCGAACTGCTCCGCGGCGAGCGCTACGGCAACATTACGTACGTGATTCCGGCGCCGGCCGGACGCTATGGCGTGACGCTGTATTTCACCGAATCCTGGTTCGGCCCCGGCAACTTTGCCGGCGGCGGAGTGGGCAGCCGCGTCTTCGACATTCTGTGCAATGGGGTGGCGATACGCCGCGGCTTCGACATCTTCAAGGAAGCCCATGGCAGCTATCGCGCCGTGGTCTTTCCGATTCACGGCGTGGAGCCGGACGCGCAGGGCAAGCTCAACATCTCGCTTGTGCCCATCCGCAATTATGCCGAACTGAACGCCCTCGAAGTGGTGGACGAATCCAGGTAATCTCCAGAGGCAATGCGCGGAATTGAAGGCGCAATTTCGGGGCGCGCTCAGCCTACTTCAGCGTCTTCACAAGCCACGCGATCATCTCGGGCTTCCAGTGCTGCATCTCCGGCGCGCGCCAGCCGGACATGCCGTGTCCGCCGCCTTCGATGGTAATCAGGTCGCATACCGCGCCCACCTTATGCATCGCGTCGCACATGGCGGGCGATTGATCGTACGACACCTGATCGTCCTTGGTTCCGTGGATGCACAGAAACGGCGGCATACCCTTGTGGACCGCATAGATGGGCCCGACCGCGCGGAGCTTCGCCATGCCCGCGGCGTCGAGTTGTTCCGCGCCCAGGAAACGGATGCTGCCTCCGTTCGCCATGTGCTTATTGATACTCGCCATGTTGAAAAGTTCCGGATGATCGCGCCGCTGTTCGGCCAGCTTCCCATAATCCACCGGACCGTAGAAATCCACCACGGCCGCCACGCGCGTTTCCGGCGTCTCGTGCGTCCCGGCGTAGTTGACCAGGAATCCGCCGGCCGATTCGCCGATGATCGCAATCTTTGCGACATTCACGCGGTACGCCGCGGCATTCGCCTTCACCCACCGGATGGCGCTGTTGAGGTCGTCATTGGCTTGCGGAAAGCGGAACTCGGGCGCGAGCCGGTAATCGATGCTGAACCACGCGAATCCGGCGTTGGCCAGCGGCTCGAACAGCGGCCGGACATTGGTGTTCTTGCTGCCTTCGTCGAACCCTCCGCCGTGGACGAGAATGGCGGCGGGAAACGGCCCGGGTCCGTCGGGAACGTGCAGGTCGAGCAGCACCGGCCTGCCTCCAGGGCGGGCGTATTCGACGTCCTTCTTATCGATAGGCGCGGCGGTCAAAGTCGGGGCGCAGGCAATTGCCAGGATGAAAGGGAATTTCCACATGCAAGGAAATTCTATCAGGACCGGGTAGGGTATGCTTTAGCTTGCCCCGCGGACCGGGCGAAGCTCGGCAAGCTGAAGCATACCCTACCACTGACAATCTAATTGTTGCTGGTCGGATTCGCCGGGGCGTTCTTCACGTACTTATCGAACCAGGCGAACTTTTCGTATAACACGTCTTCGATGGTCTCTTTCGCGCGGTATCCATGCGCCTCGAATGGCAGGAACACCAGGCGGACCGTTCCGCCATTGCCGCGAACGGCTTCATACATACGCTCCGACTGAATCGGGAACGTGCCCGTGTTGTCGTCCGCTTCGCCGTGAATCAAGAGTAACGGCGCCTTGATCTTATTGGCATACATGAACGGCGACATCTTGATGTACAGATCGGGAGCTTCCCACAGGGTCCGGCGCTCGCTCTGGAATCCGAATGGAGTCAGCGTACGGTTAGGCGCTCCGCTTTCCGCGATGCCGGCCCGGAATAAGTCGCAGTGAGCCAGCAAAGTATCGGTCATATACCCGCCATAGCTATGCCCGCCGACGCCCACGCGGGTGGGATCGGTCACTCCCATCTCCACCCCTTTATCGATGGCCGCCTTAGCGTCCGCCACCACCTGATCGACGAAGTTATCGTTGACATGATCCGGATCGGAACCTACAATCGGCATGGCCGCGTTGTCAAGTACCGCATAGCCTCCCAGCGCGAAGAATATCTCGGAGTAACCGCCGATTTCCGTGAAGCGCTTGGTAGAGCCACTGACCTGACTGGCAGTGTCCGCATCGTTATATTCATAGGGATAAGCCCAGATGACGGTCGGCAGCTTGGTTCCCGGCTGATAGTCCGGAGGCAGATAGAGAGTGAACGAAAGCTGCACGCCGTCGTTGCGCTTGTAAGTCACCAGCTGCTTCTGCACTTTTCGCATCAAGGGTTGCGGATCGGCGAAATGCGTGACCGCGGTACTTTGCCCGCTGGCTGTGCGGATGAAGTAATTCGGCGTCTCGGTCGGGCTCTCGCGCCGCGTCAGAAACTTGTCGCCATGGCTGTCGAGCAGCGCTTCTACTACTTCGTAGTGATCGTCGTCGCACTTGAAGAGATGCTCGGTTTGCTGCGTCTTCACGTTGAAGCGATCGAGGAAGGGATGGTCGCCGGTGGGCGACGAACCGAGTCCAGTGAGCAGAATGTTATCGCCGTCGATCAGCATGGCGCGCTCGCCATTCGGCATCGGCGTCGTCAGCGGCGTGCCAGGGTCGCGATAGCGGTCCTGATTGTTGCGCGCCCACATCACCTTGGCCGGCTGGCCGGGATCGTCCAATTCGACGTAGAACGTCCGCACCTGGCGCTTGACGCGGTTGAAGTCGGAGACGAATGCCAAGCCGCCCTTGGCGCCCATTTGCAATCCCTGGGCCCGCTGCTCCGTCTTGACGATCTCGACTGGCGCGCCGGTAAATGGCGCCTTCAAGGAGACCACGTGGTCGCGATACTCCGCGTTGGTTTTAGGATCGCCGCCGTCCAGCGCCTCGATCCAAACCACGGTCGCCGGCGCGCTGGGCCGCCACATTACGTTGCGAGGCCCGGTGAGCACGCCGTTCATCGGGACTTTGTCCTCCAGCGGAAGGCTTGCTACTTTGTGCAGCACCTTGCCGGTGCGGTCCCAAACCTCGATCTCTTTGGGGAACGCATTAGCGGGGTGAACATACGAGAAAGGCTTGTGAATCGTGGTTACCAGCAGATTCTGGGCGTTCGGCGAAATCTGCGCCGAGGCGATGATTCCAGCCTTGCCGACAGGCGTCACTACGCCGCTTGCCAGGTCCACCGTGGCCAGTTGCGAGGTGGCGTAATACTGGAAAAGATCTTCGTCGTGCGGATTCTTCATCAGGTCTTCATAGGTAGGCGCGGGCGCGCCGCCGCCGAGACTTTCCTGCACGTGCGGACCGACGGGCGTCAGAGGTTCACGCGGCGCCGGACCGCGGTTCGGCTTCACCATCTCCACCAGCATGGTCTTGCCATCCGGCATCCATTGAAAATCGCTCGGGGCAGGGCCGCCGCCTCCGCGTCCACCGCCGCCCCCGCCGGCCGGGGCCATGACGCTGTTCAGTTGGACGCCTTCCACTTTATGCGTCTTTCCCGTGGCCGTTTCACCGATCCAAAGCTCGATGCCGGTAGTCGTCGTGTTGCTAAACGCGAAGCGGCTGCCATCGGGGCTCCAGCGCCCCGGACTCAGCTCTGGATTGGGCGGCAGTTCCACGGCAATCTGTGTGCCCGCGGGCAGCTTCCACAGCACCAGCTTCGAATTGAAAACCACGTTGTGCAGTCCGTTGGTTCTGGGATTGATGCGCATGCCCGCGATGCGGTGCATGGGTTGCGCCAGTTCGGCTATGGACGGATAGCGAATCGGCGTGGCAGACAGGGCGTAGTTGTTGGTTGGGCTCACGGACAACGTCGGGGTGCCGGGCGCGTTCAAAATATCCATGACGTCTTTCTGCGGTTTCCGGTACGGCTCGGCGCTGAACAGCGCTATGGAAAACAGCGAAAGCGCAAGTGATGCTTGGGTAAGCGGTTTCATAGATGTTACGGAGATCTTATGGAAAAAAGGGGGCGGAAGTCAAACGGGGTGCTTCCCGGCTGTTAGGGATCACCTGATCCCATTCATCTGCTACAATGATACTCATGGAGCCACAACACATCCAAGACATCCTGGGCGGCCAGCGCGTTTTAGGCAAGCCGGTCCGATCTCTGCTGGAACTGAACGACGCCGTGGAGCGCGGCTTGCCCAAAGCTACTCTCCGCAATGTGGCGCGTCGCGTCTATTCGGATGCCGCCGAGCAACGCGCCATGATGCGCCGCGTCGTCCCGGAAGCCACGTACAAGCGGCGGCGCGATCTCCTAAGCCCCGCGGAAAGCGGACGCACCGAACGTTTAGCGCGGGTGGTCGCCTTGGCCGAAGATGTGTGGCAGGATCGCGAGCGCGCGCGGCGTTTTCTCACCACGCCTCATCCGGAGATCGGGGGCAAAACACCCCTCGATGCGGCCCTGACTGAACTGGGTGCGCGGCTGGCCGAGGAGGTCATGGCCCGCATCGTTTATGGTCTCCCGGCATAGCGGCTCGCTGCGTGCGTTCCGCATCGCCGATATGCGGCATCCCATCTTTGATGGAACGGGCGCCATGCTCCACGGCGCCCGCTGGAATTCTCAAGGACGGCGCATCATCTATGCGGCCGAGACCTACGCGGGCGCGTTGTTGGAGATCCTGGTCCATGCCTCCGGCAGCGTCCCGAAGGGCCAAGGGTACGTCGAGATCGAGATTCCCGCCGGCTTGTCTGTCGAGGAAATCGCACCGGAGGATGTGCCGCGGTGGGATTCACCATCGTTTGAAACTGCGCGAAAATTCGGCGATCGATGGTATGACGAGCGCCGGACGCCGGTGGCGATCGTGCCATCGGTAGTGACGCTGGTAGAGCGGAACATTCTCATCAATCAGGAGCATCCCGATTTTGCCAGAATTCGCGCGACCCAGCCACGGCCGGTGCGCTGGGATACCCGGCTCTGGAAAAAGACGTAGCCCAGGGGGAGCCGTGCCTTCCCGCCAACTTTCGCGCCGTGCCTTCAGGGTTTCACAATCCGGGCGCGGATCAGCCGGTCAAGCTGCGGAAACTCGCGGTCCAGGTACGCATTGCCCTCTTCGAAGAGCTTGTCCTGATGGCCGGCGCGCATGCCGCCGCCGGATTGCTCGCCGTAGCCCTTGTAGAGCCGGTCCACCACATCCATGCCTTCGACAATCCGGCCGAATGGCGCGAAGCCGTCGCCATCCTGGCGCTTCATGCTGTCATCGGTGCAGATGTAGATCTGCGTAGTGCGTGCGCCGGGTCCGGTCATGGCGAAAGCGAAAGAGCCGCGCACATTGCTGGCGCTCTCTTTGTCGTCTGGAAATTCCGCCTTGCGCCAGATGCGGGCGAGCGCGGGGTCGCCGGCGATTCCAAACTGCGCGAAGCGGCCCGTCACCACGCGGAAGAAGCGCGAGTTGTCATAGAAGCCCGTCTGCACCAGATGGTAGAACCGGTCGGCCCCGCGCGGCGCGAGCCGGCGCGTCGCTTCCATGACGAAGGCGCCCTTGGTGGTTTCCACGCGCACGCGGTAGAGATCCGGCCCCGGCCGGGCCCATAACGGCGCCTGCGGATTGTGAAGCGCGGCGCTCAGTCCGGCGTGCGTACAGCCCGCCAGAGCGCAAGTGATAATGGCGCAAGCCGCGATAGCCCACGCGGCCGCCGAGGCGACTCCAGTATTAGGGCGATACCGCTTGCTCACGCGCGCGGCTCCGGTCAGAGCCACGACCGTGAGGGAGTGGTAGCCGGCAAGAGCCCAAAGCCGCGCGGTCGCAGGGCGGTTGGCGCTATTTATGTTCCGACTCCTTCAGCAGCTCCGCCAGATAGTTCCCCCAGATCGCCGGCAGTGAGTGCGTGCCATGCCCGCGGGTCTGATCGCTGACCGGAATCAGAATGTAGCGGCCGCGCTTGACCCGCTTGATCTCACGTTCCAGAATTCCCAGCTCCGGCGGATTGACTTGATCGTCGGCCGAATTGACGGCGTAGAGCGGCGCCTGGATCTTTTCCAAATGCGGCTGCGGATTGTAATCGCGCGAGCACTCATATTGGTAAAGCATATCGTTCGGGTCGGGCCAGCGGTCGCGCGCTTCCCCCTCGAAACGGCGCGTGAACGCCGCATCCGCCTCTTCGCGCGTGGGCGACTGTTTCAGCAACTGCAGCGGGCTGGAAGTCATGACGAACAGCGCAAACTCCGCGCCGAACATCCCGCTCAGAGGTTTGGTATATTCACCGCCGTTGAAATCCGGATCGTTGCGGATGGAGTCGATGACCATCTTGCGCAGCATGCGGTTGCGCCCGCCGATCTCCACCGGGGCCGACGCCAGCGGCATCAGCGCGTCCATGAAATCGGGATACATGTAGCCCCACATCCACGTATGCATCGCGCCCATGGACGTGCCCATCACCAGGCGCATATGGTTCACGCCGAGCCCTTCGGTAACCAGCTTGTACTCGAGCCGCACCATGTCCTCATACGTGTACTTGGGGAACTTCTGGTGCAGGCCGTCGCTCGGCTTGCTGGATTTTCCATGGCCCACGTCGTCCGGCATGATGATGTAGTGCGTGGCGCCATCCAGCAGGCCGCCGGGCTTGAACAGGATTCCACCGAACGTCGCAGAAGTGAACCCGCGCCCGCCGCCGCCCGTGCCGTGCATGACGATGACGGCGTTGCGCACCATGCCCGCGGAATCCTTCACGGGCGTGCCGACGGTGGTGTAGTGCAGGCGAACCTCGGGAAGCGCTTCACCCGTGGTGAACGTGTAGTTCTTGACGATGTAGTCGCCCTCTTTGGGGGCCGGGAAGTTGGGCGGTGCGCCGTTACCGCGCCCCTGGGAGAAGCCGGCGGCGCAGAGCGCGAGAGCGATGGAGATAGTTCGCAGCATAGTAAGGATGCTATCGCAAAATGAGTTCGATAGGAGGTAGAGGCTCATCTCAGCCTCACCAGCGCAAGCAGGCTGCTGTATACTGATCGAAACCCATGGCGCACATCGGCGTTTTTTGTCCCAGCGTCCCTGGCCATCTGAATCCGCTCTGCTGTCTCGCGCGGGAGCTACAAACGCGCGGCCACCGGGTCACCACCTTCCATCCCCCGGAACTGGAGGATGCCGTACGCCGCAACGGCATCGACTTCCAGGCTATTGGTGAGAGCGTCTTTCCACCAGGCTCGGTTAGGGCACATTACGCCCGGCAGGGAACGCTCCAGGGCCTGGCAGCCCTCCGCAACGCGCTCTCCCACTGGACGCGGAGAAGCCGGATGTTCCTGGCTGAAGCGCCGGACGCGGTTCGCCGGGCCGGTGTTGACCTGTTGCTGGTCGATCAGGCCGAGATCGCCGCCGCGTGTGTCGCCGACCGTCTGGGGCTCCCCTTCATCACCGTTTCCTGTGCCCTGGTTCCGAACCGGGAACCTGCTATTCCCCCTATCTTCACCGGCTGGTCTTACTCCACAAGTACCCTCGCGGCGCTCCGCAACCGGCTCGCTTACCGCTTTCAGGAACGCCTCACAAAAGACTGGATGGAGGTATTTAACCGGCAGCGTCAAGAGTGGCGCCTACCTCTGTACCGCATCTTCGAGGACTCGACATCGCCTTGGGCCCACCTGAGCCAACAGCCTGCCTGTTTCGACTTTCCTCGCCGGCGCCTGCCTGACCAGTTTCACTACACCGGGCCCTGGCAGGACCGCAAAGTGCGGCCGCCCGTGTCTTTTCCTTTTGACAAACTGAATGGCAAGCCGCTGATCTACGCCTCCATGGGCACGCTGCAGAACCGGATCCAGCGCGTCTTTTGGGAGATCGCCCAAGCCTGCGAGGGACTGCCGGCGCAACTGGTCGTCTCCCTCGGTGGGGGCGACACGCCAGAGCAGATCGGAACACTGCCGGGCAACCCTTTAGTGGTGGGCTACGCCCCGCAATTAGAGCTGCTCGCGCTTGCGGCCCTGACCATCACGCATGCGGGCCTGAATACCACGTTGGAATCGCTATCCCATGGCGTGCCAATAGTGGCCATTCCGGTGGGCAACGATCAGCCAGGCGTAGCGGCCCGGGTGAAGTGGCTCGGCGCGGGCGAGGTTATGCCGCTGAAACGGCTGTCGGCAGACCGGCTCCGCCCGTTGGTGAGCGAGGTGCTCAGTCAAGACCGTTATCGGCAGCGGGCCCGCCAACTACAGGAGGAAATACGGAATGCAGAGGGAGTCCGCCGCGCCATAGAAGTGATTGAGAGAGTCTTGACCGGGCAACGGCCGGTGTTGCGGACCGCGACGGCCTCAGCCTGATGATGAAATCGCACCTCTCGCAAATTCGACCGGGCGGGCCTTACGATTGACGCCCTATCATACGATTTCTATCGTTGCATTACGTTTAAATTCGTAGTATGGTTATTGCAGATGACCTCTCCACGCCGCATCCGGCCTCTTAACGCGCTTCCCACCGCCGCCGAACTCGACATTCTTGCCGTCCTCTGGAGACTCGCGGCGGCGACCGTGCGGGAAGTCCATGAAGCGCTCGACAAGGATATAGGCTACACCACCACCCTGAAGCAGATGCAGTTGATGACGGAAAAGGGTCTGATCATCCGCGTCGAGCGCTTCGGCTCGCACGTCTATGAGGCCAGCGTCCCCAAAGAGCAGACGCAGCAACAGATCGCGGGCGACCTGCTCAAACGGGCATTCGGCGGGTCGGCCAAGAGCCTGGTGATGGGGGCGCTCGCGGCGCAGCCGGCCTCGCCCGATGAATTGTCCGAAATCCGCAAAATGCTCGCCGTTTTTGCCAAAGAGAAAGGACGCGCCTCATGAACCCGATCCAAGCGCTCGCGTCGCAGCAGTGGGTAGAACGCCTCGGCTGGACTCTCGTGCACTTCCTCTGGCAGGGCTTAGCCATCGCGGCCCTCTATGCGGCCGCACGCAAATTAATCGCAGGCAGGGTTAGCCCAAACACGCGGTACCTGCTCGCCTGCGCGGCGCTCGCAGCCATGATGGCCGCTCCGCTGATCACTCCACTGGTCACGTGGGGGCTGCTGCGGCCACTGGACCCAAATCCGGACGCCGCCTATCGCATCCGCAATACTTCGCCGGCCACCTCCACCACGGCCGTCGCCACCTCCACCTTCAGTTTGCCCGCTTCCGTCCGCGCCACGGTATCCGCCGTGCAGCCGGCACAGTTCTTGGCGTGGGTAGTGATCGTCTGGATCTTCGGCGCCGCGGTTTTCTGGGTGCGGCTCGCCGGAGGCTGGGTGGTCGCCGCACGCATGCGGTCGACGCTGGTCCGGCCAGCGCCGCCGGAATGGCAGCAAGCGCTCGGGAGACTCGGCGCGCAGATTGGCGTCTCCACTCCGGTGCGGTTGCTGGTCTCCGCGCTGGTGCAAGTTCCGACGGTGGTCGGCTGGCTGCGCCCCGTGGTGTTAGTGCCGGTGGGCGCGCTCGGCGGCCTGCCTCCCGAGCATCTGGAAGCGCTGCTGCTGCATGAGCTGGCGCACATCCGGCGGCACGACTATCTGGTCAACATTTTGCAGAGCGTCGCCGAAGCGCTGCTGTTCTACCACCCCGCGGTCTGGTGGGTATCGGGGCACATTCGCGCCGAGCGCGAGCTGTGCTGCGACGATGTAGCCGTATCGGTCAGCGGCGATGCGCTCACCTATGCGCGCGCCCTGGCGCAGTTGGAATCGTACCGCCCGGCCCACCTCGGGGCCAGGTTTACCGCCACCGTTGCCGCCAATGGCGGATCTCTCACCGATCGCATCGCAAGGTTGCTGGGACAGTCGCGGCCGGCCGTCCGCACCGGCCTGGGACCGGGCGTCCTCGCGGTCGCGATTCTGCTGGCGGCCGCGGCGTACGGGTTGTATGGCCAGGCGGACGCGCATCCCGCGTTTCAATCTGTGTCGATCCAACGAAATACTTCTAACTGGAGTGAACGCTTCCAGCACGGTATGGGTATGGGTGAGAACGCGTCCCTGATGCTTCTCATCCAATTTGCGTACGCGGCCCACGACAACCCTATGAACGGCCACTGGCTCCCCCTGCCGGCCTCGCAAGTGGTATCGGGTCCGGCCTGGATCGATTCCGAAGGCTACGATATCCAGGTCAAACCGAAGAACACCACCGATCCGAAACAGATATGGCAGATGTGGCAAACGCTGCTGGCCGACCGGTTCAAACTGAACCTTCACCGGGAGACCAGAGAGCTGCCTATCTATGATTTGACGGTGGCAAAGAGCGGCCCCAAACTGCCGGCGGCGAAGGCAGCGGGCTGCGTTTCTTTTCCGCCTGGCACGCCACCGCGACACGTCCCGGGGAAGGTCGACTGTGGCTACGTCTCGGGCCCCATGGGCGGGTTCACATCAGGGCTGTTTCGCATACAGGGAAGGAAGGTCCACGTAGCAGACCTCGTGCGGGAACTTACATCGGTGATGGACCGGCCGGTTTTGGATAAGACCGGATTCCCTGGCGAATTCGATCTCGATCTGAGTTTCACTCCGGACGACTCACTGAAGGGGTTTCCGTACAAGCCCCCGGCCGGCCCTAACCTCCCAAACATCTCCACCGCATTGGTGCAACAACTCGGGTTGCAACTCACTTCGGCCAAGGGCCCGGTCGAAGTTCTCGTCATCGATCATGCGGAGCGGCCGGCCACGAACTGAGCTGGCCGCTGTTGCCCTCCAACCGCCGGCGCAGAATCCGGGAAATAAGCCGGAAGCACTATATAATTACCTCAAGCGAGGTGGACGCATGACCCGCACTGCGATCGTCGCGACTTTCGCCATTCTTTTGGCCAATCTCTGTCTTGCGCAGGACGTCACCGGGAATTGGGCCGGCGTACTGCTCGAAGCCCCCGGGGCGCCTGCTGTTCTCAACGGCGGTTTATTCATGCGCCTGACGCAAATTGTGGTCGGGCTGTCGAAGGGCCGCAATGGAGAACTGAAAGGCGTGATTTACGGCGGCGCAAAGGAAGAATTCGCGCTTGAGTGCACGTCGATTTCTTTGACCGGGTCGAAGCTAAGCTTCACGATAAAAGGCCTTCCCTTGAACGGCGCGATGTCCTTCGTAGGAACGCTGAGCGACGATGGAAATTCGATCGAAGGATGGCTTTCGAGCTATCGGCTGAAACTGCAGCGTGTCGGCCGCGCCCGCAACGCGAATAGTCCTTCGGCGAAGGTAGACGCGCCGCCTCCGGCGCCTGAGGCGTCACCCACGGCGCCTGAGGCGTCCCCCGCCACGGCGCCGCCGGGTAGCAACGCCGAGCCGTCCGCAATTCTTTCGCGAGCGCTCGCAAAGCTTGCGGGCACTGGACAGCGCTTGTTGCAGTACACATGCCGCGAGACCATCGAGCGCACTTACTACTCCGAGCCGGTCGGGAAACTGGGCACTGACCTGATGACCGAGGCTCCAACCCATGCAAACTCGTGCGACGGCCGTGAATTCAGCACGGACGGCCATCTTACTCTCGATATGGAGGACCGGCTGCGCCTCGATGTCGCCGTGGCGGGCGGCAAGGAGATTCACTCCTGGGCCAGCGCGAGCCGGTTTGACTCGCGTTCGGTCTATGACCTGGTTCGGAACGGTCCCAAAAGCACGGGCGCCTTCGGAACCGTGCTGATCGACATTTTCGAGAATCCAGGCGCGCACTATACCTTCCTGGGCAGGAAGAGCGAGGGATCGCGAGACTTTCTCGATTACGCGTTCGATGTGTCTCTCGACGCCAGTCATTTTTTGGTCAGCGCGGGGAATGACTGGAAAAAGACCGCCTACTTCGGCTCATTCGAAATTGACGCGGCCACTTCTGAGCTGGCGCGAGTGAGCCTCGAAACGGCCGAGCTGGCGACGGACACGCAGATGTGCCGGCTTCGGACCGTGACCGACTATCATTATGCGCAGATTGGGAACAGGCAGTTTCCGATCCCGCGCCAAAGCCAGTTCGACACGGTCTCACCCAATGCGAGCGAAACCCACAGCGTCACTACTTTTACGGCTTGTCACGAATACACCGCGGAATCGAGCCTGGTGTTCGACGGCCCGGCGCCGGCTGCCTCCGAGAAGGCCGCGCCGAAGACCGCGCCGCCACTTCCGCCCGGCATCTCGCTGACGCTGGCTCTCACGGGTCCCATCGACGTCGGCGCCGCCGCGGCCGGGGATGCCGTTTCGGCTCGGGTTACGAAGGCCGTTCGCGCCCCTGGGTCGAGAGAAATTCTGATTGCCGCGGGCGCGATTGCGCACGGCCGCATCCTCAACATGCAGCATCGGTACGCTTCCTCGCAGTTTCAGTATTCGGTCCGCTACGATACGCTCGAACAGAATGGGACGGTGGCGCCGCTCACCATCGAATTGGAACGCGAGGTGAAAGTTGAGCAGCGCGCCCGGAACGGGTTCGTAAGCCGTGGCACGGAATTTTCGCTTTCGCCTGTCGCTGCCACGGGCGAAACTGGAAGCTGGTTCGCGATATCGGCCGGCAGAGGGGGTTACGTGATACCGGCGGACTTTGAATCGAAATGGGTCACGGTAGGCACGGTTACGGTAGGCAGATGAAACGGGCGGCCTGGTTATTCGCGTTGGCGGCGTTCGCGCAGGATCCTGTCGAGACGCTCGAAAAAGCCCGCAACCAGGTTCTGTCCGAGGCGCCCCGGTTGTCCGGATATGCCTGCGTCGAAACCATCGATCGAAGTTATTTCTCGCGTGCGGAACAGCCGGAATCGCCGCCTTCCTGCGAGCAGATCGCCGTCGAAGCCAAGAAGGGCCGGCGCCATCTGAAGCTCGATGCCACCGACCGGCTGCGCGTCTTGGTCGCCGTCGCGCAAGGCCGGGAAATCTATTCCTGGACCGGAACCGCGCCGTATGAGCACGGCGTCGAGGACATCCTTCAGGCGGGCCCCATCGGCACGGGCGCGTTCGCGGTCGATTTGCTCGACGTTTTCAGCAATCCGTCGGTCCGCTTCCGGTTGCTGGAGGAAAGGCTGGACGCTATCGATTATGGTTTTCGAGTGCCTGTCGAGGCCAGCCGCTTTGTGGTCGGCGCCCCCAACGAATGGCTGCCGACCGGGTACAGCGGTTCCATCAATCTCGACCGGGATTCGCTGGCCGTCCGGCGGTTCACCTTCGAATCGGACGAGTTGCCGCCCGCAACGTCGATGTGCGAATCGACTACGGTCCTCGAGTTTCCAAGCCGCCAGGCCGCCGGCGCCAGTTGGTTCGTGCCGAGCCGAAGCCGGACTCGCGAAGTCATGCGGGACGCAACTGAGACCGATAGCGTGGCCACCCTCTCGGATTGCCGCGAGCACTCCGCGGCTCCCCCGCCTCCGCCTCCGGCTCCGGCCAACACAGCGGCTCCGCTGCCAGCGGATCTCAAAGTGTCCCTGGTGTTCAATGCTCCCATCGACACGGACGTGGCTGCCGCGGGCGATCCTATTTCCGCTACCGTCACCGATCCGGTGATGACGGGATTGCGAATCGTGCTCCACCAGGGCGCAACAGTGACCGGCCGGATCGTTCGGATGCGTCGCCAGGCTGATCCACCGCTATTTCCGATTTCCATTGCCTTCGATACATTGGAAGACCATGGCGCGAGCTCGCCGTTTTACGCGAGATTAATCGACCCAGCGCCAGCCACGGAGAAGGCCCTCTATCAGACCATGACGCTGACCGGCCACGGACTCAAGGATTGGCCGCAAGGCCGGTTCGGCTTCAAGCCGCGTGCGCACCTGGTCATCCCAGCGCCATTCAAATCCAAATGGGTGACCACGGCGCCGCCCGCAGCAAGGTGAGACGATCGCTCCTGTGCGGCCACCTGACTTGCGGCGCTATCTGGCCCTCGACATGTGTACGGTAGACCGCCATCGGGGGGCAGTGAGTTCGAAAGGCGTGTCACCGCAGATGCCCTTGTGGGGCAGCTTGTTAAGTGCGGCCGATTGGGGGCGCCCTCTGGGCCCGGCCATCCTCGGACTTGCTGTGCATTCACTCGAAGAGCGGCGGTTGCCAACCGCCGTGCAGGATGCCATACAAGGATGCCCTCCTGCCCCACGAACCGCGCGCGGAGGAGGCGCTGGCGTGGACCTTCGGCCCGGCGCACCAGACCTGCGCTACTGCTGTTGCTGCCGCCCGCCGGAACCACTCGCGGCGCCGGCGGCGCCATCCGCGGGGCGTTGCGGCGTGGTGGTTCCGCCTTGCTCGTATGCGGAGACCAGGCTCTGGTTGCCATCCTTATCGATAGCCTTGACGCCGATCACCACATCGTCGATCGACAGATCGGGAATAGTGTATTCGGTGACGTTGCCTACATAGATTTCGCGCTGCCATACGGGCGACGTGGTATCGCGAATCACCACCGCGTAGCCGGCCAGATCGGGCTCCGGATTGGGGTTGGCCCAGCGCAGTGCGGCGTCGTAACCGGTCTTGCCGCGGGCCAGGCCGGGGCGGTTGGCCGCAGCCGCGCGCCGCTGCTGCTGCTGTTCCGGAGTTTGGGCCGGCGCGGCCGTTGCCGATGTTGCGGATGCGCCCGGCGACCCACCCGCCTCTGAGTCCGCTGCGTTCGCGCCCGCTGCACCCCCGCCTCGTCCGCCGCGGCCGCCGAAGCCTCCCTGTCCGCGCGGCGGCGTGACCACCGGCGGCTTGGGGGCCAGCGCCAGGCTGGCCAGCGCGGCCGCGTTCATCTTGGCAACACGAGTCGTGTAGGCCGGCGACGAGCTGGCGAATGTGTCGGTGGCGGTGTGTTGATTGGCGTAGTTCTCGCTGGGCGTAGTGAAGCGCACGGCCGCGTATCCGTCGTGCACGAATGAGGTGTGGTCGCCGCCGCGGCTGAAGCGGTCGCGCCGGAAGATCATGTCCACCGTCATGGACGGCATATAGCGCTCGGCGGTCTCCTTGACATAGCGGGCCAGCGCGCGCGAGGGCGAATCTTCGGGCCCTTCGGAGAACAGGCGGACGCGATTGTTCGCCGAGCTGCCGTTGCCGGCAACATCGGTGCCAATGATGTCGTTGTTGAGCATGGCCTCGATCACCATGTTCTTAGCTTTCGCCTCATCCGCATAATTCTTGCTGCCGTTGAGGCCGATCTCTTCAGCCGCGAAGGCGACGAAAACGATGGATTTGTCGAAATCGTACTGGCTCATCACGCGCGCCAGTTCCATCACGGCGGCGGTGCCGCTGGCGTCGTCGGCTACGCCCGGAGCGTTGGGCTCCAGCTCCGCCGCGGTGCGCGGGCCATCGTCATTGGTGTTGGGCGTTCCCGGTCCGCGCTTCGAGGCGATGGAATCGTAGTGGCCGCCGATGATCACATAGCGGTCTTTATCGGTTGTGCCCGGAAGCACGGCCACAATGTTGGCCAGATCCACGTCTTTGGGAAGGCGCTGGCTCTTCTTAACCGAGAACTTGTCGAGGCTGACCTGCAGCTTGGGGCTGTAGCTCTTGAATTGCGCCTCGATCCAGCGCTGCGCGGCGCCGATGCCGCGCGTTTCGCTATCCTGCTCGGAACCCACGTAGCGCGTGCCGAATTCGCCCAGCCTCTTCATAGTGGCGCTGATGCGCTCTTCCGACACTTGATCCACAATCTGCTTGACCGCGGGATTCAGGCGCGTGAGCGGCGCTTGCGCCAAAGCTGGGAGGCCGCTAAAGGCCGTGAATAACACAAAGATCCGCAAGTTCCCGGAACGCATGACTAACTCCTGACTAACTCCTGGTTGAAGTGTCTTTCAGTGTAGCACCGGAGCCTCGCGCAGGGCCGCTGCGCACGCCCACTTCGCCTTCCCGGTAGATCACCGCCCCGCCCTTCATAGTCGTGTGAACCAGATTCGTTCCGATGTGATTGGCCAGGTCGCGATAATCGGACACGTTGAGAATCGCCACGTCGGCCGCTTTGCCGGGTTCCAGCGAACCGGTCCGGGCGGCGCAGCCGAGCACGTGCGCCCCGTTAATGGTAGCGGCAGTGATGGCCTGTGCGGGCGTGAGCGCAAGGCGCAAACAGGCCAGCGCCACCACTGTCTGCATATTGAGCGTGGGGCTGTGGATGGGGTGAAAGTCGCTGCCGAGCGCGATGGGCACGCCCGCATCCACCAGCGCACGCGCCGGCGCGTTTGCAGCGGCTGTGTGGAAGGACGCACAGGGCAACAGAGTGGCGATGATTCCGGAGCCGGCCATCAGCGACGCTTCCGAACGGGTGGCATGTTCCAGATGGCTGATGCTCACGGCGCCGTATTGCATGGCCATGACGATGGCGGCGGCCACATGACCACGGTCGGCATGCATCTTGCAGTGGAATCCCAATTTGCAGGCGGCGTCGAGGTAACGCTGGAAGCGCGCACGGTGGGCCGGAACGGGATTCCATGCGACCTCGGCAAAACCGGCCCATCTGCGCCGGCGGATCTTGGGCAGCAGTTCGCGGCACACCAGGCTGGTGAACTCGTCGCACCAGGCTTCGCCGCTCTCATCGCAGGGCGGCAGCCGGAATAGAAACGTAGTCACGATATCCAGCGGCTCGCATTGCAGCTTAGACAGCATGCGGAGAACCTTAAAGTCAGACCGTGCGGCTGGGCCCACGCTCGTCTTGATCTCCGCGGTGGTGGCGCCGTGGCGAACCATGGCTTCCAGGTGGACCCGCCAGCGTGCGGCCGTGCGCTTTCCGGTGGCTGCTTTGATAGTCCTCGTAGCCGCGGCGCGATCCTCATCCGAAGCCCCGGGCGGCGGATAGGCCAGATGCGTGTGGCAGTCCACGAAGCAGGGCATCACCACCTTTCCGGACGCGTTGATTTCCACGGCGTGGCGCGCATCCGCCACATTCTCGACGCGGCGCGAAAGGCCGACCTCCTTCAGAACTCCGTCGCGAATCAATAGCGCGCCGTCTGGAATGATGTGAAGCTCGTTAAGGTCTAACCCGCACCGGGGAGTGCTGCGTCCGCGCAGCGTGAGCAATTGTCGCGCGCCGCGAATCAGTGTAAGTCCCGTACGATGCTTCCCACTCCCATACGGTAGCACCAAAATGCAGCAATAATTGTGTAGCCTGGCCTAGCTTGGCTAAAGCTGGCTAAGCTAGGACATCATGCCTGATAAGCCCGGTTCCAGCCGCCAGCGCCCGCTCAAAACTTTAGAGCGAGTGTTCTCCAAGCGCGGGATTGGTTCCAGAACGGACGCCCGAAGCTGGATTGGAGCCGGCAAGGTTCGCGTGAACGGGAAAGTCGTCAGGGACGCCGATCACTGGGTCGATCTGGAACGCGACCGCATCACGCTCGACGGCAAACCCCTGCAGAGCGCGGCTGAACTCTACATTCTGTTGTACAAACCCAAGGGGTATCTGACCACCTACCGCGACCCCGAAGGGCGTCCCACGGTATATGACCTGGTGGCGGATGCCGGCGCGTGGCTTTCACCCGTGGGCCGCCTCGATCTGGACACCAGCGGCCTGCTGATCATGACCAACGACACCGCCTTTGCCGAGCGCGTGATGAACCCCGAGCACAAGGTGGCGAAGACGTACCGGGTCAAGGCTTCCCCGCCCGTAAGCGAGAATGGGCTCGAGCAATTGCGGCGCGGCGTCGCATTGGACGACGGACCGGCGCGGCCCGCGGAAGTCCAGCGAGTGCGCGATAGCGCCACGCATTCGTTTCTCGATCTCACGATCACCGAGGGCCGCAACCGCCAGGTGCGGCGGATGCTGGAAGCGGTGGGCAGCAAGGTGTCGAAGCTGGTGCGAACGGCGATCGGCCCGGTGCGGATCGACGAGCTGCCGATTGGCAAGTGGCGGCGGTTGACGCCGGAAGAGATTGTGGCGCTGGGCGGCCGGGCGATCGCGAATGGCCCTATCTCGAATACCAGCGAATCCCGAAGAAAACCGAGGCCAGGCTGCCTTTCAGGTAAAAATCCTGGTCGGTCGAGGTCTTGAAGTGGAAAAACTTGCCGCCGCCGCGGATCTCGAAGGCGCTGATGCGGAAGTTGACCGTGGCCTCTCCCTCGTAAAGCAGGGAATGGTGCGGAATCCCGAAGCCATCGGCGCTAGCCTCTAAGCGGAGATTGCGCGTGATGTACTGGGTGGCGCTGACGCCGAATGTGGGCAGGATGAACCATTTGGTTTCCGATGACTGGTAGCTGATGGGGTTGCCGCTCGAATCGAGGATAAGGTTGCCATTGGCATCCACCAGAGGCAACAGCGGCGCGTCAAAGCCGGCTTTAGCCGCCACGTACTGAATCTGATAAAGCGTCTTCAACCGGAACTTGCGGCTTTCGACGGGATAAGGCCACGTCAGGTAATCGAACGAAATTTTCACGTCCTGAATATTGTGATCGGTGGAGACCAGGGTGCCGGCCGCGTAGGTCTGGCCTCCGGCCACCGTCAATATCACGGGCGTAATAAAGTCGCCCGCGGCGCGCGTTTCGAGGTAGGAAAAATTCAGGGAATTGTGCAACCCGACGGCGATGCCGACCTGGGCGCCTTTGCCGTACTTGGGTTCACCCTGCATGTTGACGTACGCAGCTGTGGTGAGACCGGAGTTGCGGCCGGTATTCCAGATTATGTGCTCTTGGGGGCTCCAGGTATCGATACCGATGTAGAAGCCGTACTCGCCGGGCAGGCGGACGTCCGGGTACTTGGGCAGGTCGGGGGGAGCCACCACGATGGGCGCGTTGGAGGTGGGTTGGTCTGGCGAACCTTGCGCGGCCGGAGTCTGCCCCGCCGGAGTTTGCGCCGGAGGAGCCTGGGTGGTAGGATTCTGCGTCGGGTTCTGGGCTGGCGGAGTCTGCGTGGCCGGGTTTTGAGTAGTCGGGTTCTGCGTAGTCGGGTTCTGCGACGTCGGGTTCTGCGTGGTCGGGTTCTGCGCGGGCGCGTCGTCCACCGCAGCGGCTGCGGTAGAGGACGGGATCTGGGGCGACTGCTGCGGGGTGGCGTATGCCGCCGCGAATTCGCCTAACAGGTATAGACAGAGAAAGCCGGTTCGAACAATCTTCACGAATGCCTCATCGATAGAAATTGCGGCCGTTTTGGGATGACGGAAGACTTGTGCTGCACCTGTCAGTCCAAAACGCCGTCCGCGGCACGCCGACCTTCTATTGTGCCAAAACAGCGGCGGGCGCGCATGGTCGAATCGGGGAGAGAGCTGTGGCGGAGGAGACACAGGTGTGCGGCCATGCGGCCAGGCACTCCTGGCGATAAATCCCCTTCGGACGACCAAACGCCCCCTGTCGCCCTATATATCCCCATGCGGGAAGTCGCCCGCCGCGACCGGATCGCGTGCTTTTCGGGGAGTCTCGGCGCGCCGGCTATGTTCCCGGGCAACCCTCGCGGGCGTATAATTATCTTGTGCGAGTCAAGACATCAATCACCCTTCCGGCGAACCTTTTGGAACGGGTTGACCGGATCGACTCCAACCGCTCCGCTTTTCTGGAGCGGGCTGCACTAGTCTATCTTGCTCGCTTGGAACAGTCGCGTCGGGATCGCAGGGACATCGCGATTATCAACCGTCACGCCGGGCGCTTAAACCGCGGAGCGAAAGAAACCCTCGAATACCAGATGCTGCCGTGAAGCGAGGCGAGCTCTACCTGGTAAAGAAACCTCGAAGCCGCGATCCGCGCAAGCAGCGTGCCTTTGTCGTGGGAAGCCGCCAGGTTCTGATTGATTCTCGGTTTTCGTCGGTGGTACCAGTTTACACACTCTTGAAAACGTCTGTCTTGGGATTCACGCGGTGGTCGCTGCAACTGGTTTCACCTCGATCGTATAACCGATCTTCCGCATCTGCCGGCTAAGCCTCGCTACCCGCCTCTTCATCGCCAAAGCGTCCATCGCTAACGGACCTTGTTCGATGTAGTGAACCTTCTGGTGGAGGACCTTCCAGATCAACCGGGCGATCCGGTGTGCCACTGCCCACGCCGCCTTATTCACCCCCAGCTTAGAAACCTAATCGGTGAGTCGGCAGCCGCCAAACGCCGCGAGCGTCGAGCGGCCACGCTCGGAAGGTTGGCTACGTACCTGGCGGGCTTCGCCTCTGCCGATCAGTCCGGGCGCGGTCGACCTGCTCGGCGGTATTGGCCCTATCTGCCTTTACTCTTGTTTATCTGTGGCCGTCATCTCCTTAATTCACCCTTGAGCCCTACCAAGGGATCGCTGCTCATCGCTGCCGACGTCATGCATTTTGAGACTGGCCGATAACCCCGATCCTACGAAAAAGTCGAATTGTAAATATCTGCTGAGTCAATAACTTCAGGCATCGGCACCCCCCGGACGACTCAACAAGATCGCCGCTGCGCGGAGCGCTTTTTCATTCGTCCCAGTGGCAGCCCCGTAGGGGCCGCGTAGTTGAGTCACGCGCCCTAAAAATAAAGTCTCCCTTTCCTTTCAACCACATACCGGCGTTCCTCCCTTCCAGCCCCATGTCGCCATGCTACTGCTGGGAATAGAGGTACTACCAATGTTCGACAAAGAGAAGGCAATGGCCGAGGCCATCGCCAGGCACGACGCCGAGTATCCCACTCAATCCACCGGTCACGCCGGACCCTGCAGCCGCGCCGGCACCCAGCGCACTCGTCTCAATGCCTACAAACACGGCCTCACCGGTCAGATCCACCTTCTCACTGCCGCGGAGCAGATCGCCTTCGACGCGCACTGCAAAAGCATCTGCGAAGCCCTTGCCCCCGTCGGCGCCCTCGAAATCGATCTCGCCC
>Ga0208193_1000435_pt1 | contig 23344 bp, 16 predicted proteins | sample June2015DPH_17_2_FD_184716 | JGI IMG/M metagenome (GOLD analysis project Ga0208193, IMG submission 184716) | Peatland microbial communities from SPRUCE experiment site at the Marcell Experimental Forest, Minnesota, USA - June2015DPH_17_10... | ecosystem: Environmental > Terrestrial > Soil >... | reverse complement strand
GACGCCGAGAAGGAATTCGCCGCAACCCAGGTGCGGCTCGAGCACGAGCGCGGCCAATCCGAAACCGCAAGCCGCGAACTCACCGATGCACGCGGCCGGGTCGAGAATCTGAGCCAGCGGGTCACCGATCTCGATCGCCAGCTGATCGTTCAGGTCAAGGAGGCCGAATTGCTCGGCAACCGCGTCAACGACCTGGAAACCCGACTTTCGACCCAAGGCAAGCTGCTCGCCGAGCGCGACTATGAAGTCAACCAGCTTCGCCAAACCAAGGACGTCGCCGACCGCACCATCAAGGAATTGCGTGATGAACTCACGCTGACCAATTCGGGTTCGTGGCCGGCGCTGGAAAAATTGAAGTCGGAGAAGGCCGCGGTCGAAGAACAGCTTCGCGTCGCGCGCGACGAGCGCTCCAAGCTGCAACGCGACATCAACGCGATCCAGCAGCAGGCGGAAAGCTCCTGGGCCACCGAGCGCATGGAGAATGCGCTCTTACGCGAACGCATCAACGACATCGCCGCCGAAGTCGCCAAGCTTGCGATCCAGCTTGAAGGGCCGAATTCGCCGATCGAAGCCTTGCTCGCCGCCGAGCCCGCCAAGCCCGCGAACACGAATGGCGCGGTGAACGGCGCGGCGCCCCACGGCAGCCCGCCGGAAGGCGGCGGAACCCTCGCCGAGCGCATTCGCGCGCTGCAAGCCCACGCCTCCCGCGCCCGCCAGGGGGCGTAGAGGGCACTCTTTCCGCCGTCATTGCGAGGAGCGATAGCGACGAGCACTCCAGAATTCTTCCTCGGCACGACTGGATTGCTTCGCTTCGCTCGCAATGACGAGACTCTACATCCCGCGCCCGCCAAGGGGGGCGTAACAGATCCTGTCATTCCGTGGCGTCGTCGCGCGTCCCCTCCTCTTTCGTCATTCCGGGGCGCGCCTTGGCGCGAACCCGGAATCCATCGCGCCACAGAAATGTTCAGAGAAATGGATTCCAGGCCTGCGCCTTCCGCGCAAAATAGCTTTGCTATTTTGTCGCGTCGGCGCATCCCGGAATGACGGGGTGGCCCTTGCACAGGGGCAGGCAGACACCGGTGGTTATGGGACCCTGCTGTCGCAGGGACGACAGATAGTATTCAGCTTGACACCCCTGCCCCCCGCTTCGTAAATCGCACCCACTGGCGTCTCTTGAGACGGCCGGGCGCATAGCTCAGCGGGAGAGCGTTCCCTTCACACGGGAGAGGTCCAAGGTTCGATCCCTTGTGCGCCCACCATTCATTTCGGCACCCCGAACCGTGCTGCTGAGCGCAAATTACCTTCAAGACTGTCAGATCATCCGCCTGCTACTCGTAAACCAGCTCACTCCCGGCGGCCCACTTCGACAGTCTGCTGTTCGGCGGTCTTAGGAATATTGAAGTCGCGGAAAATATCCTCCGCAAAGAAGCTTTAAAAGGTACACGTCGCCGATCTTCGCTGTCGCGCCGAGTGCCACGCCATCGTCACTCGCGACGAACGGCAACGCGACGTAATACGCCACTTCGGCCATCGCTTTCTCTTTCGCGCTTGGTCACACCGTCAACCGGTGTAAGTCTTAAATCTTCCGCACACGTAGGCGCGTGAAACGGCCTGCATCAGTTCGCAGACTTCCGATTCCAGAAACTCGTTCGCGACGATCGCCGCCTTGAGGGCGGCGCGCACGTCGCCACCACAAGCCCCTATCGCTTGGTCCGTTGCGGCCTCAAGCCGGTCAGCCTCGCCTTGTGGATTTTGGCGCGGCATCAGCCCACAGTGGCAGCCCTTCAGGTCTTGCCGTAATGCGTTAAAGGCCATATATGCCACTTGGCACGAAAATTTGGAAAGTTGGCACCAATGAAGCAGGGCCGTACATCCTCAGAAATTGAGAAAGGGAAGAAACCCCCGCGGCTAAAGAAGCGGCGGTCTAAAGGCTTTGCGGTGACAAAGCTGGGCGCGGTAGTTCGCGTGGTGCCCGGAAAAGGACCGGTGGCCGGTTTGTCTAAACGACCCGAGAAAAAGTCACACGACGTTATCACAATAGGTCACGAATCGTCTGAGGCTAAAAGTTACGTTGTCGGTTCCGACTTCGACACGGAAACTGGGCTGACCGCCCTCTCAAACCGGATTTATGGCACTGCTGTCACCGGCGCGGAGCAAAAACAATCGAAAAGCTTCCATGGCGTTACCGTGACGGTCAAAGGCCCATTTGTTCAGATGGACACGAGTGCTTTACGAGCTTTGCAAGGATATTCAGACGAGGAGATCTACAACCTTGTTGTACCTAAGCGTACGCTCGCGCGTCGCACCGCAGAAAAGCAACCGCTTAGCGCGCAAGAAACTGACCGCGCGGTTCGGTTGGCCCGGATTGGCAAAATGGCAGAGCAGGTCTTTGGCAATGCCGACAAAGCACATCGTTGGCTGAGAAAGCCTAAACCTTCATTGCAGGGCGAAACCCCACTGAACTATCTCGCATCGGAAACGGGCGCCCGTGTCGTTGAAGAGATGTTGACCAGAATCGATCACGGCATTCTGTCGTAGGCCGGACGTCGTGAGAATCTGGCGCATTTCAAACTACGCAGATTTATCAGGAATTGGAGGGCTAAAGGTCGGAGGGCGCTGGCATGAAAAGGGACGCCAAGTTGTCTATGCTGCGGACCATCAATCAACAGCACTCCTAGAAGTTCTTGTGCATCTGGAGATCGACCCAGAAGACCTTCCGGACAGTTTTCAGCTCATAGAAATAGATGTTCCGGCAAACCTCCCAATCGACTCCATCGAGAAGGCCAACTTAGAGAAGGTTTCTGTTGATTGGAAAGACGATGTACGGATTAGTCGCGCACAGGCTCTTCCGTGGTTTCAGGATTTGAAGACGCCTATCTTGCGGGTGCCATCCGCAATTCTGCCAGGCGTTTCAAATTTTCTGATCAATCCGCTCCACTCGGACGCAGGAGAACTTTCAATAGTAGGCGTTCAGAAATACCCGTTTGACACGCGGCTCTTCGGCCACGCGGCCTTACCGCCAAAGACCACATGACAAATAACGCACCGAGGACCAGTTTTTTGAAGCCTATTTCGGAATGTAGTCAGAAGATCGCCGCTTGAAAAAGGCGGACATCAAAAGCCCCAAATCGGGGCTTTTTGTTTTGGCTGGATCGAAACAGCAGCGGCACAACGCGACATGAACGGGTGTGGACAATCCGGCGCATCGCTCTTGATCACCGGATTCGCGCGTTGCTCGCCTTGCCGACCTTCATTTGCCCGACGGCTCGGCGCTTTGACTGCGGTTCTATTCGTCTTCGCTTGCCCGTTAGCCGCATGGGCGGCATCTCCCGCAGAACTGATTTCGAACTTTCGGCTCGCGCATGGCGAAGGCAAGGTCACGGCCGATCCGGCTCTCAATCGCATCGCGCAGGAGCAGGCCAAGGCGATGGCCGCAAGGGACATGATGGACCATGCCGTGCTCAGGCCATTTGCCGATCGCGTGGCGAACCTGAACGCTGGGCGGGCCGCCGAAAACCTCGCCGCCGACACCACCTTCGCGAAGGCCCTCGACCAATGGATCGGATCGTACGGACATCGCCAGAATCTTCTCATGCACGAGGCCACGCGCGTTGGCATCGCCAGCGCCAAAAGTCCCAAAAGTGGCGACACCTATTGGGCGATGGTGATTGCAGGGCCAGAACCAAAGCGCGAAGAGAGCGCCAAAGGCGCGGATGGCAAGGAAAAGCCCTGCCGATTGATGCTGAACGACCTTTGCCTCTGATCACGCTCAAGCGTCGGGACGCTCCCTAGTGCGGCGAATTTGAAGTTCCTATCAGTGTTGCGGCAAGTTCTTTATAGGAACTTCAAATTCAAAGCCGCACTAGAAATCTATATTTACTAGAGCTCCTTTGATTCCGAAGTTCGCATCAGAGGTTGCTGCGATATCGTGCGAACTTCGGAATCGGAACTCTAGCTGCGCGCCTCAAGCGTTTCGTTCGGAAACCGATGCCCAGTAGTTTGGGTTTTTGGGCGTCTGGATGCGCACCCATCGATAGGGCGTGTGAGACCAAGGCATGATTCGGTCGGTTAGATTGTCGAGCACCAGATCGCCGCCGTTCGTACGGACAACAGTAACGAGGTGATGCTCGCCCGAGACGGTCACAACCTCGCTCAACAAGACGGTGCGAGCGGGCCAACCTCTGGTGATCAATCGATGACGCTTTGTTACGGCGTAGTCGTTGCAGTCGCCGCGAACCGGGCCCACCAACCATTTTTCACCAGCGAGGCCGTCTTTATTCCGCTCGGGATGGATCGATAAATTGACAGTGCGATTGATGCTATCAAGCTCTGACCGGCGCATTTCGTTCAACTCGATCCGGTCGTCCCCAAACAACAACCGCCCCGATTTACAGTCACCAGGGTATTTCAAGCAGAACTGCGTAAATGCCATCGGAGCCAAGGTTGGCGCATCAAACCTGATGAATTGAATGCCTTGCTGCAGCCCGTTGGGGACCCTCGCGAGACTGGCGGGCTTGCCAGCCTGGAAGTAGCTCCGCAGCAGCGGTTGCGCGCTCGAGAAACGGGACTCAAAACTGATGAACTGAACACCTTGCTGCAGCCCATCGCCAACGCTTGCGAGACCGGCGGCCCTGCCATTCCGGAGGTCGCTCTGCAGCAGCAGTAGCGCACATGGGAGACGGGATTCCGCGTCGCGATGGTCGCTAACCTTGAGAGCGATAGAGAGAACCGTCAGGGAGGAAAGGCACACGGCCGCGCACGTGAACGCAAGGCCCGTGATGATGAGGGGAAAAATCACCAGGACTCTGAAGCTGCGTCTAGGAGTGGCTGAGGTTTGTAACCTGACCATTCGAAATCTCCCAAGCTTGCAAATTCTCGCCTCAGGATTCTAAAAATAGCTTAAATTTCGACATTTCCGGCCTACGGATACGACACGTTTCCGAAGCCCCTCGACCAATGGATCGGATCGTATGGCCACCGGCGCAATAATGCACGACGCCACGCGTCGGTATCGCAGCGCAAAAAGCCCAAAAAGTGGCGATACCCACTGGGCGATGGTAATGGGCTATGGTAATTGCGGGACCAGAACCAAAGCGCACACGGAGCGCCAAAGGCGCTGATGCCAGGACAAAGCCCTGCCGATTAATGCTGAACGACCTCTGCCTGTGATCACACCCGCGCGTTGGGACGCTGCATTTCGCGAAGGCGTTGCTGCAAGCCTTACCTTCCTTCAAGGAAGACGGCGTGGTGACTTGGCGCATCGCTCAGCGGGAGAGCGCTCCCTTCACACGAGAGAGGTCCAAGGTTCGATCCCTTGCGCGCCAACCATGCTTCGCCCTTTGGGCTACACATGGCGCAGCCAGCAAAATTTTAGGGCAAGCACGAACGAACGTAAAGACCTGCTCGTCGCTTTGTCGCCGCAGTTCAAATTGTACGTTGAGAAAATGTCAGCCATTCTTTCGCCAGACGGCGGAAAGAGATTTGTGGCGGGCAGTGGTAACGGCGCTTTGATCAAGGCTTTTACCGGCCGGGCGTGCTATACGCGTTGTCGTCGCCACGGAAAAGATTCTGGTGATACACTTCGGGGCAATGGGGAGCTCACATCTTGAATCAGGTACTGGTTTCAGAAGCAAGCGTCGTCAAGGCGCAGGGTGATTTACGTCAGGTCGGCGCGCATCCGGATCATTGGTATCCGGTCGCATGGTCACACGAGGTCAAGAGAGGACACGTCATTGCGTCCTCTTTCGCAGGCGAGCCGATCGCCCTCGTGCGCCCGCAGCAGGGCGAATTGTATGCGCTGGAAGATCGCTGCGCCCATCGCCAGGTGCCCTTGTCCAAGGGCAGCGTGAAGGATTGCAGGCTGCATTGCTGCTATCACGGCTGGAGCTATGACGCGGAGGGGAAGTGCGATGTTCCCTACCTCGGCAAGGGCAAAAAGCCCAATGGCGTGCGGACATATCCCGCTTGCGAATGCGACGGCATCATCTTCGTCTGGCCGGGCAGTTTGCCGGCCGCGCCGCAGCCCACAAGCCTCGGCGCCGCAGGCGACAAGGCCTACAAGACGCGGAGCTTCGGACGGGTCGTCAATTGCCACTACACGTTCATGCATGAAAACCTGATGGATATGAACCATCAGTTTCTTCACATCCGAACGACCGGAAAGGTCACCCCGCGCTATCTCGGCAAGCGGGCAGGCGAAGGCTGGATGGAGCTCGACTATACTTTCACGCGGCCGGGCCAAAAACCACCACTCGGCGAATCCCTGATCACGGGAGGTTTCCGGTCTGACACGTCCAAGCCGCGTGACCTCATGACCATCCGAACCGAGTATCCACACCAGACGCTACGTTTTTATTCGTCGGGCGGCAACGAACCGGCGCTGTACGTCTGGCTCGGCTACACGCCGGTGGATGCCGAACAGCGGAAAAACAGGTCGTTCATTCAGTTGTCGGTGCGCCGGCCAAAAATTCCCGGCGTTTTGGACCTCGCGTGGCCTGTTTTGGCCTGGTTCACCAATCGCGTGTTCGAGGAAGATCGCATCATCGTCGAGATGGAGCAGGCCGCCTACGACGCGCAAGGCGCCGACTGGAATCAGGAAGTCTTCCCGCCGATCAGGGAACTGCGCGAACTGCTCGCCAAAAACGGGCGCGTCATGTCCGCGCGGTAGAGCATGATCCGGACCCGGAGCGCCGCGTTAGCGCAAAGTGTGTAGCGGTTTTCCCTCGCGACAAACGCCAACGGCGTTTGCGCGGTGATCGTGCTTCAAGAAAGCGCTAAGGCGCGATGGCGATTCAATCAAATCTCATCGCGCTTTAGAATTGGTCGATCTTTTTTAAGACTTCGACGACGGCGTTAGAGGCGCGCTAAGCATATACGCGTCTCACGTCAGCCGGCGGCGATTTGCATGATCGCCCGTGTGGAGGCCGTCACCCGCGCGAAAGCCCGTAGTTCTGCGGAACAAATTCGCACGCAAAGCGTGCATCGCATTCCATACCAAGCCGAGTAAGCGAGTTCCATGCCGATTCGAAGGCAGCGCGCACCGCCGCGCGACCGGCCTCGCATCCGCCGCCGCGCCATTTTTTTAACCCTTGAAAACTACGCTGAAGGCCGATTTTTCCCGTTGGTTCTCCTGAAAGTTGCTTGGGATCGGCACCGTCATGTTCGGCGTGAAGGCATGGATGAAAGCCAGACGGCCTGGCAGCGGCGCCGCTCATATTCTGGCGACACGGGGAATCGCCTGGTTTGTCGCGCTGGCCTGCACCGTTTTGATCGGACTGGAAGTCTCCCGCGTCATCACGCAACATTCCGAAGTCCTCGCCGACTCACGAAAGGAGACGGCCAATCTTACGAGCTCCCTTCTCCAGCATGCCGAGCTCACCTTCCGGACCGCGGATGCGATCCTGGTCGGCGTCGTCGAGAGGCTTGAGAACGAGCCGCTGAATGCCACGATGCATGAGCGACTGAAGGCATGGTTCGGCAGGGAAGTGCAAAGCTCCACGCAGTTCGTCGGCTTTGGAATCGTCGATAGCAGCGGCATGATGATCGTCAACACGTTCGATACGAAAGAGCAGGCCAAATGCAACGACCGTGACTACTTCCTTTATCACAGCTTGCATGACGACAATAAGCTGGTCATCGGCCGCCCCGTTCGCGGCCGGTTATCCGGTGTATGGATCATCCCCGTCTCGCGCCGTTTCAACAACCCCGACGGCACATTTGGCGGCGTCGTCGTCGCCGCGATCAATCCGCACTATTTCCAGGACCTCTACGACCGGCTGGAGCTCGGCAACAACGGCGCCGTCGTCCTCGCGACGACGGACGGCACGCTTCTGGTGCGACGGCCGTTCGTCGAGGCCGATGTCGGCCACGATATGACCCGGGGCTACATCTTCTCGCGGCTGAAGGAGGCTCCCTCCGGAAGCGTGGAGATCAAGGCGCTGATCGACGGCGTGATGCGTTTCAACAGCTATGAAAAGGGAAATACCTATCCCATCTTCGTCGTCGTCGGTCAGAATATGGAAGAACTGCTGGCGCCCTGGCGGGCGAACGCCATTCGCCGGCTGATCGAGACCGCAGCCATCGCCGCTTTCATTCTGATCATGGGCGCTTTCGTCGGGCGCGCCACGAAAACCCTCGCCAAAAATTCACTTCAGCTTCGCAAGACCAATGCCCGCTTCGACGCAGCGCTCGCCAACATGCCGACGGGCTTAAGCATGTTCGATGCCGACGGCCGGCTGCTGGTCTGGAACGAGCGGTACATCGAGCTGTACGGCATATCGAGCGATGTCGTCAGGCGCGGCGCGGACATCTACGACCTCGTCGCGCACCGCAAACAGATCTCAGGCTTCGACATGGACGCGAGAGCCTATGTCGACAAATTTCGGAAAGAGCTGCACAGCGACGGCAGGAGCATAGTGACCTTCCGCCTGAAGGACGGGCGCACGATCTCGGTCACCAATACCGCGTCCGCCGGCGGTGGCTGGATAGCGATCCACGAAGACATCACCGAACGCGTCGGCGACGAGGAAGCCCTTTTCAATCAGGCAGCAGAATTGGCGCGCATCAACCTGCGCTTCGATACGGCGCTCAGCCATATGACCCAGGGACTATGCATGTTTGACGAGCGCAAGCGGCTTGTCGTCTGGAACAAGCGCTTTGCCGAACTCTACGATATTCCCGAGCGATTCCTGCAGGTCGGAACGCCTTACGAAGACATCGTCGCCGACCGGTTCGCCCGCGGCATCACCAAAGGGGAAAGTAGCCCGGCGACGATCGAGGCCAGGGTTGCCGAACTCTCCGGGCTGGCCCCGAATTCGCAACGGGTCGACGAAATGGCGGACGGACGGCTCATCTTGCTGTCGCGTCAGCCGATGCCGGGCGGCGGCTGGCTCTCCATCATGGAGGACATCACCGAACGAAGGCGCGCGGAGGCCGCGATCGTCCGCCTGGCGCGCCATGACGTTTTGACGGGGCTCCCCAATCGCGCGCAATTCAACGAGAAGCTCGAGGAGGCCGGCAAGCGGCTGAAGCGCGGCGGCGCGGCCATCACCGTCATGATGGTCGATCTCGACAGGTTCAAGACCGTCAACGATACGCTTGGCCATGCCGCAGGCGACGCACTCCTGATCGAAGTCGGCCGCCGGCTGAAGTCCACGCTCCGCGAGACCGACCTGCTGGCGCGACTCGGCGGTGACGAATTTGCCATCATCCAGGAAGGCGGTCCCAGCCAGCATGAGGGGGCGATTGCGCTTGCCTTGCGAATCATCAGCGCGATCTCCGAACCGTTCGATCTCAACGGCTTCGAGGTCAATATCGGCACCAGCATCGGCATCGCCATGGCGCCCGAGCACGGCAGCGAGCCGGAAGGGTTGCTCAAGAGCGCCGATCTGGCGCTTTACGCCGCGAAGGCCGAGGGGAGGAACGATTACCGCATCTATCACCCCGACATGCTCGAGACCGCGACCTCGCAGCAACTGGCGGAAAGCGAATTGCGCGATGCGATCGCGCTGGCGCAGTTCGAACTGCACTATCAGCCCGTGGTCGATGTGACGACCCGGCAAGTCTGCGGCGTCGAGGCGCTGGTGCGCTGGCGGCATCCAGTCAAGGGGCTGGTAGGACCGGACCAGTTCATCCCGCTCGCCGAATCGACCGGCCTGATCGCACCGATCGGCGAGTGGATCCTGCAACGGGCCTGCGCCGACGCCGCCGCATGGCCGGCGCACATCAACCTGGCGATCAACATTTCGGCGGTGCAATTCAAGAAGGGCAACCTTTTTGACGTCATCCTGTGCGCACTGGTCGAGAGTGGCCTCGAACCCGAGCGGCTGGAGCTCGAGATCACCGAAACTTCGCTCCTGGAAAATCAGGAAGCGCATCTGGCGACGATACGCCAGCTTAAGAATCTCGGTATATCCTTGGCGCTGGATGATTTCGGCACCGGCTATTCTTCCGTGACTTATTTGACGAATTTCCCGTTCGACAAGATCAAGATCGACCGGAGCTTTACCCAGGGCGTTCTCGAGCGCCGCGACTATGCCGCGGTGGTATCCTCGGTGCTGGCGCTTGCACGAGGCCTCGGCAAGATCACGACGGTAGAAGGCATCGAGACCGAGCAGCAGTTCGAATACATGCGCCAGGCTGGCGTCGACCTCGCGCAAGGCTATCTGTTCAGCCGGCCGGTGCCGGCTTCCAGACTGGATTTCACCGCCCGCTATATGCCGGGCGGACAGGACATGGTCGCCTGACCGAAATACGAATTTCGATACAGAAAGTATCTTATCATGAGCGCGCCAACGCCTTCTCAATCCGGGTTCATTGACCAACTCGAGCAAGCCCTCGGCAACAACGATTTCGCGCGGCGCGCCGAGGTCCTGCGCAAGTTCACCGACCTGCTTGTTCTGAGGTCGGGGAAATTCTCCGAAGATCAGATCGAGCTGTTCGACACCGTGATGGGCAAGCTTCTCGACAACATCGAAAGCGCCGCCCGCGCCCAGTTCGGCAGCCGCATCGCGAAACTGCCCGACGCGCCGCGCGGGGTCGTTCGCCTGCTGGCCTTCGATGCGGCCATCGAGGTCGCCGGCCCCGTCCTCACCCACAGCGAGCGGCTCGACGCCGACACGCTGGTCGATAACGCGAAAACCCAAAGCCAGGACCATCTGCTCGCCATCTCCGGCCGCAGGGTTCTGGTCGAAGCAGTGACGGATGTGCTGGTCGAGCGCGGCAACCGCGCCGTCGTCTCCGCGACCGCGCAAAATGCCGGAGCAAGGTTCTCCAATTTCGGCGTATCGACGCTGGTGCGGAAAGCCCGCGACGACGGCGATCTTGCGCTGTGTGTGTGGTCGCGCCCGGACATTCCGCGGCAAAACCTGGTCAAGCTGTTCGTCGACGCGTCGGAGACGGTCAAGAACCAGCTCATCGAAGCAGATCCCCGGCGCGCCGAACTGATCAAGGCCATGGTCGCGCAGGCAACCGACGACATCCAGACCAAGGCGCGCGCGGGCTCGAGCGATTTTTCGGAAGCCCAGCACCTGGTGCGCGAGCTGAACACGGCCGGCAAGCTGAACGAAAGCCAGTTGCTCGCCTTCGCCGACGAAGGCAGCTTCGACAAGGTGGTCGCCGCGCTATCCCTGATGTGCGACCTTCCGGTCGGCGTGGTGGAGCGCGCATTCGTCCAGAACCAAACCGAGCAGATCGTCGTTCTCGCCCGCGCGATCGATATTACCTGGGCGACCACGATGAACCTTCTGCTGCTGCACGCCGGCGTCAACGGCAGTTCGCGGCAGCAACTCGACATCACGTTTGCCAATTTTTTCCGGCTTCAGCCGGCGACCGCGCAGACGGCGCTGAAATTCTATCGCATGCGGGAAAAGGCCAGCCGGCCGAAATAACAGCGTTCACGCGCCGCCTAGATCTTTCATTTTGACGCGTATTCTACCGCAGATAAGTCTACGCAATCTGCGTAAACTTGATTGCTATGCGAACCGGTTCCCACTTCGCTCGAAAACGCTATAGGCCCGCCTCTTTCAACCGCTGCGCCAGAAAATGGGACAGCGCCTCTTCTTGCTTGCCGGCCACATAAACTTCCGACGCGGTGACGCCGGTTTTGCCCAGCGTCACCATCGCGCCGATCCAGTAGGCGAACCAGATGTGCGGATCGGTCAAGGCACGCAGCTTGTGCCGGTCATGCTCGACCGGCTGGTGATTGCCCGCTTTCCTCACCTCGATCGCGAGCAGATTGTTCGGCACCTTGCGCTGGTGCACGACGATATCCGGATAGATCGACTTGCCGAGATGATCGTCGGTCGACACGATCGAGCCGTGCGGCAGTTGCAGGGTTCGCGAGCCGAGCCGGTCGAAGTCGCAATCGACATCAAAATCCGGAAACTGCTTTTCCAGCTGCACCGCGAGCCGATGCGTCAGCGTCCGCTCGCCGAGATCGTGCTCGAACAGGAACGCCTCGCGGGCGTAAAACTCGTTCAGCGCGGCAACGACCTTGTCCAGTTCGGCGTGCATTTGGCTCCCGCGAAACACATTCCGTCATTGCGAGCCAACGGGTCGGGCGAATGCCCGCCCGATGACAGGCTCCGCGAAGCAATCCAGAAGAGGAAAAAACTGGATTGCTTCGTCGCTTACGCTCCTCGCAATGACGCCCTCAAGCTCACATCCGCACTTCGATCAGCCGCGGTCCGGGCTCGGCGATCGCCTCCGCCAGCGCCACATTGAATTCGTCGGCCGTCGTTACCGCGCGGCCCGTAACCCCCATGCTTTTGGCGAGCCCGACGAAGTCCAGCGTCGGATTGTCGATCTTCAGCATGTCCATGGCGCGGCTACCGGGCGAACCGGCGCCGACGCCGTCGAATTCGCCGCGCAGGATCTGGTAAATGCGGTTGGCGAACACGATCGTGACCACGTTGAGGCCCTCGCGCGCCTGCGTCCACAGTGACTGGATGGTGTACATCGCGCTGCCGTCGCCGACCATGCAGATCACCTTGCGGTCGGGACAGGCGACCGCGGCCCCCGTCGCCACCGGCGTCGAAAATCCGATCGAGCCGCCCATATTCTGCAACCAGTCGTGCGGCGCTGCCGCCGCCGTCGGCGGAAAGAAGCCGCGCCCTGTGGTGATGGATTCATCGACGATGATCGCGTTTTCAGGAATGGCGCACGCGATCGCCTGCGCGATCGAGGCGTGGTTGAGCGGCCCGGTCGGCTTGTTGAGCTCGGCAAGTGCTTGCTGCTTGACGTCGGACGGTTTGGCCCCGAGCGCGTCGGCGAGCGCCTCAAGTGCTGCGACCGAGTTCTCGCCCCAGGCGGTCAGGCGGTTGACCTCGCAGCCGTCGGGCTTGAGATGGCTCGGCTTGTTCGGATAGGCGAAGAAGGCGATCGGGTCGTTGGCCTCGACCAGGATGATGTTCTTGAAGTCTTTCAAAAGCGGCAGCGCCTGCTCGATCACATAGGGAATGCGATCGATCGAGAACCGGCCGCGGCCGCGCGCCATGCGCGGGTGATAGGTCTGGCCCATCACCTTGCAGCCGGTCTTGCCGGCGATCTGCTGCGCCAGCGCCAGCCCGCGCTCGGTCAGCGCGCTGCCGGTAATCAGCAGAAGATTCTGAGTGCCGCCGGAGTGCAGGATCTTCGCCGCTTTCTCGACCGCGCCGGCGGAAAAGCCGGGCTGCTGCTTCGGCGGCTGAACCTGCGCGATGCCGTCGGCTTCGTTCCAGGCGGTGTCGGCGGGCAAAATCAGCGTGGCGATCTGCGGCGGCGCGCTCTTGGCGGCCGCAATCGCGGCGGCGCCGTCGGCTGCGACCGACTTGGCATTCGGCGAGGTGCGCACCCATTCCGACATCGGCCGCGCCAGGCCCTCGATATCGGAGGTGAGCGGCGCGTTGTAGCCGATGTGATAGGTCGCGTGCTGGCCGACGATATTAACGATGCCGGAATGCGCCTTCTTGGCGTTGTGCAGGTTGGCAAGCCCGTTGGCGAGGCCGGGCCCGAGATGCAGCAGCGTCGAGGCCGGCGTACCCTTCATGCGGAAATAGCCGTCGGCGGCCCCCGTCACCACGCCCTCGAACAGGCCGAGCACGCAACGCATGCCCTCGACGCGGTCGAGCGCGGCGACGAAATGCATCTCGGAGGTGCCGGGATTGGTGAAACAGACGTCGACCCCGCCCGCGACCAGGGTCCGCACCAGACTTTCCGCACCGTTCATCCCTTAACTCCGTTCGCGTTCAAGGCCTCAACTGCCTCAAGATCAATCATTCCTGACGCTATCAGTCAAAGGGTTCACGGCAGGTTTGCGTGCATGGTTACCATCGCCGCCGCGGGCGGCTCAGATTTTTAACCGCGCGCTTTGAAATCCGTCACGTTTGCTTGCGAAAATGGTCCCGATATGGCCTGCTTACGTGTCAATCTTTAGTTGCGAGGAACCCATGACCCGTACTTTTGCCTATCTAGCCGTAGGATTGATGTTACTGGCAGGGACGCTGCCGGCCCGCGCCACCATGGACGACGACTTTTTCAATTTCGGACGTCAATTCCGACAACAGCAATTCCAACAGCCGCAATTTCAACAGCAGCCGATGCAGCGCGGCGTACCCTATTACGGTCCCGGCTCCGATTATGTCGGTGGCGGCTCAAGTCCGATACCGCGCGAACGGGTCAGCGCGCCGGTCGCGATGGCGCCGGGCAGCATCCTCATCTCGACCTCCGAGCGGCGGCTTTATCTGATCCTGGGCAATGGCGAGGCGCTGCGTTACGGCATCGGCGTCGGCCGCGACGGCTTCCGCTGGACCGGCACCCACCGTGTCACCGCGAAAAAGGAATGGCCGAGCTGGACCCCGCCCGCGCAGATGCGCGCCCGGCGTCCCGACCTGCCGCGCTACATGGCCGGCGGCATCGAAAACCCGCTCGGCGCCCGCGCGATATATCTAGGCTCGACGCTCTACCGCATCCACGGCTCCAATGAACCGGAGACGATCGGTCACGCCGTCTCCTCCGGCTGCTTCCGCATGACCAATGAGGACGTCACCGATCTCTATAGCCGCGTCTCGGTCGGCACGCTGGTGGTGGTGCGGTAGGGTTCCATCCCCGTCATTGCGAGGCGCAACACGACGAAGCAATCCAGAGCTGCAGTAAAAAGGCTGGATTGCTTCGCTGGCGCTCGCAATGACAACTGCGGAGCAATCTCAACGACCCGATTTGCAGACCGCCTTCAGCGCCGTCCATTCCGGCGCGGTGGTGCACAAGCGGGATTTGAGAGTAACGTCTGCTGTGATCGCAACAACTACCGCAATGAGCGGCGGTTAAGCAACAAAGGCACCAGAGCCGTCGAGATTAGCCACCCGGCGGCAATTAACAACAGAACAAATGTTACCCGCGCGGGGACTGGATTTTCGATTAGCGTAGCCAGTTGAATCCCGTGTACGCGAAGCCACGTCAGAGCGCTTGCCAAAGCCGAACCGAAAAGGAAGGCCAGGACACTCACGACAACGATGTGCGATTTGGCGAGATGACGATGAATTGACGCCACAATGCGAAGAAGCTTGTAACCGCCCAACACGCTCATGGCGAGACAGAAACAACCGAGCGCAACCAAAATCCAATTCAAAGTTGACATAGGGTCTCTGACACCAGCAAAGCGGTCACCGGCAGCGCTGGCAAGCATATAACCAGCACCTCCAGCGTTTATGAGGAGCATCCGCGCTTCGCTCCAAGCAGCCTTCATCTCGGACGTACTGAAATCCAACGTCATTGGCTCAGGCTCTCTTTTTAGGGGTTGGCAATGCGAGTGAGGATATTGGGCCCTTCCGTTCCCGGCTCCAGCTCAGGCTCATTGCGGGCGACGCTGCTTCCCGGAGCGCACTCGGGCGCGGGCCTCCGCGCGACAATCTTGTCGGTACTCCCGTCAAACATGACTGCCTCGCCGTCGACGAATATGGCCTGGTGATGACGCCCCGGTGTATTCCCGACGGTGAAATTCCAGCACCAAACCTTCCTACCGTTATGCTCCCGAGTTCCGAACGTGGTGTACCAAACGTCACTGAGAAAAGCCTGAGCAACTAGTCGATCGATAGCTTTCTTTTCCCAGGGCCGAGCATCTTCGCGCATATGACGGCGCGCCGCGAGATCGGGAATGCCGGCCGCGAGAATATCCAGCGCAGCGGGATACGCCGCGATAGGCACGCGTCGTACATCCCGCCATCCAGCGATGTAACGAGCGCTCAGCATTTGAGCGCATTCCCAACGATTGCCCCATGTCCAACTGTTGTCCACGCTTCGGCTCAGTCGGCGGCTTAGTTTGGGGCTACTCAAATGCTCGCGCTCCAGTTGATCCAGCCTTGCGTTGAATTTTTCATTATCAAGCTTGCCGCCACCATTCTCGTACGCCTCCTCGATCATGCGCGCGGCGTCCTCGAACACTGCAAGATGCTCGTCTGCACCGATGGAAGCGAGACCCGATCGCACGCCGCCGACGAAGTTCCTGTTCCAACCCGAATTGACGACGAACTGCAAGAAGCCACCGTTCAGAACTTGCCCGACGAAATAGTTCACCCGTGAAACGTTAATTACCTTCGCCGGCATCTCGTCGTCCCGAACGTGCCGTTCCCAAAGACCGTGGGCAAACCCAGTGACCTCATCGATCTTGGTCTGGATTTCCATGAACTCGGCGGCGAGCGGATCAACACCCATGCGACGCATACGAACTGCGACGCCATCCATGCCGAGCGAGGTCTTGATCCGTTGCAGCGCGCTCGACGGTTTGACCGGCAAAATGATGTCGTGGACCAAAGGCTGCATAGACACATCCTGCGGAGCGCAAGTGGAATTCTGTTACAAGGCAATTATCAGTTGTGACTTCTAGTGACAACTGACTGTGAGACCGGCCTTTAGCTAGCCTTGCAGACTGCCTTCAACGCCGTCCACTCGTCCTCCGTCAGGAGCGGCGGACCGCTCGCGGGACGATCTTCGTCGCTGAGGTGCTTCAGGCGGTCTTCGGTCAGCGGATGGTTTGCCAGGATCGACAAGGTCTTGTCCGCCTGGTTGCCGGTGATGCGGAAAATCAGCTCGCCCATCGCTTTGGTCGGCCGGCCAAGCCGGTGCATCACTTGAATCGAAAAATCATCGGCCCCCTGCTCGGCCTCGCGCGTATAGGAGGCGGTGATGAGCGAGCGCGAAGCAAAAACCAGTGTGCTGGCCCCGGTGACATCGCCGAACAACAGCCCGATCAGGAACGAGGTCCCGCCGCTATAGATCATGTTGCGCGTATTGTCGCGATGGCTGACATGACCCAGCTCATGCGCGAGGACACCAGCTATCTCGTCCGGGTTTTCGGCTTTCGCCAATAGTCCGCTGAACAAATAGACCTTGCCTCCGGGCAACGCGAAGGCGTTCGGAACCGGCGTGTCCAGCACGTCCGCCCGGACCGGCACATCGATTCCGGCAGCGGTGGAGAGCTCTTTCATCAACTTGAAGAAGGCGGCGCGTCCCGCCGGATTGCTGTTGCATGCCTTTCCGCCGAACAGGACCCCGATTTGCCCTTCGGCGGCGTCGCCAATGCGCCGCTCCAGCGCGTTCGGCACCAGCGGGGCAAGGCGATCCGCGGCATAGGGAAGCCCGAACCAGATCACCGCGGCGATCGATATCGTAGCCGCCACGGACCAGCCTACAATGGCGGCGACGCCGTGACGGCCGGCCGCATGGTCGTTCAGTTGGGGACAACGGGCGCTCAATGCCGCGACAAGCGCGGTATCGCGAACTTCCAACCGCGCCAGCGAAGGCGCGCTCAGACAACTCAGGCGAAGGCCGGCAGCGCTGTCAGCGCGGCGGATGTCCGTGAATGGCCAGATCGCAAGCGTTGTCCCGTTCTCGCTGATCTCAAGCCGATCCTTGAGCGCGAGCTGCACCTGATGGCGGCGGCTCGATGTGCCGTCGTAAAAAACGCAGGCGCCGTGGGGCGGCGGCGCCGAACCAGCCGCTGGTTCGCCCTGTGCGATCTCGCTAGAATCCGACGACATCCAAACTGTCCGCAAAGCCTTCGCCGAGCGCAGTCGCCAATTCCCCCTTGACTGAAACATCCGTCGCCACGTCGATATTGGTGATCTTCGTGGACGAGAGCACCCTCTCCCAGAGATCACGCAGCAAATAAACGCGTGTCACAACGGTCATCGCCAGGAGAAATACAAGGTATCCTGCCCCTCCGAGCACAAGCATCGCAACGCTGCCGTAAAATTTTCCCGCAGTGGAAAAGACCGCGTATGGCGCCACTCCGATCTGCTTCATGACCGCACTGCAAACATAGATAAAGGTCGTCACAGCAATAAGAAGCGGCAAGCTCCAGCCGATGACCTTCCAGTAAAGACCATGCAGTCCGCTGATCGGGAGATCCGATTCCAGGGAAACCTCGCCGAAGCGAATGCCCGAAACCCACCAGCGCCATTCGACCGCTTTAAAAGCGCTGTAAAGAAAGGGCACCGCCAGCAGCATCGGAAATGCCGCAGAGGGAGGGATATGAGTTTGCCCCGGCCAATTCCTGGCAACCACGATCGAAAACAACAAGACTGGCATGAGAACCAATAGCCAGATCCACCAGCCACGCTTGAAAAGGTCCCAGCCGCGCCCCTCAAAGCGTCCGGGAAGATCCCCGTAGTGACAGTGCCGCATCTTATAACGTTCGAGCGCTGCCTGACGCCATGGCAGGAGCGCACCGAGCGTCAACACCGTCAGCAGGCCCCATCCCGCGGCCCGCATCGCATAGGCCCATCCGGAACCATCCATCCAGAAACGCACGCCGCGCCATATGGTGCGGGTGAGGCGATAGCGCCGCGCACGATAGACCGCGAACTGACCGAACAAATAGAAGAATAGGAAAACTGGCGTGCCGAGGAAGGCTTTGACACGTGCCGCTTCGATGCCGATCAAGAAATAGACGAGATAGATCGGCAGCAGGATCGCCATCGCGAACAGAAATCCGACCAGCAATTCCCGGCCGCGTCCGGTATATTCCACGGCGTCGCCGTCGATGGAGGTGTACGACCACAGATGACGACGAATGTCGGTGGCGAGCCAGAACCGGTAGAAGCCGAAAGTAATCAATTCGAGCGCGGCGCCATTCCGTACCAACCGGAAGAACTCCCCGCGATCTCCTGAAAACTCCACACCCACCGACGAGGCCGGCAATGGCGGCGGCGTCGGAAAGTGCGGCACCGAACTCATCTCGTTCACGACAACCGCCCCCGATGAAAATGCGGAGCAGTGAAACCGCAGATTGCGTGGATGTCAACGCTCGCGCGCCGTAATTAATTTGTCACTTATGCGGACTTCTCAAACAACTCGCGGCCGATCAGCATGCGGCGGATTTCCGATGTACCGGCGCCGATCTCGTAAAGCTTGGCGTCGCGCAGCAGCCGTCCGGTCGGGTAATCGTTGATATAGCCGTTGCCGCCGAGCAACTGGATCGCATCCAGCGCGCATTGCGTAGCCTTTTCCGCCGCATAAAGGATGGCGCCGGCGGCGTCCTCGCGCGTTGTCTCGCCGCGGTCGCAGGCCTTTGCGACCGCATAGACGTAGGCGCGCGAGGCATTCATGGTCGTGTACATGTCGGCGATCTTGCCCTGCACCAGCTGGAAACTGCCGATCGGCTCGCCGAACTGCTTGCGCTCGTGCACGTAAGGCAGCACCACGTCCATGCAGGCCTGCATGATGCCGAGCGGTCCCGCCGCCAGCACCGCGCGCTCGTAATCGAGGCCGGACATCAAGATGTTGACGCCGCGGCCAACCTGGCCGAGCACGTTTTCCTCCGGCACTTCGCAATTGTCGAACACGAGTTCGGCGGTGTCGGAGCCGCGCATGCCGAGCTTGTCGAGCTTTTGCGCCGTGGAAAATCCCTTCATGCCTTTTTCGATGATGAAGGCGGTGATGCCGCGCGCACCCGCGGCCGGATCGGTCTTGGCATAGACCACCAGCGTCTCGGCAACGGGACCATTGGTGATCCACATCTTGGAGCCGTTGAGGACATAACGGTCGCCCTTCTTCTCGGCACGCGTCGACATCGACACCACATCGGAGCCGGAACCCGGCTCCGACATCGCGAGTGCGCCGACATGTTCGCCGGAAATCAGTTTGGGCAGATATTTCTGCTTCTGCGTGTCGGTGCCGTTGCGCCTGATCTGGTTGACGCAGAGGTTGGAATGCGCGCCATAAGATAACCCAACCGCAGCCGACGCCCGTGAAATCTCTTCCATCGCGACGCAATGTTCGAGATAGCCAAGTCCCGAGCCGCCATATTCCTCCTCGACCGTAATGCCGTGCAGGCCGAGCGCGCCGAGCTTCGGCCAGAGGTCCCTCGGAAACTGGTTGCTCTTGTCGATTTCGGCGGCGCGCGGCGCGATCTCGTTATTCGAAAAATCGTGAACGGTCTCACGCAGCGCATCCGCGGTTTCGCCAAGATCGAAATTGAACATCCGGTATGCGTTGGGAATCATGGCGGTCGTCCTTGGGCAATCGCGCTTTCTACTAATCTTACTGTGGCATAAGACCCTCATGGTGAGGAGGCGCCCTTTTCCGGGCCTCGTCCTTCGAGACGCTTGCTCGCGCAAGCTCCTCTGGATGAGGGGATAGGCTGGTTATGACGCAGTAAGACTAACTCATCATGGCTTAATCCCTGAAGCCTGCCTTGTCACGGCCGACAGAGGTAGGCACGGGCGCGATCCCTGGCATGCCATGAGGTCTCGGCAGCCACCCACATCCCCCGAAACTCGCTCTTGCCCTGATGCGCACAAGGGGATGTAATTTGGTCAAAAGTCACCACTTTCCGAAACAACGGAAGCGGGCACCTCTAGGGAAGAACGGCCATGAACATCCAGACATCGCCCGACCAACGAGAACTCCTGCGCGCCGCGCGCGAGGCCGCCTATTCCACGCCGCTGGAGGATTTCCATCCCGGCGCGCCGCAATTGTTCCGCAACGATACGCTGTGGCCCTATTTCGAGCGCCTGCGCAAGGAAGAGCCGGTGCATTACTGCACCAAGTCGCCGATCGAGCCCTATTGGTCGGTCACCAGATACAACGACATCATGCATGTCGACACCAACCACAGCATTTTCTCATCCGACGTATCACTTGGCGGTATTTCGATCCGGGACGTTCCGCCCGGCTATGACTGGCCGAGTTTCATCGCGATGGACCAGCCCCGACACTCGGCCCAGCGCAAGACCGTGTCGCCGATGTTCACGCCGGCGCATCTGGACGAACTCGCGATCCTGATCCGCCAACGCACCGCGCGGGTGCTGGATTCGCTGCCGCGCAACGAGACTTTCAATTTCGTCGATCTGGTCTCGATCGAGTTGACCACGCAAATGCTGGCGACGCTGTTCGACTTCCCCTTCGAGGAGCGGCGCAAGCTGACCCGCTGGTCGGACGTCTCGACCGCGCTGCCGAAAAGCGGCGTCGTTGAATCGGCGGAACAGCGCCGCGCCGAGATGGACGAATGCGCCGCCTATTTCACCAAGCTCTGGAACGAGCGCGTCAACACCGAGCCGCGCAACGACCTGATCTCGATGATGGCGCACAACGAGGCCACGCGTTACATGGACCCCGACAATCTGATGGGGAACATCATCCTGTTGATCGTCGGCGGCAACGACACCACCCGCAATACCATGAGCGGGTCGGTGCTCGCGCTCAACGAAAATCCGGACCAGTACAAGAAGCTCCGCGAAAATCCTGATCTGATCGACACCATGGTGCCGGAGGTCATCCGCTGGCAGACGCCGCTCGCCCATATGCGGCGTACCGCGCTCGTCGATACCGAGCTTGGCGGCAAGACCATCCGCAAAGGTGACCGCGTCGTGATGTGGTACGTCTCCGGCAACCGCGACGAGGAAGTGATCGACCGGCCGGATGAGTTCATCATCGACCGGGCGCGCCCGAAGATTCATCTATCGTTCGGCTTCGGCATCCACCGGTGCGTCGGCATGCGGCTCGCCGAACTGCAATTGAAGATCGTCTGGCAGGAAATTTTGAAGCGGTTCGAACGGATCGAGGTGGTCGGCGAACCCAAGCGGGTCTATTCCAGCTTTGTGCGCGGCATCGAGTCCTTGCCGGTGCGCATACCTGCGTAGACCGCACCGGAAGCTGGGAACTATTCCCTTGAACGCGCCTCTGGACCCGCTTATCCCGGAGGCCGTATCCTCGCATCGACCTGTAAGCCGAGAGAAAATGACCGCCCCCGAACAAGACGAACATACCGATATCCGCGACGCCGTTGCCAAACTCTGTGCGCAATTCGGCGGCGAATACTGGCGCAAGCTCGATCGCGAAATGGCCTACCCCAAGGCCTTTGTCGATGCGCTCACGGAGTCCGGCTATCTCTCGGTGCTAATTCCGGAAGAATATGGCGGGGCGGGCTTAAAGCTGTCGGCAGCAACCGCCATCCTGGAAGAGATTCACCGCGCGGGCTGCAACGCCGGGGCCTGCCACGCCCAGATGTACACCATGGGCACGGTACTGCGGCACGGCAGCGAGGCGCAGAAGGCCAAGTGGCTGCCGAAGGTCGCGAGCGGCGAACTGCGATTGCAGGCGTTTGGCGTCACGGAACCGACCAGCGGCACCGATACATCCTCGCTGAAAACCTTTGCCCGGCGCGAAGGCAATGACAGCTATATCGTCAACGGCCAGAAAATCTGGACCAGCCGCGCCGAATATTCCGACCTGATGATCCTGCTCGCGCGCACAACGCCGAAGGAGCAGGCGGCAAAACGCACCGACGGCCTTTCGGTCTTCATCGTCGACATGCGGGAAGCGAGGCAAGCCGGGCTCTCGATCCGCCCGATCCGCACCATGATGAACCACTCCACAACGGAAGTGTTCTTCACCGACATGAAGGTGCCGGCGGAGAATTTGATCGGCGAGGAAGGCAAGGGCTTCCGCTACATCCTCTCCGGCATGAATACCGAGCGCATCCTGATTGCAGCCGAATGCATCGGCGACGCCAAATGGTTTATCGAGAAGGCCTCGACCTACGCCCGGGAGCGCGCCGTGTTCGGCCGCCCGATCGGCCAAAATCAAGGCATCCAGTTTCCGATCGCGAAAGCCTATGCGGCGATGCGCGCGGCCGAATTGATGGTGAAGGAAGCCACGCGCAAATATGAGGCCGGGCTCGATTGCGGCGCGGAAGCCAACATGGCCAAGATGCTGGCGGCGGATGCTTCCTGGGAGGCCGCAAATGCCTGCGTGCAGACGCATGGCGGCTTTGGCTTTGCCGAGGAATACGATGTCGAGCGCAAGTTCCGGGAAACGCGGCTCTATCAGGTGGCGCCGATCTCGACCAATCTGGTGTTGTCCTACATCGCCGAGCATGTCCTCGGCATGCCGCGCTCTTACTGAGGCGAAATGGCGAAAGGGGCTGCGGCGACGCGTTCCACGCGGCCATCCTTCGAGACGCCCGCCTGCGGCGGGCTCCTCAGGATGAGGACTTTCGACGCGGCAAGCTGTAAAACCCTCATGGTGAGGAGCGTCGCATTTTGCGGCGCGTCTCGAACCATGAGGCCGACGCAAACGATGAGATGCTGCCATGCTGCCGCTTGAAGGAATAACCGTCATCGCCGTCGAACAGGCCGTTGCCGCGCCGTTCTGCTCGTCGCGGCTGGCGGACGCCGGCGCCCACGTGATCAAGGTGGAGCGGCCGGAGGGCGATTTCGCCCGCGGCTATGATGCCGCCGCCAAGGGGCAAAGCAGCTATTTCGTCTGGCTCAACCGCGGCAAGGATTCCGAGGTCGTCGACCTCGCCACCAAAGAGGGCCGCAGCCAACTGGAACGGCTGATCGCGGGTGCCGACGTGCTGTTGCAAAAT